>JGI11944J13513_1000006_pt1 | contig 340745 bp, 308 predicted proteins | sample TerdegcoTASludge_FD_13513 | JGI IMG/M metagenome (IMG submission 13513) | reverse complement strand
AACTGGGGAAGAAGATTTGCAGGGGAGATCTGGAAAGATATAATGACTGAACTTGTTAAGATTAAAAAACCAGTTAACTGGGAAAAACCTGAAAAGGTGGTTTATAGGTCATATTGTTCAAAAACTGGTTTAATTAAAAATAATAATTGCAAAGGAACAAGATATGACCTTTATATAATAAATACAAATATACCATTTTGTTCATATCATAAAGAGTATAATGTTTATGTTTGTAAAAATAATGAAAATTTGCTTGCTAACAAAAATTGTAGTGCAGAATCTAAAATACTGAAAATATTTTATGATCCAGATGATATACCAAAAAATTATTGCAGTTGTGATGGATTGTTTGTTGAAGTTAAGTTAATTGCACCTTCATCTGCTTTAGTAGAAACTCCTGTTATTTTAGAAGTTCAGGCTGACTTTAAGATAGGCGATACTCTTGAATTTGATATTAATGGAGAAAAAACTTTTATAACATCTCCACCCCTTAAAATGATGTGGTATCCAACAAAATCAGGAAAATATTATGTATCTATTTATTTATGGAGTTTTGATGGAATACTTAAAGGTAAGACAGGAAAAGAGATAAATGTGGTTGAACCAGTTAAAAATAGTTTAATAATAATAAATCCAACAAAACCAAAATTATTTGATAAAGTAACCGCTTCACTGATGGATGCTCCAAATAATACATTCTCTGTAATTGTTTTTATTAATGATGAGATGAAAGGGGTTTTATTGGAAGAGCCCTATAGTTTTGTTTTTGAAGTTAATAAAAAAGGGAAATATAAGATAGTATACAAAATTTATGATTTATATGGAGAAATGATTTTAACTCTTTACAAAGAATTTACTGTTAATTAGTTAAGTCATTATCATTTTCTTTTAATTTAAATCTATTCTTCTCTATATAAAGAATTAAATTGAGAAGATCTGCTGGGGTTACTCCTGTTAGTTCTTTTACATCTTTAATTGTTTTGGGTTTGTATTTAATTAATCTTTCTTGAGCCTGTTTTGAAAGATTTGGTATAATTCTATAATCAATATTTTCAGGTATTGTTATTTTGTCGTATCTTCTTAAACCTTCAAGTTGTTTTTGATATCTTTTTATGTAACCAAAATATTTTGCCTCTATAATTACTTCAAATATAATATCATCACTATAATTTAAGATATCAGGATAAATCTTTTTCAATTTATCTATTGAAAAACTAGGTCTTTTAAGAAGATCAAAGATAGTATATGGTGTATTTATTGTATCTTCTTCTATTGATTTTAATATTTCATTGTTTTCGAAAGATGGGTTAATTTTTTTATTAATAAGAATATTTATAAGTTTATTTATTTTTTCTTTTTTTTCAACAACTCTTTTATATTTTTCATAATTTACTAAACCAATTTCATAAGAAATTGGAGTTAATCTTATATCTGCATTATCCTGTCTTAACAAAATTCTATTTTCAACATGTGAAGGTGTTATCCTATATGGTTCATCAATACCCTTTTTAATCAAGTCATCTATCATAACACCAATATAACTATCCTCTCTTTTTAAGATAATTAAAGGTTTATTATTTGCGTAAAGAGCTGCGTTTATACCTGCTAAAATTCCCTGACCTGCTGCTTCGTCATATCCAGTAGTTCCATTAATCTGTCCAGCAAGAAAAAGATTCTCAAATTTATTTGTTTGAAGAGTTGGAAGTAACTCTTTTGGATCAACAAGGTCATAGGCAATAGCATAACCTGGTCTTATAATCTTTACATTTTCAAAACCAGGGATTGTTTTTAATATTTCAATTTGATATTCCATTGGAACGCTCATATACATTCCTTGAATGTAAGTTTCATCTGTAGCAAAACCTTCTTTTTCAAGAAAAAATGAATGTTCTACTCTATCTGGAAACCATCTAACCTTTTCTTCAATGGATGGACATGTTCTTGGACCAACCTTAACCATAAGACCCATTACTGATGGAGCATAATCAAGATATTTTCTTGTTGTTTCAATTGTTTTAATATTTGTAGAGCCCCTAAAAGATGGAAGTTGATTTTCCCATATTTTTGGTTTTGTATCAAATGAAAACGATATAGGTGTTTTTTCTCCTTCATCAATTTCAAGTTTATTTAATTCAACTGATTTGATATCTATTCTTGGTGTAGTTCCTGTATTAAATCTTTTTATATTAAATCCAATCTCTTTTAAAGAATTTGCAAGACCAATTGAAGGAAGTTCTCCCCACCTTCCTGCTTCTATCATCTCTTTACCTATATGGACAACTCCTCTTAAAAATGTACCAGGTGTTAAAACTATGGACTTAGCGTAATATATTTCACCAGTTTTAGTTGTCAATCCTATTATTTTATCTTTTTCGATGATTAATTCTTCGACAAGGCCCTGCCTTAAGTTAAGATTTTTTTCTTTTTCAAGAATTTTTCTCATCTCCTCTCTGTATCTATATTTATCAATCTGAACTCTTGTTGACCAAACAGAAGGACCTTTTGTTGTATTTAATAATTTTATTTGAGTTAAGGCTTTTTCTGCGTTTTTGGCAATTTCTCCACCAAGAGCATCAACCTCTCTTACTACTTGTGCCTTACCTACTCCTCCAATTGCTGGATTACATGGGGGATGAGCAATAAATTCAATTGAAATTGTTAATAAAAGAGTTTTTGCACCAATTCTACTGGAAGCAAGTGCTGCCTCACAACCAGCATGACCTGCACCAACCACTATCACATCAAAAGATTCCATAGGAATTAAATTATACCACACTTTATTGTTATAATTTAAAGAGTGAAAGGAAAAATTTTTAAATATTTTTTAATTTTTATTGCTATTGTATCTGTTTCATTTGCTGCAATATTGATAAGAATGTCTGAGGCTGAGCCACTCGCAATAGCAACATTCAGAATGGGAATCAGTTCAATAATATTATTACCACTTTTTTTGATAAAAGGTAAGAAGAATATTTTAAAAAAGGATCTTAGAATTTTTATTCTCTCTGGTTTATTTCTTGCTTTACATTTTTATGTATGGATAACTTCTTTAAGGTTTACCTCTATTATGAGTTCAACTGTACTTGTAACAACTAACCCTATTTTTGTTTCAATATTTTCTTTTTTTATTTTTAAGAAAAAAATAAAAATTAAAACAATTCTTGCAATTATTCTATCTCTTTTAGGTATCATATGTATGTCATATGGATTCTCATTTTCAATTAACTTTAAAGGAAATCTTCTTGCTCTTTTTGGGGCACTTTTTGCTTCTTTATATATAATTTCAAACTACTATTTAAGAAAAAAATATGAATTAATTGATATAGTATTTCCAGTTTATTCAATAAGTTTTTTCTTTCTTTTAGTTTTATCTTTATTTTTAAATATTAAATTATATCCTTTTAGTTTAAAAGAGTATTTTCTTTTTTTCCTCATTGCTTTAATTCCTCAGGTTATAGGGCACTCTATTTTTAATTATTCTTTAAAGTTTTTTTCTCCAGTTTTTATCAGTTTATCAATACTTGGAGAACCAATTGGAGCAACTATTTTTGGTATTATCTTTTTTAAAGAAATTCCAAAGATTTTAGAGATTTTAGGTGGATTTCTAATTATAACTGGAATAGTAATATCTGATAAGGAATAGGTATAGAAAAAATATTTTAAATTGATTATAATTTAAAACTATTGATATGAAAAAGTCGTTTAAAGTTAATTTTATGCTATTTGTGGTTCTTCTTATTTGGGCAAATTCTTATGTATTAATAAAAATTGCAACAAGAGAATTGTCTTTTACATCAATTGCTATTGCAAGATTCTTCATAATTTTTCCATTTCTTTTTATTTTTCCTTCTTTATATAAAATTAAAAATATAAAAAGGAATGATTTAATAAAAATTTTATTTCTTTCCTTTTTAAATGTTCCAGGTTATCACCTTGCAATTAATAAAGCAGAAACCCTTATAAATGCCTCTACTGCATCCTTAATTGCTGGTTTAAATCCAGTGCTTACAGGAATTTTATCAATTATTTTTTTAAAAGAAAAATTTAAAACAGTAAAAATTTTTGGACTCTTGATATCTTTTTCTGGTGTTTTTATTTTAACCTATGGATTATCAAATGGTTTCCAATTAAATAATTTCATAGGTGCTTTTTTCAGTTTATTATCTGTTTTATGTTGGGTTCTTTCAACTGTATTATCAAAACCACTATTTGAAAAATATGATCCACTTGATACAACAATCTGGATAATATTTATTGGAACTTTTATGCTACTTCCTTTTATTAGAATCAATAATATTATTGAAATTTTCAATATGAACTCATTATCATTTTTTTCAATTTTATATCTTGGATTTTTATCAATACTTTTTGGCTATACTTTCTGGTATAAAGGATTGAAACATAAAGAGGCATCAACAACAAGTTCTTTTATATATTTAAATCCTATAATAGGAACATTAAGTGGAATGATTTTCTTGAAAGAGAAATTATCAAATCTTTCTTTTCTTGGTGCTATCTTAATAATAATTGGGCTATTTTTGGTTAATCCACTTAAGATGGAGAAAGAGACTTAAGATTAAATATCTCTGAAAAAAGTGATAACTCTTCTGTGTAATCTCCTTTAACAAAAATATGGTGATTTCCAATTGGTCTTTTTAAAAAATATTCTGAATCCTTCTTTGTTTTTAACAAAATTTGTGTTCTACACATATTATTGTCGTTTAAATTATCGATAATTTTACATCTTGAAAAATATATTTTATCTAAATTTTCCCCACCAATTCTAACAAGAGTCCCAACTTCTTTATTAAAAAATCCTTTAATCCCAACTCCTTTTCCTGTTTCGAAGTGAGTTGTTAAAAGAAAGTTATTTACAATTGATATAGGTACAGTACAGTGTGCTAAGATTAAATCTATAGTTTTATCTTTATCTTTATCAATCCAGGCTATGTTTCCCATAAATGCTTCTTTACCACTTATTTTATTCATAAAATACATTGTAAGAGTTGAAGGAATGTCTCCTTCACAACCAGAGATTAAACCTTTACTTGTTAAAAGTGACAAAGCAAGACATCCTGTTGTATTAAGTGGCTCAATAATTTTAAAACATTCCATACTTATTAAGTCCCACCCTTTTTCTTTTATCACTTCATCAAGTACCACATAGACTTTCAGGGCTTTTTTAATCTCTTTTTCATCTATATTTAATAATTTAGTTACTTTTTTCTTTATATCTATTAAAATTTTTTCAATCCTATTATCATCTTCAGGAAGTTTATTAACTTTTTCAATGAAATCTTCAATCGAAAAATTTTCTATTTTAATACCAAATTTTTCTTTAACAATATTAAGATCTGGAGTTGATGATATCAACCAGTAACTTGAATTACCTATCAAACCAAATTTTTTTTCTTTTAATTCATCTTTTAACTTCAAAACATTCAATGTTCTTATTAAATCCTTTTTTTCACTTTTCTTATCCCATAAAAAAATTCTTCCTATACCATCAAGATATGCATTTATTTCTATTGTTGCAGGAAGTGAATTGTTATATTTATTTGCTATAAAAATATATGGTGGGTTAATGTTTTCCTTTATTTTTAAAAATTTTTTTTCAGAACCTCCTGTAATAACTAAAAAGAAAGTAAAATCAAATTTCTCTTTCTCATTAAATTCGTATGCATCAATATCTTTATCTTTTAGAAATTTTTTTATTTCATATAAAAATTTTAATTCCAAATCTCTTTTATCTATTCCGGAACTTAAAGGTATTAAACCAATTTTCATAAAAAACCTCCTAAAATTAGTTAAATATTTTAGAAAAATTATTTAAAAATGATCTTCTATGTAAAATAGAAACTCCATGCTTTTCTAAATTCTTTAAATGTTCTTCTGTGCAATAGCCTTTATTTATCGAAAAGTTGTAATCTCTAAACTTTTTAGATAAAATCCTCATGATTCTATCTCTTATAACTTTTGCAACAATGGAAGCAGAACTTATTATTGGGATTCTATCATCACCATTTATTATTGCAATAGTTTTATATTCTTTTAATATTGTAGTATTACCATCAATAAGAATTAATAAATTATTATCTAAAGATCTTTTTTCTGGAAAATAAAGTGAATAATTTTTTTTAAAGTCATAAACTTTAAAAAAATCATCATTGAAAAGATCAGATTTTTTATTACAAATAAAATTTAGTGATAGATTTATGCCTTCTTTAAGTGCCTTTGATATACCATATTTATCAATATATTCATTTGAAATTATTCCAACTCCAAAATTAAAGTTTTTTTGTATGAAAATATCGAAAATTTCTTCTCTTTTTTCTTCTTTTATCTTTTTTGAATCTTTTATATAGTCTGGATAATATAAACAATCTGAAAAAGAAGCTACAACAAGTGGTCCAGCAATAGCACCTCTTCCTGCCTCATCAACTCCCACTAAGTTCAAATTTAACATTGTTTAGATTTTTAATATGGCTTAATGGCCAAAAAATTAAATCTGCTCTGCCATCCAATTTTTCAATTTCAACTGGTCCAAATTCTCTTGAATCAAGTGAATTACTTCTGTTATCACCCATAACAAAAATCTTCCCTTCAGGAATTTCAAGAGGAGGAAGATTTCCTGGAGTTGAATTTTTTATATATGGCTCTATAAGTTTCTTTCCATTTATGTATACAAATCCATCTTTTATCTCAATTACCTCTCCTGGAAGACCGATTACTCTCTTTATATAATCTTTATCTCCATAAGGAGGTTGGAAAATTATAACTTCACCTCTTTTTGGTTCTCTAAATCTTAAGATAAACTTATTCACAATAATTAAATCATTTTCATAAAGAGTTGGATTCATTGAAGACATTTGAACTTTATATGGCTCAAATATAAAGGTCCTAATTGTAAATGCTAATGCAAATGCAATTACAAAAGTTAGAACCCAACTTATTATTTCTTTTAATATTTTATTCATTTTTATTATTAATTTCTTCTTCTACTTCGATTTCTCCTTTGTTTAATTCTTCAATGATTTGCTTCATTTTTCTTTTTTCTTTAACTTTGGCTTTCTTACCTTTAAGTTCTCTTAAATAATATAGTTTTGCTCTTCTAACATCTCCATATCTAACAACTTCAATTTTATCGATTGAGGGCGAATGCAAGGGAAAAATTTTCTCAACTCCCACTCCAAAAGAGGTCTTTCTTACTGTAAATGTTTCTTTTATTCCTCCGCCTTTTCTTGCTATGCATATACCTTCAAACATTTGAATTCTTTCTTTTCCGCCTTCTTTAATTTTTATATATACTTTTAAAGTATCTCCTGGTTTAAAATTAGGTATATCCTCTCTTATAAAGCTTCCTTCTATAAGTTTTATCTCTCTCATGGTTATCCTCCTAAATTAAAATAGAAATCTATTATACCAAATTTTTATAAATCTAAAATATAATATCATATTTATTTTTTGTTGACAAATTTTTTTAATATCATAATATATTATAATAGTTTAAAAGGTTCTTGGTAGATGAATAAAGTTGAATCAATAAAAAAAGGTATACATGAAAAGTTTATCGATAAATCTAAAATAAAAGATGGAATAGTAAAAAAATTCCTTAATTTAGCAATACCGTCTGTTGGAGAAAACCTTCTTCAGACTGTTTTCTCTTTTGTTGATATGGCTTTTGTAGGAAGATTGGGAGCGCTTTCTCTTGCAGGTGTGGGACTTGCAAATCAATTGATTTTTGTTTTCTTAGCAATAATGATTTCAATTAACATAGGAACTAATGTTTTAGTTGCACAAAATTATGGTGCGAAAAAAATAATTAAAACAAAAGAAATAATATGGCAATCTTTGTACTTAGCAATTTTAATATCAATAGGTTTTTTTATTTTTGGGTTATTTTTTTCATACTCTGTTTTTTATCCATTCAATGGAGATCCTGCCTTAAAAAAATTAGCAGGAGATTATCTATTCTGGATCATTACACCATCAATTGTTTTTGTTGCGCCATTTGTACTTGGAGCAGCATTTAGGGGTATAGGAGACACAAAAACTCCTTTTTATATAACTCTTGTCGCAAATGGTTTGAATATTTTTCTTGATTATGTCTTAATTTTTGGAAAACTTGGTTTTTCAAATTGGGGTGTCAAGGGTGCTGCAATTGCAACCTCTATTTCAAGATTAGTGGCTTTGATTATATATCTTTTTTTATTATTTTATAAAAAAAGAAAGTTTCACTTAACAAACTTCTTTCCAAAACTTGATTTTAATATAATAAAAAATCTTATTAAAATTGGCCTTCCTGCTTCTCTTGAAAGATTTATGTTCTCTTTTGGTAATCTATTTTTTGGTGATGTTGTTCTCTCAATAGGAACAGAAGCCTTTGCTGCACATAGAGTTTCAATAAACATTGAATCTTTATCATTTAATACTGGTTTTGGATTTACAAATGCAACTCAAACTCTTGTGGGTCAATCAATAGGAGAGAATGATGAAAAGTTGGCAAAAAGATATACCTACACTTCTTTAAAAATAACACTTCTTATTATGGGTTTGATTGGTGTGGTTTTGTTTTTCTTTCCAGATCTTTTTATTAAGATTTTTACTGATGATATTAAAGTGATTGAATATACAAGAATTGCAGTAAAAATTATATCAGTTGTTCAACCATTTTTCGCAATGGTACTTATTTTTATGGGAAGTTTAAGGGGTGGTGGAAATACTTCTTCTCCATTCTGGGCAACAACTCTTGGTATGTACTTAATTAGAATTCCAATCTCTATTATACTTGTTAGAGTTTTAGGATTAGGAATGTTTGGTGCCTGGCTAGCAATGGCTTTAGATATAGCATTTAAAGGATTTTATTTATATATTGTTTTTTTAAAAAAAGCAAATTTTAAAAGATATGTTTTTGAATAGAAGGAGACAAAATGAAAGAAATGGATGTATTAAAAATTCTTGAAGAAGTAATTGATCCTGAGTTAAATAGAAATATTGTTGAATTAAATATGATAAGAGATATAAAAATTGATGGTAATTATATATCTCTTACATTTCTCATTACAACAGAAGGTTGTCCATTAAAAGAACAACTTAAGGATAATATAACTCAAGTTTTAAAAAATAATGGTTTTAAAGAAGTTAAAATTAAAATTGAAACTATGAAAGAAGATGAGGTAAAAAAAATTTCTTCATTGTTGAAAAATAAAAAAGGTAAAATAAAAAATATTATTGCTATAGCATCTGGTAAAGGAGGAGTTGGGAAATCTACTGTTACAACAAATCTTGCAGCTTCCATAAAAAAATTGAATTATAAAGTTGGAATTCTTGATGCTGATATAAATGGTCCGAATATACCGATGATGTTTGGTATAAAAGAAAGACCAGCATCAATAGATGGAATGATTCTTCCTATTGAGAAATATGGTATTAAGATTATTTCTCTTGGCTTTTTAATGGAGGAAGAATCAAATGCTATATTATGGAGAGGCCCTTTGATATCAAAAGCAATTACAGAACTTTTTGAATATTCTTTGTGGGGTGAACTTGATTTTTTACTTGTTGACCTCCCACCTGGAACAGGAGATGAAACATTAACTGTGGGTCAATCTTTACCTATTGATGGTGTCTTGATCATAACAACACCACAAGAAGTGTCTGTTCTTGATGCAAAAAGATCAGCATATGCATTTAATAAATTAAATGTAAAACTTCTGGGTGTCATTGAAAATATGAGTTATTTTATTTGCCCAGAAAATAAAAAAGAGTATCAAATTTTTGGAAGTGGTGGTGGAGAAAAAATAAGCAAATATTTAAATATACCTCTTTTAGGTAAAATACCAATTGAGTTAGAGGTTAGAACGGGTGGAGATATTGGTGAACCAGTTGTTTTAACAAATCAAAATTTAAAATCAAGTGTTGAATTTATGAATATTGCAAAAAAAATTGTAAAGGTGAGCGATGTATCCTAAAAGCTTACAAAAAGTTATTGATAATTTAACAAAATTACCAGGGATTGGCCCAAAAAGTGCGGAAAGAATAGCACACTTTATTTTAAGAATGAGTGACAATGAAATAAATGATTTGGTAAAATCAATAGAATCTTTAAGAAATAAAATAAAATATTGTAAAATATGTTTCAATTTAACTGAGGGAGAAGACACTTGCCAAATATGCAACAATCCATTAAGAGATAAATCTGTTGTTTTAGTTGTTGAAGATATAAAAGATTTAATTAGAATTGAAGATCTTGGTTATTATAATGGAGTATATCACGTTCTTGGTGGTCACATATCAACTTCTGGGAAAATAGGTATTCATGATTTAACAATAAATGAACTTGAAGAAAGAGTTAAAAGCGGAGATGTTAAAGAAGTTATATTTGCCTTATCTCCTCAATGGGAAGGAGACATGACAAAAGAATATATAAAAAAAATATTGAAAAAATATAAAATTAAACTTACATCACTTGCAAGGGGGATTTCGGGTTCAACATATCTTGAAGCAATTGATGATTCATCTTTATTACAAGCATTACAAGATAGAAAAGAAGAAAGTTAATTTAGGAAATGAAAAAAAAATAACAATAGAATTTTATTTTATTAAATATAATGGATATTTTTAGATTATATTGAAAAATAAAAATTAATTTAATATACTATTTAAACTAAAAATTTACTGTGTGGAAAACTTTTTAAAAAAATTTGAAAAATTAATAAGAGTTTTCCACAGGTAATTGTGGAAAGTGTGGAAAAAAGAAGATGAGCGAAATTTGGAAAAAAACCTTGTCAGTAATTAAAGACTACCTTTCGACACCCTCTTATGAGACATGGTTTAAGAGCACAAAAGTTATAGAAGAAAATGGAGATTTATTAAAAATTGGCGTCATATCTGAATTTGCAAGGGATTGGCTTAGAAGTAACTATCTTTCATTAATAAAAGAGGTCTTAAAGGCAGTTACAGGAAAAGACATGGAATTAGAATTCATTCTTCTTGAAAAAGATCAGAAAGAGTTAATTGAAGAAAAAGAAATCAATAATAAAAATATATATGGTTTAAATGATAATTATACATTCGAAAATTTTGTTGTTGGTGAGAGTAACAAACTTGCTCATGCAGCAAGTTTGGCTGTTGCAAAAAATCCTGGAAGATCTTATAACCCTCTTTTTATATATGGAGGCGTTGGGTTAGGAAAAACACATCTTATCCAGGCAATTGGGCACTACATAATAAATACAAAACCAAATTTAAAATTAACTTATATAACTAGTGAAGTTTTTACAAATGAAGTTATAAATTCAATACAGAAAAATAGGATGAATGATTTTCATGAAAAATATAGAAATGTAGATTGTTTGCTTATTGATGATATACAATTTCTTGCTGGTAAAGAAAGAACACAGGAAGAATTTTTTCACACATTTAATACTCTTCATAACAATTATAAACAAATAGTAATAACTAGTGATAGAGTTCCCAAGGAGATACCAACACTTGAAGATAGATTAAGAAGTAGGTTTGAGTGGGGTCTTATGGTTGATATTGCTCCTCCTGATTTTGAAACAAGAGTGGCGATCTTGAAAAAGAAGGCGGAAAAAGAAAAAATGCCTGTTCCAAATGAAGTTTTTGATTTTATAGCAGAAAATATAACAAGTAATATTAGAGAACTTGAAGGTGCCTTAATTAGATTATTTGCACATGCTTCATTGAGTAACAAAGAAATAACACTCGATTTTTCAAAAAAAGTTCTTTCAGGTTTATACAGTAAAGATAAAAAGGTTGATTTAACTCCTGATAAAATAAAAAGTGTTGTCTCAAATTATTTTTCTTTAAAACCAGAAGATCTTGAAAGTGAAAGAAGATCTTCTGATTATACAGTTCCAAGACAAATAGCAATGTATCTGATTAGAGACCTTACTAATTTATCATTACCACAAATTGGTGATATTTTTGGTGGAAGAGACCATTCAACTGTTCTCTATTCTATAGATAAAATAAAAAAAGAATTAAAAAAAGATGAGAATTTAAAAGCATGCATAGAAGAAATTACAAAAATGTTGATAGGTGATTAAAAATTTATGTATAAATTTTTTATTTATAGTAAAGAATTATAAGAGTTTTCCAATTTTTCCACAATAGTTACTATATATTCTATTTTATATAAAAAATAAAAGGAGGATTAAAAGATGTTAAAAGTTAAAAAGGAGGATTTAATACAAGGATTTTCTATTGTTGATAGAGTTATTAAATTGACTCCAACGATGCCAATACTTTCGAATATTTTTATATCAAAAGATAAAGATAAAGGTGTTTTAATTGCAACAGATCTTGAAGTTGGAATAAAATATTATTTTAATTTTGAAGGCGAAATGGAAGATTTTATCGTTCCTTCAAGAACATTTGAAAACTTAATAAGAACTTTACCTGATGAATATATTGAAATTACAAAAAAAGAGGGTTATATTTTTATAAATTCTGATGGTAAAACATATAAAATAAGAACTATAGATGATGAATACCCATTCATTTCTATAAGTGATATTGATAAAGAAATATATATAAAAAAAGATACATTAAAAAATGGTATTAAAAAAACTGGATTTTCAGTTAGTGATCCACAGAAAGGTAGAATAGAATTTGCATCTCTTCTTGTTGAAGTAAAAGGAGATGATATAAAAATGGTATCAACGGATGGAAATAGGTTATCCATTTTTAAAACCTCTGATTTCAAAAAAGATGATAGTGAATTTTATTTTCTTATACCAAAAAATTGCACTCAGGTTTTGGATAAAGTTTTATCATCTGAAGAAAAAGAAACAATAAAATTTGGATTTTCAAACAAAAGCTTTTATTATGAGGGAGAAAAAATATATTTAATTTCAAGACTTGGACAGGGAAGTTTTCCAAACTATGAGATGGTTTTACCAAAAAAAGAAGAAAACTTTGTATTAATTGATAGAAATATACTTATTGAATCATTAACAAGAATTCTTTTAATAACAAGAGAAGGTAGCGGAAAAGTTATTTTTGATTTTAATAATAATATTCTTACCTTAAAAGGAAGTTCAGTTGATGTTGGAGAGGGAAGTGAACAAATAGAAATAAAAGAGGGAAAAATTGAAAATATTAAAGTAATACTTGATAATAGAAAAATTTTAGAGGGATTAAAAGCTATGAATGATAATTTTGTCAAATTAATAATAACTGACTCTGAATCACCTGTAACATGCAAGGAGGGTGATAATTACCTATATATAATAATGCCATATAGATCAGAATGATCATTAAAAAATTAAAAATTATAACCTTCAGAAATATCGAAGAACTTCAGATAGATTTTATTGATAAATTGAATATATTGATAGGGAAAAACGGAAGTGGTAAAACAAATATTTTAAATTCCATTTATTATCTTTCTACAGGCTCAACTATAATTTCAACAAAAGAGAGTGAACTACCAAAATTTCCAAATACAAGTTTTTTTCTTGAAGGTTCTTTTAAACAAAATAATGAGGAAATTAAAATTGAGATTATATTTAAAGATAAAAGAAAAATAATTTCTATTAATGGAAAACCTGTTTCAAGTTTAAAAGAATTGATTGGTGTTGTACCAATAATCTACTTTAATTACCGTACAAAAGATCTTATTTTAAGAGAACCTGAAATTAGAAGAGATTTTCTTGATAATTACATATCAATTATGGATAAAGATTATAAAAAATTGATAATGGAGTACCAGGACCTACTTACAGTTAAAAATTCTACTCTAAAGAAATTAAAAGATGAAAGGGGAAATTTCTATTATGAAACTCTTTTATCAACAATAAATGAAGGTATGTATGAAAAGGGAATAATTATTCAAGAAAAAAGAGATTCATTTATAAATAAAATAAAAGAGAAAATAATCGATTTTGGTTTTAAGGACATTAAAATTGATTATGAACCAAAAATCATCACTCTTCAAGAATTGAACAAAATAAAAATAGATGAAATAGAAAGAGGTTTTAGTTTGGTTGGTCCTCATCTTGATGATATTTTTTTTAATATAAGAGGAGTTGATATCAAGGCATTATTATCTTTAGGAGAAATCGAAGAGCTCTCATTATATATAATTCTTTCATTATGGTTTATTTTTTATGAAAAATTAAAAACAGAGCCAATTTTTTTATTAGACGATCTATTTGAAACCCTTGATAAATATAAAATTGAAAATTTAATACAATTATTGTATAATTTAAAGCAGGTAATATTGACCTCTTTTGATGAAAAGGTCATACCAGTGGAACTTATTAAAAATAGTTCCACTTTTTTTTTGAATAGATCTTAAGAGAAAAGGTTTATGGAGGATATTATTGGAAAAACTATCCAAAATTCTTGACGAATTTTTAGAAAAAAAGGATTTAAAAAAGAAGATCCTCTATAATGATTTAATTTTAAACTGGAAAAATTTTGTAGGAGAAGGCCTTGCAACTCATATTCAACCCAAAAGTGTTAAAAATAAAATTTTATTACTATATTCAGATCATCCTGTATGGAGTGAAAATTTTAAAATAATTCAAACTGAAGTTAAAAAAAGAATTAATGAACACTATAAAATTGATTTAATAGATGATTTTAAAATTACGATTTTAAGGAAGGATTATGGAAGAAATAAGAGATTATGATGCATCATTTATAAAAGTTCTCGAAGGTTTAGAAGGTGTAAGAAAAAGACCAAGTATGTATATTGGTTCAACCTCGACAGAGGGGCTTCATCATCTTGTTTTTGAAGTTATTGATAATTCTATTGATGAAGCAATGGCGGGTTTTTGTAAAAATATTACTGTAATAATAAATAAAGATAACTCTGTTTCTGTTCTTGATGATGGAAGAGGAATACCACCTGATTTGCATCCACAATATAAAGTATCAGGCATTGAACTTGCACTTACAAAGCTACACGCTGGAGGAAAATTTGATGGGAAAGCGTATAAAGTTTCTGGAGGACTTCATGGAGTTGGAGTATCTGTAGTAAATGCTTTATCAAAAGAACTATATATTGAAGTATATAGAGAAGGAAAGAAATATTATCAAACTTATTCAAGAGGCAAACCAATTACAGATCTTAAAGAAGAACCATTTAATTCAGGAATTACTGGCACTTATATAAAATTTACTCCTGATGATGAGATATTTGAAACTATAGATATTAATTATGAAATAATTAGAGAAAGACTTCTTACTCTTTCTTTCTTGAATAAAGGAGTAAAAATATTATTAATTGATGAAAGAAATGATAAAAAAGAAGAATTCTCATTTGAGGGGGGAATAAAATCATATTTAGATGATTTGACTAAGGATAAAAACCCTTTAATAGAGACAATATATTTTTATGAAGAAAAAGAAGATTATTACTTTGAAATAGTTTTTACCTATACATCACAGGTTAAAGGCATTTTACTTTCATATGTTAATTCAATAAATACTATTGAAGGTGGTACTCATATAACAGGTTTTAAAAGTGGATTAACAAAATTTTTTAATGAAGAAGGTTTAAAGTTCGGATTTTTAAAAGAAGATGAAGTTTTTACATGGGATGATGTATCAGAAGGCTTATTTTCAATAATAAATATTAGAATTGTTGAGCCTCAATTCGAAGGTCAAACAAAAACAAAACTTGGAAATTCCTGGATAAAAAAAGAATTTGAGGATTTTACATATCATAACCTTTTGACTATTCTCGAAAAGAATCCAAATATTTTAAAAACTATATTAAAAAGGATAGATTTAGCAAAAAAAGCAAGAGAGGCCGCAAGAAAAGCAAGAGAAATCGTAAGAAAGAAAGCATTTTTAGATGATTCTTTACCAGGAAAACTTGCTGATTGTTCTGAAAGAGACCCAGATAAAAGTGAACTTTTCATTGTTGAAGGTGAGTCAGCTGGAGGAAGCGCAAAGCAAGGAAGAGATAGAAAAACACAGGCAATTTTGCCAATAAGAGGCAAAATTTTAAATGCAGTAAAGTCAACTGTAAGTAAATTACTTGACAATAACGAGATTAAGGCATTGATTGCTTCATTAGGAACTGGTATTCTTGATAATTTTGATATAAATAAGTTAAGATATAAAAAAATAATTATTATGACAGATGCTGATGTTGATGGTTCTCATATTAAAACATTACTCCTTGCTTTTTTCTGGATGTATTTAAGAGATATCATTAAAAACGGTAATCTTTTTGTTGCACAACCACCATTATATAAAATAACATATGGTAAAAATCATAAATACATTTTTTCTGATGAAGAAAAAGATTTTGAAATTGAAAAACTATCAAGGGAGGGAATAAAATTTAATATTAATAGATATAAAGGATTAGGTGAGATGAATCCTGATGAATTATATGAAACAACAATGAATATAGAAACAAGAATTATTAAAAAAGTTACAATTGAAGATGCGATAAAAGCTAAAGAAATTATCGATACATTAATGGGAGACGATGTTTCAATAAGAAAAAATTTCATTGAAGAACATGCATTGGAGGTAAAAGAAGTTGATATCTAAAGAAATAATTTCTCCAATTGAGATAGAACTTAAGGATTCTTATTTATCATATGCATTAAGTGTAATAATTTCTCGTGCACTTCCAGATGTTAGAGATGGACTTAAACCAGTCCAAAGAAGGATACTTTATTCAATGAAGGACTTAGGAAACCTTCCAAATCTACCCTTCAAGAAAAGCGCAAGGGTGGTTGGAGATACTTTAGGAAAATATCATCCTCATGGAGATGCTCCTGTATATGAAGCACTTGTCAGAATGGCTCAAGATTTTACAATGAGATATCCTCTTGTTGATGGTCAAGGCAATTTTGGTAGTATTGATGGAGATCCTCCTGCAGCAATGAGGTATAGTGAAGTTAGACTTGCACCTATATCGCTTGAACTCTTAAATGACCTTGATAAAGAAACAGTTCCATTTAGGCCAAATTTTGATAATTCATTAAAAGAACCTGAAGTTTTACCAGCAAAAATACCAAATCTTCTTTTAAACGGAGCAAGTGGAATAGCGGTTGGAATGGCTACAAATATTCCACCTCATAATCTGAACGAAGTAATTGATGCTCTTTTGCTTCTTTTAAGAGACAGAGAAAAAAGCACTGATGATATTTTAAAGGTATTTAAGGGTCCTGATTTTCCAACAAAGGGTATTATTACAAATATATCAGGGATAAGATCATATTTTGAAACAGGAAAAGGTAGTGTAATAATTAAAGGAAGAGGTAAATTCGAAAAAATTGGAAAGGTATTATGTTACATAATATATGAACTTCCATATAATATTAACAAAGCAAATCTTATAAAAAGAATAGTTGATTTAGTGAAAGCTGGAAAATTAAAAGAGATCGATGATATTAGAGATGAATCATCAAAAGAAGGTATAAGGGTTGTTATTGAGCTTAAGAAAAACGTAAACCCTCAAATTTTTGAGAAAAAACTTTATGAATATACTGAACTTAAAACTTCCTTTCCTGTTAATTTGGTTGCTTTAATAAATGGAAAACCTAAACTTCTTTCTATTAAAGAAGTTTTAAATTCATTTTTATCTTTTAGAGAGGAAGTTGTATTAAAGAGAACTAATTATGAACTTAATGTTGAGAAAAGAGAGTTGAAAATTTTAACAGGTATAAAAAAAGGAATTGAAAAACTTGATGATGTTATAAAAATAATAAAAGAATCAAAAGATAGAGATGAAGCAAAGAAAAAACTTAATTCATTACTTACTATTGATGATGAACAAAGCAATGCCATTTTAGACATGAGGCTCAGCAGACTTGTTTCTTATGAGCAAGAAAAACTCATTGAAGATATAAAGAATAAAGAAGAAAGAATAAAATATCTAAATGAAATTGTTATAAAAAGAGAAAAACTTCTTCAGGTTATTGAAAATGAACTTCTTGAGGTAAAGAAAAAATTTGGAGATAAGAGAAAAAGTGAAATTCTTTTTGAAGATGAAAAAGAGATAAAGATTGAAGAGATGATTAATGATGACAAAGTAATTCTATTTTTAACAAATGATGGTTATATAAAAAGAAGCTTGATTTCTGATTTTACCATTCAAAATAGAGGAGGGAAAGGTATCAAGGGATTAAAACTTGGCAGAGAAGATAGAGTTTTTGATATATTCTTCACATCGAATCTAAAGAATGTTCTTTTCTTTACTAATTTTGGTAAGGTTTATAAACTTTTATCATATAATATCCCAGAAGGAAGTAGAGAGTCTAAAGGTGAGGCTCTTCATATTCTTTTACCCCTTAATCCTGAAGAGAGAGTTACCTGTATTTATACTGGTGAAATGGATAAAAAATATCTTTTAATGTTTACTAAAAAAGGTAAAATCAAAAAAGTTGAATTAAAACATATTCAAAATTTAAAAAAGAATGGAATAAAAATTATGGGTCTTGAAGAAGAAGATTACATCAAAAGAGTTAGAGTTGTTGATGGAGATGAAAACATAATAGCAGCAACAAAAAAAGGATTTTTAGCAAAATTCAATATTAAAAATATAAGACATCAAGGAAGATCTGCAAAAGGTATAAGAGGTATTAGATTATCAAAAGAAGATGAATTTGTTAGTTTTGATATTGAGGAAAAGGAAAAATCTTTATTCATAATTACAAGCAATGGAAAAGGGAAAAGGATTAATTTTGATGAAATTAATTTAAAAAATAGAGGAATAAAAGGTGTAAGGGGAATTAGATTAAAAGGAAATTGTGTTACTGCTTTGAGAAGTGTTAAAGAAGAAGACCAGATTTTTGTTATAACTGAAGAAGGAAAAATAATTAGAATAGAAGTTAAGAGAGTACCTTTGCAAAGTAGAAATGCATCTGGAGTAAGAGTAATAAACCTTGATAAAGGAGATGTTGTTAAAGGCATTGCATTGATGAAAAATGAAAAAATTTGAAACATTTCCTCATACAGCAGATATAGGATTAAGAGTTTATGGAAATAATTTAGAAGATCTTTTTATTAATGCTGGTGAAGGTACGCTTTTTTTAATGAGAGAGGAAAAAAATATAGAAGAAAAAGAAATTTACGATTTTCAAATAAAATCAAATTATTTAGAAATGCTTTTATATAAATTTTTAAATGAATTTATATATCTTTTTGATACCAAAAGCATTATTGCAAAAAAATTCATAATAGAAAAATTCAGTGAAAAGAATTTGAAAGGTAAAATTTTTGGAGAGACCTTTAACTCGAACAAACATTCAATAAAATATGCAATAAAATCATGCACTCTTGAAGATATGGTAATTGAAAAGATTGATTCTTTATATAAGGTTGAAATAATTTTTGACATTTAGATATAATAAAAGTATTAAATTTTAAAGGAGGATTAACAATGGATATTTTAACTCTCAACTGTGGCAGTTCTTCAGTTAAGTATCAACTTTACAGATGGAATGAGAGAAGAGTTTTATCAAAAGGAATTGTTGAGAGAGTTGGTATAGGAGGGTCTTTTATTGATCATTATGCAAATGGTAAGGGTAATTTTAAATTTGAACATGATTGCCCTGACCATAAGGTTGCAATTAAACTCATTATTGATACTTTACTTGATCCCGAAATGGGTGTAATTAAGGATCTAAAAAGTATACAGGGAGTTGGTCACAGAATGGTTCATGGTGGAGAAAAATTCGCAAAATCTGTAATAATTGATGAAGAATTTTTAAAAACATTTGAAGCACTTTCAGATCTAGCCCCTTTACATAACCCCCCAAATCTTCTTGGTGTTAGAGCAGCAAGAGAATTACTGCCAGATATACCTCATTGTGCAATAATGGATACCGCTTGGCACCAAACAATGCCAAGAAATGCATATATATATTCACTTCCTTATGAATGGTATGAAAAATATAGAGTGAGAAGATACGGATTTCATGGAACTTCATTCTTGTATGTTGCAAAAAGAGCCGCAGTTTTGTTAGGAAAAGCTTCTTTTGATGTTAATCTTATTGCTTTACATATTGGAAATGGTGTTAGCGCCAATGCTATTAAAAATGGAATTTCTATTGATACTTCAATGGGTTTAACACCAGTTGAAGGTTTGGTAATGGGAACAAGAGCAGGTGATCATGATGCAGGAATAGATATATTTATGATGAGAAAGGAAAATCTAACAGTTGATCAACTTGATAATATTTTAAATAAAAAGAGTGGAATTTTAGGAATAACAGGTAAATATACAGATAGAAGAGATGTAGAAAAGGCTGCAAATGAAGGAGATGACAGAGCAAAGCTTGCTATTGAGATTGAGACTTATAGGTTAAAAAAGTATATTGGTGCTTATTATGCTGCTCTTAACCATGTAGATGCCATAGTTTTTACAGCAGGTGTTGGAGAAATGAGCACAGTGATAAGAGGCAGAACTCTTGATGGTCTTGACGGTCTTGGCATTGTTTATGATAAGAGAAAAAATGAATTATCAAGAACGAGAAACGCAGAAACAGAGATAACTAAAGAAGGTTCAAAAGTAAGAATTTTTGTAATTCCAACAGATGAAGAACTTGTTTTTGTAGAAGATACAGTTGCTCTCCTTGAAGGTAGATATGATATACATACAAACTTTAGATATTCATTTGAAGATCCTGATTATGTAAATCCCGCAAGAGAAGAAGCATTAAAATTAGAATTGGAGAAAAAACCTGAGTTAAAAGAGATAATCGTAAAACCACCAAAGAAAGGATAATTTTGAAAGTAGAATTAATATATATAACTCCTGATCCAGAAAAAGTAATTGAAAAAGCAGGAAGAATAGCACATCAATCTTTAGATAAGGAGACACCTGATAGTCACATTAAATTTATTAGAATGCTCATAAAACTTGGACACACTTCTGTTCTTGAACACGCAGTTGCCTCTTTTAAAATTTCAGGTGTCTCTCGTTCTTTAACTCATCAACTTGTAAGACATAGAATCGCCTCCTACACTCAGAAATCTCAGAGGTATGTCGATGAGTCAAATTTCGATTATGTTATACCTGATACCATAAAAAAGAATGAATTTGCATTAAATCTATATAAAGACTTCATGGATAGTTGCAAAGAAACATATAAAAAATTAAAGGAGCTTGGAATTCCAAAAGAAGATGCAAGGTTTATTTTGCCAAATGCAACAAAAACAGAAATAGTTTTAACTGCAAATTTAAGAGAATTTAGACATATGATTTCATTAAGGGGAAGTAAAGAAGCACAATGGGAGATTAGAAGATTGTTTATTGAAATATTAAAAATCTTAAAAGAAAAAGCCCCTACTGTTTTTGAAGATTTCATCATAGAAGATGATTTTGTGAGGTTATCAAATGCTGAAAAGTGATAGATGGATTAAAAAGATGGTTAAAGAATATAAAATGATTGAACCATTTAAGGAAAAACAGATTAAACAGGGTGTAATTTCATATGGAATATCTTCATATGGTTATGATATAAGACTTGCAGATGAATTTAAGATTTTCACAAATGTATTTAACTCTATAGTTGACCCTAAAAATTTCGATCCAAAAAGTTTTGTTGACTTTAAGGGAGAAGTTTGTGTAATTCCACCTAATTCATTTATTCTTGGAAGAAGTGTTGAATATTTAAGAATTCCAAGAAAGGTTTTAGGCATATGTTTAGGTAAATCAACATATGCAAGATGTGGAATTATAGTAAATATAACTCCTCTTGAAAGTGAGTGGGAGGGACAAATAACTATTGAGATATCAAATACTACACCCCTTCCTGTAAAAGTATATGCTAATGAAGGAATTGCTCAGATTCTTTTTCTTGAAAGCGATGAAGAGTGTGAGGTTAGTTATAAGGACAAAAAAGGAAAATACGATAAACAGAAAGGAATAGTTCTTCCTAAAATTTTTTAAAGAGAGCAAAAAATAAATATATATAAGTTTTTATTCTAACAATTTTTTTGAAATTTTGTTCTGTTTTTCTATAAATTCCTCTTCATCTAATTTTATAAATTTTCCATTTTCAATAATAATTTCTCCATTTATCATTGAAAAGTCAACTTGTTTAGCATCAAGAAACACAGGCACTGTTATCAAATCATTTAATCCTCCTGCAAATTCTATTTTATTCAAATCAAACATTATTAAATCAGCAGCCTTCCCTTCTTCTATTGAACCAATATAATCATCCATTTTTAGAACTTTTGCTCCACCAATGGTTGCAAATTTTAAAACATCCCTTGCCGTTATTTTATCGCTTCCATATTTTACTCTTTGAAGTAGAATAGCATTCCTGATTTCTTGGATAAAATTACCAGTGTCATTACTTGAACTGCCATCAACAGCAAGGCCAATTCTTATTTTATTTTTTAAATCACAAACCCTTGCTATTCCAGACCCGAGTTTCATATTAGAAGTTGGACAATGCGCCATTCCTACATCACTTTTCTCAAGTTTTTCAATATCACTATCACTCAAATGAACCATATGAGCAAACCAGACATTTTCATTAATCCAACCAAGGCTTTCCATTAGTTCAACTGGTCTTTGGTTAAATTTTTCAAGGCAAAAAATTTCTTCATCAATTGTTTCTGCAAGATGTGTATGTAGTAAAACTTTATATTTTTCACTTAATTTTAAACTCTCTTTCATAATATTTTTTGTAACTGAGAAAGGTGAACAAGGACCTATTGCAATTCTTAACATTGAGTATTTTTCAGGGTTATGATATTTTTTTATCATATACTCTGTATGAGAAAGTATTTCATCATCACTTTGAACCACACTATCAGGAGGAAGACCACCATCTTTTTTTGATAGTGACATTGAACCTCTTGTAGGATGAAATCTTACCCCTGTTAATTTTGCTCCTTCAATTTCAGCATCAAAAATTTTTGTATTTTTCTTTGGAACTAAATATAAATGGTCTGTTGTTGTTGTTACACCAGTTTTCATAAGTTCCATTATGGCAACGATTGTTGATATATAGACTGCTTCTTCATCAATATATTTCCACTTTTCATATAGATAGATGAGCCAGTCAAAAAGTTTTAAATCATTCACTTCTTTTAAATTTCTAAAAAGTGATTGATAAAAGTGATGATGAGTATTAATAAAACCAGGCAACATAAGCATGCCTTTTCCATTAACAATCCTATCAAAATTACCTTCTGGTTTATGTTTTCCAACATATTTAATTATATTATCCTCAACTAAAACAAAACCATTTTCGATTTCATCATTATTTCCATTCATCGTTCCAATCATTGTTACATCGTCAAACAAGATTCTCATAAAAACCTCCAATCCTTCTCTATAATTTCTTAAGCACTACTTGTTGAAAACCACATCAATATGGTGTCAGACACTATATTGATGTGTTACTCCTCAATTAATGGAGCTTTTCTTATAAAATTTTCATAATATCTTATAAAAATTAAATCATTGGTTAACTTCTTTTCTGTTTTACTCTTTATTCTTGATATATATTCCTTTGATATATTAAATATTTTTTGTATCTCATTGAGATTAAATTTTTTATCAATAAGGTATTTGATAATTATATCTCTTAAAAACCTATTATTATAGATTTCTTTACCAAAAATTTTTTCAAGTTTAAATAGATAATTTATTAATTCTCCATTTTTATAGAATAAACCTAATTCTGAAGAATTATATAAATTAAGAATCTCTTCAACATAACTTTTATAGGTTTGACAATTTGTTGAAGTCAAGGAAAATAGTTCTTCTATATCAACCAATTTTTTCTCATTATTAATAATTTCCTTAAAACTACTCCATTCGTACTCTTCAGGTTTTTTTACTATATTTGCTTCAACAGGATTTAAATGTATGTACCTTGAAACATTTAGTAGATATCCTTCATTATCAATGTAATAACTTTTAAATCTATTCATAAATAGATTGCCTAATCTAAAATGTTGAGAGTTGAAATACTTTGCATATTTTGTATTTAATATCTGAATAAATTGTGATAAATTTGGATTTTTAATTTTTATTATAAGATGATAATGTGTTTTCATTAGACAATATGATAAAATGGAAACACTAGTTTTAATTTTATCTTCAATTAAAGTCTTTAAAAAGAATATAAAATCATCCTCTTTTTTAAAAATTTCTATTTCATTTACACCCTTTGAGATTACATGATAAACACCGTTTTCAATAATTAGCCTTGGTTTTCTTCCCATATGTTTCTCCTTAACTTTTCCTGTGGAAAACTATGTCATTTTAGTGTCTGACACCATATTGATGTTTTTGGAGTAGAGGGAAAAAAAGACTCTTTCAGGTGTTGCTGGTATTTGCTTAACTCTTTTTCCAGTTGCATTAAAAATAGCATTTGTTATGGCAGGTGCAATAGGTACCATTGTTGTTTCTCCAATACCTTTTGAGCCATAAGGACCAAGTTCTTCAAAACTTTCTATAGGTATAGTTTCAATTTCATAAGGGGAATCCATTGATGTTGGTATCAAATAAGTTGAATAATTTTTTACTAAAAATTCTCCATTTTTAATTAAAACATCTTCCATCAATGCATAACCCATTCCCATTACAATCCCACCTTCAGATTGTCCTTCAAAGCCTATTTTATTAACAACTCTTCCTCCGTCTATAAGATTAACAGCCTTTATTAGATCTGTCTTGCCTGTTAAAGTATTAATCTGAACTAATGCAATACTTCCAGAAAAACTGAATATATAGTGAGGAAGACCAAAAACTCCTGGTATTTTTGTTTTTGAAGTAGGGAAGTTAAAATGCCCTTCTGTTCTTGGCAATCTTCTTTTGTCATATAAAATCTCTGCTAAATCTTCATAACTTATAATTTTTTCATCATTCAAATTTTTAAAAACTCCTTCTTCAATTTTAATTTCATCCAAAGGTATTTTATAAATCTCACTAACCTCTTTTTTTAATATCTTAATCATTTTTTGTGACGCAATATTTATTGCTATTCCACTTCTATGAGTTGCTCCTGATGCTGTTGTAGTTCCACAGTCAGGCGTTAAATATGTATCACCAGTAATAATGAATACTTTGTCTTCATCAGAAAGTTTTAAAGATTCAAGAGCAATTAATTTTAAAGTTGTTTTAGCCCCCTGGCCAAGTTCAACACTACCAGAATAAATATTAAAACCACCATCTCTTCTCATTTCAATCCAAGCACTTCCATAATCAGGAAGACCCACACCGAGACCAGTTCCTTGATATGAAAGAGCAATTCCAACACCAAATCTTTTATAATCACTATTATTAATTTTAATTCTTTCTCTATCTTTATATAAAGGGTGTTTTTCAATTTCATCAAGAATTTTCTTTAACCCTACACTTGTTTCAATTTTGCTTCCTATTCCCGTTTCATCACCCTTTTGAAGAATATTTTTTCTTCTTAGTTTAACTGGATCCATTTTAAGTTTATCTGCAATTTCATCAATCTGAGATTCCATTGCAAAAGTTACCTGATTTACTCCAAAACCTCTGAATGCTCCAGAAACTCCATTATTTGTATATATACAAAACCCCTCTATATGAGTATTTGGAATTTTATATGGTCCGCATGAATGTTCAACTGAGAGGTTGACTATTGGTCCGCCTAAGGACGCGTATGCTCCAGTATCAGCATATATATATACTTCATTTGCAGTTAATGTCCCATCTTTTTTAACTCCAGTTTTATATTTTAAAATCATTGGATGTCTTTTCCATGAAAAAATGATTGATTCATCTCTATTTATTTCCATTTTTACAGGTCTTTTTGTGTGATAGGCAAGAAGTGCAAGATGTATCTGGGTAGTTATTTCATCTTTACCCCCAAAACCACCGCCCATCGGTTCATTTATAACTCTTACCTTTCTTGGATCAACAGCAAGAACTCTTGCAATCTGAATTTGATCTCTAAATGGATACTGACCTCCACAAAAAACTGTAATCATATCTTCTTCTTCATCATAAAAAGCAAAACCACTTTCAGTTTCAAGATAAGCATGCTCTTGTCTTCCTGTTCTATATTCATTTTCAATTATTAAATCAGCCTCTTTAAAACCTTTTTCAATATCACCTTTATTTATAACAGTATGAAGATGGATATTACCATTATCATGAACTTTTGTCGGAAGATTTTCTTTAGCTTTAAGAGGATCATCAACAATAGGTAGTAATTCATATTCCACTTCAATTAATTCAATTGCTTTATCAAGAAGATCTTTTGATTCACATGCAACAAGAGCAACTGCATCACCTAAATACCTCACTTTATCATGACATAGAACCGGTTGGTCTTGAATTGCTATTCCAAAACCATTTAATCCAGGTATATCTTTATATGTTAAAACTCTAATAACTCCTTTAAGTTCAAGAGCCCTCGAAATATCTATTTTTTTAATTAGAGCATGGGGGTATTTGCTTCTTAATACCTTACCCCATATTAAATTTTCAACATATTGATCTGAAGGATATTTTATTTTTCCTGTTACTTTTTCTTTTGAAAGAACTTGTGTTACTTTTTTCCCTATCCATTTTTCTTTTTCTATTTTTTCTTCCTCTTCAATTTTTATACTCATATTTTACCTCTTAAATATAATAAATAATTTAAAGCCTCAAAAACTAGATATTTGCTTACTTCAACTCTATATTCTCTACTACCTCTAACATCTGTTATTGGATCTATCTCTTTCTCAACCTCATTACAAATTTTTATTAACTCATCTTTATTAAATTTATTTATATTTTTTAATAAAGTTTCGACTCTTTTTGCTCTTACGACTTTTGGTGAAACTGAACCAAGTGCAATTTTTATATCACAAATTTTTCCATCACTTTTTTTAATTTTTATACAACTCGATGCAATGGCTATTGTTAGAGCATTTCTCTGTCCAAGTTTATTAAAAAAACCAGATTCATTTTCTTTCCACTTTTTTACTATTATTTTTTCTAGAATCTCGTCATCTTTTAGAATTGTTTTACCTGGTCCTGTAAAAAACTCCTCTATACTTACTATTCTACTATCAGTTGCTGATTTTAAAGAAAGTTTTGCATCCTCACAAAAAAGAGGAGGGATTGAATCTCCAGCAGGAGATGCATTACAGATATTTCCACCTATTGTGCCTTTATTTCTTATCTGTGGTGACCCAACTTTTTTTGATGCTTCAACAATCAATGGCGAATATTTTTTTAAAAGGTTTGATTCTATTATTTCAGAAAAAGTTGTTAAAGCACCAATATGAACTTCATCATTTAATTCATTAATGCCCTTGAGTTCCTCAATGTTTTGAATATCAATAATATTTTCTTCTTTAATAATATTATCTTTTAATCTAACAATTAGATCAGTTCCGCCAGCAAGAAATTTTTTGTTTTTTCCAAATGTTTTTGAATAATCAAGAGCCTCCTTTAAATTTTTTGCTCTATAATATTCAAACTCCTTCATTTTTCCTCCAGTTTAAAAATCATAAAACATAACTTCATCAGAATTTAGAAATTTTTATAACTGCATCAATAATTTTTTTATAACCTGTACATCTACATAAATTCCCTGAAATAGATTCTCTTATCTCTTCGATAGAAGGACTATCATTTTTTGATAATAAATTGGTCAAACTCATAACCATTCCAGGTGCACAAAAACCACATTGAAAAGCCCCTTCTTGAATTAAAGAATTCTGCAAGGGTGTTACATCGTCTTTTGATAACCCTTCTATTGTTAATACCTTCTTACCATCAACCTCAGGAATTAAAATAAGGCATGAATTGTAAGTTTTATTATTTATTATTACAGTACATGCACCACACTCTCCTTTTGAGCACCCTTCTTTTGTTCCTGTTAATTTGTGGTAATCTCTTAAATATTCAAGCAATGTTATGTTTACAGGAACTTCATCTATTATCTGAGTATCATTGAGTATGAAATTTATTTTTATTTTTTTCATCTTTTTATAAAAACCTTCTCTTTATTATGCATTTTTTCATGCATAGATATTGCATCAACAGGACAAACCTGCATACACAATGCACAACCCACGCATTTTTCAATATTAACTTCAGGAATTCTATTTTCTTTTATTTCAATAGCCATATGGCCACCATCATTACAGGAAATGTAGCATAAATCACATCCAATACATTTATCTTTATCAATTATCGCTTTTACTTCAATATGAGGAAGTTCATCATTTGGTTTTATTTTTTCAAGAGTTTTACCAACAATTTCTGAAGGTGAATTAAAATTCATTTCATCAAGATAATGAGAAAGACCTTTTTTCAACTCTTCTATAACTCTGAATCCATAAACCATAGGAAGGGTACAAAACTGAACATTACTTGCACCAACGAGCATAATTTCTATTGCATCTCTTGAAGAATACGCTCCACCATTTCCTGATATTACTATATCGACATTTCTTTTTATCTCAGCAATTGTTCTTAAAGTTATAGGTTTAATTGCATTTCCTGATAAACCTGAATATGATGAAACCCCAAAAACTGAAGGATATGGCTCGAATGTATAGATATCAATTCCAAGTAAAGATGGTATTGTGTTACTTGCAGTAATTCCATCAGCACCACCTTTTTTAACAGCCCTTGCAACTTCAACTATATCAGTAACTTGAGGTGTTATTTTAATTAAAACAGGTGTATTTTCTGCTGCCTCTTTTACCCAACCAACAACTTTTTCAGTTGCTGAAATTGATTGAGCAAGCATTCTGCCTGGAGATTCACCCATACTTCCTTGAGGACATGAGAAAGAACATTCAATTAAATCGACATTTGCTTTTTTAAGTCGGTTTACAAGAGTTTGCCAGTCCTCTTTTTTACTTCCCATTATGCTTGCAGCAATCATTTTTTCTGGAAATCTCTCTTTTAAAATTTTCACCCTTTTTTCAACCTCATCAATATGATATTTAGAAATTAAATCTATATTTCCAAGACCTAAAACTCTTTTATAATAATTTCCAAAAGAAGACATCATAGGGTATTTCAAGGGAACAGGATTTTCTTCTATTGATGTTGTCTTTAAAATAACTCCAGCCCACCCTGCTTCAAGTCCTCTTATTGCCATTTCAAGTTCATCTGTTGACGGTGAAGCAGAAAGAATAAAAGGATTTTCAATGGTTTTACCTAAAAAATTTATTGAGAGATCTCTTAATTTAAACATTTTCTATCTCCTCCTTAAAAATTCATCTATTTTTAATGCTGCAATCTTTCCTTCAGCAGATGCTTTAGTTACAGTTTGTCCTCCATTTACACAATCACCACCAGCAAAAACACCTTCAATATTTGTCATATAATTTTTGTCTACTTTAATTAATCCATTTTCTTTTTCTATTTCAGGAAAGATTTCATCCTCAAGTTTTTGTCCAATTGCAATAATAATATTATCAAGTGGTATTATAAATTCGCTTTTATCTATCAATTCATATTTTCTTCTTTTTTCTTTTTCAACTTCCTTTAAACTTACCTGCAAAACCTTTAAGCCCTTAACTTTTTCATCTCCGGTAACTTCTAATGGTGATGATTGAAAATAAAAATTAACACCAAGATTTTTTGCTCGTTCTAACTCTTCAGGATAGCATTTTAAGTCCTTCAACCCCCTTCTATAAATTATAAAAACCTCTTTTTCTTTGAATCTATTTTTCAAACTATTTGCAATATCAAAAGCGACATTACCTCCCCCAATAATTCCTATTCTGTTTCCAACATAAAAATCCTTACCATCTTTTAAATCTTTTAAAATTTTTCTCGCATAAAAAACTCCTCTTTTTTCTATTCCTGGAATTTCAAGTTTTATTTCATCCTTTAAACCAACCCCTATAAAAATTGCCTTAAAATCTTTTTCTAATTCTTTTATACTTTTAATTTTTTGGATATTCAATTTATAAATACAATTATTCTGAATAAAACTAACATCTTTTTTAACAATCTCTTTTTGAAGCCTATCACTTGATATTTCTGTTAGAGGGATGCCACCAACCAATTCATCTGTGTAAATATGTGTTTTATATCCAAGAGTTCTTAAAAAGAAAGCACATGAAAGTGCTGCTGGTCCACCTCCAATAATTGCAACATCTTCATATTTATATGTTGGAAGAGATAAATTTTTATCTTTACTGAAATTCAATGTCAAAAAATTATGTAATTCTCTAATTTTTATAGGTGAATCAATTTTAGACCTAATGCATTCTGTTTGGCAGAGTATCTCTTCAGGACAGACAAAGCCAGCAATATTTATCATCGGGTGCGCTTCTCTTATTTTTTCGTATGCTCCATAAAAATTTTCATTCTTTATCATATAGATAAAACTTGGAATTGGAAGATTAATTGGGCAATTTTTTTCACAAGGAGCATCAAAACAAAAAAGACATTTTTCTGCTTCATGCATCATTTTTTCTAAAATATTCTTCTCTTTAAAATCATTCATAAATCACCCCAGAATTTAAGTTTTAAATAAATTATACAAAAATTATGTATTATTTAAAAATAAACCAACTTCAACTCTCTTTTTTTGAAGAGTGCAGAAATCTTGAGGAGGTAAATTTGGATTATTGTTTATAAGATATGAGTGTGCAATACATCCTCCTCCACAGATATATTTTGCCCAGCATGTAGAACATTTTGGTTTTTTAGAAAGATCATTTATATTTATAAAATATTTTTTAAGATTTTCTTCTATTCCTGTATATATATTTCCCATTTTAAATTCGTTAAATTCTGTAAGAAAATGGCAGGGATACAAATCTCCAGTTGAATCAACTGCAAGATACTCAACACCTGCACCACAACCAAAACTCATTTTTCCAAGACATGGACCTTCATCAAGAGATATTAAAAAATGATAGAAATTTAAATTTTTACCCTGCTTTCTTTTATTAAAAATATATTCTCCCAATTTTTCATACTCTTTTTTTATCTTTTTTAAAGATTCTTTTTTTATTTTTAAGGGATTTTCTTCTTTTATTATAACGGGTTCAAGTGAAACATTTTCAAATCCATTTTCATATAGATATTTTGTTGATTTGAAAATTGATTTTGTTTCTTCGGTAAAAGTTCCTCTTAAATAATAACCAGAATCCCTTTTTTTAATCAAATTATTAACTTTTGGATATATGAAATCAAAACTTCCATTACCATTTTTAAGTTTTCTAAACTTATCGTTTACTTCTTTTGGTCCATCAAGCGATATTATTAAACTAATCTTATTTTCAGTTAAAAAATTAATTTTATCCTCTGAAAGGAGAGTTCCATTTGTTGTTAAAGAAAATCTTAAATTTTTATTATTTTTTTTGCTTTCATTTAAACCATAAATAATTGTTTCTTTTACAACTTCCCAGTTTAAAAGAGGTTCCCCACCAAAAAAATCAATTTCGACATTTTTATTCTTTGAATTTTTTAATAAGAAGTTAACTGAATCTTTTGCCACTTTAGAACTCATCAATTTACTACCTTTTCCATAACTTCCTTCATCAACAAAACAGTAATCACATTTCATATTACATGTTTGGGACACAAGAAGGCATAAAGATTTTAAATTTACAGGATTTTTAAATTCTTTCTTAAAATTATTATAAATTTCAAATTCTTCTGAAAAAAATTTATTTTTAGGAAAATTTTTTAAATTCAAACTTTTATATGAACTTTTGTCTATTTCAATTAAACTACCTGAAATTGGAAAGAAAACAAAAAACCTTTTTAAAAATGAAAATTTATGAAAGAAAGGAGGTTTAGAATATATATGTTTTTTCCTTTCTATCTTTTTCACAAGTTTGATTTCCAACTGTCATTGAAGTTTTGCAGGCAGATTTGCAGGGTGTTGGACACTCCCTACAATTTAAATTTATTTTATTGATAAATGGTTTATTTTTTATAACTTTAATCTTCATCTTGCCTCCTTTATTTTTCTATTTTATCAACTCCAATATAAGGAATCAAGACCTCTGGAATTGAAATAGAACCATCCTCATTCTGGTTATTTTCTAAAACCGCAGCAAAACATCTACCGATTGCAACTCCTGAACCATTAAGGGTATGAACAAATTCAATATCTCCAGACTTTTTTCTAAATTTTGTATTCATTCTTCTTGCTTGAAAATCAGTACAGTTTGAACATGAAGATATTTCAACATATCTATTATATGATGGCATCCAAACTTCAATATCGTATGTCTTACTTGCTGAAAAACCTGCCATATCGCCAGTTGATAGAAGAACTACTCTATATGGTAAATTTAACTCTTTTAAAATATCTTCAGCATCAAGTACTAATTTTTCAAGTTCATCATATGAATTTTCTGGTTTAACAATTTTAACAAGTTCAACTTTATTGAATTGATGGACTCTTATTAAACCTCTTGTATCTCTTCCTGCTGCCCCTGCTTCTTTTCTAAAACATGCAGTATAAGAAACATAATATTTTGGAAGTTCATCTTCATTTAAAATTTCATCTTTATGAAGATTTGTCAGTGGAACTTCAGCAGTTGGAACTAACCATAAATCCTCATCTTCAACTTTATACATATCTTCTCCAAATTTAGGAAGTTGTCCTGTACCAACCATGATATCGCTTCTAACTAAGAAGGGAGGAAATATCTCTTTATATCCATGCTTCTTTGTATGTAAATCAAGCATAAAATTTATCAATGCTCTTTCAAGAGTTGCTCCAAGACCTTTATAAAGTGAAAATCTCGAACCAGATAATTTGCTTGCTCTTTCAAAATCAAGAATTCCTAAATAGTCTCCAATATCCCAGTGTGGTTTTATTTCAAAATCAAATTTTCTAATTTCACCATTTTTTCTTATTTCAACATTACTTTTTTCATCAGGACCTATAGGAACTGATTCATGTGGAATATTAGGAATTCTTAGAACTATGTCATTAAGAGTATCTTCAGTATCTTTTAATTTTTCTTTTATATCTTCTATATTATCCGAGAGATTTTTTGATTCAAGAAGGAGATCTCCAATGTCTTCCCCCTTTTTTCTCATCTCCCCTATAATTTTTGATTTATTATTCAATTCATGTTTTAAATCTTCAAATTCCTTTAATAAAGCAAGTTTTTCTTTATCAACTCTTAAAAATTCATCAAGGATATCTTCTGAATAACCCCTATTTTTTAAAGATTCTCTTACAATTTCAGGATTCTTTCTTATAAACTTTACATCAAGCATCAATATCCTCCAGTTAAAAATAATAATTAAATTTTTAATACATTTTAAAATTTAATCAAGTGATTTATAAAAAATATATATTTTAAAAATTTGTAAGTTTTGGTTTTTGTGTTTTAATGTCAGTTTTTTTTAATTTTAATAATCCCTCATTTTTTAATCTATCAACTATTAAACCCATTTTTGCATAAGTGTATTTTTCGCTTATATCTTTAAAACCAATCTCAATAAATTTATTTGATTCAATAAAGAATAGATATTGAATTATATTTGATATTCCTTCAGGTGCATCTCTATTTTTATCAATATAAAGGTCAATTACATCTATCAAAGGAACATCTTCTTCAAGAATTTCTCCATTTTTTACAAGATTTTTTAATTTTTCATTCAATTCATTTGTTTCTTTATGATTTTTTACAAGAACCATAGCAACATCAGAATCATATTCAATATCTCCACCACCAGTTGAATGAAACATTGTTGGTCTATCAATTCCTTCATCATCAAGCCTGCATCCTTCTTTATCAAGAGATGAAATTGCAACAATTGGCGATTTTATTGAAAGTGATAGCATTGCTATTTTTGATGAAAGTTCATCAACTTTTTCTTCAAGAGAAATTTTTGGTGATTCAAGAGGTATTTTTTGTATATAGTCAAGAAGAATAATGACATTTTCACACCTATGACTCTGCATTATATTGTATGCATGGGCTTCAATTTTCTCAAGGGTGTCTGTGCTTCCGCCTTCAATAATATATAAAAATGAAGAATATTCCTGAAATCTCTTATATGCTTCATCAAATCTATTAAATTCATCTTCATTTAAATCTCCAGAAATAAGTTTAACTGGATTTATATTTGATTCTTGTGAGAGAATTCTTAAATTTAAAATTCTTGATGTTTGTTCCCATGAATAATAAAGAATAGGAACTCTTTCGTTTTTTATAATATTAGCTGCAAGATGAAGCAAGAAATTTGTTTTTCCTCTTCTTGGAGCACCTGCAATTGCATAATAAAATCCAGGTCTTAAACCAAGTAAAGTTTTATCAAGAGAATTAAATGGCTCAATAGAAAATCCATGAAACTTTCTTTTCTCATATATATCCCTTATTATATCTTTTACTACTATTTCTGAAGGAACGAGTTTTCTATGTAATCTTTCAATTGCAATTTTCTGTAATTCTTCTGACATTGTAACTGAAAATTGCGATATATCTTCTGCTTTGTGTGGCCCCCTTCTTTCTACAAAATCAATAATTTCATCAGCGACATTAATTAATCTTCTTTCTCCATTTCTTATTCTTAAAATATCGATATATGAAATTAAAAGAGCAAGATTTGGAGTTTCAATTTTTTCTATCTCATCAAGAAGATTTTTTATATCAACATCCATTACCCCCTTTTTTTCAAGATGTCTATTTAGTGTTTGAAAGTCGAGAACATTTGTTTCACCCTTTCCTTCATAAATATCAAAAACAGCATTTAAAACTAGGGTTGTCTTAGGATCTTCAAAATATTCACTTCTAAAACCTTCAGATAAACTTTTAGTTATTGCAAACCTATCTACAATGAATCCCTTTAAAATTTTCTTTTCTATTTCTATACTCATATTTAAATTATACTATAATGGAACAAAAATTATTTTTATAAACTCTAAATTTTGAAACAAAAAGTAAAAAAAGAAGTTTATAATTAAAAGGAGGTAAATATGTTAAAGAAATTAATTTTATTAACAGTGATTTTATTGTTAGGAATGACCTTTCTGACAATTAAAGTTAATGCAAACATCACAGGTATAACATTTTCTCCGAATACACCTGGTAGTCAAATAACTCAAGGGGATGATACTGCAGGAAAGACAAGTACGTACTGGATTGTTTCTATAAATTTCAATAATGTTTCACCTCTTCTTCAAAATGGAGATATTCTAATAATAACTTTTCCTGTAGGATTTAATTTTAATAGTTCAACTATAGGAATTACATTAAACACAACAGGTGCAACTTTCGGAATAATAACAAAATCATTAAATGTAATAAATATACCTGTAACAGGAAATCAAACATCTGCTGGTCAAATTGATATAGGCATTACCAATGCTATTAATACAACAAAAGCAGGAAATTTAATAGGTAATATAAAATTAAAAAGAGGAATTAATTTCATTATAAATGTTAATGGTAGCATAAAAATAATTCCAGATCTAATTAATAATATTACCATTTCACCAAATCCATATAATAGTTTTGTTGGAGAGACAAGAAATTTTGTCGCTGAAAGTCTCGATCAATATGGAAATAAAAGAACAAAAGTATTATCAATTTATGGTTGGGAAGATAAATTTGATTGGGTAGTTTTGCCAATTTCTGATCCTGATCCAGGATCTGCAATATTTACAACATCTAACACCAATTTTGATAATGTTACTATTCAAATGACAGATTGGGGACATATTCAACTTAAAGCACAATACCCACCTGGAGGTAGTTATACACATTATGGAATATCAGATGTTTATATAGTTAGTCAAATATCAACTCCAAAGGTTGATGTTGACCCTCCATATGCAGGTTCAGTTGCTGAATATAATATAAGATTCAATCTTGGACCAAATGGTGGAGTAATTGGCGGAATTGATTATGTTACAATTATTTTTCCTTTTGATACATATGTTCCATTTGGTTATCCATATTATGGTGCATTAATAAATGGTTATCCTGTTTCAGTTGCATATATTTCAGTAAGAACAGTTAAACTAATTTTTCCATATTCACTTCCAAATGGAGCATTTGTTGTTATAACTTTTCCAATAAATTTTGGAATAACAAACCCAACAAAATCAGGAACATATAATTTACAAGTATCAACCAGTAAAGAACCAACACCAGTAACATCTCTTCCTTATACGATTTATTATTCAGTTGTATCAAGACCAAAAGTTGAGGTTGAGCCAAATGTTATTGATACAGAAGCAAAATACACAATTGAGTTTAAAACAGGAACAGCAGGTGCATTAATTAAAGATTATGATTTAATTGCAATAAAATTCCCTGATGATACATATATTCCACCTCTTGGAGATAAAAAAGAAGTTCTAATTAATGGTTATAATCCAACAGATGTAATTATTTCAACTGGAAGAAAAATTTCTCTTAAAGTTCCAATAAATATTTCAAACAATTCAACTGTTAAAATTGTTTTTAGTGAAGATTTTGGAATAAAAAATCCAACCAAGGGAGGAGACTATACACTTCAAGTTGCAACAAGTAGAGAGCCAACATATGTAACTTCATATTCATATAAAATTGTTGAATCTATTATTTCTGATCTAAAAGTTGAAGTTTACCCTCCTGTTTCTAAGGTTGAAGCAGAATATAGAATAAGTTTTAAAACTGGAAAACATGGAACACTTTTAGAAGGAGATGAAATTTATCTAAAATTCCCATCATATACAAAACTTCCAAGTGATATAGATAAAAATTTAATATCAGTAAATGGAGTTAGTTTAGTAAAAAATGTAAATATCGACCTTTCAAATAAGATAATAACGATAAAGACACCAGTGAAAATTGGTAACGAAGAAAAAGTTGAAATTGTAATTTCAAAAGAGGCGGGAATTAAGAACCCAGACACTCCAGGAGAATATAAATTAAAAGCATGGACTTCAAAAGAGAAAACTGAAGTTACATCCTCTCCATATACTTTAATTGAATCAATATTAACTTCAATTTCAACAAAAGTAGTTCCTCCTTCAACAAATAGATCAGTTTCTCTTGAACTAAAATTAAAAACAGGACCAGGGGGTTCCTTAAATGTGAATGATTATATTTATATGAAATTTCCTCAAAAATTTGATATTCCAACAAATATTAAATCATCTTCAATTACTATAAAAGGGATACCTTTATCAAAAACCCCATCTATATCAAAAGATAAATTAATGCTAACAATTCAAACGCCAGTACCAGTTGGGAAAGAAGAGGAATTTACTATAAATATTTTACAAGATGCTAATATAAAAATTATTGAAGAAGGAGAATATTATTTAACTATATATACATCAAGAGAACCAAATCCAATTAATACAAAATCTTTTCTTATTTATCCTCAACCAGAAACAAAATTGATAATCTCAAGACCTGAACCAGATGGATTAAATGGATATTATAAAACAACTCCAGTTATAACATTTTCCTCTTCATCAAAATATGACAAAGAACCTCAAGTTTTCTATAAGTGGGATAGTGGATCCTGGATAGAATATAAAGGTTTAGTTACTCCACCAGAAGGAGTTCATACTCTTTATTATTTCGCAAGAGATAAACTTGGAAGTGAAGAGGAGATGAAAGAAAAAACATTTAAACTTGATACAACAATTCCAAAAATTTTAAATTTAAATATAAGCGATGGATTATATGTAAATAAAGATAAAATTGAAATTACTGGTATAGTTTCAGAACTTAATTCAGTTTTAATAATTCAAGGCAAAAAAGTTAACATTAATTCTGATGGTTCATTCAAAATAGAAATAGAACTTTTTGAAGGAACAAATTCTATAACTTTTGTGTTAATAGATATTGCTGGAAATGAGTTTCTTGATGTTATAAAAATTATTAAAGACACTATTCCGCCAGAGCTAACCATTGAATATCCTTTACAATGGATAACAGTTCATGATAAAATTATAGAAATAAAAGGTAAGGCTGAAATAGGAGGTAAATTAACGCTTAACGAAAGGGAAGTTTTAATAAGGGAAGACGGCAAATTTGAAGGTTTTATTGAACTTACTAAATCTGGAACAAATGTTCTTGATTTTATACTTATTGATAAAGCAGGAAATATTACAAGAAAAAATGTTGGTGTGATATGGGTACCAAGGGTTAAAATAGAACTTATAATTGGAAAAGTTGAAGCAAAAGTAAATGAATATATAAAAATTCTTGATTATCCACCATTTATCTACAACAACCGCACTATGGTACCATTAAGATTTATCAGCGAATCAATAGGTGCAATAGTTGAATGGGATTCAATCGTAAGAATTGTTACAATAACATTAGAAGATAGTTCTGGTTCAAAAAAGATATTAAAATTATCACCAGATTCAAGCGTTGCATCCTTAAATGGCAAGGCATATCAAATGGATACTCCTCCTGTTATAAGAAACGATAGAGTTTATGTACCAATAAGATTTATAATGGAAGCATTTGGTGCAAAAGTTGAATGGAATGAGAAGGAGAGAAAGATTTTAATATCTTACCCAGGGGTGAATTAATTCACCCCTTGATTTTTTTAAATTTAATAGTAAAAATAGTTTATAAAAAAGGGGATTTTTTAGTGAAACAAGAAAAGGAGGTTTAAAACTAATGAAAAAAGGAAGGGTAGTCCTTCTAACTTTTATAATTATTTTCACTCTTTTATCAATTTATATTCCAAAGGTTTATGGTGGACCTGCAACCCATTTTGAAGTAATAGTTCCAGGAGTAGCGAAAATTGGTGTCCCATTTAATATCACAATAAAAGCTTTAGACGCAAGTAATTTAATAGATTCAACATTTACTGCAAATATTCCTCTAAGTATTTCTCCAACACCTTTGCTTTCTATTAGTGCCGGAACTCCATTTCCTATTGTAAACGGTATCGGAACATCAACAATTACATTATCTGGTACAAATCTCCCCTCTTGGACTACAGCTACAATAACAGGAAATTGGGGAGCTATTACTGGAACTTCAGTAGGTTTTCAAGTAAGTGGTGGAAATTTAGCTTTCTTTACAATTAATTTATCAACTTTAAATGTTACAGCTGGAGATTATTTAACATTTACTGTAATAGCAAAAGATGTATGGAATAATATTGTTGGCGATTATAATGGAACTGTTACTTTCACATCTGATGATCCTCAAGCAGAATTTTCGCCCTCTAATTATACTTTTATTCCAGCAGATAATGGTTCACATACTTTTACTAATGGAGTTAGATTTAAAACAGCCGGTTTAAGAACAATTACAGTAACTGATAGTGCAATCTCTTCAACCTCAGCAGGAGTAACTGTTGGAGTATCTACTCTTCATCATTTTGAAATAACACCAGCAATATTCAACCCAGTAGCTGGTACTCCGTTTATAATAACTGTCAAAGCTGCTGATGCATATGGTAACACAGTTACAAATTACACTGGAACAGTTCATTTTTCAACAACAGATACCCATTCTTTAGTTTCACTACCTATCGATTACACTTTTGTTCTAGCAGATTCAGGAGTTCATAGTTTCACAGGCGCACAAAGGCCAAGATTGTATACAGCAGGCTCACAAACCATATACGTTGAGGATACTTCAAATCCAACTATTAAAGGAAATGTAACAGTGAATGTCCAACCTCAACCACTTACAAGTTGTTCTTTTGTTTTTGATCCTATTGGTCCTCAAACAAGAAATAATTTGTTTAATATTACTGTTAAAGTTAAAGATACTTATGGAAATGTGAATACATCATTCAGTGGAGCAGGTTTTAATGCGATTTTAACACCATCATTTGGAACAGTTTCGCCAGCTACGGTTGGACCTTTTATAAATGGCATATGGAATGGTAGCATAACACTTGATACTGCAAACAACAATATGACTTTGACAGCAACAGATGCTTCTGGATCAGGAGTTTTAAATGGCGTATCAAATCTTTTTACTGTAGCTGATCCTGACCCAGTATCCTTTCAATTTGAACCAATTGGAAATCAAAGTAAAAACACACCATTTCAGATAACAATTAAGGCTGTTGATAGTGCTGGAAGAATAGTCACATCATATAATGGACAGATAAAACTATTTGTTTCAACACCAGGAGGAACAATTACTCCAAATATAGTCAATCTTACAAATGGTATATGGACTGGAAATATTACATTAAATATTTCTGATTCTGGAGCAAAAATCTATGCAAATGCTTTATATGGAGAATATATATATAACGATTTAGATAGTAGTGGCAATGTAAGTGTTGGTGATAAAAGATTAACAAATGTTAGAAATTATAACTATAACACATTTGTTGCAGGCGGAAACATTGATTTAGGATTTGTCTTACAAAATTTTGTTACTGCTTTCCCTGCTGAAAAACACACAGAAAATATAAGTTCTAATACTTTTTTTGATTATGGTGAATATATATATATTGACATAGACGGTGACAATAAGGTAAGTATCGGGGATAAAAGATTAACTCCTTATGGAAATTATAGAGCATTAACTTATGTACAAGCAGGGGAAGGAGATATTGGTTTAACACTAATCGTTTTTCAATCAAGCGAGAAACATACAGAACATCTATTGTTAAATACTATTTATGATCCACTTGTTGGTGAGTCAAATTTATTTTCTGTATCTTCTGGTACAGTTGATCATTTTGAATTTAGTCCAATAATATCACCACAAACATCAGGTGTTCCATTTTCAATTACCATTTATGCAAAAGATTCTTCTGGAATGGTAGTTACATCTTTTAATCAACAAGTCATTATTTCATCTTCACCAACAATGGGTGTTTCTACAAATCCATCTCCTGTTGTTTTCGTTAATGGAGTTTGGACAGGAAGCATAACATTAAATACTCCCTCAACTGCTATAAAGTTAATCGCAACTTATGGAAGCGCATCGGGTGAGTCAAATACATTTGCACTTCAAGGAACATTAAATCATTTCTCATTCTCATTTATTCCATCTCCTCAAAAAGTTGGACAGAGTTTCTTTGTTGAAATAACAGCAAGAGATGGAAATGAAAATATAGTCACAAACTTTATAGGAAGCGTAAACTTAACATTAAATCCGTTAGGACCAGTAGCCCCTGGATTAGTTGGTCCATTTATAAATGGTAAGTGGAGTGGTTATGTAACTTTAAATTCATCATTTTCAAACGTTCAGATAGTTGCTACAGACTCTGGCGGGAGTGGCATGACTGGCTATTCTAATACATTTTCTGTATTAGGTCCATTAGATCACTTTCATTTTTCAACAATTGGTCCTCAAGTTTCAGGGGTTCCTTTTACAATTAGAATTGAAGCACATGATTCACAACACAATCTAATTTCAGATTTAAATACAAGCATTACACTTTCATCATCAGTTGGAAATATAATTCCAACATCAGTTAATTTAATAAATGGAGTTTTTGAAGGAAATGTAACTCTTGATACTCCAACTCCCTCTGTTATCATTACAGCATCGGCACTTTCCAAATTTGGAACTTCAAACAATTTTTCTGTTTCTGCTGGGCTCCATCATTTTAACTTTGATTTAATTGCTTCACCTCAAACCGCTGGTATATCATTTTTAGTTAAAATATATGCAAAAGATAGTTTTGATAATACTATTACTAACTTTAATGCAGTTGTTCCAATTTCTGCAACTGTTCCTACAAATTTTGTAATTGCACCAACAACAGTATCTTTTATAAATGGGGTTTGGAGTGGATATATAACTTTATATAAATCTGGAACAAATGTTCAATTAAAAGTTGAATTTGCTTCAAAATATGGATTATCTAATCAATTTAATGTTTTACCTGGACCAGTTCATCATTTTAAAGTTACATCAAATGATCCTGATCCAGTAACAGGTGAATATAAACCAGTAGGTCCTCAAACAATAGGTTGTAGGTTTATCTTTCCGGGACATATTGAAAATGGATTGAGAGTTACTGCAGTGGATCAGTGGGATAATATTGTAACAACATATACCGGAACTATATCTTTTACATCAACAGATCCTTTAGCTAATTTACCAACTAATTATACTTTTATAATTGGAGATGCTGGTACTCATGTTTTTGGTCAATCAGGTGTTGCAAATAGAATAATTATGAATACTGTTGGAATTCATACCATTACAGTTATAGACACAGTTAATCCTGGTTTAACAGGAACTTCTAATCCATTTACAGTTGCAAGTCAAACTATTCACCATTTTGATTTTGAAACAATTGGTCCTCAAACAATAAATAATCCGTTTAATATAACAATTTATGCAAAAGACGCAAATGGATATATTGTAAGTGCTTGGGATAATACAGATACATGGAGTATTTATGGAGGTGGTGCTTGTAATGTTAATTTATCTGCATCTACTGGAAATATCTTACCTATAACTACAGGAAATTTTGTTTTAGGCAAATGGATAGGAAGTGTAACTCTTGATACTCCACACCCAAATATGAAAATTACAGCAACAAATGGTTTAATAACAGGAACTTCAAATGCATTTACTTGTGCATCAAATGTATTAGGGAAATTTGAATTTGATTTAATTCCAAATCAGGTAGCAGGTGTTCCATTTGATATAACAATTAGAGCAGTTGATCTTGCTGGATCTTTAATTACCACATGGAATGGAACCGCTATGTTAACCTCTTCAACTGGACCAGGAACAATTTCTCCAACCTCAACAACCTCCTTTGTAAATGGTAGATGGACAGGAAGCATAACTATAAATACACCGAATCCATCTGTTCAAATTTTTGCTGAAGATCCAGCAACACATAAGATGGGTATGAGCAATATATTCTCTCTATATGGAGCACTTGATCACTTTACATTTGATACAATATCTTCACCTCAGGTAGCAGGTACTTCTTTTACAATAAAAATTTATGCAAAAGATTCATTAAATTATACAATTCCAAACTTCACAGAGCGGGTTAATCTTTCAGTTTCTAATGGAACCATAAATCCAGTGCTGACTGGCTATTTTAGTGGAGGCACATGGATTGGAAATATAACTTTGACAAAAGCAGGAACAAATATAAAAATAATTGCTGAAAAAAATGGCAAAACAGGCGAAAGTAATGCTATAACAGTTTTACCAGGTCCAGTAAATAACTTCGTTTTCTCGACAATAAGTGCTCAATCGGTAGGAGTACCATTTAGTGTGACAATAACAGCAAAAGATGAGTTTGGAAATACATGCACAAACTTTAACGGTTCAGCAACTCTTTCAGCAGTAAATTCTACTGTAACAGAACCAACATCAATAACATTTGCAAGTGGTGTTTGGACAGGAAATGTAAAATTGGGAACCCATGGTAGTGATGTTCAACTTAAAGTAGTATTAACAACACCTTCAGTTGCATCAACCTCAAATACATTTTCTGTTGCAAAAGGTCTTCACCATTTCTTAATATCAACAATAGGAAATCAAAATAAAGGAGTTCCATTTGAAATTACAGTTACTGCAAAAGATGAAGATAATTTAACATTTACAAATTTTTCTGGAACTGTTAATTTAACCTGTTCTCTTGGAGTTGGAACAATTGAGCCAATAACTTTAGGTCCATTTGTAAACGGAAGTATAACTTCAAATATAAAGATAAATAAACCTGGAAATAATGTAACAATAACAGTAACTGACCCTGTTTCAACAAAAACAGGAACTTCAAATTCATTTAAAGTTGCAGGTGATAAACTAATATTTAAGTCAACACCTCAAACGATAAATCTTGATGTAAAATCACAGGCAATTGTAATTGGTTTATTAGATCCTTCAGATAATCCAATAATTGCAAGCGAAAACATAACAATAAATCTTTCTTCAAATTCTCCAACAGGAAAATTTTCTGAAGATGGAACAAATTGGGGAGTTACAAGCGTAACATTATTATCTGGAACAGGTGAAAAAGCATTCTATTATAAAGATACAACACCAGGTGCATGGGATATAACAGTGTCAGCAACAAATTACGAAAGTGCAGTTCAAAGAATAACTGTTTCAGGAACTTTTGCAAATGGTTCTGGAACAGTAACCATGACACCTTCTTCAGGACTCACAAATGATAGATTGAATATTACATTTACATTTACAGGAACCTATAATCTTTCTGGAGGCGCAGTTAAAGTAACATTCCCAGTTGGATTTCCTCTTCCACAACTTACTAATCCACAAGGAGATGGATTTATCTCAGTAACCCCAGGAAGTGGGGTATCTTTAGGTCAGATAACAACTTTAACCAACACTCTAACAATAAATATAAATACTCTTGCATCAGGTGATACTTTTACAATAAAATATCAAAACATCACTCTTCCAAATATTCCACAAACATACACATTCTCATTTATGACAATGGGGCAAGGAGGAACATTTACTCCAATAGCAAATCAACCACAATTTATTGTTGATTTTGGTTTTTATCTCGAAATTCTATCTTTATCAGTAAATCCTGCATCTGCTGGAGTTAATTCTAACTATACAGTTATATTTAAAGTCGGAACAAGAGGAGAATTAACAACAACAGATGAGATAAATATTAAATTCCCATCTGGAACTATAATACCAATTAATATTCAGAGTTCAGCCATAAAAATAAATGATCAGGTTTTAACTCAAACACCAATAGTTAATCAATCTGCAAATACAATAACAATAAAACCAGTATCACCTATTTTAAAAGAAACAACTGTAAAGGTTGAGATTTTAAATCAGGCAGGAGTTGTTAACCCTTCAACTGCTGGCATTTATACAATGGAGATTACTACAACTAAGGAAACAAGAGCTGCTAAATATACATTCACTTTATCACCAGCACCACCTATTCAAAATGTTGAGGTTGACGTAAGACCACAGAGTGCTGGCAGAGAGAGTGAATATGTAATAAGATTTAGAATAGGAATTAACCTATTTGAAGGAGATAAAATTTATATCAAGTTCCCTCAAGGAACAACACTACCCCCAACAATTTTACCAACATCAATTTCCATAACTGGAGTGCCACTTCTTTATGAACCACTTGTTGTGGGAAGACTTCTTATCTTACCAGTTTCATTTCCAATTCCAAAAGGCGATGTTTTTATAAATATTTCAAAGAGTGCAAGAATAAAAAATCCCGAGATACCTGATATATATTCTTTATATGTTTACACTTCAAAAGATTTAACTGAGGTTCCATCAGCACCATATACAATAGTTGGAACACCTGTAACAGTTATTACAGTTTCACCTGAAATTCCTGATGGAATAAATGGATGGTATATAACAAAACCAAAAATTAAACTTGAAGGAAGGGGAGAAGGTGCTGTTGAAACATATTATTACTGGGATGATAATGAACCAACTTTATATGTAACTGAAATAACTGCACCTGAAGGTGAACATATGTTAAGTTATTATTCAAAATCAAAAGGTCTTGATAATGCAGAAGTTATAAGAACCAAAACATTCAAAGTTGATTCACTCCCTCCAAAAATTACAATACTTGAACCACAATACGATTTTACTAATAAGGAAGATTTAATAATAAATGGTGTGACTGAACCAGGAATTCTTGTTACATCAGGTTCATCAATGACAACCTCAAACTCTAAAGGTCAGTTTACACTTAAAGTAAAACTGACACCTGGACTAAATACTCTAAAAGTTCAAGCAATTGATTCTGCTGGAAATAAAGGTGAAGTTACAATAAGCATTACACTTGATGTTTCTCCTCCATTCCTTAAACTTGACCCAGAACTTTCAAGTTGGATGGAGGTTTACACAGAAACTCTTGTTGTTAAAGGAGAAGTTGAAGTTGGAGCAACACTTACAATCAATGGAATTCCAATTTCATATGATTCTCAAGGAAAATTTTCTTATACTGTAAGATTACAGGAAGGAAATAATTCTATTCAAGTTGTAGCAGTTGATAAAGCTGGAAATACAAATTCAATTTATTTACCAGTTAAATACATAAAAAGAACTATGGTTAAAATAAAAATTGGTTCAAAAACAGTTTATGTAAATGATAAACCAATTCAAATTGAAGCAGCACCATGGATAGATAAGAAATCTGGAAGAGCAATGGTACCACTAAGGGTAATAGTAGAAGCATTTGGAGCAACTGTTGAATACAGATACATTTCTTTTGATGATGAAAGAGTTTCAATTATATTTAAACTTAAGAGAATCGACTTAAGAATAGGTTCATATATTGCTTATATTGAAGGATTACCAGTTCGACTTGATACACCACCTGTAATTATCAATGGAAGAACTTTTGTTCCAATAAGATTTATTATGGAAACATTTGGTGCTAAAGTTGATTGGGATCCATTTTCAAGCGAAATAACAATTACATATCCTGCACCATAAAGGAGAAAATTTATTATGTTTTTATATATACAGAATTTAATTTTAAAAAATGATAAAAAGGAGGAAAATTTATGAACAAAAAATTTAAAGTGTTTTTGATCTTTCCACTTTTATTAATGTTAATATTTTCTTACCCATTGAAACTATCTTTCAGCGCAGCAGGTTCAGGTACTTGCATTGTTAATCCAACTTCAGTTATACAAAATTCAACAGGTAATAACTTTGATTTTACTTTTACAGCAGCAGAACCTATGGAGAGTGGTGAAATTTCAATAACTGTTCCATCAGGTTTTAGTGTTCCACAAACTACAAATCCTGCAGGAACTGGATATGTTTCAATCGATTCTAAATCTTCTGATGTTTATGTTGCGAGATTAGTCAATAATATGGATTCTTCTTCAAGTTGGTTTTCATCTGATCCTGATTTGACTATTTCTACAGATACTTCAATAAGAAAAGAGGGTTCGTCTCTAAAAATATCTGTTGCAGCTAATGCCAATGCTTCAAACGAAAGAGTTTATTATCAACTTCTTGCTACTGAAGATTGGAGTGCCTATACTGCTGTTGGTTTCTGGATAAGATCTTCAATCTATGTTCCATCTGGAGCAATTGAATTTGCCTTTGATGATGCGAACGATTTATCAAGCCCTTCTTCATATCCTATTGGTTCAATATCAGCAAATACTTGGACCTATATAAAACTCCCTATAACTGGAATTGCAAATGTTAAAACATATGGTTTTATATATGCTTTAGATTATTTTGGAACTTCATCAGGAAATATATGGATTGATGATTTATTAATCTCTCCTGGAAATGTAATCATTGCAGGTATGGATATAAGAGTTAGATTTTTATCAATAACTACAGGTGGCTGGATTAAATTAAAATATCAAAATGTTACGGCACCATCAACAACTGGTACAAAAACATTTACAACAAAATCAAGAGTTGAATCTGGACAAACTTTAACAAATATTTCTACTCAACCTACAGTTAATGTTATAACTTCTCCTCCTGCAACAAAGCTCGTTTTTACAGCACCTCCTGCTCCTTGGTCTTTAAATGCAGGAAATTGGGTTGGACCTTTAACTGTTCAAAGACAAGATGCTTCAAGCAATCCTGTTACAACAGGAAATTTAACAGTAAATTTATCAACAACATCTCCTTATAATAAAGGAAAATTTAGTTTAACAAGTGGTGGTTCTCCCATCACTCAATTAACAATACCAGATGGAAGCAGCACTGCTCAATTTTTTTATTATGATGAAACTGCTGGAGTTTGGACAATAACAGCCTCAGCAACAGGATTAACTTCTGCAACTCAAAGTATTACTGTTAATCCAGGAACAACTACTCAATTTGTTATAACTTTACCAGGTGAGACTTTTGAAAATGGTAAAGGAAACACTGGATCACCTCAAAATCAAACAGCAGGTGTACAATTTCAAATAAGAGTAAGATTTTGCGATCAATATTTTAATGTTGTTCCTTCATGGAATGGTGTATATACTCTAACCTTTAGTGGGCCAGGTCAAGCACCAGACGGAATAACAAATCCTAATTTTGGAGGTGATAATACCCCTCCATATTCTCCTAATATTAATTTTTCAAATGGAGTTTCAGATGCAATTAATGTAATTTTATATAAAGCAGAAATCATTTCTATCCATGTTGAATCTGTACCTTATTCAGGTGATTCATCTACTTTTACAGTGAATGGAGGTCCTTTAAATTATTTTGCGATGCAATTTCCTATCATAGGTACAAAAACTGCAGGTCAATCATTCCCATTAATATTAGGTTGTTATGATCAGTATCAGAACACAACTAAGTTTAGTGGTACAGTTGATTTATCTTTAGTTGACGGAACAACACTTTTACCAGTTTTATCTCCTCCGTCTCCTTTAATGTCACCTTTGTCTGTTACTTTTAATAATGAGACTTCAAAAACTATTCAAGTTGTTATATATAAATCTTATAATGATGCAAGAATAAAGGCACAAAATCATGACGGGATTCAAATTGGTTATTCTGATTTATTAGACATTTGGCATGGAGATTTACACCATTTTAGATTTGATAATATTGGACCTTATAAAGAACAAGGAACACCTTTTTCAATAACAATTAATGCAGAAGATCAATGGGGTAATTTGATAGATAATACTGCTGGTGCAACTCCATATACTGGAACAGTCACTCTCACATGTTCTCTTGGAATAGATAAGATAACTCCTAATACAACAAGCTTTAATGACGGAACTCCTAATAATGGTAAAAGAACAGTAAGTGTAACAATTGCCTCACCTGGAACTTCCGTAACAATTACTGCAACTGACACAACGCTTAATAAAACTGGTACATCAAATTCATTTCCTGTTTATGGAACATTAGATCATTATGATTTTGATACAATTGGTCCTCAAGTAAAAAATGTTCAATTTTCCATAAAAATATATGCAAAAGATATGGTTGGAAACACACTTTTAAATAATAGTGAAGGAGTTTTGTTATTTGCAGAGACAAATGATGGTACTCCTATTACATTAACGGTATCCGGTGGTAATCCAATAAATCTTGTTAATGGCGTTTGGCAGGGAAATATTTCTTTAAGCACACCAAATCCTCAAGTTAGAATAAAAGGAACAAGAACTGCGGCACCCTGGCAATATGGAGTTTCAAATTGGTTTTCAGTTGCAGATAATGCTCCTACGAAATTTATTTTTGATACTATAACATCACCTAAGATTGCTGGAACTCCATTTTCAATAACAATTAGGGCAGTTGATTATTATAACTCTCCTGTTATAAATTATAATGGAACAGCAACTCTTTCTGCATCAACTGGTCCTGGAACAATAACTCCAACAACAGTTTCTTTCACAAACGGAGTTTGGACTGGAAATGTTACACTTACAACACCAAATCCATCTGTTGTTTTAACTTGTTATGATGCTTCTACATCTGCAATGGGAACTTCAAATGCATTTCAGGTAACAGGTGGAGTTGAAAGTTTCAAATTTTCAACTATTACTTCGCCACAATACAAAAATGAAAATATATATATTTCAGTTCAAGCAGTTGATGTAAATGGAGATATTGTAACAGGTTTTAATGGAACAGTTAATCTTTCTTCAACTGCTGGAACAATAACACCGACAACTGCTAATTTTGTTGGTGGAATGTGGAGTGGAAATGTAAAGATAAATGCTGAAGGTCAAAATATAAGAATTCAGGCAACATATAGCAGTAAAACAGGATTTTCAGATCCATTTACACTCTTACCTTTCTCTCAACTTGTTTTTGAGCCAAACATCTCCTCTCCACAATATGTTGATGTACCATTTTCAATAACAGTTAAAGCAAAAACTCCATCTGGAACTCAAGCAACCTGGAGTGGCACTCTTTCTTTATCATGTTCAATTGGAAATGATAAAATTGATAAAAATAGTTTGACAATGACAAATGGAACTGCTACAGAAAATGTTAAAATTTCTCAAAGAGCAACAGGTGTAACATTAAGTGTTCAAGCAACAATTTATGGAAGTACAGTTTCTGGAACAAGCAATGTATTCGAAGTGAAAGAAGGAAATAAACTTGCCTTTATAACAAATGAGCAGGTTATTCCAATTGAAACAGCATCAGGTGATATTAAAGTTCAGATTCAGGATCAAGATGGAAATCCTGTAAATGCATCAGCAAACACAACAGTTAATCTTTCTTCAAGTTCAACAACAGGAAGATTTTCTTCAGATAAAAACACATGGAGTACATCCAATACATATTCTGTTACTATTTCCTCTGGTCAGAATCAAGTAACATTTTATTATAAAGATACAACACCAGGACTTCACACTCTTACTGCAAAGGCAACAGGATTAAGAGATGGAACACAAACTATTAGAGTATCAGTTGATGGAAGTGGAGAGTGTAAAATTTCACCAGATTCAGCATTTGTAAGAGAAACAAATAAAGATTTTGTTTTAACATTTACATCAAAAGCAACAATGGATGGTGGAGAAATTCAAATAACAATACCAAATGCTTTTTCTTCTCCACAAAAAACATCACCTGCTGGTGAGGGCTATATTTCAGTTACTCAAGGCACTGGAGTAACAGTAGGTGACTACTCAATTTCTGGATATACAATCAACATTCCAATTAATATTATGCCAAAAGATAGAACGATAACAATAAATTATAAGAAGGTAACATGTCCAAGTTCAACTGGTGATTATACATTTGATGTTAAAACAAAAGGTCCAGGTGGAAGTTTTACTGCAATAGCAACTTTACCAAAAGTAACAATAACTCTAACAACAGTTTCTGATGTAAAAGTTTCACTTGATCCTACTTCTGCACTCGCTTATTCAGAATATACAATTACATTTAAGACATCTACTGTTGGTCAACTTTTATCAAATGTTGACAAAATTTACATAAAATTTCCAACTGGAACAGAGGTTCCAGGAGTAATAGATGCTCAAAATATTCAGATAAATACAGTTAGTTTAACCTCGCCACCATCAGTTGATGTTCCAAAAAGAGAAGTCACTTTAATAACACCTGTTGATATTGGTGCAAATTCAGATGTTACAATTAAATTTACACACAAAGCAAAACTTAAAAACCCATCAACAACAGGGACAAATTACCAAGTTGAATTATGGACAGATAAAGACCCAACACACAAATTATCAACCGCTTATTCAATTACATCAAAGACAAGTGTTGTAAATGTAACAGTATCAATTAATCCACCTGGAGCAAATTCATATGGAGATATAACAGTTGGATTTAAGATAGCAAACGCTCTTGTAAAAGATGTTCATACTATAACTTTAATATTCCCATCAGGTTTTGATGTTCCACCAAATATTTCACCTAACTTAATTACTGTTGGAGGAACTCAATTAACTGAAGCGCCAACAATCGATTCTGGAACGAGAACAATAACAATGGTTACACCAAGAGATTTTGCAAAAGCAGGAACAGTTGAAGTTGTAATTAGTAAGGATGCTAAAATTAAGAATCCATCAAAAGCAGGAAAATATAAATTGAGTGTTTATACATCTCAAGATAGTAACCCTGTTGATTCACCTTTATTTGATATATTAAGTGAATCACAGATTAAAGAAGTAAAATGCACAGTAACACCTCCTACAATAAATAAAGTAGCAAGATGGGAAATTTCATTTAAAACAGGAACTCTTGGGGGATTAAGTATTGGAGGAAAAATAAATATAGAATTTCCATCTGGGACGGTAATTCCTGGAACAATTCCTTCAGGTTCTGTTACAGTTGATGGTCTACCAGCAGTTACTCAAAAAGTACTTTCACTTAAAATTGAAATTACAACTCCGAAAGAAATTCTTCCAAATTCAACTGTAAATATTGTGATAAGTGAAGATGCTGGAATTAAAACACCAACCTCACCATCTTCAACATATAAGATAAAACTTTCAACAACTGCAGAACAAACACCTGTTGAATCAGATGTGTTTACAATTTATCAACCTCCTTCTTCATCTCATAAAATTGATCCAACAAATCCAAATGGACTTTCAGGTTTCTATATAACAAAACCTGTTATTACACTTTCAGCAACTTCAAATTATGATACTTCACCAAAAATTTATTATAAATGGGGAACAGAGACATATAAACTTTATGCAGGACCATTAACTGCTCCTGAAGGAGTTAATAAATTTTATTATTATGCAGAAGATAAATTTGGCAATAAAGAAGATGAACATACAGTTGAGATAAAAGTTGATAGTACTCCTCCTGTTATCTCTCTTGTTGATCCAAAAGATGGTAGTTTTGTAAAAACTAAACAAGTTACAGTTACAATAGAATCTAAAGAAGATCTACTTGATGCAACTTTAAATAATGAAAAGATGGTTAAAGGAGCTGGACTAAGATGGACCCTATCTATAACAGTAAAAGAAGGAGAAAATATTCTTGTTGTTAAAGGAAGAGATTTGGCTGGAAATACAGGAGAAGTATCTTTCAAGATCTATCTTGATACAACTCCCCCTGTTGTTAAAATAACATCTCCAACCGCAAATCAGGTTATAACAACAAGAAATGTGAAAGTAACTGGTGAAACTGACCCGAATTCAAAAGTTAATTTAAAGATAACAGGAGTTATAGGAACAATATTTGAAAGTGATGTAAATTCTGATAATCAGGGCAAGTTTGAGGTTGATTTGACAAAATTACCACCAGGATTTATAGGAATTACTGCAACAGCAACTGACCCTGCAGGAAATGTTGGAAAGGCAACCTCAAACTTTATACATAAAGAGACAATACTTCTTTGGATAGGTAAACCAGAAGCACAAATTGATAATGAATCAACTTTTGTAGATCCTGATAACAAAGCAGTCACTCCATTTATTCTTCCTCCAGGAAGAACAATGGTTCCAATTAGATTCATATCAGAAGCATTTGGAGCAAAAGTTGAGTGGATTGCTGCTACAAGAACTGTTAAGATAACATGGGGTACAAAAACAATTGAACTTACTGTTGGAGTTTATACTGCAAAAGTTGATGGAAAAGAGGTAAAACTTGATGCCCCGCCACTTATTAAAGAAGGAAGAACCTTTGTACCAATAAGATTTATTTCTGAAGCCTTCAATGCAGATGTAAAATGGGATAGTAAGGAGCAAAAAGTAACAATAACCCTTTAAGAAAACAGGTTTTTTAATTAGGGGAGAGGTTAACCTCTCCCCTTTATGTTATAATATTCTAAAGGAGGGTCATATGAAAAAAAGTGTTATTTCTTTAATTTTAGTTTTTTTAATTTTCCTGTCCTTTTCAGGAGTAGTTTTTGCAAATAGTTTAAGAGAGGTTAAAGTCAATCCAGTAAACCCAAATGTTGATAACTTAATTAATAATAACAGCGCAAATTGGGAAATTTTGATAGATAATAGTGGAGGGAATTTATTAATAACTGGTGATAAAATTTTTATTGAATTTCCTTCAGGATTTGATTTAACATATTCAAATTTTATTTCTTTAATTCCAGTTTCTGCTTCAGGAGTATCTGCATCAGGTAGTGGAGTTGTTATTGGTGGTTCTCAAATAATAATACCAATAACAGGTAACCAGACAACTTTGGGAAGTTTTAAAATAAGAATCGGTGGTGTTAGAAACCCTCCAACTCCATCTGGAACTTATATGGTTAAAGTTCTAACAATGACATCAACTGGCATTACACTTGATGGTCCAACCTTTTCTCAACCATTTCTTATAGTTTCACAACCTCAATATCCTTCACCACAACCAATTATCTCAAAAGTTGAGATTATCCCAAATTATATAAATTTAAATGTTGGTGCATCTTATCTTTTTACATCCAAAGCATATGATATTTATGGAAATCAAATAATGGGTGCTTCTTTTTATTGGAGTTTGATACCTGGAACGGGAAATGGAGTTATAAATCAAAATGGATATTTTACCTTGACCTCTTTTGGTTTTCTTACTATTAAGTGTGAAGTATTGGGAACTGGAATTTATGGATTAGCATATGTAAATTCATATTATCCATACCCATATCCATATTATCCATACTTAGTAAACAACATTGTTATCACTCCAAATAATGTTAATTTAACTACTGGCAGCACTCAAATATTTTCTGCTCAAGCATATGACTCTCTTGGAAATCCTATTCCAAACTTAACATATTTATGGACAGTTTCTCCTTTATCATCAGGCACATTTACTATTTCACCTGATACAAAAAATTTAAACTTCATTCTTGGTAGTTACTCAGGGATTGTAACAATCAAATGTGAGGTAGTAGGTTGGAAAATTTATGGCTTAGCATATATAAATGCAACCATGCCACCATTATATGCTGATAAAATTTTAATTTCTCCATCAAATGTTACACTATCATATTTAAATCCAACACAAACATTTAAAGCAACAGGATATGATTCTTCTGGGTTAACGCTTTCTGGTTTAACATTTAACTGGAGTGTTTATCCATCTATCGCAGGCACTCTTGTTACTTCACCTTCTGATACTTCGCTTACTACATTTACTTTGAACCCTGCTTTTTCCGGTACAGCAATAATTAATTGTTCATCTTCTTATGGTTTCCCAGCAAAATATATTTATGGTAGTGGTTACATAAATACAACTTACTATCCTTATCCATATTATCCAAATTTAAATACAGTTTTAATCACTCCAAGCAATATAACTATGACAGTTGGTGAATCAAAAATGTTTTCTGCACAGGCATATGATAATTTCGGAAATCCAATCTATGGAGTTACGTATTTATGGACTATTATTTCTGGAAATGGATATATAACACCTTCAACAAATTCTCAAACAATATATTTCACTTTAATTTCTGGAACCTCTGTTACTTTAAAATGTGAAGTTAACTCTTTAGGATTAACGGGTTATGCATATATAAATAGTTATATTCCACCTAATCCTATAATTACTCAACCATTAGTCTCAGTTTCACCACCAACTGCAGGATATCAAGCTTCATATTTTATCTCATTTAATTTATCACCATCAGTTTCACTTTCTTTGGGTGACTATATTATGATAACTTTTCCAAATGGAACATCTCTTCCATCATTTATATATCCATCATATATTTCAATTAACGGAGTTAATTTATCATCTTATCCAGTGATATACCTTTCATCAAGATCTATTTTATTATATCTACCAGTTGATATTTCTGCTGGTGGTAGTGTAAATATATCATTTTCATATTTTTGTTCAATAAAAAATCCACCTTCATCTGGTACTTATAACTTGCTAATTACAACAACTAAAACGCCAACTCCAATTCTATCTTCTAACTACATGATAAATTAATTGATGAAAAAAATAATTATATTTCTTTTCATAATCCTTGTTTTATCAGGGTGTGAAAAGAAAGTTGAAAATTTTATTATTAAGGGGAAGGTTTTAGATGAAAATTCAACCCCTATTCCAAATGTAAATATATATATTGATGAAGTTGGTTTAACTTATGAGAGCGATGAATCTGGAAATTTTTTAATTTCATATCCTTTTGAAAAAAAAACTTATACTTTAAAATTTTATAAAGAAGGTTTTATAACTGAGGAGAAGAAGATAGATATCATTGAAAGTGAATCTGAAATAGAAGTTCATCTAAAATATACAACAATTGAAAAAGTCTTGAAAAAAGGAGTTTTGACTGTAGGAACTGATTTAAATAATAAACCACTCTCATTTGTTGAAGGGGTAGTTAAATCAGGTTTTGAGATGGATTTGATTAGAAGAATATCAAATGATCTTTTATCAACCCCTGTTATTTTAAATGTAAAAAAATATAATCTAATTTCATCACTTTTAAATTTTGATATAGATTTAGTTATTTCGTCTATAAGCAAAGATTTTATAATTAATAATAAAGATAGTGGAAAACTTATTTATTCTAAAACTTATTTTATAGATGGTTATGTAATATTAATTAGAGAAAGTGACACAAGAATTAAAAGTTTTAGTTCTTTAAAAGATAAAAAGGTTCTTGTTACAGATGAATCTATAATTCCTATTTTAAACAGCAAAGTCCAGGGAATAAAATCAATTGATTATGAGCAATGCGTTGAAACCTGTATTAAGGATATGCAATATGTTCTATACGATGCTATTGTAACAAAGTTTTCGATTGCTTCTTATTATGCAAAAATGTATAAAAAAATAAAAATTGTTAACGATGTTTTAAATAAAGAAGAATATGTTATTATTCTCAGGGCTGAAGATAGCGAACTTCTTGAAAGAATAAATTTAAGTATAGAAAATTTAATTAAAAGTAAGGAATTTTATAAGATTTATAATAATTGGTTTTATCCACTTGACAAATTTAAGGTAACTTAATATAATATTAAAAATGGCTAATAAGAAGAAAGATAAAGAAATTTCAATAATAATAGTACCAAACGCAAGAGCAAAAGTAAAAATTATAAAAATAAAAACAACTTATGTTTATTTCTTGATTTCTATTTTAATAGTTTCTCTAATTTCTCTTTCATATTTTTTTATTGATTACTCAAACCTAAAAAATTCCTTAAATATTTTATCAAGCAAAAATCTTTATACTCTTTCTGAAGTAAAAGACAAACAAATTGAGGCTCTTGATAAGAAAGTTAATGAACAATCAGCAAAAATTGATGCTTATTTTGATTATATTACATATCTTTCTTCATTAGAGGTAGAAATAAGAAAAATGGCAATGATTCCAGGAGTACCTGTTAATATTAATGAATTGATAGAACAAAAAAGAAAAGATTATTCTTATACTGTTGAAAGTTTAGCAGCAAAAGTTGAGGAGAATGAACAGAAATTTAAAGCACTTGATGTAAGCGCCAAAAATATTGAGACAAATTTAATCGTACTTAGAGAAGCAACAAAGGAATATAACAATATTATAGAGCATACACCAAATATATGGCCTGTAGTTGGCCCTATTATGTCTGATTACGGATGGAGATTCCATCCAATATATAGAAATTTAGAATTTCATAAGGGTATTGATATAGATGCTGTTGAAGGCACTCCTATAAGAGTTACTGCTGCTGGAGTTGTTACAAAAGTGGGATGGAATGGTGGTTATGGATTGATGGTTGAAGTTTTTCATAGAGAGGGTGTATCAACTATCTATGCACATTTATCAAAAATTTTAGTGAGTGTTGGACAGGAGGTTAAAAAGGGAGAAATAATTGGTAATGTTGGAATGACTGGTGTCGCAACAGATCCACATGTTCATTATGAAGTAAGAATTGCTGGATCACCAGTTGATCCATCTCCTTATCTTCCAGGGCTTGAAAATAGATAAAAATTTAAACTTATTGACAATTTCGAAAATCTGTTTTTATAATTAATTATATTTCAAATCTTAATTAAACTAATTTTTAAAGGAGGTGATAATTTAAAAAATTTATTAATTAAATTTTTAAATTTTTTTAAGTTTAGAAAGGAGGGTATTAATTATGTCAAATGGGCAACAAGCAGTAGGTTGGGTAATTTACCCCGTTGGAAGTAAACCAAAATGGGGTCTTGCATTTTTCTTAGGATTCCAACATTTCTTAACAATGTTTGGAGCAACAATATCAATTCCACTTATTGTTGGTGGAGCAATGGGATTTCCAACAGATCAATTAGCAGTTCTTATCGCAGCAGTATTTTTAAATTCAGGTATAACCACTTGGAGTCAGCAATTAATTGGTAACAAATTACCAATTGTACAGGGTGGAAGCTTTTCATTCCTTGGACCAACATTTGCAATAATAGGAATGGTTCAAGCACAGGGTGGAAATTGGCAGATGTGCATTCAGCATGTTTCTGGTGCAATTTTGTTTGCTTCAGTTTTTGAAATTATTCTTGGTTATTCAGGTTTAATGGGTAAAGTTAAAAAACTAATTGGTCCACTTTCAATTGGTCCAACTATTACAATGATAGGACTTGCTTTATATACTGTTGGCGCTCCATTTATGGCATCGAACTGGACAATAGCTTTTATAACTTTAATTGCATTAATTCTTTATTCTCAGGTATTTTCAAGAAAATCAAGAGTTTTCTTATTATTCCCAGTTATTCTTGCTGTTGCAACAGGTTGGATTGCTGCAGTTATTGGAACACTTACAGGACTTATTCCAGCTGGAAATGCTGCAAATTTAACTGAAGCATTCAAAAACATAGCAGCAGCTCCATGGTTTACAATTAAACCATACATTCCATTTAGATGGGGTTTCCCATCAAATACAGGCATTTTAGTCGCTGGTTCATTTGGAATGCTTGCTGCATATCTTGCTTCAATGGTAGAATCAATAGGTGACTATCATTCCTGTGCAAAAATCTCTGAAGCACCACCTCCAACAGAAAGGATGATTTCTCGTGGTCTCGGTGCAGAAGGAGTTGGATGCGCAATTGCAGGAATACTCCAATCAGGAAATGGCTCAACCTCTTATTCAGAGAACATTGGTGCAATTGGATTAACAAGAGTTGCTGCTCGTAGAGTTGTAAGAGCTGGAGCAATAATAATGATTATAATACCATTCATCGGAAAATTATTTGCAGTATTTGCAACTCTCCCACAACCAGTTGTTGGAGCAATGTATGTGGGACTATTTGGTTTAATTTCAGCAGTTGGATTAAATAACCTTCAATATGTTAACCTTAATAATGCTAGAAACTTATTTATTCTTGGACTTGCACTCTTTGGTGGTTTATCATTCCCACAAGCAGTCGGACCAATTCGTGATAAATTCTCTTCACAACTTGCCACTGGAGCAACCTTTGGAACAGTTTTGGGTCTTATTGTTTTTACAATTTTCTCGACGCCAATGGCTGTTGCTGCAATAACAGGTATAGTTCTTGATAATTTACTTCCTGGAGCAACAAGAGATGAAAGAGGATTTACATATTGGGAAAGAGAAGCAACAGAAGAAGCCTGGCAGAAAGCAGAAGCTGAATGGGCTAAGATGAAAGAAGGAGAAGAAAGAAAACTTTCTGGATTTGAGGCATCTCAATAAAGGTGTATAGGTTCTAAAGGCAGGGAAAGTTTCCCTGCCTTTTTTATTTTAGGAGGAGATTTTGGATAAAAAATTAAGAAATTTTTTTACAGTTCTTATTATTATTTTTTCTGTTCTAACAGTAATATTTATTTTTACTGCTGGAACAGATAAATCAATATTTAGAAAATTCACAGATAATATTTTAATTGATATTATTGCAGCGGTTGTTTGTGGTGCGATAGTTATGTTTATTAGTTTTTATTATTCAATGATAACAGAAACTCAAGTTTTCGATGAGATAGTTAGACTTAATGTAAAGAAAATAATAAAGTTAAAAGAAAAAGGATGGAGTGATGAAAAAATTGCAAAAGACCTTGCTAATGCAATGAATTTAAAGAAAGGTTTCAGACACAATTATGCAGTACGAAAATTTATTTTACTTCTAAGCAATATTGATAGAATAAAAGAAAAAGAATGAATAACATTTATTATTTATTATTTGCCTTTATTTTTATTGGATTTTTAGTTTTTTACAACTGGCTAAAACAATCAAGTTTCAAAAAAGAGATTTCAAAATTTGATAAAAATGATATTTTAATGTACACATATGGAGTTTATTATTATGGTGTTGAATCAGAAAAAGGAAAATTACTTAATTCTCAGGGGCTTATGATTTTACTTAAAAATGGTTTATATTATAAAGGTGGTTTAGACAAAAAAGAACTTTTTATTCCAGAAGGTAAGTTACTATCAATAGTAATAACAAATCACCACAAGGGTGAACCTACATATAGAGAATGTCTTGCTTTTTATTTTGAAAATGCTAATGGTGAAGTTGATAGGGCTGCCTTTTCAATTCCACATCCTGAGATCTGGGTTAATAGAATAAGAGATGTTCTTGCTAAAGATAAAAAAATAGTTATTAAAAGAGAAATTTTAGAGAGTTAATTTAATTATTTTATTGTTGACAATTTAACAATTTTTAAATAAAATGATATTATCAAATATTTTTAAAGAGGAGTAGAGTATGGAGAAGAAAGAGAGTAGAGAAATTGAGATTTCATTAGATGTAAGCAGATTAGGAAAAGCTGCGCTTCTTCTTTCAATGTCTTCTGATGATGAAGAGACAGAAATCAAAAGAAAAATTATCGAAAAAACCAATTATAAAATCGGAGTTACAAGGGTTGCTGGTTTTGCATCAGAAATTAGAAGAAAATTCGCACCTGCAATTTTAGGTGCAGCTTTAAATTGTAGTGTAATAAACAAAACAACCCCAGAGGTTCATGCTCTTCTTCATGCATCCCTTGAAGCATTAAATTCTATTATTCATAGTGAATCACTCGATTCTTCGCTTTCCTTAAAAGTATCTGTTGTGTCTGACGGTAAATGGATATGTGTCGGAATTTTTGGTGATTCTGCTTTTTACCCTATAACAAATCATGAAAAGAGTGCATTAGGAATAATGCACATTAAGTAAAAAAGAGGTAATTTTGAAGAATGATTTTGAAGAGAAAAACTTATTAATTTCATTTGGAGATAAAGTCTCTTTAGGAGAATATATCATTCATTTAAAATTCAAAAATTCCATTAATTTTTATAATAAAGATGGATTAATCACTTTAGGCAATAAATATATTGGTTCAGGACCATCTAATATAATTTTAGATAAAAATGGTTTTGAAAATATAAATAAAATTATTATTTGCGAAAATCTATTTTATATTAATAATGAAGAGTTTAAAATAGAAAAAGAAAAAATATATTCATCCACTTTAGAAATACATGATTTTGACATCCAAATATTTAATAATAATTTACAAATTTTTGAGAAATACTTAAAGATTTTTGCTAAAAATAAAGGCCTTGTTTCATTGATAGATAGTGATATTGAAAAAACTGAAAATTTAATTAATAATTTTATTAAAAAAATTTATGAAGGAATGAAAATTCTATTTGATGAAGATATAATTAGAGGAATAAAATTTATTAAAGGTGTAGGGATTGGTTTAACTCCGAGTGGTGACGATTTTATCTATGGAGTTCTTACAGGACTTACAGTTCTTGAGATAATAAATAATGAAAATAATTTTTATTTAAAAAAATTAATATATGAAAATGCAAAAGGGGATAATTTAATCTCAAATAATTTTCTTTATTATGCGAGCGAGGGCTTGTTTTTTGAAAAAACTAAAAATTTGATTTTGTCAATATTTTTTGGAAGCGAGAGAGAGATTGTAGATTCAACTGTGTCCATACTCCAGATTGGCGAAACATCTGGAGTTGATTTCAGTACAGGTTTATTAATAACTATCAAAAAAGGAGGTTTAAATGGCAGTAAAAGGTTTAATTAAAAGTGGTGAATATTTTGATTCTGTTACTCTTATGCTTGTATCAAAAGATGCTTCTACTCTTCCAGGAGTAATTGAGGCAGCTGTAATTATGGGAACTAAAGAAAATAAATCAATACTTGAATCTTCCGGAATGTTACTTCCAGAATTTATGAATGCAAAGGATTCAGATTTGTTAATAGTTGTAAAAAGTGGCGATGAAAAAACTGCTGAAGAAAATGTAAAAAAAATTGAAGAACTTCTTAAAAAGAGTAAACAAAAAAGTATGGAAGGTGCAGAGTTTTTACCAAAAAGCATTGATGGTGCACTTCAAATAATGCCAGATGCAAATATGGTAGTAGTTTCTGTTGCTGGAAGATATGCTGCGGATGTTGCAATGGATGCTCTTAAAAAAGGATTACATGTGATGATATTTTCTGATAATGTTCCAAAAGAAAAGGCAATTGAAGTTAAAAAATATGGATATGAGCATGACCTTCTTGTTATGGGACCAGATTGTGGAACAGCAATAATAAATGGTGCACCACTTGGATTTGCAAATGTTGTTAATAGAGGAGATATTGGAATTGTTTCTGCTGCAGGAACTGGTCTTCAGGAAGTTAGTTCAATGATTTCAAATCATGGTGCAGGAATATCACAAGGAATTGGAACAGGTGGAATTGATGTAAAAAAGGAGTACGGAGCTTTATCATTCCTTAAAGGAATTGAGGCATTAAGAGATGATCCTGAAACAAAAGTTATAGTTTTAATTTCAAAGCCACCACATCCTGAAATTTTAGAAAAAATAGGAAATTTAACAAGAAACATTAAAAAACCCATAGTTGGGATTCTTCTTGGCGCTGATCCTGAACTTGTTAAATCTATTGGCGCTATACATGCAAAAAATCTTGAAGAAGGTTCTCTTCTTGCTGTAAGTTTATCAAAAGGAGTATCAATGGATAGTTTTAAAAAAGAACTTCAGGAAAGAGAAAATGAAATTGTAAAATTAGCAAATGAACTTACAAAAAGATTAAAACCAGAACAAAAATATCTTAGAGCATTTTTCCAGGGAGGCACTTTAACTTATGAGATTCAGGTTATATTGAAAGATTTTATTGGATATGTAAATTCCAATGTTCCTCTTGATGAGAAGTTTAAACTTAAAGATTCATGGAAGAGCGAAGGGCATACAGTAATTGATTTTGGAGAAGATGAATTTACAGTAGGAAGACCTCATCCACAGATAGATTTTAGTTTAAGAAACAAGAGAATAATTGAGGAAAGTAAACTTCCAGATGTTGCAATTTTCTATCTTGATGTAGTAATAGGATATGGAACAAATATGAATCCAAAAGGCGAACTTGTTCCTGCAATTAAAGAGGCGATGAAAAATTCAAATGCACTGTTTATTATAACAGTTTGTGGTACTGACAAAGATCCGCAAAATAAAAGAGATTTAATACAGGGTTTGAAAGATGCTGGAGCAATAGTGTTTGAATCAAACGCAAGCGCTTCAAAACTTGCAGGATATATTTTAAAAAATATTGGAGGTAAATAATGGCTGTAAGTGATCTTTTCAAAAAAGAACTTAAAGTTATAAATGTTGGTTTGGTTTCTTTTAAAGAGAGTTTAGAAAAAGAAGGTTTTAAGGTTATTCATCTTGATTGGAGACCTCCAGCAGGAGGAGATGAAGAAGCCCTTGATGCCCTTAAGAAACTTATGGATATGGGTAAATAAGGAGTGAACATGAATTCAAATGAATTTTTAGATTTAATGAGTAAAGTAAAAGTTTATGATCTAACTCAACCTTTAAGCGTTCATACGCCACCATGGCCAAGTTATGTTCCACTTTCAGTACAATATTTTAAAAGAATAGCTGGTGCTCATATGGGTCAAGGAGCAAATGGTCAGATAATAACTACAAGCCATCATGTTGGAACTCATATGGATGGTGAGATACATTTTTATGGATATGGTAGATCAATTGGTCAGGTGCCAATTAATGAATGGATAGGACCTGGAGTTGTTGTGGATATCTCAAAAGAGGTTTCTGATTATGATTTATATTTTCCTGAAATGTTTACAAGTAAGGTTGAGATAAGAAAGGGCGACATTTTAATTATAAATACTGGATATCACAGATATGCTTGGTATGAACCTGACGCTGATGAAGTTAGATATTTTGTTAAACATCCTGGGCCTGGCCCTGGTTTTGAAAAATGGGCTTTAGATATGAAAATTAAATGGATCGGTGTTGATTGTGGAAGTGCAGACCATCCTATGAATACAATTATAAGAAACTGGCATCCAAAATCTTTTGTTGAAGCAGAGAAAAAACTTAAAGAAAAATATGGTAAGAGTTGGGATGAGATGTTTCCACCAGAAGAATTTTATCAGATTATGCACCTTAAACTTTTTCCTAAAGGCCTTGTTCACGCAGAGAATTTAGGTGGAGAAATTGATAAGGTAAGTAATAAGAGATTATGGATTGGTTGTTTTCCATTGAAGGGTATGGAGTTTGAATCTTCAATGTGTAGAATTATAGCAATTGAACCTTAAATTAAAAATAAAAGGAGGTTTAAAAAATGATTGACATTGAAAAAGCAAATCAAGAAGCGTTAAAAAGGCTACTTGATGCTAAACCAGTTTGGGTAGATGTTCAAAAGGCTATTGATGTAATTCCAGGTATGAAAAAAAATCTTTTCCTTCATGCAGGACCACCTGTTACCTGGGATAGAATGAGTGGACCTCAAAGAGGAGCAACAATTGGTGCTTTAATTTATGAAGGAATGGCTAAAACCCCAGAAGAAGCAGAAAAAATTGCAGCATCAGGTGAGATAGAGTTTGATCCCTGTCACCATCATAATGCTGCAGCACCAATGGCGGGTTTAATATGTCCATCAATGCCAGTAATTGTTGTTGAAAATGAAACATTTGGAAATAGAGCATTTTGTAATTTAAGCGAAGGAATTGGTAAGGTTTTAAGAATGGGTGCTTACTCTGAGGATGTAATTGCAAGGCTTAAATGGATGGAAAATGTTTTCTTCCCAGTTTTACAAAAAGCAATAAAAAAAGCAGGAAAAATTGAATTAAAACCAATAAATGCAGAAGCTTTAACTATGGGTGATGAACTTCATAATAGGACAAGAGCAGCATCTTACTTACTTTTTTCAAAACTTGTTCCATATCTTCTTGCAACAATGGAGGATCTTAAAAATACAAATGATTCAATATCATTTATTCAGCAGAATATTCATGCTTATCTTCCGTTCATAATGGCAAGTTGTAAGGCAAGTATTGAACCATGCGAAGGAGTTGAAGGAAGCACTATGGTTACAGTTATGGCAAGAAATGGAACTGACTGGGGAATAAGAGTTGCTGGAATGGGTAAAGAATGGTTTACTTGCGAATCACCAGTTCCTGATGTTCTTCTTTTCCCAGGATTTAAGAAAGAGGATGTTGGTCGTGATATTGGAGATAGTTCAATTATGGAAACTATTGGAATTGGAGGACTTGCAATTGCTTCAGCACCAGCAATTATTAAATTTGTTGGAGGTACAACTCAACTTGCTATAAAGAAAAATCTTGAAATGTATGAAATTACTATTGGTGAAAATAATACATATCAGATTCCATATTTTGATTTCAGAGGCACTCCTACTGGAATCGATATAAGAAAAGTAGTTGAAAAGAATTTAACTCCATTTATTGATACTGGTGTTGCCCATAAAAATCCTGGTGTTGGTCAGGTTGGAGCAGGACTTCTTGATGCGCCAATGGAATGTTTTAAAAAAGCATTAATTGCATTTGCAAAGAAATATGCTGGATAATTTAAATTTAATAAATAAAAGGAGGTTTTATATGGATAACGAAAAATTTATTGAAACTTTAAGTAAAGCAAAACTTTTTGATTTAACTCAGCCACTCAGTATTTTTACACCACCATGGCCACATGATAAGGCACTTGAAGTTCACTTCTTTAAGAGAGTGACAGGTGCATTTGGTGGAGGACAAGGAGCTAATGGTCAGATACTAAACTGGAGTAACACCACAGGAACACATCTTGTTGGTGAAACAGCATATCATTCTGGTGGAAAAGCGATATCAGATGTTTCTCTTAAGGAACTTTCAGGAGAAGGTGTAGTTGTTGATATTTCAGATATGGTATCAGATTATGGAATTATTACCCCTGAGATGATAACAAAGAAGGTAAATGTAAAAGAGGGAGACATTTTAATAATTTATACAGGTTATAGTAAGTACTCATGGGAAAAACCAACATCTTCTGAATTTGGATTTTTAGTTAGACATCCAGGTCCAAATATGGAGTTTTTCGAGTGGGCTATGAAGATGAAACTTAAATGGGTTGGAATTGATGCTGGATGTATTGAGCATCCAATGAATACCCCAATCAGATATTGGCATGCTGGAGAATTTGAAAAAGCAAAAGCAAAATTAAGGAAAGATTATGGTAAAGAGTGGGATGAGATGTTTCCTCCTGATGAATATTATAAATTAATGCATGTAAAAGTTCCAAAATCACATTTAATATTTGTGGAGAGCATTGGTGGAGACATCACTAAACTTCTCAATCAGAGAGCATGGATTTTTGCAGGTGCAATTCCATTTATGGAAACTGAAACTAGCTGGGCAAGAGTTGCTGCATATCAAGCACCAGATGGAATGGATAATGATGAGTTTATTAAAATTATGGAATCTATGGAACAATATGATCTTACTATACCCTTCTCAGTCAGAACCCCACAATGGTTAAATTATGAACCACTATCTGTAAGGTTCTTCAAGAGAGTTGGTCAACAACAATTTGGTTTGGGTAGAAATACATCAATCTGTAATGCAAGTATTCACCTTGCAACACATATGGATGGAGAAAAACATTTCTATCCAGCAGGTAGAACTATTGGTGAAACACCTCTTGAAGAGTGGGTTGGTCCAGGAGTTATTGCAGACATTTCAAATATGGTAAGCGATGTTAGTGTTTATACTCCAGAAATGATAAAGAAAGTTGTAGATATTAGACCAGGAGATATCTTAATAATTAAGACTGGATGGAATAAATATGGATGGAATTCTCCTGATTCAGATGAATTTAAATATATGGTGAGACACCCAGGACCATCACCTGATTTTGCTCAATGGGCTTTAGATATGAAGATTAAATGGATTGGAGTTGATGCAGTAAGTGCAGACCATCCAATGAATACAATAATGAGAATATGGCATCCAAAAACATTCGAAGAGGCAAATAGAAAACTCAAAGAGCAATTTGGAAAAGATTGGGATCAGATGTATCCACTTGATGAATTTTATCAGGTTATGCATCTTAAACTTTTCCCAAAACATCTTGTTCATGCTGAAAATCTTGCAGGAGATATTGCCAATCTTCCAAGTGGAAGATACTATCTTGGCTGCTTCCTAGCAAAGGCTATGGAATCTGAGTCGATGTGGGGAAGATTTATTGCCTGGAAAATGAAATAGTTAATTACAGAAAGCGGAAGGAAAGTTTTATCCTTCCGCTTTTTTATTTTAAGGAGGATTTATGTCAGGAGTTATTTCACATGGATTTGAATATTTTAAACCCAAAAATGTTATCGAATTAACTGAACTTCTTTCACAATATAAATCTAAAGCAAGAATTTTATCTGGAGGAACCGATCTTATAGTTAGAATAAAAGATGGATTTGAATTTCCAGAAGTTGTAATTGATATAAAAGGATTGGAAGAACTTAAACAACTTAAATTTGATGGTACCTCACTTTTTATTGGAGCATGTGTTACTTTTAATGATTTGATTGATTCTGAAATTGTAAAAGAAAAGTATCCACTTTTATGGGAATCCTCAAAAAGTGTTGCCTCAACCTCAATAAGAAATAGAGCAACTGTTTCTGGAAATATTTGCTCTGCAGTACCATCTTTAGATTCAGGTCCTGCTCTTTTAATTTATGAAGCAGAAGTTATTTTAAGAAGTAAAGAAGGTGAGAGAAGAGTTAATATAAATGAATTTTTCTTGGGCCCAAGAAAGACAGTTTTAAAAGATGATGAATTTGTCTATGGTATTAATATTCCACTACCTACTAAAAAGAATGGCTCTAGTTATGTAAAACTTGGAAGATATAACGGAGAAGACCTTGCACAGGTCGGAATTGGAATTCTTGTTCTTGAAGGTAACGAATATAGAGTTGCTCATTGTGCTGTAGGGCCAGTTGCAGCAAGAGCAAGAAAAATTGAAAAACTTTTAAATGGTAAATCATTAAATGATTCCTTGATAGAAGACGCAAAAAATCTTATTGAAGAAGAAATTTCTCCTATAACAGATGTCAGAGCAACCAAAGAATACAGAATTCATATGGCAAAAGTAATGCTTGAAAGAGGTCTTAAGGCTGCAGTTGAAAGAATGAATGGAAAAGGCACCCCTTATGGTGAGAAGTTAATTTAGGAGGAAAAAAATGAATAAAATATCCTTTATGTTGAATGGAGAAAAAGTAAGTTTATATGTTGAACCAAATGACCTTCTACTTGATGTACTAAGAGATAAACTCGGAGATAAAACACCAAAATATGGCTGTGGAAGAGGAGATTGTGGAACATGTACAGTTTTATTAAATGGAAAATCTGTTAGAAGTTGTTTAATACTTGCAATTGAAGTTGATGGGCAGGAAGTTATGACTCTTGAGGGACTTTCAAAAAATGGTCTTACAGATCTAATGAAATATTTTTTGAAACATAGTTCATTTCAATGTGGTTTTTGTGCGCCGGGTATGATTGTATCTTTAGAGGAATTTTTAAAGAAAAATCCAAAACCAGATGAAGTGGAAGTTAAAGAAGCAATTTCTGGGAATCTATGTAGATGCACAGGTTATGTTCCAATAATTAGAGCAGTTATGGATTATGTAAAAAATAGAGGAGGTTAAAGATGGAAGAATTAAAATTTATTGGAAAAGAAATACCAAGAATTGACGAAAAAGAAAAAATAACAGGTGCTGCAAGATATGTTGATGATATTGAGTTTGGTCCAAATCTTCTTTATGCAGAAATAATCGAATCTCCTCATCCACACGCTCTTATTAAAAAGATAGATACAAGTGAAGCTGAAAAGGTTGAAGGAGTTGTAAAAGTTGTTACTGGAAAGGATTTTCCATATAAGTTTGGTCTTTACATGAAAGATAGATACATTTTTGCTCAGGATAGGGTTAGATTTATTGGTGAACAGGTTGCTGCAGTTGTTGCAAGAGATCCAAAAATTGCTCAAAAGGCTGCAAAACTTGTTAAAGTTGAATACGAACCGTTACCAGCAGTTTTCGACCCTATTGAGGCAGTTAAAGAAGGAGCACCGATAGTTCACCCAGAACTTGGTCAATATTCTCATGTTCCATGGTTTTTCCCTAAAGGAGGATCAAATATCGCTCATCATAGAAAAGTTAGAAGAGGCGATATAGAAAAAGGCTTTAAAGAAGCAGACTATGTTTATGAGGATACTTATAAAATTCCAAGATTTGCTCATTGTTGTATGGAGACACATATATCTGTAGGATACTATGATTTGTCTGGAAGATTAACATTATATAACTCATCACAATCACCACATGTTCAAAAAAGTTTAATCGCTGATGCTTTATCTGCACTTGGAATCACTGAAAAAGATGTAAGAGTAATAACTCCGTATGTTGGTGGTGGTTTTGGAGGAAAAGCAGGTGTTACAATGGAAGTAATTGCTGCTGCTCTTGCAATTGCTTGTAAAGGTCATCCAGTAAAAGTAAGATGGAGAAGAGATCAAGAATTTTACAATACCTATATGAGACAACAAGTAATTTCAAAGATAAAAGTAGGAGTTAAAAAAGACGGAACTATAACAGCATTTCAAATTGAAAACTTTTGGGATGCAGGTCCATATGTTGAGTATGGCGCAAATGTCGTTAATGCTTCAGGTCTTTCTGCAACAGGTCCATATAGAATTCCAAATATAAAGATAGATTCTTATTGTATATATACTAATCTACCAGCAGCAGGTCCATACAGAGGTTTTGGATATTCAGAAATGCTATTTTCAGTTGAATCACATATGACAAGAGTTGCAAAAGCAATTGGTATTGACCCAGTTGAATTCAGAAAGAAGAACGCAATAAGAGAAGGAGATCCTCTTGCATATGGTGCTCCTATGAATCCAAATGGTTTACTTGAAGCAATTGATAAGGTTAGTAAGGAGATTGAATGGGGTAAAAAAGAGGAGTCAAAAGACCAAAACAAAGCAATTGGTAAAGGATTTGCAATTTTCTGGAAGGCACCTGCAATGCCACCAAATGTATCAACTACAGCATTCATAAAATTTAGCGGAGATGGAAGTGTAAATGTTCTTGTTTCTGGAATGGAGATAGGACAGGGATATCTAACAGCAATGGCTCAAATTGTAGCAGAAATTTTAACTATTCCTATTGAAAAAATTAGAGTTGAACTTCCAGATACAGATAGAAATCCATATCACTGGCAAACTGTTGCATCTCATGTTACATGGGCAAGTGGTAATGCAGTAAAGAAAGCAGCAATTGAAGCAAGAGATAAAATTTTTGATGTTGTTTCTCGTGCATACTACTTTAATAAAGATTCACTTTATCTTGAAAATGGAAAAGTAAAATGCAAAACAAAACCAGATTTTGAAATTGACCTTAAGGATTTTGTTATTAATGGAATAATGAAAGAAGATGGATATTATGTAGGACAGAATATTGTTGCAAGTGGACAATTTTTTGTTGAATTTGCATCAGCCCTTCAAGATCCTGAAACAAGCCAAGGAGGGCATCCCAATGTTCACTACACAGTTGGAGCAGCAGCAGTAAAAATAGAAGTTGATAAGGAAACTGGAAAAATAAAAATTCTTAAAGCAGCTGAAGCAATAGATTGTGGTAAGGCAATAAATCCTCTTAATGTAAAAGATCAGATGATTGGAGGTCTTTTACAGGGTCTTGCAACTGCTCTTTATGAAGATATGAGATTTGATAAAAATGGAAAGATACTCAATCCAAACTTTACAGATTACAAGATCCCAACCTCCCTTGATATCCCAGATGAAGTTGTTCCTATAATTGTTGAAGTAGCTCAACCTGATGGGCCTTATGGTGCAAGAGGTATGGCTGAGCATCCTATGATTCCTGCTGCTCCAATGATTGCAAATGCAGTTGAAGATGCAGTTGGTGTTAGAATTAAGGGACTTCCTATTACAGCAGAAAAAATCGCTCTCGCATTAGCAAAAGGCGAAAAAGAGCCAGATTATTACTGGCATATAATGAAGTAAATAAAGGGGGCTAGATGCCCCCTTTTTAATTTTTAAAAATATTATGGAAAAGCCAAAAGTAATTATTGAATTATATCTTGCATCTCCTCCTACATTTAAATGCAAAGAGATGCTGAGTATCGCAGAGGATGTAAGCAAAGAATTTCCAGAAAGAGTTTTAATAAGAATATATTACAAAGGACAACCAATTCCAGAAGATTCGTCACCTGGTTTTAGAGCAAGTTTAAAATCGATAGGAATTCCAACAATTTTTATTGATGGAACATGGATTGCATCAACAAATCCACCATCTTATGAAAAAGTAAGAAATTTTGTAGAGGAACACATAAAAATGATTGATGAATATTTTGAAAAAAATGTCGGAAATTAAATTTTATTGTCCTATATGTGGAGAAGAACTTATTCAAAAGGAAGGGATTTATAAATGTATATATTGTGGGAAAGAAGAGAATGGGGATTACATTTGTCCTAATGGACACTACATATGTGAAGATTGCAGAATTCTAAATCAAGAAGAGATAACGATAAAATTTTTAAATTATACAAAAGAGGGGGATATTTTAAAAAATTTAAATCTTCTTATGAGACACCCTTCTTTCAACTTATTTGGAAAAGAACACCACTTTATTCTTGGCCCTGTTGTGCTTACATCTTTAAAGAATCAGGGAAAAATAAATTGGGATACAAGAAGAAATATTGCACTAATTAAAAGAACATCTTTTATACCATATGGAGTTTGTGGAACCATTGGAACATGCGGAGTTTGTTCAAGCGTTGGAGCAACTCTTTCTACACTACTTAAAGCAACTTATTTAAGCGATAAAGAAAGAAGTATTGTTTTAAAGGCAACTGGAGAGTGTTTAGTTGAACTTTCAAAAAAAGGTAGATCAAGATGTTGTAAAGAATCAATTTATATTGGTTTAAAAGTTTTAGATAAATACTTTAAAGAACTTTTTAACATTGATTTAGGGTTACCTCAGAAAATTAAATGTGAATTTAGTGAAAGAAATAAAGATTGTAAAAAAGAAAAATGTGAATTTTATGGGGGAGAAGTTTAGATTAATTATAGATAAAATTTTTGATCCTGCAAAACATTATGCTCTTGAAGAAGCAATGATGAGATTGATGGATGAGGATTCAGATTATCCTAATAGTTTAAGACTTAGAAGAGTAAAAAAAAGTGTACTTGTAGGTTTTTTTGAAAATCCTAATGACACAATTAATATAGATTTTACAATTAAAAATAAAGTAAAAATAATAAGAAGACATAATCCTGGAGGAACAATTTATCAGGATCTTGGAAGTTTTATGTTTACGACTCTTTATAGAGACGGAAGATTTCTATCAAATTTGAATGAGGAAGAGACATATCAGGAATTTGGGGATTTAATAATAAAATTTTTGAGTAAATTTGGGATTAAGGGTGAAAGGAGAGGCCTAAATGATATTATTGTAAATGATAAAAAAATATTTGGATCTTCTTTTATAAAAATTGGTAATGCTATTTCATATACAGGGACAATTCTTGTTAACATGGATTTAGATTTTTTATCAAAACTTATAAAATTCAATAAGACAAAATATATTGATAAAAAATTTGATAATATAAAAGATTCATTAACAACTATATCAAGAGAGTTAAATAGAAAAGTATATATTAAAGATGCATTTGATAAATTTATTGAAGCATTCAAAGAAAAATTTAATATTGAAGTAACAAAAGGAAGACTAACAAAAGATGAAATTAATTTAATGAGAAAACTATATTTTGAAAAATATAAGAAAAGAGATTGGACATTTAGTGAAAAAAAAGAATATGAAGAAATTTATACAAAAAAAGTAAAAAGTGGTTTAATAATTTTAAGGGGAAAGTTTGAAGAAAAAATTTATGAAATAAAAATTTATGGAGATTTTTTAATTTCTGAAAGAGAAAAGGTTGCGATTATTGAAAGTAATTTAAGAAATAAAACCTATGATTCAGGAATTGAATTTATAAAAAATTTAAGTTTGAATAAAGATTTAAAGATAGGATTGATAGAATTATTAAGTGATTTAAAAAAAGAAAAAGGGGGCGCAAAGAAGCCCCCTTTAGTTGATTAAAAACTTATTATTAAATCTCAAGTTTATCAGGAACTATTAACTTTTCGTTTTTCTTGATTAAATCTTCAGGAGCTTCTTTAAAGAAACCTCTCATAACCTGTTGAAGATATTGATCTCTTACTTCTTCTTCCCATTGTTTTCTTGAAAGATAATAAATCTTTGCTCCGCCAAGTTCATGTTGATAATCTGGCCATGGATATGTTGGAAGTGCCATTCTAAGTCCACCTAAAACCCAACCATTATAACTTTCAAATGTTGCCCAGAATTCTTGTTGATTACAAACTTCAAAAGCATACCAAGCCTTTGCATAAAAAAGCACCGCACCTGCATTAATTTGTCTTTCAAAAGTCATTGTGTGTAAACTTATATTTATGTCTTCGTTCATAAGTCGTCCATTTGCAATTCCCAGAAGTTTACCTTCATGAAGTCCAATGAAGAAATATTCATCTTTCATTCTCTTTCTTTTAATTGCAAGTAGTTCTGCAAAAACTCTTGCACCAACAATATCGTAATAGTCATATTCAGCATCGAGAGTTAATTTAAGAAAATTAAGAACTGGATCGATTTCTTCATCTTTAATAGGTCTAATTAATACTTGAAAAACATTTCCCTCTTTATTCTTAATCTCAGTATAATATGGTTTCATTAACGGAATATTTAATGGCGCCTGTAACATTCCCTCAAGCCACTCAGCATCAAATGTGTACTCAGCTTTTCTTAACTTTGTTGGAATTTGTTTTTTCACGTGAAACCTCCTTAAAAATTATTTGATATAAAAATTTTATCATTTAAATTAGTTATGTCAATTTAAAAATATGTTATAAATATAACATATAAATTTTTTTAATTTTAAAAATTATATTAATAAGAAAGAGTTCCTCTGGTCTTGACATAAGAGTTTATATTTATTAAAATACTAAAGGCAACAAAAAACTACGAAAGGAAGGTGGCCTATGGGGGTATCACCTAACGAGATAGGCATAGAATGGGAAAAGTTTTATGCTGAAAGAGCAAAAGGGATGAGGGCATCAGAAATAAGAGAACTTCTTAAAGTGGCAAAACAACCAGGAGTTATATCATTAGCAGGAGGTTTTCCAGACCCAGTTCTTTTTCCGGTAAATGAAATAAGAGAAGTTACTGATTTTGTATTATTAAATGAAGGATCTGATGCTCTTCAATATGGAGTAACTGAGGGTTTAAAACAACTAAGAGAGATTCTTGTTGAAAGAATGAGAAAAGAAGGAGCAGATATTGGCCTTGACAATTTAATAATTACTACAGCATCACAACAGGGATTAGATTTAATAGCAAAAATTTTTATTAATCCAAAAGATACAATAATCGTTGAATCACCATCATATCTTGGTGCACTTCAAGCATTTAATGCTTTTGAAGCAGAATTTGTTGATATAAGAATAAATAAAGACGGTATGGATACAGATATTCTTGAAGATACTCTAAAAAATTTAATTTTCAAAAAGAGAATAAAACCAAAGTTTATTTATACTATTCCTAATTTTCATAATCCTGCTGGCGTAACTCTATCTTTAGAAAGAAGAAAAAGATTAATTGAGCTTTCAGAAAAGTATCAGGTGCCTATTGTTGAAGATGATCCATATGGTGAAGTGAGATTTGAAGGCGAGCCTCTTCCTCCATTGATATCTTTGGATAGAAGTCATGTTATAACTCTAAGGACATTTTCAAAAATTTTATCTCCAGGATTAAGGCTTGGTTGGATAGTTGGAGATCCAGAGGTAGTAAGAAAAATAGTTATTGCAAAACAGGCAGCAGATTTATGTTCACCTTCAATAACCCAGCATATTGTTTATCATTTTTTAAAGAGAGGCTATCTTGAACCTTATCTTGAAAAAGTCAGGGTTGAGTATAAAAAGAAGAGGGACCTTATGATTGAAAGTATGAATAAATATTTTCCTGAAGAAGTGAAATTCACTAAACCAGAAGGTGGTTTGTTTATCTGGGCTTCATGTCCAAAATCAATAAATACTGAAGAACTTTTTTTTGAAGCAATTGAGGAAAAGGTTGCATATGTTATTGGAGTTTCTTTTTATGCCCATAGAGATATACATAACTGCATGAGATTGAATTTTTCTCTTCCATCTCATGAACAGATAGAAGAGGGTATAAAGAGATTGGGTAGCCTTCTTAAGAAAAAACTGAGTAAATAAATTAATTTAATCATAAAAAGGAGAAAGGATTATGTCTTTCTCCTTTTCTCTTTTTTAAATTACAAATCATTTTATTTCATTAAATTTTTATTAAAATTAAGTTGATATGATAAAAAGAATATTATTAATGAATCCTCCTTATGGAATATTTCAAAGAGGAGAAGAGAGATGTCAAGCAGATATTGAAGGAGGTAGTGCTATATCTTTAAGGCCACCAAATAATCTTGGTTATATCGCATCTATATTGAAAAATCTTGGAAAAGAGGTTGTGATTAGAGATTACCCAGTAGAAAAAGATATGGATTTTATAAAAGATCTGAAATATTATGATTTTGATCTAATTTTAATGAGTATAACAACTGGAACTATAGAAGATGATTTAAAGTTTTTTAAAACTGCTAAAAATTTAAATAAAAATATAATAACAGTTGCTGAAGGTGCACATTTTATAACAGCACCAATAGAATCTTTTAAAAGAGATATTTTTAAATATTTAGATTTTGCATTTTTTGGTGAGAGTGAATATATTATTAAAGAATTTTTAAATAATTATGAAAATAATATAAGTTTATCTGAAGTTAAAGGGTTAATTTATAAAGATAATGGTGAATGGATAAAGAATGAGAAACCACCTTTTATTGAAAATCTTGATTATTTACCTTTTCCTGCAAGAGATCTAATGAGAAATGATTTATATATAAACCCTGATACAGATAAACCAATGGCAACTATTCAGGCATCACGAGGATGTCCTGGAAATTGTATATATTGTCTTGCCCCAATTGTATCAGGAAAAAACTTAAGGAAAAGAAGTCCGGAAAATATCGTTGATGAGATAGAAGAATGTATAAATAAATACAAAATAGATAATTTTTTCTTAAGAGCAGATACATTCACAATAGATAAAGAATGGGTTATTAAGATATCAAAAGAGATAATAAAAAGGAATTTAAATATAAAATGGGTTGCAAATTCAAGGGTAAAACCAATTGATGAAGAAATGTTAATATGGATGAAAAAATCTGGATGTTACCTAATTGCATTTGGACTTGAATCTGGAAGCGATAAAAGTTTAAAGTTAATGAAAAAAGGTGTAACAATAGAGGATAATATAAATGCAGTTAAACTTGCAAAAAAACTTGGATTTAAAGTTTATTCATTTTTTATAATAGGATTTCCATGGGAAGATAGACAAGATATTTTAAGAACAATTGAATTTTCAAAAAAACTTCCCTCAGATTTTGTTGAATTCCACATTGCAACTCCATACTATGGAACAGAATTATACGATATTATGAAAAAAGAGAATTTAATATTTGAAGATCTTGAAGGTCATAACTACTTTTCTAATCCATTGGGAGGAACGAAATATCTAACAAGAGAAGATATTATAAATTTAAGAAAAAAAGCTCTACTTTCCTTTTATTTAAGACCAAATTTTATATTAAGAACACTTTTAACACAGAATCCTAAAACAATTAAGAATTATATAAAATATGGTTTCAAATTAATAAAAAATAATCTATTTTAGTAAATACTTGGAAGTTTTATATTTTTTTCTTTAGCAAAATTTATTGCTTCTTCATATCCAGCATCAGAATGTCTTACAACTCCTATACCAGGATCATTGGTTAAAACAAGTTTCAGTTTTATATCTGAAAGTTCAGAGCCATCTGCAACTATAACCATGCCTGCATGTATTGAGTAACCAATACCAACTCCACCACCATGATGAACTGAAACCCAGGTTGCTCCAGAAACAGCGTTTAATAGACCATTTAATATTGGCCAATCTGCTATAGCATCAGATCCATCTTTCATGCCTTCTGTTTCTCTATTTGGTGACGCAACAGATCCTGTGTCAAGATGGTCTCTGCCTATAACAATTGGCGCAGATATCTTTCCTTTTTTAACAAGATCATTTATTAAAAGACCAAATTTATCTCTTTCACCATAACCAAGCCAACATATTCTTGCAGGAAGACCCTGAAATTTAACTTTTTTCTGTGCTAAATCTATCCATCTAACAAGATGCTCATCATAAGAAAATTCTTTTTTTACAATTTCATCTGTGATATATATATCATTTGGATCTCCTGATAGGGCAACCCATCTAAATGGACCTTTCCCTACAAAGAAAAGTGGTCTTATATATTCCTGAATAAAACCAGGAAATGAATAAGCATCTTTATATCCTGCTTTTGATGCCTGACCTCTAATATTGTTTCCATAATCAAATGTAACAGAACCTCTTTTTTGAAATTCAACCATCATTTCAACATGTTTTACCATAGATTCATATGATAGTTTAACATATTCACTAGGTTTTTCTTTTCTTAGTTTAAGAGCATTTTCATATTCGATTTGATAAGGCACATATCCATTTAATTCATCATGTGCAGAAGTTTGATCTGTAACAACATCTGGTATAATACCTCTTTTAAGAAGTTCACTATAAAGTATAACAGCATTCACATTAACCCCAATGGATCTTGAAATTCCTTTGCTCTTTGCCTCCTCCATTAATTTTATACCTTCATCAACTGAATCTACATTATATTCAAGGTATCCTGTTTTTATTCTTCTTTCAATTCTATTTTTATCAACTTCAGCAATTAAGCATATACCATCATTCATTGTTATTGCTAAAGGTTGTGCTCCTCCCATACCTCCAAGTCCTGCTGATAAAACAAATTTACCTTTAAGAGTTCCTCCGAAATGTTTGTTTGCAACTGCTGCAAAAGTTTCATATGTTCCTTGAAGTATTCCTTGAGTCCCTATATAAATCCAACTTCCTGCTGTCATCTGACCATACATTGTAAGACCCATTGCTTCTAATCTCCTAAATTCATCCCAAGTTGCCCATTTTGGTACAATCATCGCATTTGAAATCAATACTCTTGGCGCAAATTCATTGGTCTTAAAAATCCCAACAGGTTTTCCTGATTGAACTAGAAGTGTTTCGTCATTTTCAAGTGATTTTAAAGCCTTTATAATATTTTTAAAGGCATCCCAGTTTCTTGCTGCTTTTCCTGTTCCACCATACACAATTAGTTCTTCAGGTTTTTCTGCAACATCTGAATCGAGATTATTCATGAGCATTCTTAATGCTGCCTCTTGCCCCCAACCTTTTGTATTTAATTTTTTTCCTGTTGGCGCTTTAATTTCTCTACTTTCGCTCATAATTGAAATCCTCCATTAATTATAAATAGGGTAAAAGTTCTTTTGATGCATTTTTAATGGATAATCTTATTAATCCAAGATTTATCTCTTTTCTTGTAAGTATAGTAAGAAAGACCTCTTCAACTCTTTTTATAAATAGCGTACCATTATCTGCTTCAAGCATGGCAATTTCAAGATCTCCTAAATTTGTTGTATTGAGTATGGATCTTGAATTCCTAAAAACAGATGCACAGAGACCAGATATTGCTTCAGGATCAATATTTGATTCAACTATTGAATTTATTAGCAAACCATCAGACTCAACTATCATTACACCAATTACTCCTTGAATTGATTTTAATTTTCTAAGTATCTCCTCCATTTATCCTCCTTTGTAACTTTCACCAAAATGGATAGAAAAATCTATTAAATCTAAACCATCAATTTTTCCATCCATATTAAAATCACAAAAAGAATTATAATTTAAATCACTGAAATATGAACCAAATGATTTTGAAAATTCTATAAAATCTTCAATGAAACAAACTCCATCTTGATTAATATCCCAAGCAGGGTAGTCTCTTTTTAAAATAAAAATTTTATTTGATTCGAAATTCTCTAAAATAATTTCTCCATTGTTAAAATTTATGTTTATTAAATTTATACTTAATTCACCTTCTTTTTTTCCAAAGAAGATCATAGAAAAAAGCATATTATTTTTTAAATTATCTATCTTAAAAATTATTTTACCATCTATAACAACTGAATAATTAATTTCGCTACCCTCAATTTTCAACAATTTAATATATTCTGGATTATATTCTATTGAACCTCTTGCATTGTTAACTTTAATATTTAAGTTAAAATCTATCTTAAAAACTTCATTTGTTTTAGCAATAACACTATTTGTTGTTATATATTTCTTTTCTTTTTTTAAACTTATTTCAGGATCTCCAAAAATATTAAAAACATATATATTAGCATATCTTTCATATTTTTGTGAGGGATAGATGAAGTTTTCAAAATAGTACTCCTTTGATTTTACCAAAGATGAAGATATTGTTTCTTCTTTTGAAATAAATTCACTGAATTTATACATGATACTCTGAAGCCATCCACTGTTCAAACTATTCCAACCAATTCCATACCATGCAGTGTCAGTTGCTGCAATAACTCCAACTCCGTAATTATTAATAAATTCATAAGCAAGAGTATCACTATAACCCTTCATATTGTCACAGGAACCCATAAAAATGATTGATGGATAAGAATTATCAATAGAATTCAAACTTTTTTTATCAACAAATAGTATATATTTATCCTCACCTTCATTAAAATAATTATCCATATTTAAATCTTCATACCAGATTCTTCTGTATGTAGAATCAAAATATCCATGAGCCTGCCACAATATAAGTGATGGTCTATAATCATTAATATATTTAATAAAATTATTATAATCAAGTTTATCATCACCAATCGAAGAATATTTTAAACCCTCCTTTTCAGAAAGTAGTAAATTTGAATAGCCATTTTTCTTGAAAACCTCGTCAAATATAATTTTTAAGGAATCCGCTCCATCAGTTAATGGCATTAAAAGATTTTCTTCAAAATTCCATATTGCACCTAAAGATAAAATTTTATTTTTATTATCTAATTTTTCGTAATTTATAGTTCTTTCTAATATTTTAGTAATATTGTTAATATCGCTTACTGGTACTCTACCAACCAATATCTCAGAATAAAAATCAATTTTATCATCATCTGGCTCTCCTTCTCTTTTATCCTTATCATAATCAAGATTACTTGTTAATTCTCCATAAAAAAAATCAGTATAGATAAAATTATTTGTGCGATAGGGATATACTTTAAAAGGTGGAATTTCCTTTTCATTTCCTATTAAAAGTAGATATTTTATTTTTAATTTTTGATAATTCTCAATTAAAAAATTTCTTATTTTATAATTTAAGCCTAAATTTGAACTATCTATAAAATCCTCAAGAGATTTATAGATAACATTTAATCCCTTGTTTTTTTTATAATCTATAAAAAATTTGATTGAACTTTCGTAATCTCTTTTTCCAATAATCAAATATGTCTCATTTTGTTGAGGTATTTTATAATTATATGTTTGATATTTTGGTTTAAATTTAACAATAATTTCAAAATTTTTAAGAAAATTTGCATAATCGGGATTTTCTAAAAAGATTACAGGATAGTATTTAAATAAAAGAAAATTTTCTTCACCTTTTCTAAAATTTCCAATAAAATCAAGATTTTTTACTGATGTTTCAACTTGATAATAAGAAATGTCTGTTATTATTTCTGTTTCTTTTTTAATGCCAATTTCTATTTTTTGCTTATTTTCTTTTGTTTCAAATTCTATAAATTCTAACTTTGAGTCAAATAAAATTTTAATATTTTTATAAGGTAAACCATCTACTCCTTTTTCAAAAGCATTACCATTTATATCTATCAATTTATTATTATAAAAAATTAAATTAAAATCATTTGAATCAAATTTGTAAATTTTGGTTATTTCACTATCTGCAAATACGATATTAGTTGATAATAATAAAATTAATATTGAAGAGATTAAAAAAAATTTTTTCAAATCTTCCCCTCTTTTATTATTTTTATGAATTCCTCTTCGTTAATTATTTTAAGATTTAATTTCTTTGCTTTTTCAAATTTTGAACCAGGATCTTTACCAACAACAACATAATCTATATTTTTTGAAACGGTTGAAGAAACTTCTCCACCATTTTGTATTACCATATCTTCAGCATCTTTTCTTGAAAGATTATCTAAAGAACCAGTAAAAACAAACTTTTTCCCTTTTAATAAGCCTTCTTTTTCTAACTCTTCAACCTTTTCTTTTAAATTAACGCCAGCACTCTTTAATTTTTCGATTAATTTTCTATTTTTATCTTCCTTAAAAAACATATATAAACTCTGAGCAATTTCTGGACCAATGCCTTCGTTTTCCATATAATTTTCAGGAGTTAAATTATAAAAATCATCAATATTTTTGTATTTTTTAGTTAATATTTGAGCGATATGTTTTCCAATATGAAATATCCCAAGACCATATAATACTCTGCTTAATGGTCTACCTTTTGCATTCTGGATATTTTTTAATATTTTATTAGCAAGAACCTCACCCATTCTTTCAAGTTTCATAAGATCTTCTAACCTAAGATAGAATAAATCTGCAATATCTTTAATTATATTTTTGTCAACAAGTTGATTTACAAGTGATTCACCAATATTTTCAATATTCATAGCATCTCTACTTACAAAATGTAGTATTCTTCCTTTTATTTGTGCTGGACATGATGCATTTGTGCATCTATAATCAGCCTCCCCTGGAAGTCTTATTATTTCCCCCCCGCAGACAGGACAACTATCAGGAAAAGAAAAAACTTTTTCTTTTCCTGTTCTTTTCTCTTTTAATATCCTAACAATTTCTGGAATTACTGAACCTGCTTTTCTAACAATAACATGATCTAAAATTTTAATACCTAATCTTTTTATTTCATCCTCATTATGAAGAGTTGCTCTTGAAACAGTAGAACCTGAAACAAAAACAGGATCTAAAACTGCAACTGGCGTAATCTTTCCAGTTCTTCCAACTTGAACTATTATATCTTTTACAATTGTTTCTTTCTCCTCTGCAGGAAATTTATATGCTATTGCCCATCTTGGAGCGTGAGTCGTCTCTCCTAAAATTTCATGGTATTTTAAATTATTAATTTTAATTACACTTCCATCCATATCAAAAGGATATTCATCTTTCTTGTTTTGATACCATAAGCACTTTTCTATAACCTTTTTAATACCATTAACAATTGAATAATCTGGAGGGACTTTAAATCTTTTCTCTTCGAGATATTTTAATATCTCAGAATGTTTCTCAAATTTTATACCTTCAACCCTTGAGATATAATATGCAAAAAAATGTAATTTTCTTTCTTTTGTAATTTTTGAATCAAGTTGTCTTACTGATCCTGCAGCAGCATTTCTTGGATTTGCAAAAAGTGGTTCATCGTTCTCTTCTCTTTGTTTATTCAGTTCCTCAAAATCTTTTTTGAACATAACAACTTCTCCTCTTACTTCAAGAATAATAGGCGCATCCTCAATTATAAGAGGAATTGTTTTTATTGTTTTAAGATTAGTCGTTACATCTTCACCCTCAATCCCATTACCTCTTGTTGTTCCATACTCAAGTTCGCCATTTCTGTAAAATAGAGAAATAGAAAGGCCATCAAATTTTGGTTCAACTACATAATCAATTTCAATATCACCAAGAATTCTTTTAACCCTTTTTTCAAAATTTATCAAATCTTCATCATCAAAAGCATTATCAAGTGATAACATTGGTATTGCATGTTTAATAGTTTTAAATTCTTTTAATGGAGGGGCTCCAACTCTTTGAGTTGGAGATACTTCTGATTTAAATTCTGGATATTTTTCTTCTAAGTTGACGAGTTCTTTGAAAAGTTTATCATACTCTTCATCAGGTATTTCTGGTGAATCAAGGATATAATATCGGTAGTTATGATATTCAATTAATTTTTTTAACTCTTCAATCCTTTTCTTAATTTTTTCTTTATCCATAAATTATTCCTCCTTTTTAGTAATTACAACTTTTATTTCAGAAGGAATAATTCTTACTATTTTTATATCTTCCTTTAAAGATATGACATTAACTTTCAAATTATATTCACCTTCTATTAAATTCAATACTGAAATATTAACTTCAAAGTCAGAAGGTTTTGCTTCATTAATTATTGATATAAATCCATAAATTTCAATTTCAAGGGTTTTTGGAATAATCTGATAATTGAAATTTTCGTTAGTATCTTTAATAGAAATATTTAAATCTGAAATTAATTTTGATATCTTCTTTTCAATTATAATTTGAATAGAAATTTTATTTTCTTCTTTTATTTCAATATTATTAGGTAAAATAAGTTTAGTATTAAAAATCTTTGATTCAGATAAATTGCTTATTTTTATTTCTTCAGTCTGAAGATAGTTAATATTAGTTAATTCATCAACCTTGCCAAATATGGTTACAATTGAAGGAGAAATTGTAACTTTTTTAATTCCATAATCACCAGATATTTCTCCTATTAAATTAGGAATCACTGGAACTACTTTACTTGAAAGTATAGATTTCACTTTAATATTAATTGTTACAATTGATGGATTAAAGGATAAACCTGTAATATCATTTCCCAAACCATCTTTTATTTTTGGAATAGATGATAGAGTTATATCACTATTTATTGTTGTAAGATCTATTGTAATTGAAACATCTCTTATGGTTTCTATTTTTTTGGATGGCCCGTTTATTGAAATTTTATTTGGCATTATCTCTGGTTCTTCAATAATCAATCCTGTTTTTAATGAACCTATAAAATCAACTCTTATATTTTTTTCTATAGATATCATTTTATCAAGATAAACACTTATTCTTGATGGATAAATTTCAACTACTTTTAAAAATGATGGAGATTCAACTTTTACTTCTAAATTATGAGTTCCTGTATCAAGGTCTTTTAAATCAATGTATGCAACGACGCTGCTTTCTTTGATTGTTGTAATTCTTTGTTTTGACCCTCTAATTTTTATTTCAACTTTATCAAGAGGCTCAAGCATTGTTAATCCTTCTCCCATATTTCTATATGTAACATTCACATTAAAAACTCTTTCACTTTCAGGACCTTCTCCAACTGTTACAAAGAGCCAGAAACTGAAGGCAAGTAGTAGTGATATAAAGAATATTGTTAGTTTCCTTCTAAGCAATTTTTGCCTTACCTCCCCTTTTTTCTTTTTTCAAAAGAAGTAACAACATTCCTCTTAGTTCAAGAACAGAGAGATATCTTGTTAGTTTTCCCTGAGTTGATAGTGATATGATTCCCGTTTCTTCTGAAACGATTACTGAAATAGCATCGGTTACTTCTGTTATACCAACCCCTGCTCTATGTCTTGTTCCAAGTTCTTTTTCCAGTCTTTCATTTTCTGATAAAGGAAGTAGACATCTTGCTGCGACAATTGTATTTCCATCAATTACAACTGCACCATCATGAAGTGGCGAATTTGTATAAAAAATAGTTGAAATGAGTTCTGAAGTTACTATTGAATCTAGAGGTATGCCTGTTTGGATAATCTCAGTTAAATTATCCTCCTTTTTTATAACTATTAAAGCTCCAATTTTATTTAAAGAAAGATATTTAACTGCCTTCACTATTTCATCGATGGTTTTTATTGGATTTTCTTCAAATTCAGAGAAAAAATTAAAAGTTTCCCCAAAAAAACTTTTTCTTCCAAGACTTCCCATTAATTTTCTTATCTCTGGTTGAAAAATAACAACGATTATTATTGGTAACATTCCTCCAATTGATAGTATTCCTCTTAAAACAAAATTAACTGAAACAAGTCCAAGTATATTTGAAATGTATGAAGCGATAAAAACAAAAATGAAGAAAATTATTAAACCCTGAATCAATTGCCATACTCTTGTAGCCTGAAGAGCAGAAAGGACAAAATATAAAATAGTAGTGATAATTGCAATATCAAGAATACTTGCAAGATAGTTCCAAATTGTCCAGCCCTTAAAAAATTCCAGTATATAATTAATCATTCTTAATTAATTCTAAAACTTTTTAATATCCATTTCAATATGAAATATTTTAAAATATTATATATAATAATTTATATGAAATATTTATTGATAGATCTTGACAAAACTCTTTTGGAAATAGATTTTGATGAATTTATAAAATCATATTTTAGTTTATTGATACCTAAACTTAAAAATATAATAATCGATAAAGACCCCCTTAATATTCTTAATATCTCTGTTGATTATATGATAAATGAAAAAAACGGAGAGTTGAATATAACAAAATTTTATAATAAATTCACTAAGTTATCTGGAATAGATGTAGAAAAAGCAAAAAATGTCTTTTTGGAATTTTATATTAATGACTTTCCGAAATTAAGTACATTTGGTAAACCAGCAAAGAATGGTAAGGAAACGATTATTAAATTGATCAAATTGGGTTATAAGATTGTACTTGCAACAAATTCTATTTTTCCAGAAATAGCAATATTTGAAAGAATGAAGTGGGCCGATGTTATAGATATTAATTTTGAATTAGTAACAACTATGGAAAATATGCATTTTGCTAAACCACATAGTGAATATTATCTTGAAATTCTTGAAAAAATTAATGCAAAAAGTAGTGATGTTTTAATGATAGGAGATGATTTGAATATGGATATATTACCTGCAAGAAAAGTTGGAATTAAAGGGCTTCATTTTGGATTTGATATTAAAGATATTTCAGAGATAGTAAATTTATTATAATAACCAATTTTATTGTCTAAAAACCAATAATTAATCTATCTCCTAAGAATTGTGGTAGACCATTTTTTATTATTTTTTCTCTTGTTTTGTCAATTTCATAAGAGACCCTTTTGAATATTAATTTATAATCTTCTTGATTAAATATTAGATATGAAGAAAGAGGATTATAATCTCTTGGTTGCCCAATACTTCCAGGGTTAATAATATATTTTTTGTTTTTTTCCAAAACAAATTCTCCTGAATCTTTAAATGAATAAAATATTTTATCATCTAAATCAAAGAGACCAGCCCTATGAGAGTGACCAATAAAGAGAATGTTTCTTTCCATATATTTTATTTCTTCTATCGCATCAAAAACTGTAATTATATATTTAAAATAATTTGATAAAGCACCATGAACAATTTGAAAATTATCAAATTTTATTTCAAAATTTAATGTTTTTATATAATTAAATTCCTCCTCTTTTAGTATATTTTTTTGCCACTCGATTGCTTTAATACCATACTCATTAAAATCAAAAAGAACATTTTCGTTTATAATTGCTTCATCATGATTACCTTTTATTACATAATTAACCTTTTTTTTAATCATATCAATTGCTTCATTAGGATTCGGTCCATATCCAACAATATCGCCAAGACATATTATTTCATCTATTTTTTCCTTTTCAATGTCTTTATAAACTTCAATTAATGCTTCAATATTTGCATGAATATCTGAAATTATTGCTATTTTATTTTTTCCCATAAAAACTTCTCTATCTCCTTTCCTTTTCCTTCAATTTTTAAAGACAAAAATTCTTTTCCACCACCTTTCACATTAAATCTTTTTTTTAATTCATCAAGAATTTCGAATAGATTTAAATCAAAACTCTCTTTTTTATTAATTACTCCAAATTCATCATTATAAAGATAGATAAAATTTGTTTTATTTAGAATCAATTTTTTTGTTAAATAGAGAAGGTCATCGCTATCAAAAAATGGAAAGTAATTTATATAAATTTCTTCATTAATTTCTTCAATTAATTTTTTAATATATATTTCTTTTAAAATTTTAATCCTTTTTGATAAAACATCTTTTTCATTTAAAATATTATTAATAAAATTCTCAATTTCATTTATTCCTATAGAAAATTTATTCTTTATTTTATTAAGGACTTCTGATTTGACAATATAATCTAAAATCGCTCTATCACCACTTAAATAGTAGATTCTTATCATATTTCCTTTAAATTTTTCATATTTAGTAATTTTTATTAATTTAATTTCTATTGTATTTTCAACATGAGTTCCACCACACATAGTTTTATCAAAATCTTCAATATCAACTATTCTAATTTTATCTTTTAAATCAATCTTTTTTCTTAATTTAAATTCATCTATCCTTTCCTTACTGATAATATTTATTTTTACCTTTTTTCCATCTGTAACTATTTCATTTGCTTGTTCTTCAATTTTTTTTATATCATTATCATCAAAATTATAATATTCAACATCAATGGTTGAATATTCTTCACCCATATGAAAACTTAATGTTTCTTTATTAAATAAATTCAATATTACTCTTGATAAAATATGCTGTGATGTATGTTGAATTGAGATATCTTTTCTTCTTTTGCTATCGATCCTTGCAACAACATCTATCTTTTCAGGATAATCTTCAACAAGATGGTATATTTTATCATTATCTTCGTAAACAAATAAAACTTTTTTTCCATCAATTTCCCCTCTATCTCCAAGTTGCCCACCCTTACCATCAGGATAAAATAGAGTATTATCTAATAAGACATACTTATTAGAATCCTTAATTCTCTTTTCAATAACTTTAGAATTAAAAATTATATCTTCCATTTTTATTTGGTGCGGAAGGAGGGAGTCGAACCCTCACAGGATTTCTCCCACTGGAACCTGAATCCAGCGCGTCTTCCATTCCGCCACTTCCGCATAGGAAATATTATAATTCAAAAAATTCCTCTTTTATAACTCTTTTATCGCCAAAGATTTTAATAAATTCATCAATATTTTCTGTATGAACAGGTATTATATATTCAGGATTTATCTCATTTATCATCCAGATTATATCATCAAATGAAGCATGACCAGAAGAGTGGTAATTACCAGTGAATTTAAATTTATTTGTTTCAATTTCTATTCCAAAAATATCCAAATTAAAAAATTTTATCCAGTTAAATAATCTTTTAATATCAAATTCCTGTTCCTCAGTATATGCTTCACTTGTTGAATATATATATGCTCCACCATTTATTTCTAAATCAAGTAGATTAACAAGATCAAAGAAACTATAACAGATTATAAAATCTCCTTTATTTTCATTTAAATTTTTTGGGGTGATTATTTTATCTTTATATTTATCTTTTATATCTTTTATGTAGGTAGATGAATCCAATTTTTTTTCATGAATTATATTAACATCATTGTCATCAATAATATTTGTTTCATCCTTTAATAAATCAAGAAGCAGTGCGTCTTTAAGTGTAATTAAAATTTTTCTTCCTGTTTCTTTTGCAATTTTTAAAAATGTTTCCAATCTCTCAATATTTCTTGGCCCAAAATCTGCAATAATCAATTTACCATTATAAGTTTTTACTACTTCAACAGAAGCATTATATACATCTTCCTCCTTTTTATTTAATTTCTCATCCCTTCTTCTTGTACCTTCAGTTATTAAAACATTAGGTTTTTTCTTTTTGATTTCTTCTACAAATTTATATGAATATTGATTATTTTTTCCATGGAATCTAATATCTCCTGTATATGCAACCCCCTTTCCGCCCATTTCTATAAAAAAACCAAGAGAACCAAATATTGAATGATCAGTTTTATAAGAATAATATTTTAAATTTTCGCAAACTCCTTCTTCAGCTTCCTTTTCAATTTTTATAAAATTTCTTTCTTTTATATTTGAAGCTTCTTCTTCATTATTATTATCTAATCTTTTTTTCTTAGTTCTTAAACTTTTAGAAATAATTTCATTAAAATCTTCATCTACCTCCCAAATCCTTTTTTTAACTTTCGTAAATTCATTTAAGGTTGAACTTTTAATTGTTTCTATTACATTCAAAAATTTTATTGAAGTTGAAGTTGTAACAATTGGTATATCTTCCTTTAAAATTGAAGTGAGGCCAGCATGATCAAGATGAGCATGAGATAGAAAAAGAGCAATTAAGTTAATTTCTCTTATTTTTTCATTTAAATAAGGAGGTAAAAGGTCTTCTCTATAAATATTGTTTATTTTTGGTATTAAATTTAATCTCCATAAATCAAAAATTCCTGTACCTGTCCTTGGAGAAAGAAATTCTTCGAAATATTCTCCAAATTTACTGAAATTTTTACCAAAATCAAACAAAAAGGAAAAACCTTTTTCTGTAATTAATATTTTACTTCCACCTATACAGTTTTTTCCATCAAGAACTTCAATTAACATTTTATTCAAAAGAAAAACCTTCTTTAAAGACTTCTATACATGCATTGACAACTTTTTTATCAAATAGTTTTCCACTTTCTTTTTGGATATAATCAAGTGCTTCTTCTATTGAATATGCGGGTCTATATGGTTTAAATGAATTCATTGCATGTATAACTTCAGAAACAGCAATTATTTTCGCCTCAATCATTATTTCGTCATTTTTAAGCCCTTTTGGATATCCTGAACCATCTTCTCTTTCATGATGCTCGAGAACAATTTCAGCAATTGGTAATGGTAATTTTATATCTTTGAGATAATCATATGCAATTTGTGGGTGCATTTTTACAAGGTCATATTCGATATCGCTTAATTTTGAGGGTTTATTCAAAACTTCAATAGGAATAGAAATTTTTCCAATATCATGAAGAAGAGAAGCAAGATATAAAAAATCTAATTTTTCTTTATCTAAATTTAATTTTTCACCAATTTTTAAGGCAAGTTTTCCAACATTTTCTCCATGATTTTTTGTAAGTGGATCTCTTAATTCAGCAATTTTAGAAACTGAAATTGACAAATCAAAAAGAGCAGTTTTAATTATACTTAAAAGGTTTTCAATTTTTATTCTCTGTTTAATGTCTTTAAATCCTAAAGAAATATCACCTGAAACTTCTTTTAAAAATAGCATGATTTCATCGAAAAAGAAATTTTGTTTATTTGAAAAAATAGTTAAAATGCCTATAGGATTTGATTCATAGAATATTGGTAATGAAACAATAGATTTAATTTCATCACTAAAATTCTTATCTATATAGTTATTATCTATAAAAATTTCTCCTGTTCTAAGGGGTGTGAAAATTTTATCAAAAATTGAAAACTTGACCTTTTTTATTAATTCTCCATCACCCTTTATATAGAATTCTTTAATTTCATCTTTGCTATCATTTGATAATCCAATTAAGGCTATTCTGATATCTTCATGTGTGGTTAATATTTCACAGATACTATCAAACAAATCTTTTTCATTTCTTTCTGAAATTAGGAGTTCATTTATTCCCCTTATAATCCTTTGTATTGATACTAAATCTTTAATTTTTTTCTTTTGCTCTTCTTCTCCTTTTATTAAATCATCAATCAAAGAATTTAATTTATAAAGCTGATCTTTAATAACTTCTTTTAGTCCCATTTTTTACCTCCATAATTTAATAAAAGAGAAAATAAAATATTGTTGGTGCCGAAGGAGGGAGTCGAACCCTCATGAGGTTTACCCCCAGTAGATTTTGAGTCTACCGCGTCTTCCAGTTCCGCCACTTCGGCTTTTATATAATAAATTTTACTTTATTCATAGTTTCTGTCAAATATATTAATATTAAATTGAAATGAAATTTTATGATTTTTCTATAATAAGTGAAAATATTTCTAAAATTAAAAGAAGAAACGAGATTGTTAATATTTTAAAAGAAATATTTTATAATCTTAATTCTAAAGAGCTAGTAATTTTTATCGAACTTTCATTAGGAAATTTTGAAAATTTTAATAGAAAAGAATTAAATTTAGGAGCAAATACAGTTTTTGATTCCATTAAAAGATTATTTTCAGACGATATTCCAAAGAACAAATTAACAGAAGATTTTGGAGAATTAGTTAAGGAAATATTTTTATTTCATAATAAAATCAGCCCATCCAAATATAATTTAATTGATATATATAAAGAGATAGAAAGTTTTAAAAATTTAAAAGGAAATGGAGTAATAAACTTAAGAATTGAAAAATTAAACAAAATATACAAGAATCTTTCTTTTATTGAAGCAAAATATTTTACCAAAATAGTTATTGGTGAAATAAGAGGAGGAATTAAAGAAGGCTTATTTAAAAAAGCTTTATCACAGTTCTATAAAATTGACGAAAAGAAACTGAATGAACTGTTTTTAAAATCTGGAAATTTTAAGAATTTAATTGACAATTTTAGAAGAGGTGAATTTAAAATAGAGGTTTTAAAACCAATACCAATGATGCTCGCTGAAAAAGTGGAAGATATTGACGAAATATTTGTTGATAAAGAGAAAGTTTCCTGTGAATATAAATATGATGGTATAAGAGTCCAAATACATAAAAAGAACGAAGTTGTTAAGATTTTTTCAAGAAATCTTAATGATATTACTGAAAAATTACCATCAATTGTTTTTAAAATCAGAGAAAAGCTTAAAAAAATAAATGAAGTTATTTTAGAGGGTGAACTTATTGGTTTTGATAAAAAAGGAGAACTTTTACCATTTCAAACGCTGATGAGTAAAATTTTTAAAGAAGATAAAGATAGAGGTTATGATTTTGACATATATCTATTTGATATTTTATATTTTGAAGATAAAGACTTAACTAATTTTCCATATATGAAGAGAATGGAGTTTCTTGAAAAGTTGAAGAATGATTTTAATAGAGTTGAATTCTTAATTACTAATAATATAGATGAAGTTAAAACTTTTTATAACAAAGCTATAAATTCTGGTTTTGAAGGTATTATGATAAAGGATATAAATGGAATTTATCAAAGCGGAAAAAGAGGAAAATTATGGCTTAAAATGAAAAAAATAATAACACTTGACCTTTTAATACTTGAAGCTTACTGGGGATATGGTAGAAGGATGAACTGGCTTTCAGATTATATGCTTTATTGCTTATCATTAGATAAAAAGAAATATTTACCACTTGGTAAGACATTTAAAGGTTTAAGTGATAAAGAGTTTAAGGAAATGACCAAAAGATTACTTAATATAAAAATTGAGGAGATAACTGGAGGAATTAGGGTAAAGCCAGAGGTTGTTGTTGAAGTTGCATTCGAAGATATTCAAAAAAGTAAAAAATATGAAAGTGGATATGCCTTACGATTTGCAAGAATTTTAAGAATAAGAGATGATAAATCTTATCAAAACATAAATAATATAGAAGATGTAGAAAATATATTCAAAAAATTAAACAATTTACGATGATATAATATAAATATGAATTTTGGAGAAATTTTAAAAGATAGAGGTTTAAGGTTTTCCAAAAATGCGATTGAATTATATAATAGAGAAGAGTATGACCTTTCTGCTTTTAATTTAGAACAGGCTACACAACTTCTTTTAAAATACGCAATCTGGAAGTATTTAGGAGATTTTGATAAAACTCATGAAATTTCAAAATTATTAAATGATTATTTAAGTTTGATAGAAGATAAAGAAAAATTAGAGAATTTAATAAAAAAATATGAAAGAACAATTGTTGATTTGGAAGAGGCATATATTAGGAGTAGATATATTCCATCAAAATTTTTTAAAGATCAAGTATACGATATGATAAAATTTATTGAGGAATTGATTGAAATTATAGGAGATAGATGAGATATTTTGATTTACTTTTAAAAAGAAAAGAAGAAAGGGATAGATATTTAAAAAATATAGATTTTTATTTAAATTTAATAAAAAGTTTTTTTATAGAAAAATTTGGTAAAGATACTAAAATTTATATTTTTGGTTCATATTTAACACCTGATTTTAATCCGAATAGTGATGTTGATATTCTTGTTGTTAAGGAAGGGGAGTCACTTTTTGTGAAAGACAAATCACTTCTTCTTGTTGAGTTAAGAAAAAGAATTGGATTTGTAAATCCTTTTGAAATTCATATAGTATCAGAAGAAGAATATAATGAATGGTATTCAAAATTTATTAAGGAGAAAAAAGAAATTTAGTTACATAAGGACACTTATCACTTGTAAAATTTATAAAATTAATTATAATTCAAATTTAATTATTAATTTTATAAAAATGTATATTATATTTTAATTATTTTTAAATCCATAATATAATTTTATTAGTTATGATAATTGGTGTTGGAGTTGATGTTATAAATATAAAAAGATTCAAAAAAATTGTTAAAAATAACCCAAAAATTTTAGAAAGAATTTTAACTAAAAAAGAGTTAGAAATTTTTAAAGATTATAAAGACCCTTTAATTCATTATGCTGGAAGATTTTCTCTTAAGGAAGCAATTATTAAAGCAGGAAAAAATTATTTAAATATAAGAACTTTTAAAGATATAGAAATTTTAAAAAAAGAGAATGGAGAACCTCTTCTTACAAAACCTGATAAAAATATTTTTATTTCAATATCTCATGATGGTGATTATATAATATCAGTAGCAGTTATAGAAAAGCCTTAATTTAGTTTTTCTCTCTTAACTTTCTTATTATAAATGATGCAACATCTATACCTTTTGTTCCTCTTCCAAATGAGGCATCTATTCCTACTTCTTTTGCAAAATCTGAAGAAAGTTGAGTTCCTCCTCCAATTATTATTATTTTATCTCTGATACCTTTTTCTATTGCTACATCAGCAAGTTTTTTTAAATTCATCCTGTGAACTTCACCATGAGTTACAGTTGTTGAAGCAAGAATCACCTTTGCACCAACTTCAATTGCAGCATTAATTACTTTTTCTGGTGGTATGCTTGTTCCAAGATATGTGACATTAAAACCCCATTTTTCAATTCCACCATGCTTTATGTCAATTATCTCTTTCAATCCAACATTATGTTCATCTTCTCCGAGTGTTGCAGCAACACACTTAATTCCTCCTCTTAATTTCACTTCATTTTCTATTTCTGCGTCACTTAAAGGAGGAATTTTTTTAGGAACAACAATTTCGCTCTCTTTTATAAAAAATGGAACCTCACCCTTTATTTCCACTAAACTACCTTCTGCTGGATGTAATACCTGTTGATGAACGACTTCAACATTGTTAAGACCAAGTTTTTTACCTATTTCAATTGCTGCATAAGGTGCCTTTTCTTTAGAGACTGGCAAAAACATTGATATAAGAATTATTCCATCATTTTTCCACTGGACTTCTGGTTTAAACATTCCCTGTTTATCATATAACTCATTATTTTTTAATCTTATATAAACATTATCTTCTGGGTCAAGTTCATCAATATATACGATTTTTTCTCTTTTACAAAATGTACAACCATCAATTAAATCACAAGGTTTATTTATATTTTCTGGTAAATTGTTATATCCAAATTGGTGGCATACTGGTGCAAGATAATCATCTGCTCTTTTAACAACTGTTTCAGCCTCATCTCCACCGTTCTGTGGTCTTTTTATACCGTCCCCAATTCTTTCAGGATAATAACCTGAATCTACAAAAAAACCTTCTTCAAGTGCCTTAAAATATCCACCAACTTCCATTATCTCTTCTAAAAATAAAATTGCCCTTTCAAGAATTTCTCTTTCCTTTTCTTTAGTAAGTTCATTATTATCAATTTTTACAAAATTTTTTATTCCATCAGCAGCGATTAAAGTCTGTTTTGCTGTGTTAATAGCATTAATTGAATTATAGTGCCATGGTACATTTCTCCCTTCATCAGGTGTAATGGTTGATTGAATATCTGCTGATGTTAATTTTGAGATCAAAGCATTAAGTGTGTGATTAACGGTTGCTTCTCTTGTATCTGATTCAACATATTTTGTATTCATCTGTGCTCTAAATCTAAACCCTTTAAAAATTTTTCTTAATAAATCCGCATATGGTAAATCTAACCTTAATGAGGGAAAAGGTGCTGCATCAGGTGGAACTGTTGATAAAGCAATATATTCTTTCTTCATTCCAATTTTTAAAGAAAAAAGAGAATTTATAGCGTGTTGAACAAGTAGTTCAGGCATAACCTTAAATCCATATTTTGCTGTTGCATTTGCATTATGTGCTCCATCAATCTGCATCATATTGAAAGAAGACATTATTTTTTTACTAACACCTGCATCAACGAAAGATCTAACCGGATTAATATTTCTATATAAAATATTATATTGTGGATCTTGATGAGCACCATTAACTCCTTCTTCTGCAAAAAGAACTGCAATTTCAGGTCCTGCAATTCCTGATACATATGAGTGAAAATTTATTTCTCTTCCAACTTCTTCTTCAATTAAATCAAGCGCCTTTCTTGTTGCTCTTATCTGTTTTCTTGTTATTGGAATTCCACCAACACCTTCAGGAGTTCCTTCAAGAAGTCCATCAAAATGACTCTGACCTAAAGTTCTTATTACCATCATATGGTCTGCACCATGCCATGCAGCCATTCTCATTCTTCTTATATCATCTTCAAATCTGCCTGAAGCAATTTCAACAGTAATTGTAATATCTGGTTGTGGATCGATATAATCCATTTGCCTACTTGCTGGAAGAGGTATTGAATTTTTTAATGGTTTACTTGTATCAAAATATTCAACCAAGCCAATTTTTTGCTTATCTAACTTTTTTCTAAATGTCCATCCATATCTTTTTGGTTTATAATTTTTTAGATCCTTTAGAATTTCATTAATATCTATTTTTTCATTTGGATTGAGCATTTTGACTTCTCCTATAATAATTAACAATATCTTCCCATCCAATTCCTTCTGACAGATCTTTTCCAGCCTCAAGATAATTTTTTTTCATTAGTTTTGAATAAATTAATACAATATTTCCTGCTCCATGTGAGAGAAGATTATTTTCAATCATATGTTTTACAATATTTTTTGATTCAATACTTGAAAAGCCCATTCTTAAAAGTACACTTCTTTCAATTGAAGGAGATGTGTGTGTTTTTGATAATTCAACAAGTGGGTCAACAATTTTTTCTGTTAACTTCCAGAAATAGTTGATAAGTTCATCTTCACTCATTTTTTTTAGATGTTCTCTTCTTTTTTGATAGTCATCTTCTCTAACCATTTATCTTAACTCCTTTCTCATATAAAAATCTTTCAACAAAATCCGTATTAATTTCATTTACCTCTTCTTTTAAAAAGATAAGATCATTTTTTGTAATTTCTTCAATATCCTGAGTATTATGTTTTAAATAAGATAATTTAATTTCATCAAGATTCATTTCTTCATATCTTAAGTTACTAACATCTTCTGGTATAACAATTCTCTTTCCAGGAATATTATCTTTAGGATCGCCCAAGATAACATCTACTCCCATTTTTTTAGCAAATGTAAGTTCACTAAAGGGATGTTTCCCTGCACCAGTATATTCTGTTTCCTGAACTACAATTATTTTATCTTCAGGTAGGTTTGTGGCAAAAGGAATCGCAGCAGAAAGAGCAGTATTTCCTGCTGGACCTCTTTCAAGCCCTTCTAATTGAGCAAGAAGTATGGTCGTATAAAAAACTTCTCCTTGTGATACTATAAAATAATTATCAATATATCTTAAGGGTCTTGCTGCATTTCTTGGAACATCTGTCCTATCAGGTTTAACTAAAAAAGGAACACCAAATCCAGTATGTCCTGTTGTAAATGATTTTCTATTGAAATCTCTATCAGAAGCCATATGAAGTCCTCTTAAATCAACAGACACTCCAATGACTTTTACTTCTTTTGCTCCTCCTAATATAAGACCCCTTTTTGTACCAGTAATGTTTCCTCCACCTGCATGTGTTGCAAGAACAAAATCTGGATATTTTCCATAATTTTCTTTAACTTCTTTTGCAATTTCATATCCAAGGGTTTCAATTCCTTTTATTGCAAATGGTGTATAAAGAGATGCATTAAAATAACCTGTTTCATTTAATATTACAAGAGTCCAGTAGAAAAGTTCTGGACCAACAGTCATTTGCCAAACCTCGGCTCCATATGCTTCACATGCTCTACTTTTTTCTAATATTTCTGGTTGACCAATCCATTTTGAATCAAAAACTTCCTGAACAATTATTGCTTTTAAATTCATTTGTGCTGCTTGAGATGCTACTGCTGCTCCATAATTTCCACTTGTTTCAGCAACAACCCCTTCATAACCAAGTTTCTTTGCATGAAAAAGTGAAAGAGATGCTCTTCTTGATTTAAAAGAACCCGATGCATTGTTTGCTTCATCTTTAAGTAGAATTTTGGCACCATAACCTGGTTTTGAAAGTTTTTTAACTACTTTATTTATATTTTTAAGTTCATAAATAGGTGTTCCACCAACCTTATATTCTCTCTGAATTTTTAGAACATCATTTATATCATATGGTACTGAATCCATTAATGCCTTATAATCAAATGATATATTTTTCATTTCAAATTTATCATAATCAAGACCTGCAAGAGATTTTTTCATTATCTGACTACTTTTATTTAGAAATTCTTCAACCTTACCCATAACTACTCCTTTAGATATTTTTCTCTTACTTTTTTACCAATATCTATTAATTCTCTTATTGGCTCTCCAAAATTATGTTTGTACTCACCGGTTTTTCCTAAAAGCATTCCTTTTATTTTTCTTCCAATAGGAGTTTCAATTATACATTCATCTCCTATATTTGAATCAGAAATTAAATATCCTCTAATTTTTCCTTCATAAGGGAAATTTTTGGTATCTAATGGAAGATTTTCTGCTCTCTCCTCTTTATTTAATGCTATTATTTTTATTTCAACATAATCGCCTTTTTTAACCATTGACCCTCCTTTTTAAACCACTCATACCAAATTGAAATTATATTTTATCTACCTTCTTTTGTCAAATGACAACATTTAAGTGTTATTTTATTAAATATTAAGAATTATTGATATGATAAATTATTCATATCTTAAGGCTTCAACAGGGCTTAAATTTGCTGCTCTTTTAGAAGGGAAATATCCAGCTATTACACCAATAATAATCGCAAAAATTATTGCAAAGACAACAAGATATAATGGTGCTATAACATTTAATTTTAATCCTTCCATTAAAAAAGGTGAAATAAATGTGATTATCAGGTTGAGTAAAAAGGAAAGAAGAACTCCACCTACACCGCCAAAAAATCCAAGTGAAGCTGATTCAAGTAGAAACATAATTAAAATATCACCATTTGATGCACCAATTGCTTTCATAATCCCAATTTGTCTTGTTCTTTCATAAATTGACATAGTCATTGTATTTACAATTCCAACCCCAGCAACTATCAAAGAAATTGCAGCAATGCCTCCTAAAATGAATTGTAAAATTCTAAAAACATTTGAGATAGCGCTTATTATTGTTTGAACAGAAATTGCTGTAAATCCAATATCTTGAATTTTTTCACTTACATATGCCACACTATTAACATCTTTAACCTTTACAATTGCTCTTGAATATCCAGTTGAGTCTGGATTTATTGTTGAGTTTGTTAGCCACTCTCTCATTGATATTACTGTATTTATAGGTGCATATACATAATAATCTTCTTGAGTTCCCCTGCTTTTCAAAACTCCTACAACTTTAAAAACATATGATTTTTTTTCTATTTTTCCATCTATCACTCTTTGAATTGTTACTTTTAAACTCTTACCATAAGGTTCTATCTGTAGTTCCTTATCTGTATTTATATCAAGAAAAGTCTCACCAAATTTTGCTCCAACAATTACTGAATATTTATCACTACTTGAAAAATATCTACCTTTTTCAAGTTCTCCTGCGATATCTTTTATTTTATTAGGCAATAACCCTGTTAAATTTGTAACACTGTAACCTTTACCATATTCAAATTTTAAATTATTATATTCAAAAACAGGAGATAGTGCTTCTATACCATCAATTTTTTCTATTTTTTGCAAGTTTTCTTTATCAAGAATTTTAATAATAGAACTGGTATTCCTCGTTCTTAAATTCTGCATACCTCCACCAAATCTGAAACTTGACGGATATACTGTTACTACCTTAATATCCCCTGATGACTCTATCTGTTCAACAACACTTTTATTAAGTGCAATACTGATTGAAATTAATGTAACAATAGCAGCAACACCAATTAAGACACCAATTGATGTAAGAATCGTTCTTGTTCTTGATCTATTTAAATTTCTTAAGACAATTTTTACAGAATCATTAATCTTCATATCATTTACCTATACCAAAAATTGATAGAATAAATCTCCAAATCCTTTGCCAGAAAGTAAGTTTTTTGGGCTCTTTTTCTTCACTACTTCCCTCTGTAACTTTTACTTTAAAATCTCTTTTTTCAATATTAATATTATTAGAATCATCTACATATTGAACCTTTAAAGTTAAATTATATTCATTGGAATTATCAAATGATATTTCTGCTTCATAAATTTCTGAAATTCCAGGGTCAATGGTTCCAATAAACCTATCAACTCCTTTAGTTGAAGCTCCTTCAAGAGATACAAGGACCCCATTTATAGGGAATTTTCCTAAATTAGCAATTTCACATGAGATATTAAATTTTTCACCAATATTTACCATATCAGGATACACTAAATTAAAAATTGAAATGACAGGCTTTCTTAAAACCATTACACCAATGGTAGAAGTTTGTGAGTAACTATTTCCAGAAGAATCTTCGTATGATACTGTAAAAATAAGGTTATAATTTCCAGATTCAGCTTCAGGTGAGATTAAAAATTTGAAATTTGAACTTATAGAATTAAATCCTTTAATAATTCTTGTTGAATTTATGTTTGACATTGAAATTGGAGAAAATGGATACAAAGAATTAGAATTTTCAACTTTTTCAATTTTATGAGTTATATTATAAGCAGTATCTTTTGATGTGTTTGTTAATGTATAATTAATTTCAAAATTATCACCTGGCTTTAGTATGTTAGGAGTAATAATATAAGAAGAAAGTATTATATTTAAATTTTTTGATGGTTCATCCTTTTGAACAGTAACTCCTATTTTTTGTGTATCACTAAAGTTTTTATCATTTTCATAATATATTTTAAAAACAAGATTATAAATTCCATCCTTAGCATCTTTTGATATATTTAAATTTAAAGTAACTCTTTTTTCTTCATCTGTCTTAATATTTCCAAGATAAATTAAACTTCCTGTATCTGTTAAGCTGAAGGGATGCAAATCAGATGAGCTTCCAACTCCAGAAAATTCAATCTTAGAATTTTTCGCAATTTTGCCACCATTATTTAAAATTAGAAAATTTAATTTAAAAGATGAGTCAGGAGTTAGAACTTTAGGTTCGAATGATACATTTTTTATAATTAAATTTGGTTCATCACTTTTTTCTTTTTGTGTAATGTAAATCCCTACCTTCTCGTTTTTTGAATAATTTTTTAAAGTTATATCTTTATAATTAATTGAAAAATTAATATTATAAACTTTATTATCTTCACAGTCATCATTTACTTTTATTGAAAAAGAAAAATCTTTCTTTTCATTAACTTTGATTTCTTTTACAAACAGTGTTGCGCTTCCAGATATTATTGAAAAAGGAGATAAAGTATTTGAGTTTTCAACACTTTCGATTTTTACACTTACATCTTTTGCATCAAAACCACCAATATTCTCAAAAAGCAATTTCAAATTGAATGAATCACCAGGGAGCATTTTTTCTTTATCAGTATTATAAGTAGATAGTATTAAATTTGGGCTATCTGTAATTATTAGAACTCCAATATTTTTTGTTTTTAAATAACTATTATTTTTTATATCATCATACTCAATTTTAAAAGTTATTGAATATAATTTGCCTGGTGCATCTTTATCAACATAGAAATAGAAATCATACGAATAGTTCTCTTCACTCTTCAAACTATTTAAAGATAACATACCCTCGCCTTTTACTGAGAAATATTTTAAACTACTTTCTCCTTCAATGTTTGAGGGGTATATTCTAATATTCTTTGCATCTAAAATTCCAGAATTCTCTATATTCACTTTAAGAACAAAATCTTTTCCTGGAATTATTTTATCTTCACTTAATTTATATGAAACAATGTTTAATTCTGCTTTCTCTTTTTTCTCCTGTACATAAATACCTATAATTTCGCTTCCATCATAATTTATTCTATTTTCGTCTTCATAAGTAAAAGTTAATATAAAATTGTAATTACCCTGAGGAATGCTATCATTAACAAGAAAACTCATTGATATGTCTTTTAATTCGCCTTTTTCTATTTTATCAAGATATATAATATTTCCTGATTTTGTAGGAGAAAAATATTGAAGAGTTTCCTTTCCTTCAATTTTCTTTATTTCAAACTTAATATTTTTTGCAAGTTTACCGCCAATATTTTTTATTAAGATTTTCAAATCAAAAATATTTCCTCCATAAACTTCAGATGGTTCAGTTTTAAAATTATTTATTGTTAAAAGTGGTCTATTTTCGATTGATGGAGGTGAAATAGTTATACTTATCAATTCTTCACTATTATAATTTCTTCCTCCCTCATCCTGCCATGATATGCTAACAATTAATCTATATATCCCTGTTAGAGCACCTTTGTCTACCTGAAAAGAAAAATCTAGTGTTACATCTTTACCTGCTTCAAGTTCATCAGTTCTTCTTGTTGTTGTTTTATTTTTAGGGTAGAAAAAAGAAAGGTCATTTTTTCCTTCAACTCTTTTAATCTCTAAAACCACATTTTTTGCTTTATCCTTTGAACTATTATTTTTTAAATTTATTGATATAGAAAAGTCACCTCCAGGATAAACCTCTTTCGGTGTAATAACATATTTACTTATTTCAATTTGAGGAGCACCTTTTACAATTTGTACAAATCCAAAAAATAAGATAAAAATAAAAATAAATGATAAAATTTTTTTCATTAATTCCTCCTAATTTCTTCTATTGATTCAATTAAACCATCCTTTATATGGATGATTTTATTTGCATATAATGCAACCTCTCTTGCATGTGTTACTATTACAACAGTTTTTCCAAAACTTTTATTAACCTCAACAAATTCTTCCATAATACTTTCACCAGATTTTGAATCAAGATTTCCAGTGGGTTCATCTGCAAGAATTATTTCTGGGTCATTGGCTAGACTTCTTGCAATTCCTACTCTCTGTTGTTCTCCACCAGAAAGTTCAGATGGTTTATGATGTAATCTATCTGAAAGACCCATTTTATAAAGTATCTTTATTGCCTTTTCTTCTCTTATTTTTTGAGATACATTAAAAAAAATCATAGGAAGTTCTATGTTTTCTATTGCTGTTAATGTAGGTATAAGATTATATGCTTGAAAAACAAATCCAATATTCTTTCTTCTAAAAATAGCAAGTTCATTTTCATTTAAAGTAGATAAATCAGTTCCATTTATTAATACTTTCCCTTTTGTTGGTCTCTGAAGGCCACCAATAACTTGAAGTAACGTGGATTTTCCCGAACCAGATTTTCCCATTATTGCTATAAAATCACCCTTTTCTATTTCAAGATTAACTCCTCTAAGAGCAGATACAACAACTTTTCCTAAAAGATACTCAACAACCACATTTTTAACTTCTATAATCTTTTCCATATACCTATTATACAACTTAATGAAACTTTTGTTACAAAAACACTGAACAATGTTCACTATAAAATATTGAAACTATTTTTTATAAAAATTGTTTATATTAATGAAGGAGGTAGTTAATGAAGAAATTTTTTAATAAGAAAAGCATTTTAATAATAAGTATAATCATAATTCTTATTATTATAGGATACTTTGCTTTAAAGTTTTTACCATTTTTAGGGAGTAAAATAGGTTTAAAAAATTCTTTTTATTTTCCAACCCAAAGTGAAAGACAGGATAATTCAATTGTAAATTTTGAAATTAGAGGGGATACAGTAAGTGAGAATAAAGATTATATTTCAACAAATTTAAATGATTCAGGATTAAAACTTATAAAAAAGGGAAGCGTTGAAATTAGTATTGATAAGGGAAAATTTTATGAATCATTAAATAGAATTATGCTTTTAGTAAATCAGTTTAATGGAAATATCATTAATTCTCAAATTTATAAGGAAGAAGAGAAAAGTTCAGGATATATAACTTTAATGATACCTTCTAAGGATTTCGATACATTTATTACAAAACTGAATGATTATGGAAATATTAAAAATATCACAACATCAACAACAGATGTGAGCCAGGAATATTATGATATTGCTGGGAGATTAAAAATTCTTGAATCACAAAGAGAACTTCTTTTATCATGGCTAAAGGATGCAGAAGAGATAAAAGACATGCTTTCAATAAGAAGTGAACTTGAAAAAATTGAAACTGAAATTGAAAAAATAAAGGGTAGAATGAATTATATTGATTATCATAGTAATTATTCAGAAATTTCAATTTACCTGAATGAAGAAATGGAAAAATTACCATGGTGGAAAAAATCAGAATTTTTAAATAGATTGATAAATGGACTTCTTTATGCATTAAATTCTATTATTAATTCTATTCTTGCTCTAATAATATTTTTAGCATTTATTTTACCATGGGCTTTAGTTGGATATGGGATCTATTTATTGATAATTAAAATCTTAAAAAGAAAACAAACTTCATAAATAAAAATAAATAATAATTAACCAAAACCTTATCTTTTTGTTATAATTTATTTATTATGAAGATTATTGATAAGGACATTGTTGAGAAAATTTTAACCCTTTCAAGGTTATATCTAAAAGATGAAGAGAAAGATGAAATTATTCCTCAACTTGAAGAAATACTCACATATTTTAAAAGTATTGAAGAACTTGATACAACAAATGTTGAGCCAATGTTCCATCCGCCTATTCAAAAATTATTTTTTAGAGAAGATAATATAGAAAAATATTTTGATAGAGAGGTTCTTGAAAAAATTTCACCAATTTTTGAAAATGGTTTTGTAAAAGTTCCTAAAATTGTTGGTGATTAGATTATGGATCTTGTAAGAGCAACAGTAAAACAAACCTTAAAACTATATAAAGAGAAAAAAATATCTCCAGAAGAACTACTTAATTTATATATAAATAGAATCAAAGATAAAGAAAAATATATTGATGCCTTTCTTTATATTGATTATAAAGGTGCATTAAAAAGAGCAAAAGAACTTGAGAAAGAAGATGTAAATTTACCTCTATATGGAATAATTTTTGCGATAAAGGATAACATTCTTGTAAAAAATTTACCTAATACCTGTGGTTCAAAAATTCTTGAAAATTTCATCGCCCCATATGATGCATTTGTTATTGAAAAATTAAAAAATGCTGGTGCAATTATCATAGGAAAAACAAACCTAGATGAGTTTGCAATGGGATCATCAACTGAAAATTCAGCCTATAAAATTACAAAAAATCCATGGGATTTTTTAAGAGTCCCAGGCGGCTCTTCTGGTGGATCAGCAGCATCAATTGCATCTGATATGGTGATTTCATCTCTTGGCTCTGATACAGGAGGTTCTGTAAGACAGCCAGCATCATTTTGTGGCGTTGTTGGTTTTAAACCAACATATGGAACTCTTTCAAGATATGGACTCGTTGCTTTTGGTTCATCTTTGGATCAGATAGGAATTTTTGGCAAAAGTGTTGAGGATTCTTTTTATGTTTTTGATTTTATTAAAGGTTATGATCCTAATGATTCAACTTCACTAAATATTCATTATGATATAACAAAACAATTTAATGGAAAATTAAAAGTTGGCTTAATAAAAGAAATTGGAAAATATAAGATCGACGAAGAAATAGAAAAAAATTTCTTATTATGTATTGATATTTTAAGAAAAAATAATATTGAGATAAAAGAAATATCAATACCAACAATTCCATATTCACTTTCTGTATATTATATTGTTGCTTTTTCTGAGGCATCAAGCAACCTTGCAAGATTTGATGGTGTAAGATATGGATTAAGAGTTAAAGAAGATAGTTTAAAAAAAATGTACACTGAAACAAGGAAGATAGGATTTGGTAAAGAAGTTAAAAGAAGAATTCTTTTAGGAACATACGCTCTATCATCAGGTTATTATGAACAATGGTACTTAAAATCCTCAAAAGTTAGAAAAATGATAACAGATGATTTTCAAAATGCTTTTAAGGAAGTTGATGTCCTTATTTTTCCAACCTCTCCTTTCTTACCCTTTAAGATTGGAGAAAGAATAAAAGATCCACTCCAGATGTATCTATCTGATGTTATGACAATTCCTATAAATCTTGCTGGAATTCCAGCAATAAGCATACCTACAGGAATTTATAATAATTTACCAATAGGCATGCAACTATGTTCAAACTATCTTGAAGAGAGTAAAATTTATAAGATTGCTTCATTACTTGAAAAAGAGATAAATTTTATTAGAAATATTTGATATAATATCAAGGGATTGAGAGATTTATATTTTTTAATATCGTGTCTGAGCGTTAATGAGAATTCCATAATTGGAGGTAATTTATGGGTATTGAAGATTTATTGAATGAATTAAATGAAAAGAAACAAAAGATTCAAGAAGGTGGAGGAAAGGACGCCATTCAGAAACAACACGAAAAAGGTAGTTTAACTGCATGGGAAAGAATTGAATATCTTGTTGATGAAGGTTCTTTTATTGAATTTGATGAATTTATGAAAACCCGTTCTACCTATTTCGGCCTTGATAAGACATTTGCACCAAGAGATGCAATTATTACAGGCTTAGCAACAGTAAATGGAAGAAGAATCGCTCTTTATGCACAGGATTTTACTGTTTTAGGTGGTTCTCTTGGAGAAATGCATGCCTTAAAAATAGTAAAAATGCAGGATCTTGCAATGAAACTTGGAATTCCAATAGTTGGACTCAATGATTCTGGTGGAGCAAGAATTCAGGAAGGAGTTGATTCCCTCTTTGGTTATGGAGAAATTTTCTATAGAAATACAAAAGCATCTGGCGTGGTTCCACAAATAGCTGTTAATATGGGACCTACTGCTGGTGGTGCAGTTTACTCACCTGCAATAATGGATTTTGTTATTATGACTGAAAAAGCATTTATGTATATTACAGGTCCAAATGTTGTTAAGGCAGTAACAGGAGAAGAAGTAACTCATGAAGGTTTGGGTGGAGGACTTGTTCATAACCAGAGAAGTGGGGTTGCTCACTTTCTTGCGGGTGATGATAAAGATGCACTTGATACTTTAAAGAAACTTCTTTCATACATTCCTGATAACTATCTTCAAGACCCTCCTATTATTGAAACAGAAGATCCTATTGATAGAATTGAAGAATCTCTAAGAGATGTTGTTCCAACAGATCCTTCAAAATCTTATGATGTTATGGATATTATTAAAAAAATAGTAGATAATGGTGAATTTTTAGAAGTTCATAAATATTTTGCACCAAATATTGTTGTTGGTTTTGGTAGGATAGCTGGAATAAGTGTTGGAATAGTAGCAAATCAAGCAAAATTTATGGCCGGAGTTCTTGATATAAATTCTTCAGATAAAGGTGCAAGATTTGTAAGATTTTGTGATGCATTTAATATTCCAATAATAACATTTACAGATTGTCCTGGATATTTACCTGGAGTAAATCAAGAACATGGCGGTGTTATAAGGCATGGTGCAAAATTATTATTTTCATATTCTGAGGCAACAGTCCCTAAAGTTACAATTATTTTAAGAAAGGCATATGGTGGTGCTTATATTGCTATGTCTTCAAGACATCTTGGTGCTGATGTTGTATATGCATATCCAACTGCAGAAATTGCTGTTATGGGAGCAGAAGGAGCGGCAGAAATAATATTTAGAAAAGATATTCAAGGTGCAGAAAACAAAGAAAAAATGAGACAACAGAAAATTAAAGAGTTTAGAGATCAATTTGCTAATCCCTACAGAGCAGCAGAAAGAGGATATATTGATGATGTTATTGACCCTGCAGAAACAAGGTCAAAAATAGCAAGAGCACTTGTTTTTTTGAGGAGTAAATCAGTTGAATCTCCTTCAAAAAAACATGGAAATATTCCACTATAGGAGGATTTTATGAAATTTTTAACTTTCTGGGATACAATTCTATTTGGAATATTAGCCATGTCTGTTGTATTTGGAGTATTAGCCCTTCTTGGTTTTATAATATCTCAATTTAAAACTTTTTTTTATAAAGAAGGTAAACCTCCAAAAGAAAAAATTGAGAAAAAGGAAGAATTAATAGAAAAAACATTACCTAAAGAAAAAAATAAAAAGAAAATAGCAGCAATAGTAGCAGCAATAAACATGTATCTTTCATCAAGAAAAGGAGTGACATTTGCTTTCTTGACACCCTCAAAAGGAGAAGGTGTTAATTTATGGAAGATAAAGAGTACATTAGGGAAGAGACTAACTGAATCAAAAGAAAGGAGATGGAAAAATGGCTAAAAAATTTAAAGTAACCATTGATGGTGAAACATATGAAGTTTTAGTTGAAGAAGTTGGTGAAACACCAATAATAAAAAAAATAAGTGAAGTTAAAGAAGAACCAAAAATTCAAGAATCACCAAAAAAAGAGATACCAGTTCAGGTTCCAGTATCAGAACCAAAATTAGAAAAAAAAGTTCCTATAATAGAATCAGGCAAAAATATTTTAACTGCCCCACTTCCAGGAAAAATATTAAAAGTTGTTACATCTCCTGGTGCAAAAGTTAAAAAGGGAGAACTTCTTTTAACAATTGAAGCAATGAAAATGGAAAATGAGTTTTTTGCTTCAAATGATGGAGTTGTAAAAGAGATTTTTGTAACACCAGGACAAACAGTTGAAACTGGTGAAAAATTACTATCAATTGAGGTAGGTGGCTAATATGTCATCGCTTTTAGATTTAATAAAAATAAGTGGTTTTGCTAATATTACCTGGGGTCAGATATTAATGATTGCAATTGCCTGTGTTCTACTTTATCTTGCTATTGCCAAAGAATTTGAACCACTTCTTCTTATTCCTATCAGTTTTGGTATGCTTCTCGCTAATCTACCCCTTTCTGGTATGGCATCACCTGGCTCACCTTATCCAGGAATTTTTTATCTATTCAAGCAGATTGGTCTTGACACTGAAGTTTTCCCTCTTCTTATATTTTTAGGTTTAGGCGCATTGACTGACTTTGGACCTTTAATTGCAAATCCATGGACAATTCTTATGGGTGCTGCAGCACAACTTGGAATATTTATTGCACTTGCAATTGCAAAGGGTATTGGTTTTACAATAAAAGAAGCAGGAGCAATTGGAATTATTGGAGGAGCAGATGGTCCTACTGCAATTTATACTGCTGTTAAACTTGCACCACATCTTATTGGTCCTATAGCAGTTGCTGCATATACTTATATGTCGCTTGTTCCTTTAATTCAACCACCAATAATGAGGGCATTAACAACAAAAAAAGAAAGACAGGTTATGATGGAGCAATTAAGACCTGTTTCAAAAACAGAAAAAATTCTTTTCCCAATCATAACTACAATTATTGTTGGTCTTATTTTCCCTGTTATTACACCAATTATCGGTATGCTTATGCTTGGAAATTTATTCAGAGAATGCGGTGTTGTTGAAAGATTAAAAAATACTGCTGCAAACGAGTTCATAAATATTGTTACTATATTTCTTGCAACTACAGTTGGTTCAACAATGGATGCTCAAACTTTCTTAACTCCTAAAACAATTGGAATTATTATCCTTGGAGTAGTTGCCTTTGCTGGTGGAACTGCAGGAGGAGTTCTTCTTGGAAAACTTTTTTACTGGTTAACAGGAGGTAAAATTAATCCTCTAATTGGTTCAGCAGGAGTATCAGCAGTTCCAATGGCAGCAAGAGTAAGTCAAAAGGTAGGACAGGAAGAAAATCCAGGAAACTTCTTACTTATGCATGCAATGGGACCAAATGTTGCAGGAGTTATAGGCACAGCGGTTGCAGCAGGAGTTATGATAACAATACTCGGAAAACTTTAATTAATGAAGATTAAAAAACTAATTCTTTCTTCATTATTTACCTGTTTGGTAATTATTAGTGCTTATATTTATATACCACTTCCTTTTACACCAGTGCCAATGACTCTTCAAGTTTTATTTGTTCTTCTATCAGCAATTTTTCTTGGTCCATTTTATGGAACACTTTCTACAATAATTTATATATTAATAGGATTGTTAGGTTTTCCAGTTTTTGCTAGTGGAAATAGCGGATTTGGTTACCTTTTTGGAAAAACAGGAGGCTATCTTTTTGGATTTATTGTTGCATCATTTATTACAGGATATATCTATAAATTAAATAAAAAACTCCTTCCTATTGCAATAATTTTTGGAATTTTTTTAATACATCTATGTGGAATTCTCTATCTATCAAAAATTCTTTCCTTAAATATTTATAGAGCCTTTATTATTGGTTCACTCCCTTTTATTCCAGTTGATTTGGTTAAAGGAATTTTAACTTACATAATCTCACTCAGTTTACTTAAGAATAAAGAATTTAAGAGAATTTTTTTAATAACAGAGAGTTAGAACTATGTATAAATTACTACTTTTTAAATTTATGTATATAATTTTTTTTGAATTTAGAATATTATTCCTTAGATAAATTAAAAAGGAGACCAAGAAATTATTGGAAAATATCCTTTTTTAAATAGAAAATTTTAAGAAATCAATAATAAAATTATAAGAAGTTTAAATTAAAACTGCTTTTCAAGTTAAATTAATTGATTATAATAATAATTTTCTTAAAATGATTAAGGACAGAAACTTAACTGTTCATATTTATGATGAAAATATTGCTGATGATGTTTATTCAAGATTTCCAATATATTTAAATTTTTTTATAAACTTGTTAGAAAAAATAGAAAAAGTTCTTTTTAATTTTTTATTTTTCTTCTTTAATATATGGTTCACCAAGAAATTTAGGAGCACCAATTCGTTTTCTTAAGGTTTCATTTGCACTTAATAACAAAACTAAAATTGTTCCAATATAAGGTAACATAAGAAGAATATTTGGTGAAATTTTATAGTATTGTTGTAAAATATATTGAAGGATATAAATTCCACCGAATAAATATGCACCAAGTAATGCTCTTAATGGATTCCACAAAGAGAAAATCGTAAGTGCTATAACAATCCATCCTCTACCACCTGTCATTCCTTCAATCCAAGAAGATGCATATGATAAAGAAAGATAAGCCCCTGCCATTCCTGCAAGAGCACCGCCAATTGCAACACAAATATATCTAACAATATAAACATTTATTCCCATAGAATCAGAAGCAAGAGGATTTTCACCACATGATCTAATAATTATTCCCCATTTTGTTTTATAAAGAATAAACCAAAGAACAAAAGTTAATATCAATGAAATGTAAAATATTGGGTCTCCCCTGAAAATAAGTTCTCCTAAAAAAGGAATTTTATTTAAAATAGGTATAATAACATCCTTAAACTTATATTTTAATGGGGTTCCAATATAGGCTTTCCCCCAGAAACCACTTATTCCAAGGCCAAGCATCGAAATTGAAAGTCCTGAGATTGTCTGGTTACCCCTTAGTGTTATTGATACAAAAGCATGAACTAAAGATAATAAAATTCCAAAAATTATTGCAAAACCTAAACCAAACCATGGATTTTTCGTAATTAATGTAATACCAAATCCCGAAACAGCACCAATTGCCATCATACCTTCTATTCCAAGATTTAAAACACCAGACCTTTCTGTATAAATTTCACCAAGTGTTCCAAGAAGTAGAGGAGTTCCTGAAATAAGTGCTCTTTTTATAATTGAAAATATTAAAAAAGTAGTTTCATTCATTTTTCAATCCTTCTAAAAGTTATTTTATATTGAATCAAAAAATAACTTATTGAAATAAAAACAAGCATCAAGCCATTAAAAATATTTATAGTAGCAAATGGAAAACCAAAAGATGTTTGAATAACATCTCCTCCAACGAGAATTCCACCAAAGAAAAGCGAAGTTAAAATTACTACAAGTGGATTAAGTTGAGCAAGCCATGCAACAATAATAGCTGTATAACCATAACCTGATGATATCTGTGATGGATATGTTAAATGTTTATGGATTCCAGAAATTTCACCAACACCTGCAAGTGCAGCAATACCACCACTTAAAAACATCATAATTAATGTTACCTTCATAAAATCAATTCCTGCATATTTTGCACTTAAAGGATTTTCTCCTATCACTCTTATTTCATAACCAAGTTTTGTTCTAAATATTAAAAAGAAGATTAAAACTGAAAGAATAATAGCAATTATCAATGTTGGATAATGAATTCTTGAACCTTTTATTATTGGTAATAATGCATTTTGAGAAAGATTATCTGTATAAGGAAAACCATACTGAGTTTTTCCTTTCCAAGGTCCATATACAAGATACTGAACATATTGTTCAATAATATAATTTAGCATCAAAGTTATGATAACTTCATTTATATTAAATCTAACTTTTAAAAATGCTGGAATTAGACCAATTAACCCACCACCAATGAAACCAATTAAAAACATTAAAGGTATTAAAATTATCGATGGTAGATTTTTCCCAATAAATAATCCTACCCATGTTGCAAGAACAGCCCCAGTAAGAAGTTGTCCTTCTGCACCAATATTCCAGAATTTTCCCTTAAAAGCAATTGAAAGCCCAATACCACAGAGCATAAGTGGTATTGCTTTTGTGATTGTTTCCTTTATTCCATATAAACTTCCAAAAGAACTAAAAATTATTTTATAAAGAGCGAAAAATGGATTTATCCCTCTTAACGAAAAAATTAAACTTGAAATAAATAAACTTAAAAAGATAGAAATAATTATAATTAATAAATTTTCTTTAATACTATATTTTTTTCTTTTTTCAATTATTATCAAGAGAATTTCTCCTCTTTATTTTTCATACCTCCTAACAAAAGGCCAATCTCTTCAATTGATAGTTCACCTGGTTTTGTAATACTAATAAATTCACCATTATACATAATCGCGAATCTATCTGAAACTTCAAGTATTTCATCAAGATCTTCTGAAACAAGTAAAATTGCACTTCCCTCATCCCTCATTTTAATTAGAAGGTCTCTTATATATCTTGTTGCAGATATATCAAGCCCATATGTTGGGTGAGCAGCAATTATTAAATCCTTTTTCGTTGAGATTTCCCTACCAAGAATGAATTTTTGAATATTACCTCCAGACAGTAATTTAACTTTTGTATTGATAGAGGGAGTCATGACATTGTAGTCCTTAACAATTTTTTTTGAAAAATCTTTTATTGTGTTATATCTTAATAAAAGACCTTTATAAAAAGGATGATTATCATAAGTTCTTAAAACAGAATTATCATATATTGGCAAATTTGATACAACTCCAAATTTAGTTCTTTCTTCTGGTATATGCGAAATATTTAACTTTCTAAAGAGTTTTGAATTAAATTTGTGATAATTTTTTCCAAAAATAACAATTTCTCCTTTTTCCCATTTTCTCAAGCCTGTTATTGCTTCGATAAGTTCTTTTTGGCCATTGCCAGAAACTCCTGCTATTCCAAATATCTCATATTTTTTAACTTCAAAATTCACTCCTTTAACAACAGTTCTTCCCTTATCATTTTTCACAAAAAGATCTTTAATACTTAATATAATTTCTCCATTTTTAATTTCCCTTTTTTCTATTAAAGGTTTTATTTCTCTTTCAACCATATGTCCTGCAAGTTCGTTTTCATTTGTATTTTTTATGTCATCTTCATAGACTTTTTTTCCCTTTCTTAAAACAACAACTTTATCGCTTATTTCAAATACTTCTTTAAGTTTATGTGTTATAAAAATGACAGATTTCCCATCTTTAATAAGATTTCTTAATAAACCAAAAAGATCTTGTGCTTCTTTAGGTGTTAATACAGAAGTAGGCTCATCAAGTATTATTAAAGATGCACCACCCAGAAGTATTTTTATAATTTCCACTCTCTGCTGTTCACCAAGAGAAAGTTCATAAATTTTTGCTTTATAGTTAACTTGAAAACCATATTTATCAAAAAATTTTAAAATTTTATTTTCAACCACTTTTTCTGGAAATAATAGTGGAGTTTCTTTTAAATATAAGGATAGGTTTTCAAGAACTGAATGATTATCAATTAACATAAAATGTTGATGAACCATTCCTATCCCATAGTTTATTGCATCTTTTGGTGATTTTATATTAACTTTTTCTTTATTTATATATATTTCCCCTTTATCCATTCTATATAGACCATATAAAATATTCATAAGAGTTGTTTTTCCCGCACCATTTTCTCCAAGAAGCGAAATTATCTCTCCCTTTTTTATATTAAAATCAATAAAATTATTTGCAACTATTCCTGGAAATTCTTTATAAATACCCTTCATTTCGAGGGTTTCAATATTCTGATTTTTCATAATATATTAATAAAAAGAGGAGGAGAATTTACCCTCCTCCTCTAAAATTTTTGATAAATTTCTATTTTGGAACTTCTCCAACAACATTATCAACAAACCAATCAATTGTCCACAGCATATTATAGGTTCCCTCTTCTCCCTCTTTTAATTTTAAATTACCCTTATTATCATAAAGTGGACCTACAAATGGATTATATTTTGCGACCGGATCTTTGAATTGTTCAATTCTTTTCATAACCAAATCATAAATTGACATTTCGCCAAGGAGTTTATCTTTTATCTTCTTACTCTTCAGTTCACTTTCAAACTTTGAATTAATAGGTACACCAAAATCACCACCAAGTTCACAACCACCTTCTTTTAGTAAATATAGATAATCTTTACTAATCCAGGTATTAGTATATAGTCTCATGAGTATTTCTTCATATGCAATACCCCAATTTACAAGTTGTCCTGAAACAACAGAGTCCTCACCGTATTTTAACATTGGACTATAGTGTGAGAATGTATAAATTTGCTTACCCTTTTTTGTATAATCTTCACCAACTTCAACAACTGCAGTTGAATCTTCAGTAAAAGCAAGGGTATCAACACCTTGGGCAATTAAAGATTCTGCTGCTTCTTTTGCTTTTGCTGGATCATACCATGAAAATAGCCATGTTACATAAACCTTAGCATTTGGATTTGCTTCCTTAACACCAAGCGCAAAGGCATTGATATGTCTTACAACTTCTGGAATTGGATGTGCACCAACATACCCAACTTTATTTGATTTTGTTAATGCCCCTGCCATTAAACCATTAAGATAGTAAAGTTCATAGAAATCAATGAAATAAGTACCAAGATTCTTATCAAGCATATAACCTGAGCAGTGCATGATAATTTTATCAGGATATTTTTTTGCTGCTTCTACAGATGCGTCCATATAACCAAAACTTGTTGTAAAAACTATATCGCACTTCTCCTCATTTATTAACCTATCGATAATTCTTGGACAATCAGCCTCTGCTACTGCTTCAACATAAGTAGTCTCAAGCCATGGAAACTTTTCTTGAACATATTTTCTTCCCTGTTCGTGAGCATGAGACCAACCATAATCACCAATTGGACCTACATAGATAAAGCCTGCCTTAATCTTTTTTTCTTCAGTCGGTTTAACTTCACCTTCTTTAGGTTTACAGGAAACTGAAAATGAAAGGAAAATAAGTAACCCCACAAGAATTAACCCAACAAATTTTTTCATTAAAAAACACCTCCTCAAAAAATATTCAACATAAAAATTTTATATATCTTTTTTATTTATGTCAATATTATTAATAAATACAGGCGCTCTCAATAATTTTAAATTGATTTTTCTATTTATGCTCTTTTAATATTGTTTTTCAACATCAACAATATTTTCTATTTTTTCTCCTTTAGCAAATTTTAAAATATTTCTAAAAGTAAAAAGCCAGTTTCTCTGAACACTTTCAATTGTAAAACCACCAGAATGGGGGGTCATAATTATATTATTAAGTTCATGAAAAGGATATTTTGATGGATAGGCCATATCTCCTGGTTTTGGATAAATATACCACACATCTATGGCAGCTCCTTTAAGAGTATTATTCTTTAATGCGTTATATAAAGCCTCTTCATTTATTACTTTTCCCCTTGAAATATTTATTAAGTACTTATCTTTCATAAGATTAAGTTCTCTTTCAGAAATTAAATTTTCAGTTTCTTTTGTTAACGGAACTGAAACAAAGATGAATAGAGAATTCTTTATAAGTTCATCAATCTTTTCCATTGGGTATATTTCATCAACAAAATCTTTAAACTTATCTAAATCCTTTTTGATATCTTTTTTTGTACCTATAACTTTCATTCCAAATGCTTTGGCTCTTTTTGCCATTTCGCTTCCAATTGAGCCAAGTCCTATAATCCCGAGCGTTTTTCCATAAATTTCAAAATTAGGTTCATTTGCCATCCATCCATGCCATATAGATTTTCTTAAATCTCTATCATGTATAACAAGCGATTTTGATAATGCAAGCATAAGAGCAAAACCATGTTCAGCAACTGTAAGAGCATTTTCATGTGCATTAGAGATAAGAACCTTTTTTTCTCTAATAACATCGAATGGAATTGGATCAACACCTGCATATGGAACCTGAATTAATTTTAAATTTTTTGCTCTTTTAATAGATTCACTATCAATAAAGCCACCGATAAATACTTCAACATCACTTATGACATTTTCCATATCATCTTTTAAATAAAAATTAACTTCTCCCTTAAAATTTTCTTCCTCTTTTGCCTTGGTTAAAATTATTTCCCAGTTTTTTGGTGGATTTTGAAAAAATAAAACCTTCATACAAACCTCCTAATTTTTATAATGTAATACTAACATCATATTCTCCAAAAACATCTTTTAATTCTTTTATAATCTCACCAAGAGTTGCTTTTTTCTTCACTGTATCAAGAATATATGGCATCAGATTTTCTTCTGTTTTTGCCTTTCCTCTTAATATTCTTAATGAAGTTGATGTCTCATTAAAATCTCTATTTTTTCTAAAATTTTCAAGTTTTTCGATTCTTTCTTTTAAAATCTTTTCACTTACCTTAAATCTTTTTATTTCTTTCTCTTCATCTATTCTGAATTTGTTTTTTCCAACAATTACCCTTTCCTGTTCTTCAACTTCCTTCTGATATTTATATGAAGATTCAAGAATTTCTTTTTGAGGGATCCCTAAGAGTATTGCTTTTTTCATACCGCCCATATTTTCAATTCTTTCAATTGTTTCAAATGCTTTTTTTTCAATTTCATCAGTCAACTGTTCAATAAAATAACTACCACCAATTGGATCAACAGTATCAATTACTCCACTCTCATAAGCAATAATTTGCTGGGTTCTTAATGCAATTCTTACAGATTCTTCAGAAGGTAGAGAAAGCGCTTCATCAAAAGAATTTGTGTGTAAAGACTGAGTTCCTCCAAGAACCGCAGCAAGGGCTTGAAGAGTAACTCTTATTATATTATTCATTGGTTCTATTGATGTTAAAGTTACACCTCCAGTTTGTGTATGAAATTTTAGCATCATAGATTCAGGATTTTTAGCATTGAATTTTTCTTTCATAATTTTAGCCCACATTCTTCTTGCAGCTCTAAACTTTGCTATCTCTTCGAAAAAGTTATTATGTGATGCAAAGAAAAATGATAGTCCTTTTGCAAAAAAGTCGACATCAAGACCTCTATCCAAAAGTAATTTCACATATTCAATTGCATCAAGTAGAGTGAATGCTATTTCCTGAACTGCATTTGAACCTGCTTCTCTTATATGATAACCAGATATACTTATACCATTCCATTTTGGTATCTCCTTTGCACACCATTCAATCAAATCACCAGTTAATCTTAAGGAAGGTTCAGGAGGGAAAATATATGTACCTCTTGCGATATACTCTTTTAAAATATCATTTTGAACCGTTCCTCTTAAAATTTTTCTATCTATTCCTTTTTTTTCAGCAACTGCAACATACATTGCAAGTAAAATTGTTGCAGTGGAATTTATTGTCATAGAAGTTGAAATTTCATTAAGAGGAATACCATCAAATAGTTCATCCATATCATCTATAGTTGAAATACTTACTCCAACCTTACCAACTTCTGATTGTGCTATTTCATCATCTGAATCATAACCAATTTGTGTTGGGAGATCAAAAGCAACTGAAAGACCTGTTTGTCCCTGAGAAAGTAAATATTTATATCTTAAATTTGTCTCCTTACTTGTTCCAAATCCTGCATATTGCCTCATTGTCCACAATCTACCCCTATACATATTAGGATAAACTCCTCTTGTAAATGGATATTCTCCGGGTTTTCCAAGTTTTTCTTTATAATCAAATTCATCCTGTGGAAGGTAGAGTTCCTTAATTTCAATTTCAGAAGTTGTGATGAATTTTTTCTTTTCCTCGTTCATCTCTCCTCCTTATAATAAGTTCCATATTATATTGTATCAATTCTTTTAGATTTATAAAAAAATTATTAATATGAGAAAACTTATTTATCTTTATTTATATACAATGATATGTTTTTATAATTTATTTATATATATTGAACCATCTTCAAATGAAATTTTATTACCCTCTGTTTCTCCAAAAATCAAATTTTCTATTAAAGCTTCTTCTTTTAAATAATTTAAATATTTTTTTATTATGTTAAGTTTTTCTTCAGGAAAGACGACACCGAGAATTATTCTATCTGTGACCTCAAGGCCAACATTTTTTCTTGTATTCTGAATGAAGTGCAAAAATTCCCTTAGCCACCCTTCTTTTTTTAGTTCCTCATCTATTGATAAAGAAAGTATAACGGTTTTGCCTTTATCAAATGCAACCGAAAAATCACCTTTAGGTTTTTTCTCAATTATTAAATCTTCAATTTTAATTTTTTCCTTAAAATCATCAAAAACAACCTCAAATTCTTTTTCTTTTAAGAGATTTTTATAGATTCTTATACCTTCTTTTTCAAGTAAATTTTTAAGATTATTTAAATATTTTCCAAACCTACTTCCAAGTATTTCAAAATTTGGTTTAAGGTTAATTTCTACAAAATCATCTTCACTATCAACAAATTTAACTTCTTTAATGTTAAGTTCGCTTTTTATTAAATCAATAAAACCTTCCACATTTTCCTTTTTTTCTGAAAAGACATAAATATTTTTTAATGGTTGTCTTATTTTTATATTACTTTTTTTTCTTAATGACCTTCCAAGTTCGACAATATCTCTTACAAATTCCATTTTCTTTTCAAGTTCAATATCAATTAAATTTAAATTAAACTCTGGATAATCTTCAAGATGGATGCTTTCTTTGAAACTATCAGATTCTCCTTTTAATGATTGATATATTTCTTCAGAAATAAATGGAGTAAATGGAGAAATCATCTTCGAAAAATTAAGCAAAACTTCATAAAGAGTTTGATAGGCAGAAATTTTATCATCATCCATTTCTCCTTTCCAAAATCTTTTTCTATTTAATCTTATATACCAGTTTGTCAGTTCATCAACAAATTTTTCCATCTCTCTTGTAGCGTCAGTGATATCATAATTATCAAGTTTATTTATTGTGTAATTAATAAGTGAGTTAAATCTTGAAATTAACCATCTGTCCATAATAGGCCTTTCTTTTATATCTATATTTATAAATTTTTCAGGCTTAAATTCATCTATGTTAGCATAGAGAGTAAAGAAATTTACACTACTTCTTAATGGAATTATAAAATTTTTTAAACTTATACTTACAGCATTTCTTGAAAATCTTCTTGGAATCCAAGGAGGAGTAACAGTAAATAGATACCATCTTATTGCATCAGCACCTTCATTATTTAAAACATCCCAGGGATCAACAATATTTCCTTTGTGTTTACTCATCTTTTCACCTTTATCATCAAGTACAAGTTCAAGACATAGACAATTTTTAAAAGCAGGTGAATCAAATAGTAATGTGCCAAGAACGTGAAGTGTAAAAAACCATCCTCTTGTTTGATCTATTGCTTCACAAATATAATCTGCTGGAAAATTTTCTTTAAATTTTTCTCTATTTTCAAAGGGATAATGAAGTTGTGAATAAGGCATAGAACCTGAATCAAACCAGACATCGATAACCTCTTTTTCTCTTTCCATCTCTTTTCCACATTCTGGGCATTTTAATTTTATTTCATCAATGTATGGTCTATGTAAATCAAGCCCTTCTTTATAATTTATAGCCTTTTCTTTTAATTCTTCAATGCTACCAATAACTTCTATATGTTCACAATCTTCACACTTCCATATAGGTAGTGGTGTGCCCCAATATCTTTCTCTTGATATCGCCCAATCAACAAGTGTTTCAAGCCAATTACCAAACCTTCCATTTTTAATATGATCGGGATACCAGTTGACCATCTGATTATTTTTAATTAATTTTTCTTTAACTTCAGTAGTTTTAATAAACCAACTTGATTTTGAGAAATAGAGAAGAGGTGTATCACATCTCCAGCAATGAGGGTATGAGTGAAGATATCTATCTTCTTTAAAAAGAAGTCCTCTTTCTTTCAAATTCTTAATAATATATTTATCAGCATCTTTAAACCATATACCTTCTATAAAATCTGTACCTTTAATAAAATATCCATCTTCATTAACAAGTTGAACAACAGGGAGTTCAAATTTCATTCCAAGTTCCAGGTCATCTGCTCCATAACCAGGAGCAATATGAACAATTCCAGTTCCTTCTTCCAAACTTACAAAATCTCCATGAGTTACAAAGTGAGTTTTTTTATTAACATTAATGAAATCAAAGAGAGGTACATATTCTAAATTTAATAATTTTTCTCCCTTTAATTTTTCAATAAATTCGTATTCTTTATCTTTAAATATCTCTTTTGCTCTTTGTTCATTTAAGATAAGATACTCATTATTAAATTTTATTTTTATATATTCAAAATCTTTATTAACTGCCAAGAGTAAATTTGAAGGTAGAGTCCAGGGGGTTGTTGTCCATACAAGAAAATATGTATTCTCTAAATTTTTAATTTTAAATTTTACATAAACACTTGGATCAAACACATCTTTATATCCCTGGGCAACTTCATGAGATGAAAGTGTAGTTCCACATCTTGGACAATATGGTACAGTTTTATATCCTTTATAGATTAATCCTTTTTTATATATTTCTTTAATTATCCAGAATATTGTTTCAATATAATCATTTTCATATGTTATATAAGGGTTTTCCATATCAAGCCAGAAAGCGATTCTTTCTGTCATATTCTCCCATTCTTTTTTATATTTAAATACACTTTCCTTGCACTCCTTTATGAAATTTTCAATACCATATTTTTCAATATCTTTTTTATTTTTAAGACCAAGAGATTTTTCTACCTCAATTTCAACAGGAAGACCATGTGTATCCCATCCTCCTTTTCTTTCAACAAGATAACCTTTCATGGTTTTATATCTACAGATAGAGTCCTTGAAGATTCTTGCAAGAACATGATGAACACCAGGTTTTCCATTAGCAGTAGGCGGACCTTCATAAAAAACAAATTTTTCTTTATTTTCTCTAATATTTATACTTTTTTCGAAAATATTATTCTCTTTCCAGAAACTTAAAATTTCTTCTTCTTTTTTAGGTATATTAACATTCGTTTCAAATTTTTTAAAAGCCATCTTTCCTTCCTGTTTAAAAAAATATAGTTTATTATAACACATTTGTTTAATAATTTTTCTATTTGACAAAAGTCTTTATTTTAATATAATTAATTTAAATTAATGAGAGCAGATGAAGTTGCAAGATTAATTGATGGAGTAATTCTTTCTGGTAAGAACCTTTTAGATAAGGTAGAAGTAAAAACTGCATTTGCTGCTGACCTTATGAGTGATGTTCTTGCTTATGTTGAATCATTAAATAACGATGTTATATTGATTACTGGAATAACCAATCCTCAAATTGTTAGAACCGCTGAAATGCTTGATATACCAGTTATAATTGTTGCAAGAGGGAAGCAAGTTCCACAAGAAACAGTAAAACTTGCTGATGAAAAGGGAATAATAATTATCTCTACAAAAAATATAGTATTTACAACATCTGGAATTTTATATATGAATGGAATAAAGCCTGCAAAATTAAAACCCCGTGGAGAATTCTCCTCTTCTTGTTGAATCTTTCAAGATAACTGGAAAAGATTATGAAAATGGGGGAGAGGCATCCTCCCAAATAAAATCAATTTTAAAAAGATTGGGTATATCACCAGAAATAATAAAAAGGATTTCTATTTGTACCTATGAGGCCGAGATGAATATTATTATTTATGCTTATGAAGGAGAGATAATCTTAAATGTATATAAAGATAAAGTAAAGATAATTGCAAAGGATAAGGGCCCCGGAATCTTAGATTTAGAGTTAGCAATGAAAGAAGGTTATTCTACAGCACCACCTGAGGCAATTGAACTTGGCTTTGGTGCTGGTATGGGACTTCCAAATATAAAAAATAATAGTGATAGAATGAATATAGAAACTGAAATAGGTATAGGCACAACATTAATATTTGAGGTTGATTTAAATGAGAAAAGATGAAAGTTTAATAAACTCAATTAGAACAATTAATGAGAAATGTAGAGGTTGTACTCATTGCCTGAGAGTATGCCCTACAGAAGCAATAAGAGTAAGAAATAGAAAAATGGAAATCAATAATTTAAAATGCATAGATTGTGGCGAGTGTTTTAAAGTGTGTCCTACAAATTCCATATATAGTTTCCACGATGATATAAGTATTATTAATAATTATGATTATAAGATATTAATTGTTCCAAATGTTCTTCCCTCTATTAATTTTGGAATGTTATCTTATGAAGATGTTATAAAGAGATTATTTTCTTTTGGTTTTAATGAAATATGGGAAGAGGGAATTGGAAATGAAGCATATTTAATTGCTTTAAGAAATAGATTAAAAGAAAAAAAAGAAATTTTAAAGCCCATAATTCCAACATCATGCCCTTCTGTTGTAAGATTGATACAGGTGAATTATCCACTTTTGATCAATAACATTACTATGATTAACCTGCCACTCGATATTCTTGGTAATTATTTGAGAGAAAAGAAAAAAAATATAAATAATTTTGGTTTATTTTATTTATCAACTTATTCATGCAAAGTTACAGCATTAAAAAACCCACTCGGATTAAAATCATCGTCATTTGATGCTGTTTTTTCACTTTCAGATATTTATAAAAGAATTTTAATAGAAAAGAACGAAAGTTTAGGTGAATTTATTAAATCAGGTAGATTAGGAATAAGTTCTGGAAGAAGGGGTGGCGAAGAAGAATTTCTTGATGAATTTAAGGTTATTTCGATTGATGGAATCTTAAATATTAAGAAGTTTTTTGATGAGATGGAAGAAGAAAAAATTCCATATCTTGAATATATCGATGCAAAAGCATGTTTTTATGGATGTGTTGGTGGTGTCTTTCTGAAAAACCAGAACTTTTTACTTAATTTTTATAATCAAAAAGATGAAGAAAAAAGAAGAAAATCTTTAATATCTGAAATTGTTGAAAAAGATATGGATGAATTCCTAAAAGAAGAAAATCTTTTATTAACAGAAAAAATAAATCCAAGACCACAATACCTACTTTCAGAAAATATGGATATCGCAGCAAAGATATTTCAAGAAATCAATATGATTTATGATATATTACCAAAACTTGATTGTGGGTCCTGTGGGGCACCATCCTGCAAGTCTTTTGCTGAAGATGTTGTTTTAAATAAAGTTAAATTATCTGATTGTAAATTTATTGAAGAAAAAAATTTATATTAATCCTTTAAATAAACTAAATAATATAAAAATCCAACAAAAAACATTCCACCTATTATATTTCCAATTGTTACTGGTATTAAATTCTTAATAAAAAAATTTATCCATGTCAAGTTGGAAATATCTATATTAATCAATTTTGAGGATAACATTTCATTATTTTTTATCATAATTCCAATAGGAATTAAAAACATATTTGCAACAGAGTGTTCGAAACCTGACATAACAAAAGCTGTTATAGGAAAATATACAGAAAAAATCTTTGAAACAATATTCCTACTTCCAGTTGCCATCCATATCGCAAGACAAACCAATATGTTACATAGGATCCCTTTTGAAAGTGCTTCAAAAAAAGTTAGATTGACTTTTGAATTTGCAATTAGAACTGCTCTATAGCCCCACTCAAAATTATTATATTTATAAATACCACTTAAAAAAATCAAAAAAGTGAAAATTATACTGCCTATTAAATTTCCTGAATAAACAAAAAATAAATTTTTAAAAAAACCTTTAAGATTTATTTTTCTCGAAAGCAACGGGATAATCAATAAATTATTACCTGTGAAAAGTTCACCACCTGCAATTACAACAAGCAAAAGACCAACAGAAAAGACTGAACCACCAAGAAATTGTGAAAAAGATGAACCTATCTTTATATCTTGTGTTGCCATTATATAAAGTTCTCCACCAAATGATATATAAATTCCAGCAAGAAAAGAAAGAATCAGCATTTTAAAAGTATTCATATCAGTTTTTGATACCCCATTTTCAACTAATTTTTTAAAAATTTCCTTTGATGTCAAATCTTCATTATTCATATAGTCTCCATAAAATTAGTTTAACATAAAATATATTGTTGACAAATTAACATAAATAAATATAATGAAATTTGTTATGGATATAAATTCAATTATTGATTCACTTAATCTAAAAATTTTCTCATCCGGAAAAGAAGTTATTGTTGAGGATGGATATACCTCTGATTTACTTTCAGTCGTTCTTGCAAAAGCACCTAAAAAATCTCTCTGGATTACTGTTCAAAGACATTTAAACATTGTTGCTGTTGCCTCAATTAGAGAATTAACTGGAATAGTAATTTGTAATAATCAAATTCCTGATGAAGATGTAATAAGAAAATCAAAAGAAGAAGGATTATGGTTATTAGGAACTGACCTTGATCCATTTACAATCTCAGGTAAACTTTATAAAATTTTAAAAGATGGTTAAATTTATGGCAGACTTACATATTCATTCAACCCTTTCTCCATGTGGGAACCTTCAGATGTCACCTAAAAAAATTGTTGAGAAAGCAAAAGAAATAGGAATTAATTTAATTTCCATTACAGATCATAATGCAATAGCAAACTCATTGGTTTCACAAAAACTGGCAAATAGAAATGGAATTTTCTATCTTTTTGGCATGGAGGTTCAAACAGAGGAAGAAATTCATGTTCTTACATACTTTGATAATTTTAAAGATTTATATGAAGTCTGGAAAATTGTTTATGAAAAATTACCAGATATAGAAAATAATCCAGATTATTTTGGAGATCAGGTTATTGTTGATGAGGATGAAAATATAGTTGGATATGAAGAAAAATTATTAATAAATTCCACAAAAATATCTTTTAAGGAATTATTTGATATTGTGAAAGAGAAAAATGGAATTTTTATACCAGCACATATTGATAGAGAAAATTTCAGCGTTATTTCTCAACTTGGTTTTATTCCACAAGATATAGATATTGAATTTGTTGAATTATCATACAATATTGATAAAAGTAATTTTTTATCAGAATATCCAGATTATGTAAGATATAATTTTGTTTCTTTTTCAGATTCGCATTTTTTAGAAGATATTGGAAGAAGTTATACAATTTTTATATATGAAGAAAAAAAAGGTAGTTTGCTTACAGAATTATTCAACAAAGAAAATAATATTTCAATTTTAAGGAGGTTTTAATGTTAGAAACACTACACATTCCTGATAACAAAGAGTATAGAGAATTAAAAAATTATATTGATTCTCTAAAAGGTACAAAAGGTGCCATTCTTTTTGTGCTATATAAAGCACAGGAACTTTTTGGTTATATACCATATGAAGTTCAAGCATTCATTTCAAGAGAGATGAATATACCTGTTTCACAGATCTATGGAGTCATTACCTTTTACCATTTTTTTAGAACACAACCTGTAGGAAAAAATTTGATAAACGTTTGTCTTGGCACTGCTTGTTATGTTAAAGGTTCTGAAGATATTTTGAAAGCACTTTCTAAAGAACTCAAAATTAAAACAGGTGAAACAACAAGTGATAAACTATTTACATTAACAACCGCAAGATGTTTTGGTGCGTGTGGTTTAGCACCTGTCATGGCAATAGGAACAAATATATATGGAAGATTAAATGCACAAAAAACAATAAATATTATAAGGGAAATTAAAGAAAAGGAGTTAAAAGAAAATAAATAATAAAATGGATGAATTATCTCTACATATAATTGATATAGTTCATAATTCTGTATCCGCGGGTGCAAAAAATATTGAAGTCCTAATAATAGAAGATGATGAAAAAGACATTATATCTTTTGAAGTGATTGACGATGGTAAAGGTATGGATGAAGAAATTTTAAAAAAAGTGTCAGACCCCTTTTTTACAACAAGAAACAAAAAAGTTGGTCTTGGCATTCCACTACTAAAGCAGCTTGCAGAATCAACAGGCGGGAGTTTTAAAATTAAGAGTGAATTAGGAGAAGGCACAAGTATAAAAGTAATATTACCTAAATCTAATCCAGATGTTCCAACCCTAGGAAATTTAAAAGAGACTATATTAAATTTATTATTTATTGAAGATACAAACATTAAAATTATTTATAAAAAAAATAAACTTGAGAGAGAAATAGATTCAAAAAAAATTAAAGAAATATTAGGTGAAATTCCTATGTCTCATCCAGATATTATTAAATTTTTAAAAAATTACATTAAATCTGAATTTAATTTAAAGGAGGTTAATAATGAAGCTTGAAGATTTAAGAAAAATTAGAGAAAAGGTTAAAGAAGAAATGAGACTAAGAGAAGGACAAGCAAGAGTAAAAATTATTATAGGTATGGGAACAAGTGGTATTGCAGCTGGAGCAAGAGAAACTTTGAAAACATTTCTTGAAGAGATAGAGAAAAGAAACCTAAAAGATGTTATTATTACTCAAACTGGCGAAAGAGGACTTGCCTCAAAAGAACCTGTAGTTGTTATTGAAGAAACTGATAAGCCAAAAATAATATATGGCGATGTTACTCCTGAAGTAGCAAAAAGAATTATTGTTGAGCACATAATTAATGGAATACCAGTATCGGAATATGTAATCTCAACAGAAAAATAGGAGAAAGAAATGCCTAAAAGATTAGATGTTGTTATATGTGGTGGAACAAACTGTTCATCATCACATAGTATTGAAATAAAAGAAAAAATTGAAAAAGAGGTAGAAAAAAGAGGTTTAAAAGGAGAAATAAACTTGGTTGTTTCAGGTTGTATGGGTTTATGTCAACTTGGACCAAATATGGTTGTTTATCCAGATGAAATCCATTATATAAGGTTAAAAGAAAATGATGTTGAAGAATTAGTCGAAACTCACTTTCTAAAGGGAAGAGTCCTTAAAAGATTACAATGGACACCTCCGAATGTAGAAAAATTTTATAAAAAACAGCATAAAATAATAACTGCAAATTGTGGGAAAATTGACCCTGAAAATATAGAAGAATATATTGCTGTTGGAGGATATGAAGCCTTAGCTAAAGCTTTAACAGAAATGACACCAGAAATGGTAATAGATGAAGTAATAAAATCAGGTCTTATAGGAAGAGGCGGAGCAGGTTTTCCTACAGGTCTTAAATGGAAATTTACAAGAGAATCTAAGGGAGATGAAAAATATGTAGTATGTAATGCAGATGAAGGAGACCCAGGTGCTTTTAAAGATAGAGCAATACTTGAAGGAGACCCTCATTGTGTAATAGAAGCAATGGAAATTGCAGGATATGTAATTGGTGCTCAAACTGGATATATTTATGTTAGGGCTGAATATCCTCTTGCTATTAAAAGATTAACAATTGCCTTAGAGCAGGCCAGAAAATATGGTCTTCTTGGTAAGAATATTTTTGGTACAGATTTTAATTTTGATATTGAATTAAGAATGGGCGCTGGAGCTTTTGTTGCAGGCGAGGAGACAGCCCTTATATCTTCTATTGAAGGTGAAAGAGGTATGCCAAGACAGAAACCACCATATCCTGCTCAAAAAGGTGTATGGGGAAAACCAACTCTTATTAATAATGTTGAGACGCTTGCAAATATTCGACACATAATTTTAAATGGTGGTGCAACCTATGGTGCAATGGGCACTGAAAACAGTAAAGGTACAAAACTATTTTGCCTTACTGGGAAAGTGAAAAATACTGGTTTAATTGAAATACCTTTTGGATTAACACTTGGAGAAATTGTTTTTGATATTGGAGATGGTATTCCAAATGATAAAAAATTTAAAGCAATACAGATGGGAGGACCATCAGGTGGATATATAACCTGTGAATATTTAAATACTCCAATGGATTATAAGGAGATAGAAAAACTTGGTGCAATTATTGGTTCCGCTGGAATGATTGTTCTTGATGAAAATAACTGTATGGTTGATATGGCAAAATTTTTTGTAGATTTCACATTAACTGAGTCATGTGGACAATGTACGCCCTGTAGGGTTGGATTGATAAGAATGAAAGAAATTCTTAATAGAATAACAAAAGGATATGGCAAACTTGAAGATCTTGATGAACTTGAAAGATTAGCTAAAACTATTAAAGCAACTTCACTCTGTGCTCTTGGAGGTACTGCCCCTAATCCGGTTCTAACTGGATTAAAATATTTTAGAGATGAATTTATTGAACATATTGTTGATAAAAAATGTAGAGCAGGCGTTTGTGCTTCACTATTTTATGCCCCATGTGTTAATGCATGTCCATCTGAAGTTGATGTGTCTCGTTATCTTGCATATATGGGTGATGAAAAACTTAAAGAAGCATATCTTGTTCATATGGAAAATAATCCTTTTCCAAGTGTTTGCGCAAGGGTATGCCCAGCATTTTGTGAAGGTCCATGTGAAAGAGGTAAATTTGATGAACCAATTGCAATAAGAGAAGTTAAAAGATTATTCTCGGATTGGGCTAATGAAGTTAACTATCAATTTTCACCACCAGAAAATCCAAAAACCGAAAAAGTTGCAATAATAGGTTCGGGACCAGCAGGTCTTTCTTGTGCTTTTTATTTAACAAGGTTAGGATATAAGCCAACTGTTTTTGAATCCTTACCTTTTGCTGGTGGAATGATGATGTATGGTATTCCAGATTACCGACTACCAAAAGATACTCTTAAAAAAGAAATTGATAGAATAATAAATGCAGGAACAGATCTTGTATTGAATAATGAAGTTAAAAGCATAAATGAACTAAGAAATAAAGGTTTTGATGTTGTATTTGTTGCAGTTGGAGCTCATGAGTCAATGAAAATGGGAGTTCCAGGTGAGGATTTAGAAGGCGTTATGGGTGGAGTTGAATTTTTAAGAGAGATAACAATAAATAAGAATTATGATATAAAGGACAAGAAAGTTGTAGTTGTTGGTGGTGGTTCAACAGCAATGGATGCTGCAAGAGTTGCTCTTAGACTTGGTGCAAAAGATGTAAAGGTTGTTTATAGAAGATCAAAAGATGAAATGCCAGCACAAAAAATTGAAGTTACTGAGGCTGAAGAAGAGGGAGTAGAATTTCTTTTCTTAACAAATCCAACTGAATTTATTGGAGAAAAGAAAGTTGAAAAAATTAAATGTATAAGAATGGAATTTAAGGGATTTGATAAAGGAGGAAGAAGAAGACCTGTTCCAGTTGAAGGTTCAAACTTTGAAATTGATGTGGACCTTGTTCTTTTGTGTCTTGGTCAAAAACCAAAAGTTAGTAAATTTTCTAATGAACTTGAAATAAATAAAGATGGAACAATTAAGGTAGACCCAAAAACCCTTAAAACAAGTTTAGATTATGTTTTTGCAGGTGGAGATGCTGTTCTTGGCCCATCAACAGTTATTGAGTCAGTTGCTCAGGGAAGAAAAGCTGCAATTGAGATTGATAAATATTTTGGATATAAAGGCAAATTTAATTTCTCACTTAGAGAGGTTGTGGATACTCATTATGATGAAGAAAAATATTTAAAACCAATAAGCAGAAAAATACCTAAAGTTGTTGAGATTGAAGAAAGAATCAAATCTTTTGTGGAAGTTAATAAAGGGTTATCCTTAGAAGAAGCAATTGAAGAAGCAAGAAGATGCCTTAAATGTGATAAAGGTAAAGAAGTTTATAAAAAAACATGAAAGAATTAGAAAATAAACTTTTAAATAAAGTTAATTAGGAGGGTATAAATGAAAAAAGAAGAGGTTTTTGAAAAATTTGAAAGTAAGCCAGAAAATATTTTATTAATTCTACATGAGATTCAAGATTTAAATCCAAATAAGTATCTAACTGAAGAGGATTTAAAAAAAGTGTCTGAGAAATTAAATTTACCCTATAGTTTTGTTTATGGAGTTGCTTCTTTCTATACTATGTTCAGTTTAACACCAAGAGGTAAATATATTATAAGAGTTTGTGAATCTCCTCCATGTCACCTTGTTGGTTCATCAAATATCTTAAATGAATTAAAAAAAATATTAAAAATTGATATAGGACAAACCACAGAAGACAATCTTTTTACACTTGAAATAACATCATGTCTTGGTGTTTGTGGTGTTGCGCCTGCTATGATGATAAATGAAGATGTTTATGGAAATTTAACAGTTGAAAAAATCAAAGAAATAATTGAAACAAAAAGGAGGGGAGAATGAGAATCGCAAGAGCACATATTCTTGTTGGTATTGACCCTGAATCGATCTTAAAAGGAGTTTATCCTTTTATTGAAGAATTGAAAAAAGAAATAAAAGAAAAAGGGTTAGAGGAAGAAGTAAAAGTTCTTGAAACTGGTTCTCTTGGCTTAACTGGTAAAGGCATAGTTATGGTTGTTTACCCAGAGGGAATATATTATGTGAATTTAAAAATAGAAAATATTAGAAAAATAGTGGAAGAACACCTTATTAAAGGTAGACCAGTAAAAGATTTTACTTTAAAAGAGGAGATTGAAATTATTGAAAAAGTAAAAGAGGAAATCGGTCCTTCAAGAAAACAAACAAGAATAGTTCTTGAAAATTCTGGATTAATTAATCCAGATAATATAGATGAATATGTAGGAAGAGATGGATATAGGGCAATTGAGAAGGCACTTTTTGAGATGAATCCTGAAGATGTTATTGAAGAGATAAAAAGATCAGGTTTAAAGGGGAGAGGTGGAGCTGGGTTTCCAACAGGTTTAAAATTAGAAGGTGCAAGAAAGGCATCAAATGAAGTAAAATATATAATTTGTAATGCAGATGAAGGTGAACCAGGAACATTTAAAGATAGATTAATTTTAGAAGGTGATCCACATAAACTCATTGAAGGTATGATTCTAATTGGATATAGTATTGGCTCAAATAAAGGTTATATATACATAAGAGGAGAGTATTCATTATCAATTAACAGAATTACAAAAGCAATAAATGATGCAAGAAATTATGGACTTCTTGGAGAAAATATTCTCGGATCAGGTTTTTCTTTTGATATAGAAGTAAAAAAGGGAGCAGGTGCTTATGTTTGTGGAGAAGAGACAGCTTTGATTGAGTCTCTTGAAGGAAAAAGAGGTGAACCAAGAATAAAACCCCCATATCCTGTAACTTTTGGTCTTTTTGGAAAACCTACAGTTGTAAACAATGTTGAAACTATCTCAAATATTCCTAAAATTATCCTTAATGGAGCTGATTGGTTTAAAAGTTTTGGCACACCTACTTGCCCAGGTACTAAAGTTTATACAATTTTAGGTCATGTAAATCTTCCTGGCCTTATTGAGGTACCAATGGGAACAACTTTAAAAGAAATTATATTTCTTTATGGTGGTGGTATAAAAAATGGTAAAAAATTTAAAGCTGCATTAGTTGGTGGAGCAGCAGGTGTATTTTTATCAGAGAAAACATTAGATGTTAAGATGGATTTTGATAATCTTAAAGAATATAAAGCAGTTTTAGGTTCAGGTGCAATTCTTGTGATGAATGAAGATACAGATATAGTTGATATGTTACATTCTATTATAAGATTTTTTAACCACGAGTCCTGTGGACAATGTGCACCATGTAGAGTTGGAACAAAAGAATTACTCAATATAATTGAAAAAATATTAAATAATGAAGGAGAATTAAAAGATATAGATAAAATGTTATCAATTTCAAATACAATGTTTTTAACATCTTTATGTCCACTTGGACAATCTTTAATTCTACCTGTGAAAAGTGCAATAGAAAATTTTAAAGAGGATTTTTTAAGTTATTTAAAAAGTTAAATTCGAAATTGTTGACAAACTTAAAAATTAATTATAAAATTTAAAAGAAAAAGGGAGGTGAGAAAGTTACCAAAAAAAACAACAAAAAATTTAAAAAAACCTTACAAAAAAGGAGGGTTTAGATGTTAAAAAAAGTTTTAGCAGTAATCTTAGTACTGCTTTTATTAATTGGATTTGGTGCATGGGGAAGAGTTTTTGCTCAGGCAAAATTCCCAGATGTACCTACAAGTTATTGGGCTTACAAAGAGATTGGAAAGTTAGTTGAACTTGGAATTGTTAAAGGTTATCCAGACGGAACCTTTAAACCAGAAAATTCTGTAACTCGTGCAGAATTTGCAACAATGGTTGTTCTTGCAAAAAAACTTACCCTTGTATCTCCTGCAACACCAACATTTAAGGATGTCCCAACAAGTCACTGGGCATTCAAATATGTTGAAACAGCTGCAAAAGCAGGATATCTTAAGGGTTATCCAGATGGAACATTTGGTCCAAGCAAAAATATTACCCGTCAGGAAATAGCCGCAGTTATGGTTAATGTTTTAGGTCTTACCTCTGAAGCAGCAAAAATAACAGAACCAGTCTGCTTTGCAAATGATGAAAATAAAATTGCAAAATGGGCAGTTGGTGCTATGACTGTTGCAGTAAGACCTAAAGTTCAAGTTTTAAAATGGGATAAGAGTAGAAATATTCGTCCAACTGCAAATGGAACAAGAGCAGAATGCGCTTTTGGAGTTTATCAAATACTTTATCCACCAACAACAAATACAAAGAAAAATATGTCTATAGTTAATGAAGAAGGACCAGAAAGTTTCATGACTTTAACCTCAGATAGTGCTTATACTGCTATGGCAGTTTCATTTTTACATAGCGGTTTGATTGGTGCACATCCAGATGGAACAATGTATCCTGAGATGGCAGTTGCTGTACCAAGTGAAGCAAATGGACTTCTAAAACTTGATAAAGCAAATGGGACAATGGAAGTTACATACAAACTTCGTAAAGGTATCAAATGGTGGGATGGAAGTGAAGTTACTGCTGATGATATTATTACAAGTTATAAGATGATTATGGCACCAGAAGTTTCTGTTGTTTCAAGATGGCCACAAGATGAAATAACAAAAATTGAAAAAATTGATAATTACACTGTTAGAGCAACTTATAAAATTATGAATATTTATTGTTTACTTGGATGGAGTATTTATCCACATAAGATATTCGGAACTTTAGTTGAAACGAATCCAGCAGCAATTAATGCTCATGAATTCAACCTAAAACCGATGTATGCTGGTCCATATAAGATTAAAGAATATGTGGAAGCTCAATACATTATTTATGAGAAGAATAAGAATTGGTTTGGTGGTGAACCTGTATTAGATACCATTACAGTAAGATTTATTCAAGATACAAACACAATTTTAGCAAATTTACTTACTGGAACAATTGATATGGGACAGCAGGTACTTTTAATTGATCAAGCACAATTATTTGAAAAGAGAATGGGTAAAGATTTCAATGTATATTATGTCCCTGGTACTGGTGGTGGAATTATGCAGATTAACCATCAAACTGTATGGTTTAAAGACAAAAGAGTAAGACAAGCATTTATGTACGCAATTGATAGAGCAGAAGTAACAAGAAGAGGTGGAGTTGGACTTCAACCTTATAGATCACCATTACCACCTGGTTCAAGAGACTGGATACCTGTTCTTGACAGATATAATTGGACAGATAAGAATGTTGAAATTGCAAATAAACTTCTTGATGAAGCAGGTTGGAAGATGGGTGCTGATGGAATTAGAATTCTTCCAGATGGAACAAAAGCTATTTTAAAGATACCATATGCAATTGGTGCAGTATTCAGAGAAAGAGAAGTGACTACAATGCAGCCAATGTTAATGAAAATAGGAATTAAAATTGAACATGCACCTATGGACTTTAATGCTCTTCTTGATAGTGAGGATAAAGGAACATTCATAATTACACTTCATGGTATAATGTTTGATATTATTGATCAGAGCGCTGCAATTAACCAATTCCATTCTAAATTTATTCCTTCAGAAGAAAATGGCTGGTCAGGACAGAATGTAGTAAGATATAGTAACCCTGAAATGGATAAAGAAATTGATTTTGTAACAAGTGAAATTGACCCTGTTCTTTGTTCACCTCATTATAAGAAAATTCAAGAGATTTTTGCTGAAGATATTCCAACAATTTATCTTGAAAACAGACAGTATCCTGACATTGTAAGAAAAGGATTTGTTGGTTATGACTTCCCAGTTGGTGGAACAATATATGTTTCATGGAACTGCCCATGGTGGTACTGGGGAATTAATTAATGTCAAGTTAGAATAGGTTATAGCCCCAGCTAATATATTAGCTGGGGCTTTTTTTTAGAGGTGAGTAGATGAGAAATTATATTATTAGAAGGCTTTTACAAATGATTCCTCTTATTCTGGGAATCTCATTTTTAGTTTTTATAATTTTAAGTTTAACTGGAGATCCATTCGCACCTTTAATGGAAAATCCAAGAGTTAAAATTGAAGATATTATGAGATTAAGAAAACAGTGGGGTTTTGATTTGCCAGTTTATATAAGATATTTCAAATGGTTATTTTCAGTTTTTAAAGGTGATTGGGGTCCGTCACTTCTTTATCCTGGAAGAATGGCATATCAGGTTGTTATGTCAAGAATTCCAGTAACTATCCAGGTTATGGGAGTATCACTTCTTGTTGCACTTGCCATTGCTCTTCCAATTGGAATTTATTCTGCTGTTCATCAATATTCTTTTGCTGATTATTTTGTTACCACAATTTCATTTTTTGGAATGTCAATGCCTACTTTCTGGTTTGGATTAATGCTTATGATTTTATTTTCTTTAATAATTCAGATTAATGGTATGCCTTTACTTCCTCCTGGGGGTATCATTACGCCTGGAATTGCAAGCCAACCTTTCTGGATAAGATTTGTTGATAGATTAAAGTATCTTGTTATGCCAGTTACTGTTCTTGCCTTTTATGAAATGGGTCCCTGGTCAAGGTACATGAGATCTTCTATGTTAGAAGTTGTAAGACAAGATTACATTAGAACTGCAAGAGCAAAAGGTCTTTCAGAAAGAATTGTTGTTTATAAACATGCTTTAAGAAATGCTTTAATACCAATTATAACACTTATAGCACTTTCAATACCAGGAATAGTTAGTGGTGCAGCTATAACAGAATTTGTTTTCAATATTCCTGGAATGGGACAATTAACACTTGACGCTATAACAAAAAATGATTTCCCAACTGCTATGGTATGTTTACTTCTAATTGGTTTTTTAACAGTATTTTTTAATCTTGTTGCGGATATTGTTTATGCAATTGTTGACCCACGAATTAGATATACATAATTAAGGAGGAGATATAATGGCAAGAGATATAACTTCAGAAGAAGCAAGAGAAGAGTTAGTATCACCTGAAGAGTTCAGTTACTGGAAAATGGTATGGAAAAGATTAAGAAAGCATAAACTTGCTATGGTTGGTATGTTCATACTTCTGGCAATAATATTGATTTGTTTAATAGGGCCATACATATATAGAATAAATCCAAATTATCAGATTGAAGGTCCTTATGAATTTTTAAAACCTGGTGAACTTGATCCAAATGGAGTAAAACATCCGCTTGGAACAGATGATTTTGCAAGAGATGTTCTTGCAAGATTGTTATATGGAGGTAGAATTTCTCTTTTAATTGGATTCTCTGCATCTATTTCTGCTGCTCTTCTTGGATCTGTAATTGGTCTTATTTCTGGTTATTATGGAAAAACTATTGATAATATTTTGATGAGAATTACAGACATATTCCTCTGTCTTCCAACAATTCCACTTCTTATTGCTCTTGCATCAGTTGTTGGAAAAGGAGTTTTACAGGTTATATTTGTAATTGTTGTTTTTGGATGGATGACAGAAGCCCGTCTTGTAAGAGGTGTAATACTTTCACTAAAAGAGCAGGAGTTTTCTGAAGCAGCAAGAGCAATAGGAGCTACTCCTGCAAGAATAATGTTCAGACATCTTCTTCCAAATACTATGGCTTATATTATTATAGGAACAACACTTGGAATTGGTGGTTCTATCATATATGAAGCAGCCATTAGTTTTCTTGGATTTGGAGTTCAAGCACCAACAGCAAGTTGGGGTAATATGCTTCAAGGTGCTCAAAACTATATCTGGAGAGCACCATACCTTGTTTTTTATCCAGGAATACTGATTTTTATTACCGTTCTTGCATTTAATTTCTTTGGTGATGGTATAAGAGACGCTCTTGATCCAAGATTAAAAGTATAAAGGAGAAAATAATGAAAGAAGATATACTTGTTGAGACAAAAGATTTACAGACATTTTTTTATACTGATGAAGGAATTGTAAGAGCAGTTGATGGTGTTGATATAAAAATTAGTGTTGGGGAGACACTTGGTCTTGTTGGAGAATCTGGTTGTGGTAAATCAGTAACTTCTCTTTCTATAATGCGTCTTGTTCCATGGCCTCCTGGGAAAATAGTTAATGGTGAAATTTGGTTTAAAGGAGAAGATATCCTAAAAAAAAGTGAAGAAGAGATGAGAAGAATTAGAGGTAGTCAGATTTCAATGATATTCCAGGAACCAATGACTTCATTAAATCCAGTTTTTACCGTTGGATATCAGATAAGTGAAGCAATTTTAGTTCACCAGGATGTCACAGAAGAAGAAGCAAAAAAAAGAGCAATTCAGATGCTTGATCTTGTTGGAATACCTGACCCTGAAAAAAGATATGATGAATATCCACATCAGATGTCTGGAGGTATGAGACAAAGAGTTATGATTGCTATGGCTTTATCCTGTAATCCAGACCTACTTATTTCAGATGAGGCAACAACTGCTCTTGATGTTACAATTCAGGCACAAATCCTTGAACTTATGAAAGATTTAAAAAGAAAAATTGGAATGGCAATTCTGCTTATTACACATAACCTTTCTGTAATTGCTGAGATGGCAGATAATGTAGCAGTTATGTATGCTGGAAAAATTGTTGAATATTCTGATATTAAAACAGTATTTAAATCACCCCAACACCCATACACATATGGTCTTCTTAATTCAATTCCATTGGTAACTAAAAAAAGAGTAAAAGGTGAAAAGTTAGCAGTAATTGAAGGAGTTGTTCCAAATCCTTATCACCTTCCAAAAGGTTGTTATTTCCATCCAAGATGTCCATATTCAACAAAAATCTGTAGAGAAGAAGATCCTAAACTTGAAGAGATTTCTAAGGGTCATTTTGTTAAATGCTGGAACTATTTAAAACCAGGAATGGGGGTATAAGATGGCTGAACCTTTGGTAAGTGTAAAAAATTTAAAAAAATATTTCCCAATTCATGGAGGAGTTCTTGGAGGAGTCATTGCTAATGTAAAAGCAGTTGATGATGTTACTTTTGAAATTTTTGAAGGTGAAACTCTTGGACTTGTTGGTGAATCTGGTTCAGGAAAAACGACAATAGGAAAAACAGTTTTAATGCTTTACCCTCCAACATCAGGTGAAATTAATTTTCAGGGAACCATAATAAACCAACTTAAAGGTGAAGAGTTAAGAAGATTAAGAAGAAATTTTCAAATAATATTTCAAGACCCATATGGTTCTCTTAATCCAAGAATGCCAATTTCAGAAATAATTGGTGAACCATTAATTGTTCATAATATTTACAAAACAAGAAAAGAAGTTATCGATAAAGTTGTTGAAGTTATGGAACTTGTTGGTTTAAGACCTGAATATATAAATAGGTATCCTCATGAATTTTCTGGCGGACAAAGGCAAAGAATTGGAATAGCAAGAGCAATAATTTTAAATCCAAAATTCGTAGTTTGTGATGAGCCAGTTTCTGCTCTTGATGTTTCAATTCAATCACAGGTAATAAATCTTTTAAATGAACTTCAGGAAAAATTAAAACTTACATATCTCTTTATTGCTCATGATATGGCAGTTATAAGACATATGTGTGATAGAATTGTAGTTCTTTATCTTGGAAAGGTTATGGAAATAGCAGCAAATGATGAACTTTTTGACAATCCACTTCATCCATATACTCAGGCACTTCTTTCTGCTGTTCCTATTCCAGATCCAGAAATAAAGAAAGAAAGAGCAGTATTACAGGGAGATATACCTTCTCCAATTAATCCACCAAAAGGGTGTGTATTTCACACAAGATGTCCAATAGCAATGCCAATTTGTAAAGAAGTAATTCCAGAACAAAGAGAAATAAAACCAGGTCATTTTGTTGCCTGTCACGCAGTAAAATAAAATTTAGGGGAGGAATGACCTCCCCTTTTAAAATTTTGAACATAAAAGTAAAAGTTATACCCAACTCAAAGAAAAATTCAATAAAAGATTATAAAGAGAATATTCTTTATGTTAAAATATCAAAACCTCCAGTTGATAACAAAGCAAATCAAGAACTGATAAAATTTCTTGAGGAAGTTTTTAAAATAAGAGGCGTAAAAATTTTAACAGGAGAAAAAAGTAAAGAAAAAATTATCAATATTCCAATTGAAGAAGATATCTTTAAAGAGAAAATTAAAAATTTAACAGAATAATTTGATATCATAATATTATGAAATTATATTCAACTTTATATTTTATAATTTTCGCATCAATTCTTATTTTTTTTGATAGAATTTCAAAATATTTTGTTATTAAAGACTTAAATTCTCAAAGAACAATTCATATTTTTAAAGATATTTTAAAACTTGAGAAAGTTGAAAATAGGGGAGGAATTTTTGGAATATTTCCTGACGGTAAATTTTTTTTCATAATTATATCTTTCATTGCAATTATTTTACTTTTATATTTTTTTATTAGAATTAATCCAAAAACTATTTTTATAATATTTAATCTCTCTTTGATTTTTTCAGGCATTTTGGGAAATTTAGTTGATAGATTAATTTATGGCTATGTCATAGATTTTATCAGCGTAAAAAATTTTCCAGTTTTTAATCTTTCTGACTCATATATAACAGTTGGTATTATTCTTATGTTCATTTTTTTATGGAAGCAAGATATATAAAAATAATTTCAAAAGAAGAGAATGTAAGATTGGATAACTATTTAAAAGAGTCTATTCCATCTTTTAGTAGAGAATTTATTAAAAAATTAATAAAAGAAAATTCTGTTTTAGTAAATGGATTTAACAAAAAACCATCATATAAAATTAAACTAAATGATGTTATTGAAATAAATATAAAAGAGCCAGAGCCACTGAATTTAAAACCTGAAAAATTAAATATAGAGATAATATATGAAGATGATGACATAATAGTTGTAAATAAACCTCAGGGAATGTTGACACATCCTGTTGGAAACAAAAAAGAAGGAACTCTCGTAAACGCACTTCTTTATTATTCAAAAAATCTATCAGGAATAGGTGGAGTTTTAAGACCGGGTATTATTCATCGTCTTGACAAAGATACTTCTGGACTTCTTCTTGTTGCTAAAAATGATTTTTCACATAGAATTTTATCTAATGATTTAAAAGAAAGAAAGATAAAAAGAATATATTATGCTCTTGTTAAAGGAGTTTTAAAAGAAGATAAAGGTATAATTGAAATTCCACTAACAAAAAGTTTCAGAAGTAAAAAATTTGTTAAACCATCATTTTTAGGAAGAGAATCAATAACAGAATATAATGTTCTTAAAAGATATAAAGATTATACCCTTCTTGAGGTTTCATTAAGAACAGGAAGAACTCACCAAATTAGAGTTCATTTTTCTTTTATAGGTTATCCTATTGTTGGTGATAGAGTTTATGGTGTTTACCATCCAGATTTAAAAGGGCAGTTACTCCATGCTAAAAAGATAATTTTTAATCACCCAAGAACTAATGAAAAATTATCTTTTGAGATACCTCTTCCTGATTATTTTGCTAACTTTCTACAAGGAATTGATGAAACTTGAAAAAATTGGATTGGGAGAGAGTGGCTTAGAAGAAAATTCAGGATGGAATTGAACACCTATATAAAATGGGTGATCCATAAGTTCAACAATTTCAACCTCTCCATCTCTACTTCTTCCTGAAACTACTATTTTATTTTTTTCAAGAATTGGGAGATATGAAAGATTAAATGTATATCTATGTCTGTGCCTTTCTTTTATAAATCCTTTTTTATAGATTTTATATGCCTTTGTATTCTCATTTATTATTATTTCACTTTCACCAAGATGCATTGTACCACCAAGAAATTTTATATCTCTTTGCGAAGAAAGAAGATCAATAACTGGATTGGGAGTTTTTTCATCAAATTCAGTTGAGTTAGAATTTTTTAAACCAATAGCATTTCTAAAAAATTCAATAATAATAATTTGAAGACCAAGGCATAAACCTAAAAGTGGTTTTTTACTAATTCTACAAATTTTCGCTCCCTCAATCATTCCTTCAATTCCTCTGTTTCCAAATCCACCAGGAATAATTACACCATCTACCGAATTTATATTTTTTTCTAAATAATCTAAATCTTCTGAAGAAATCCAGAATGTTTCGATTTTTGTATTAGTTTCTACCTGCGAATGAATTAGAGCTTCTTTTAATGATATATAAGAATCCTTTAATTCGATATATTTACCGAGAATGCCAATTTTTTTATTTTTATTACCTTTATTCAATCTTGAAGTAAAATTTATCCAAGAATCAATATTTATGTTTCTTTTTTCATTAAATAACTCTTCTAAAATTTTTTCTATTTTAAATTTTATTAAAAGTTCAGGAACTAAATAATGTGAAGGCAAATCCATAACAGAAATAATTCTGTCTTTTGAGATTCCTAAATATCTAACAAGTTTATCCTTCTCTACTTCTTTTAACTCCTTTTTACCTCTTAAAAATAGAATATCAGGATAAATTCCTATGCTTCTTAACTCTTTAACTGAGTGTTGTGTTGGTTTTGTTTTTAATTCTTCTGTTAAATCAAGATATGGCACATAAGTTACATGAAAAAAGAAAACATCTTTTTCTTCATTTTTTAATTCGCTGGCTGCTTCTAAAAAAGGAAGAGATTCAATATCACCAACAGTTCCTCCAATTTCAACAATTATTATGTCACTATTATCTTTTTTAACAAGTTCTTTTATTCTCGATATTATTTCATCTGTAAGATGAGGTATTACCTGTATTGTCTGGCCTAAATAATCTCCCTTTCTTTCTTTTTCGATTATTGTTTTATATATACTTCCACTTGTTGCATTGTTTGCTTTAGATAGATCTTCATTTAAAAATCTTTCATAATGACCTATATCAAGATCAACCTCCCCTCCATCTTTTGTTACAAATACTTCCCCATGTTGATATGGATTCATTGAACCAGCATCTACATTAAGATATGGGTCGAATTTTAACATTGAAACTTTATAACCCATACTTTTTAAAATTAATCCTATTGAAGAAGAGATAATGCCCTTTCCAAGCGAGGACATTACCCCGCCAGTAACAAAAATATATTTAGTCATTTATTTAATTTCCTATATATCTATTTTCTCCATTACCTCCACATCTACATGGGCAATATCTATAATTTTACTAATTGCATCAATTAACGCTTTTCCCATTGGTGATTCCATTCCCTTTTTCCATTTATCGAGTGATTCAACAGTATATCTTACATAAAAAATATTTGCCTCACCATAAAGTGGCTTATAGACGTTATAATCAATTGCTCCCCACTCTTTCTGGATAGGCATAAACTCATCAAGCCATTTTTTAAAATCATCTAGAGTTTTACCTTCTTTTAACCTGTCTCTGTAAATAACATAATACATTTTTTTACCTCCTTTTTAAGTTAAAATTTTAATAAATAAAAATAATTTCTTTAACATGTTAAATGAAAAGCACCAACCTTTATTCTATCTTTAATATCATTAAATTTTCTGACTGCTTCATTTGTATTTACTATAAAATAATCTATTTTCATATTATTTAACTTTTTAATTAGATCATCAGAAACTTTCATTAACCCATAAGCACCTGTACCTATTATTAAAATATCTAATTTAGATTGAAAAATTTCAAAAAGATCTTGAGTTTGAAGAAAATGACCTTCCTCTCTTATCCAGTTATCAATTATTTTATCCTGTAATATAATTAAATCCTTTTTATATACTTTACCATCTATTTTCATTCTTCCAAACTCATATTCCTCTATAATCATAATTTGTAACCTATTTTCCTTAATAACTCCTTTCTTTTATTAATTTCTTCTTCGTTTTCAAAACCTAATGGTGAACCACCATCAATAACCCCAAGTATTCCTCTTCCTTGATCAGTTTCAAGAACTACTATTTCGATTGGATTTGAACTTGCTGCAAAAATATTAACAACCTCTTCAACCATTTTTATTCTATTTAAAACATTTATTGGATAAGAATCCTTTAAAAAGATTATAAACAAGTGTCCTGCGCCTATATTCATTGCATTTTCTTTTGCAAGTTCTATTAATTCATTATCATTACCAGCAAACCTTATCAATCTTGGACCTGATGATTCATTAAATGCTATCCCAAATTTAATTGATGGCGAATTAGAAATTAATGTCTCATATAAATCCTCTACAGTTTTAATAAAATGTGATTGTCCAATAATTATATTATATTCATGAGGATTTTTTAATTTTATTACCTTTACCTCCATCTTTTACCTCCAATTTTATTTTATCTAAAAATACTTTTTTATTCTATATAAGTTTCAATTATTTCAATAGGATTTTTAATTTCTATTTCTTCAATTCTAACTGGCAAATTAAAAATATAATTTATAACCTTTCCTTTAATTATTTCATAATCAACTTTTACAAAAATATTTCCCTCTTTATTTTGTGAAATTAAACTAACCTCTCTTGTAAAAGGTTTATCAATATTTATCTGAGTTAATTTTTTCTTTAGATCATATGAAAGTAAACCTTTAATTTCTGGATATATCTTTAATTTCTTATAAAAAATAAAATCCTCACTATCTATTTTGCCAATTAAAATTTCTTTCTCTTCTTTTATTGTTTCTAAGTTAAAATATTTCCAACCTGTACCTAATATAAATTCATCTTTACTATCTCTTGACATAAAAAAGATAAATAAATAAAATATTAAAACAATGATTAAAAGAGTTATAATTTTTTTCATAAATAAATTATATCATTAAGGAGGAAGTGTGAATTTTGAAGTAATAAAAGTTGCGATTATCATTTTTTCAATAAGAGTAGTTGGTATAACAATTTCAAGTTATAGAACTATTTTAATGATAAAAGGTCAAAAATTTTTAACCTTTTTAACATCTTTTATGGAGACAATATTATATGTATATGGATTAAATTTGGTCCTACAAAGACTTGATAATTTTTTAAATTTATCAGTTTATGCTCTTGGTTTTGCAGTTGGAAATTATATTGGCATGGTGATTGATGAAAGAGTAGGGGTTGGTTTTGAAACTTTTGTCGTAATTCCTTCCACATGTAATGGTGAAATAACAAATAAACTAAGGGAAGCTGGTTATATTGTAACTACAGTTAAAGGTGAGGGCTTTAAAGGAGAAAAAGACATTCTTTATGTAACTATTAAAAGGAAAGACTTAGGTAAATTTGAGAAGTTTATTAAGGATTTTGACCCTTCTGCATTCTATTTTACACTTGAGACAAAAAGAACAAGGAAGTTTACATACTTGACAAAACATTAAATTGTGATACCCTTCAAGAGTACCTAAATGGTACTATACAATAAATTTAGGAGGCAACATTAGCATGATTAAAGGTAAAGTAAAATGGTTTGACTCTTCAAAGGGTTATGGGTTTATTACAAGAGACGATGGCGGAGAAGATGTTTTTGTACATTACACTGCCATTGAGGGTTCAGGTTTTAAAAGTTTAAAAGAGGGAGATCCTGTAGAGTTTGAAGTACAGGATGGTAAGAAGGGTCCACAAGCTAAGAATGTAAAGAAACTTTCTTAATATAGAGAAGTTTCTTAAAAGCCCCGGTTTCTCGGGGCTTTTTTTATTTTATAGGGTTTTGTTGTAAAATAAAGGATAGAATTTTTAGAAAGGAGAAACTTATGAAAAAAATATTTATCCTTCTTACAATTTTATCTATTTTTTTTCATATCAGTATATCAATTGGAGCAACTGAAGTTTATGTTATAAATACAAATCCATCTGGAGATGGTTCGTTTATGTGGGCACTTGAAAAGGTATTAGAAAGTGGAGGAATAATCAAATTTAATATTCCCAAAGAAGACAAAAATTTTAATGACAAATTTTGGACAATCACTCCTAGAAATAATTTACCTGATATAGATAAAAAAATAATTATTGATGGTTTTTCTCAGACAGAAAAATATGGAGATTTAAATCCAGATGGACCTGAAATAATGCTTGATGGTTCTTATATTACATCTGATTCTTTTTTAAAATTTAAATATGATAATTTTGAAATAAATGGAATTTATCTTAAAAATTTTAAACACACAGATTATATAAGAATTGAAAGCGTAAAAGGTGTAATTAGAGATATAAAAATTGAAAATGGAAATACAGGTATTCATCTTTTTAAGGCAAGTAGCGTAAAAATTAATAATATAAACTTAAAAAATTTAGATTATGGAATATATTTTTATTACTCAAACAACAATATTGTTGACAGTACTTTATTTGAAAAAATAAATTTTGGTGTAAGATTCTACTTTTCATCTAGCGATGAAATACAAAACTCCAGTTTTAAGAATTGTCAGACAGGAGTTAGAGTTTTTTATAACTCCTTAAGAAACAAAATCCATGATAACATATTCGAGAATAATGAGGATGGAGTATTTTTAAGAGATAGTTTTAATCAAAAAAATGATATATATAAAAATAAATTTATAAATAATATAAATGGAATTCACCTTTATTATGGAACAAATTCATTAATTTATGAAAATGAATTCAGTAAAAATAAGAAAGGCATATCTTTTGAGTTTTTATCATCAAATAATAATATTTACAATAATATTTTTAGTGAAAATGACTATTCTATAAGTTTTTTTAATGGATCTAATGGAAATTTAATAAATGAAAATAATTTCTTAAATAATAAATATGCAATATATTTTGAAGAAAAAAGTAGTATAAAAAATAGTTTTTCAAAAAATATAATGATTGGAAATGAAAATAATATTATTTTAAATGATGCTAATAATGGTATTGAAAAACCCAATATTTTATTTTTTAAAATTTTTGGAAAATCTCTTCTTTTATCATTGGATAGTAAAATTGATGGGAAAATTGAAGTTTTTATGAGTGGTTTATTACCGTCTAACTGTGAAACATTTATTGGAGAAAAGGAAGTTAAGAAAGGAATTAGTAATTTTTATATACCCACTGAACTTGATTTAAATCAAAAATATTTATTGATTAATTTTACTGATAGTGATGGAAATACATCAGAATTTTCGGAAATTTTAGTTACTGAAAAAGCACCATATCTAGATCTTATATTAAAAAAATCCTCTGGTGGTGAAAGAGGAGGAAGGGTTGAGTTTATTTCTACATTAAAAAATTCAGGAGATGAAGATGCTAAAGATGTAAAATTTAGTATTAAAATACCAAATCAATTTAAAGATATTCAGATTTTAAGTTATCCAAAGAATTCAACTTATAAAATTGAGAATAATGAAATATTGATTGATAAAATTTTCGTCTCAAAAAATTCATCAGAAACAATAAAATTTTCTTATTCAATACCAGAAAGTGTTGAGATCAATTTAATATTTTCATTGCAGGGAGAAATTGAATATTATCCTTACGAAGGATTAAAAATTGTTGAAAAAAGCGATGAGGATGGAGTTGATGACGGAATACCAAATAGTTTCATAAATGATAATGAAACAAAGTTTACAATAACCGGAAAACCAATAATTTCAGTAACTGCTTCTGAAAATATAGATACTAAATCAAATTCAGTTTTTAATATTCCAATAGAAATAAAAAATAGTGGGAATTATATGGCTAATAATTTTACCTTAAAAATTATCATACCTGATACATTTGATTTTATTAGTTCAGACATTGGTGGTTTTAAAAAAGATGAAAAAACTTTCTATTTAAAGATAGATACATTAAAAGAAAATGAAAAGATAAATTTATCTTTAACGCTAAAGTCAAAAACGACAATTGATGATAAAATTACAAAACTTTTACTTACTTTATCATCACCAGATTTTACAGAGATAAAAAAAGAGATAAGTATATTAGTTAAAGGTGAAGGAAAAGAAAATATTTCTTTAAGAGTTGACACATCCACTTCAGTTAAACTTTATTCTAATCTTGAGATGAAAGTTTTTATCAAAAATTCTGGAACAAAAGAAGCGATTGATAAAAAATTAAATATTAAAATTCCTCAAAATTTTAGATTAATTTCAGATTCATCAAAAGGAGAAAGTTATTCAATAACAATAGATAGAATAGGAATTAATGAAGAAAAAAAGATTGAACTTTCCTTCAGAGCAACAGGAAATTGTGATACAACAAATAATTTCGAAATATCTATCGATGATAAGGTTGTTAGAAAGGATGTAAAGATAGAATGTCTAAAGATATACCACCATCCAATAATAAGTGGATACCCTGATGGAACATTCAAACCTAATAATTATGTAAAAAGAGTAGAAGCAGCAGCAATAATTTCTAATACCTTCCTACTTTCAAGAGCATCTAATGTTCAAATACCATTTGATATAAAAGACAATTACTGGGGAAAAGAATTTATAATGAATGTTATATCTAATGGATTTATGGGAGGTTATCCTGATGGAAAATTTAATCCTGAAGGCATTTTAAAAAGATCTGAGGCTTGTGCAATAATATTTAAAATTTTAAATTTAACAGAAGATTATGGTAACTATTTTAATGATATAGATGATAAATACTGGGCTAAGGGAATTATCGGTGCTGTATATAAAAAGGGAATTATAAGTGGATACAAAGATGGTAAATTTAAGGGTGAGAATGGAATAACAAGAGCAGAGTTTCTAACCATAATACTTAAAGCAACATTTAGAGGTGGAATTAATTTTGGAAATATAAATACATTTACTGATTTAAATGAGAACCACTGGGCTTATAATTACATTTTAGAAGCAACAACTCCACATATTCTAATAAATCCAGAAAAGATTTCAGATTTACAAATAAGAGGGAGAATTTATCCAGTTTTTTCCGAAAGACAAAATACAATTTTTACAATTCCAAAGATTGGAGATAGAATTTCTGTTTCTATTCCATTCTTATATGAAGATTTAAGAGTTGTAGAAATTGAAGTTACAAAAATAGGAATTAAGATACCTTAAAAGTTAAGTTTAAAAAGAATTATATATAAAAAAATTAATATAAAAGAAGATAATATAACAGATATTGTGAGATTTTTATATATCTTTGTAAGTTCACATTTAAAGTAATTGATCGTAACAATCAAACATAGATGAAGTGGTGAGAACAAAATTCCACAAACTGCTCCGCTATATGCTATTCCCATTAAAGCATAAGATAGATTCCCACCTGGATAAAATAGATTTAGTATTATTGGGTAAGATATAGCAACTCCCATTGAAGTAAGACCGGTTACAAATGCTGAAATAAAAGGCATTAAAAATAAAATAAGAAAAAATGGAATATTTAATGAAAATAAAGAAATAGATATATCATTTGCTATACCAGTATTAAGTAAATTTCTAAAAAAATATACGCCAATTGGTAAGAAGATATTATCAAGGGTTAAAGATTTTTTAAAATAATTTAGAAGTTCTTTTAAATTTGGTTTTAGGAAAAAGAAAGAAAGAATAAGAGCGATTAATATCGAAAATATAATATTTAAATTGAAGAATAAAATTAAAATTAATATAAGAAGAATAGGAGAAAAATATTTTAGAAAATCAAAAATATTTCCTTTGTTTTCAATATTATTTTTAATTTTAACTCCTCTAAAACCAATAAAAACACCAACTAAAATCAAAACAAAAGGAATTAAAAAATGTGCAAAAAGTGCAGTCCTAATTGTTACATTTAAAAAATTTGCTGCAAGGATTATTCCAGGGTATGTTGGAAACGCTCCTTCAAGAACATGTCTGAACCAGTAATTCATATATGCTTTTCTTTCATTTGGAATATCAATATCTTTCGTTAACCCATCAACAAGTGGCGCAGAAAAAAGTGCTCCACCTGGCATTGGAAGTAGTCCTATAAGAGAAGAAGATAAGAAAATAGTGAGTTTTCTATTTGGGAAAATTCCATCAAGATTTTTAATCATTTTTGAAAGAACATCTTTTCCCTGTAGAAAAAAAGAAAGAAAATATATAAGAATAAGGGTAATTATTAATTCTATAGTATCTTTTAAAGTTAAGGTTTTATAAAATATATTAAATAGTTGATTTAAATTGACTGGATATATTATTCCAAGGAGTATTGCTCCAATTATTAATGATATTCCAGGAGGAAACTTCTTTTGAATTAAAAAAATAACAATTATAAAAACAATTACTATTTTTAAAACTGTCATTTATAATGTATTAAACCTTTCCCAGAGTTTTTTTGCGATAACTTCACTCTCCTTTAAAATCTTTTTTTCATCAATTTTTGTAAAAATCTTGTTTTTTAGGACGAAATCACCATTTATTACGACATCACTAACAAATCTACTTGAAAGACCAAATATTAAATGACCAAAAAAGTTATTTTCATTTAAAGGAGTTGGAGCAGTATAATCTAAAATGACGAAATCTGCTTTTGCTCCTTCTTTTATTATTCCTGTTTTAATATTAAATATTCTTCGAGTAATTTCAGGATTATTAACAAAAACAATTTTATTAGACTCAATAAATCCTATGTTAGAATCTTTTTTGTTATGCTTATGGGCAATATACAAAACCTGAGTTTCTCTAAAAATATCCTGAGTAAAACCATCTGTGCCAAGTCCAACAACAATTCCTTCATTTAACATTTCAAAGACATCAGGGAGACCAACAGCATTATTCATATTTGATTCTGGATTATGAACAACCATAGAATTTTTTTCTTTTATGATTTCCTTATCCTTTTTATCAATATGAACACAATGAATTAAAAGCGTTTTATCATTTAACATATTCTCTTTTAACAATCTCTCTACAGGAGATAGATTATAGATTCTTAAATTAAAATCTCTATCAAACCTATCTTCAGCAAGATGTGTATGAAAAGAAACTTTGTAATGATTTCCAATTTCCGAACATTTTTTAAGTGTCTTTTCATCTATTGTAAAAAGGGCATGAAGTCCAAATGTTGGTACTAACATTCCATCTTTTCTATTAATATTTTTTTCAATAAATCTTAAATTTTCATCAATACTCTCGTTGCTTTTATTTTCACCCCATCTATCCGAAACTTCAAAACATGTTGACATTCTAATTCCAGTCTCAGTTGCTGCTTTTTCAATTTCATCAAGACTACCCTTTATATAACCAAAACTTGCGTGATGGTCTATTATTGTTGTTACACCAGACTTTATTGCATCAATTATTCCTGTTAATGATGAATAATAAATTGAATCTTTATCTAAGGCTAGATCTAATTTCCACCATAATTTATCAAGAATTTCATAAAAATTTCTTGGATTTCCATTTTTTATACTTATGCCTCTTGCAAGAGCAGAATAGAGATGATCATGAGCAATTATTAGTCCTGGAATTAATAAATTCCCACCACCGTCTATTATTTCTCCTTTAAAATTTTTTTCGTCAAAGCCATCCTTATATATTTTTATAATTTTATCTTTATCCCAGAAAATAGCACCATTTTTTATAAAAGTAGGATTTTCACCTCCTGTATAAATTGAAATATTTTTAATTACTCTCACATCTTTCCTCCTTTAAAATAAGTTTATAAAAATTTTATCAGAAAAGAAATAGGATTAAAATTATATATAATTATAAGGATGAACAATATTTTACATTTTATTCTTAATTTTGTTAATAAGATGGGCTATCTTGGACTTTTCTTTGCAATGGTTTTAAATGGCTCTATACTTCCTATCTCATCAGAAGTTTTCATAGTTCCTGCTGGTTATCTTTCATCAAAAGGAAGTTTTAATCTATTTCTTGTTATAACTTTTGGCGCTTTAGGTAGTTTATGCGGTTCAATAATAAATTATTTTATAGGATATAAAATAGGAAGACCATTTTTGATAAAATATGGTAAATTTTTCAGAATAAGAGAAGAAATGATTGATAGAGGTGAGGAATGGTTTAAAAAATATGGAATTTATGCAGTGTTTCTAACAAGATTTGTTCCAACTATAAGGCAGTACATTACAGTAATTCCTGGGATATTAAAAATGAATTTTATAAATTTCTCAATATTTTCTTTTCTAGGAGATATTTTTGTAGTTTCATTTCTTACCTTACTCGGATACTTTTTTGGTGAATATAGAAATGTTATTAAGCCATATTTGGACGAAATTTATATTACCTTCCTTTTATTATTAATTCTTTCAGTGGTGTTTTATATATTTTATATGATATATAAAAGAAGAAAAGAAAAACAAAAATTAACTTAATTTGTTAATTGATAATATTTAATTATAATTAAGTTATGGAAATTAAAGAGTTTATTGAAAAAGTTGAAGAAATTTATAATAGTTTACCAGAATGGATTAAAGAGTCATTAAACAATCTTGAAATAACAGTTGAAGAAAAGAATGGAGGGTATCTACTCGGATTATATAGAGGTGTTCCTTTAATGAAAAGGGGGATGGGTTATAATTTTATTCTTCCTGATAAGATTGTTTTATATAAAGAAGAGATAGAAAAAGTTGCAAATTTTGAAAATATTCCTGTTGAAGAAAAAATAAAGAAAGTTTTATTACATGAAATTGGCCACTACCTTGGATATAATGAAGAAAAATTAAGGGATTTAGGAGTGTACTAATGGGAGTAATTCTTTTTTTAATAATTTTATTAATTTTTTTGATTATTCTTTTATTAACAAAAAAATTATCTTTTAAACTTTTCATAATACCATTTATTTTTATTCCAATAATTATTTTTATTATCCTTTATTCTGTTTCTTCAATATTTGTTGATTACTATTTTTTTTCAAGTTTAGGTTATCAAAATGTTTTTTTGATAAGATTTTTTTATAAATTTGGAATCTATATATCTATTTTTATCATAACTTCCATTGTTTTGTTTTTCATTACAAAATTTGAATATGTTACAACTCCTTTTGAAACCCCAGAAAGGAAAAAGGAGAAAAAAATTTTTAAATTAGTATATACAATAATAATTTTAGTTGCATCTTTCTTTTTCACTTTTATTCAAAATTTAGATTATAATAATATCTTACTTTTTTTAAATAAATTTAACACAAACATTAAAACTGAAATTTTAGGAAAAGATCTATCCTTTTATCTTTTTTCTTTTCCTTTTTTAAATGATTTATCCAATCTACTTCTATCCATAACAGGATTTATTCTCTTCTTTTCAATAATCTTTTTCTTAATTATTATAAGAATGAAGTATACTTTATCTATTAAGATAAGGGATGAAGATATAAGAAAAAAATTAATTAGAACATTTTCTTTTTTTATTTTAATAGTTGCTTTTAAAACTTATCTTGCAATTTATAATCTAATTTTTACTAAAAGAGGCGCAGTTTTTGGAATAGGATTTACTGATTTACATATTAGGATTCCTGTCTATTATGTAATAATTATCCTTTTGGTTCTCCTTTCAATTTATCTTATGTTTTTTACAGGGAAGATTTATTTTAAAATAAAAAAGGTCTTTTACATTCCAATTTCAGTACTTTTAATTCTTATTTTTCTTTTTTATTCAGTAGTACCAAATTTATATCAGAGATTTTCTGTAAACCCAAATGAACTTGAGAAAGAGAAAGATTATCTTTCTTATAATATTAAATATACAAATATAGCATATGCTCTTGATAAATTCAAATTTATTCAGATACCTGAAGTTAAAAATATAAACGAAAATACAATAAATGAAAATATAGAATTGATAAAGAGCGCAAGAATTTGGGATACAAGAGCATTAAATGATACATACAAAGAGATACAAGGTATAAGACCTTATTATAGGTTTTATGATGTTGATATTGATAGATATATTATTGAAAATGAATTAAGAGAAGTTATGATTTCTGCAAGAGAACTTGATCAGAATCTTCTAACTTCAGATTCTAAAAGTTGGGTAAATTTACATTTAAAATTTACTCACGGATATGGAGTTTGTATGAATCCAGTTAATGAGGTAACAAATGAAGGACTACCATATTTATTTATAAAAGATATTCCTCCAAAATATGAAAAATTTAATATTAAAATTGAAAAACCTGAAATTTATTTTGGAGAATTAACTGATAATTATATTTTTGTAAATACATTAACAGAGGAATTTGATTATCCAAAAGGAGATGAAAATGTCTTTACAAACTATAAAGAAGAAAGTGGAGTTAAAATTGATTCTTTTATAAAAAGATTCTTTTTTGCAGTAAAATTTAATGATATTAATATTTTCTTATCAAAATACTTGGCTAAAGATTCAAGAATTTTATATTATAGAAAAATAGTTGAAAGAGCAGATAAAATAGCACCTTTTCTTCTTTATGGATATGATCCATATATAGTTATAGATTCAAAAGGAAATTTAATATGGATTTTAGATGCATTTACAATTTCAAATTATTTTCCTTATTCAGAAAGAATAAATTATGGAGATATTCCTTTAAACTATATAAGAAATTCTGTAAAATGCACAGTAAATGCTTATACGGGAGAAACAAAATTTTATATAATAGATGAAAATGATCCTGTTATAAATGTTTACAAAAAAATATATCCAACCCTTTTTTTAAGTTTTGATAATATGCCAGAAGATTTGAAATCTCATTTAAGATATCCAGATGACCTTGTTGAAATTCAATCATATTTATTAAGAGATTATCATATGAAAGATGTTGATGTATTTTACAACAAAGAAGATAGATGGGACAAAGCGAAAGAAAAATATATTTCACAAACACAGGATATAATTCCATATTTTATTTTTATGAATATCGATAAAAAGATTGAATTTGTAAACATACTGCCAATGACACCAATAGGAAAAAGTAATCTTATAGCGCTTTTTGTTGGTAGATGTGATAAAGAAAATTATGGAGATGTTATTATTTATCAATTTTCAAAAGAAACACTAATATATGGTCCTCTTCAATTTGAAGCAAGAGTAGATCAGGATGCAGAGATTTCTAAAACCTTAAGTTTATGGAATCAACAAGGGTCTCAAGTAATAAGAGGTAATACAATATTTTTACTTCTTGATAGTTCTATCCTTTATATTGAACCAATTTATCTTCAGGCAACTCAGGGAAAAATTCCACAGTTAAAGAAAGTTGTATGTGCATCACTTGAAAATGTTAAATGGGGAGATGATGTTCAAAGTGCAATCAAAGAATTGATAAAAGGTGAAATAGTAATTAAAGAAAAAAATTTAAATGAACTTATGTCTCTTCTTTCTGAATCAATAACAAACTATAAGAAATATAGTGGTGAGGGAAACTATTCTGAAGCAGGTAAGGAACTTGAAAGGATAGAAGAGATTATTAATGAAATAAGAAAAATATCTCCTTAATTTCTAACTTAAAATTTTCTTAATTTCTAAAATCTTTTTATCTGTTATTTCTTTGCCTATTTTTATTATTTCTTCTGTCTCTGAAAAATCAAAGGTTTGTTTTTCTATATTAATTTTTAGTACATAATCAGCTGATGATAAATTTATTTCAACGAGTTTTTCTGACATCATTTCAAAAATTCTTTTTAATTTATTAAAATCATTTTGAAATTTATCCTTTTTTTCTTTTTTTATTGGGATATGTATATCAACAGCGACCACTTTCTGAGCACCAAATTTTTTTGCCAATAAAACAGGAGCATTATCAACAACCCCACCATCAATAAGAAGCATTTTATTATAACAAATAGGATCAAATATAAAAGGATAAGACATTGTTGCCCTAAGGGCTTTATATAATGGACCTTTATCAAAAATCACTTCCTTTCCACTGAGTAAATCCGCAGCAACACAGAAAAATTTTGTCTTTAAATCTTCGATGTTTGCCTCATTAGTTAATGATTTTAAGATATTTTCTATTTTATCTTCACCTTCCTCACCCTTTTTAACTAATTTTGAATATGATGTTAATATTATCAATTCAAAAATATTATTTTTTTTTATACTAAAAGGTATTTTTGGTAAATTTAGAAGTGATTTATAATCAAAATTAATAGCCATATCTTTTATTTTTTCAGGTTCATATCCATATGAATATAAACCTCCAATAATACCTCCCATAGAAGTTCCACCAACAAGGTCTATTTTAATTTTATTTTCTTTAAGTGATTGTAGAAAACCAATATGTGCAAGACCTCTTGCTCCACCACCTAAAAGCACGATAGCATTATTAATTTTTCTTTTAAACCATACTCTTTTCATAATTAAAGTATATCAAGATAAAATATGATAAGATAAAAATTAGGAGGAGATATGAAAAAACTTATTGAAAGTGTTCCTAATATAAGTGAGGGAAGAAATAGAGAAGTTATAGAAGAAATTGTTAATGAATTTAAAAAATTTGAAAATATTAAGATACTTGAGGTATCTTCTGATGAAAGTCATAACAGAACTGTAGTTACAATTGTAGGGGATGTTGATAAAATTATTGAAGGTCTTTTCTTTTTTACCAAAAAAGCAGTTGAACTTATTGATTTAAATAAACATAAAGGGGAACACCCAAGAATTGGAGCAGTTGATGTAATACCATTAGTACCAATAAGTGGGATAACAAAAAATGAGTTAAATAATTATGGAAAAATTCTTGGGCAAAGAATTTGGGATGAACTTAATGTTCCAGTATATTTTTATGCAGATTCTGCAACAAATGAGGAAAGAAGAAAATTACCAAATATAAGAAAGGGAGAATTTGAGGGCCTTAAAGAAAAGATGAAAGATAGTAACTGGTATCCAGATATAGGTGAACCTATACCTCATCCAACAGGTGGAGCAACTGTTATAGGAGTAAGGGAATTTTTAATTGCTTATAATATAAACCTTGCAACTAATGATGTTTCAATTGCTGAAAAAATTGCAAAATCAATAAGAGAATCTTCGGGTGGTTTGATGTATTTACAAGCTAAAGGGTTTTATCTAAATGATAAAAATTGTGCACAGGTTTCAATGAATATCCTTAATTTTAAGAAACTACCAATATATAGAGTTTATGAAATTGTAAAAATGGAAGCAGAAAGATATGGAACATACATTAAAGAGAGTGAACTTGTAGGCCTTATACCACTTAAAGCAGTTTTAGATTCATTTTCTTTTTACATTAAACTTCCTGAACTTGATTTAGATAAAGTTATCGAGTATAAAATCTGGGGTGAGGAATGATTAAAATATCGAACCCCTTCCTCTAACAACTGAAACTCCTGGTATTGCTAATCTTTTCTCAAAATAGACCATTAATCTTGTAAAAACTATTGATAAAATGACATAAATAACAGTAATAATTGTGAAGGATTGAATGTACATAAATGTTTTACTTCCAATAAATTTACCAACACTTGTAAGTTCCATAACTGTTAATATCATTGCTAAACTCGAATACTGTGTTAGTGCGATTAATTCATTTGTCCATGCTGGAATTGTTATTCTGATAACCTGAGGTAAGAGAATATAAAAAATAATTTTCCACCTATTCATTCCAATGCTTAAAGCAGCATCACTCTGCCCAACAGGAATAGCATGAAAGGCAGTTCTAAAATATTCTGCTTGATAAGCAGCACTATTTAATCCCATTCCAAGTATTGCAGCAAAAAATGGAGAAAATCTAATTAAACCAGTTGATGGTATTCCATAATAAATTATGAATAACTGAACAACCATAGGGGTTCCTCTTATAATTTCTATATATAGAGAAGATAAAATTTTTAATATTTTTGGACCATATATTTTTAAAACTGCTAAAATTAGACCCAAAAAAAGCCCAAAAATTATTGATATTATTGTTATATAAATTGTTAATTTCAAACCTGAAAAAATATCTGGTCCATATTTATCAAAGATTCTTAAATATGATTCAAACATTTTCTTTTTCCTTAGTAATTATGCCTAAGAATTTTTTTATTCTTTCATTTTTTGGATTTATAATCATCTCCTCGGGACTACCCTTGTCAAGAACAACTCCATTGTCAAGAAATATAATTTCATTAGCAACATCTTTTGCAAATTCAATTTCATGAGTGACAAGAAGCATTGTCATTCCTTTTAATGCAAGATTTTTTATTGCTTTAAGAACTTCACCTATTAATTCAACATCAAGAGCACTTGTGGGTTCATCAAAGAGAATTATTCTTGGATTCATCGCAATTGCTCTTGCAATTGCAACTCTTTGTTGCTGTCCTCCAGAAAGTTGTGCTGGAAATAGATTCCATAATTTTTTATCAATACCAACAAGATTTAAAGAATTTTCAACTATTTCTTTTGCTTCATCTATTTTCATTTTTTTTACTCTAACCAAACCCATCAAGACATTATTAAATGCATTTAAGTGCATAAAAAGATTAAAATGCTGAAAAACAAAACCAATTTTTTCTCTTATTTTTGGTAAATTTGCATTTGGTGAAGTTAATTCAATATCATCAAGAAATATTTTCCCAGAATCAGGTCTGGTTAAAAAATTTATACAATATAGTAATGTACTTTTCCCTCCACCACTTGGTCCAATTATAACTTTAATTTCATTTTCATTTATGCTGAAACTAACACCTTTTAAAACTTCATTTTTTCCATATGATTTTTTTAAATCAACAACTTTTAAAACTTCTTTCATCTTCTCTCTCCAAGTCCAGGAATTTTATTTTTTTCATATATTAAATTAAGTACATAGTTTGAACCTCTTACCATGATAAAATATATAGCAGCAATAAATATATAAATTTCAAAATATCTTCCTATTGCTCTTGAAATTAATTCTGCTCTTGTCATAATTTCGGTTATTCCAAGAACAAAAGCAATTGAAGTATCCTTTAATAGAGTTATAAATTCATTGCTCCACGATGGTATCATTATTTTTACTGCTTGAGGTAATAAAATATGAAGAAAAACTTCACTCTTTTTTAATCCAATACTTAAAGCAGCAAGAAGTTGACCTTGAGGAATTGCTTCAAGTGATGACCTAAAGATTTGACTCTGATATGCTGCACTTCTTATACCAAGACCAACAATTGCAGATGTTAGAGTTCCTAAATTAAAACCAAGATACAAAATTAAAAAAAGAACAGTTAAAGGGATTCCTCTTAAAATTTCTCCAAAAATTCTAAAGATAAAATTAAAAGGGGAGGGGAGGTACACCTCCCCAAATGTTAACAAACTTCCACAAATAAAACCAATTCCAATACCTGTAAGTGTTAGTAATATTGTATTAAAAGTGCCATTAAGTATGTACTTAATGGCACTAATGTTTGAAAAAACAGTTATATCAAAAATTTTCATTAACTAATTTTATTCACCTGAGAAATATTTCGCTACCAGTTCCTGCCATTCATTTCCTTTTTTAATTTCATCAAGAGCCTTCTTTAAATCATCAAAAAGTTTTTGATTATCTTTATCAACAAAAATACCAGCAGTTTCTGGGGCAAGTTCAGTTGTTACAACATAGTTATATTTTGTTGCATATAAATTTGCAACAGGAGTATCTATAATCATTGCATCAATTGCTCCATTCTGTAAATCAAGCATACCAAGAATAACAGATGTATATCTTCTAACTTCAAGAGGAGTTACTTCTTTGTTTTCAATACCTTCATCAAGGATCTGCTCTCCAGTTGTACCTTTTTGTACTCCGACTTTTTTATTTGAAAGTTCACCTAAACTCAATGGCTTATAGGCACTATTACCATTTACAATTATTGATTGACCTGTATCCCAATATGGTATTGCAGGAGCAATTTTTGTTCTATCTTCAGTTATTGTCATACATGCTATTGCAACATCAATTTTCTTCTTTTCAAGAGATGGAATAATAGAATCAAAATCCATATTAACAATTTCAACTTCATACCCAGCCTTTTTGCCAATTAATCTTATTAAATCCATATCAAAACCAATAAAATCACCAGTTTTTTCATCAACATACTCAAATGGTGGATAATCAGCAGATGTTCCAACCTTCAAAGTTTTTGGTGTTTTTTTACATCCTGTGAAAACAAGAAAAGAAACCATTACTAATAGAGTTAAAATCAGCAATTTTTTCATCCTTCACCTCCAAAAATAATTTTAACATAATTTAATCTATAAAATTTGGTATTTAATAACAGATTGATTTTTTTAAAAAAGTGAAGGTGGCTTTTCCTCTTCTTTTTCAAAAACAACCTCAATTTTTCCAAACTCTCCATCAAAACCTGGTTTTGTTATAACCTTTCCCTCTCTCATATTTTTTATAAGTTTAAATATTCTATCATCTATTTTTCCAATCATTTCGTTGATTGGTAAAAATATCAAAACATTGAATTCATTCTCAAATTTTCCAATAATTTTTGAATATTCATCTTGAACAATTTTTGAATTTTCATTTTTTCCTAATGCCTGTGCTATTATCTCCATAAGAGGAATTACACTTTTATATGGAATAAAATTATTATTATCTATTTTGTCTCTATCTTTTAATTCATAAACTCTATGTAAAACTCCAAGAGTCATTGGTTTATGACAGTTGGGACAGATATTCTTTATTTTTATTGATTCTTCTGGACTCATTGATATTCCACAATTTCTATGACCATCAAAATGATATTTTCCTTCTTCAGGAAAAAATTCAATTGTAAATAAAAATCTATTTTTATCTTTTTTTACAATAGAATCAATTAGATCTTCATAATTTAAATTTATATTAAAAACATTTGCTTCTCGTCCAAGATTACCAGGAGAGTGAGCATCTGAGTTTGAAAGAAGTGTAATTTTATCAAGTTTAGAGATAAGCCAGTTCATAGGCGGGTCAGAAGAGAGTCCTGTTTCAATAGCATGAATATATTTTATTTCATCACCAAAAGCCTCTTCAAGAGAGTCAAAACCAGTAACCGAACCAAAAATTCCAAACCATGGAGTCCATGCATGTGCTGGATATATAAATGTTTCAGGTGCGACATCCTTAGTTATTTTCGTAAACTCTATACAATTAAATGGCAGAATTGGTCTTCCATCAATTGATAGGTCACTATATTCTGAAAAGGCTTTATTCAATTTTTCAGCATCTTCTATGCTTTTTGAAAGAAGGTTAATATGCACCTTCCTAGATTTTCCTTTAAAAGAAAAGATAAGGTTTACTTCTGCTGAAAGAATAAAATATACACCATCATATTCATATATTCCTTCTTCATATTCTTTTAAAAAGGATTTAAGTTCTCTTAACCAATCAGGATGAGTAAAATCTCCAGTTCCTACAAGATTTATTCCCTTAATTTTCGCCCATTTTGAAATTGCAGGTATCTCCATATCCCTGCTTGTTGCTCTTGAATATTTTGAGTGGATATGTAAATCACCTATTACTCTCAATAAAGCCCTCTTTTAATTTTTTATATATTTCAAATATTGACTCTGGCATTACCCTTGTTTCTGCAAAAACTGTCATAAAATTTGTATCACCAAACCATCGAGGCACCAAATGAAAATGAAGATGTTCTTCTCCAGCACCTGAGGCTTTACCAATATTAACTCCAATGTTAAATCCATCTGGCTTATATAAATTTTCGATTATCTTTTGAGATTTTGAAATCAGTTTAAATATTTCATTTATCTCATCATCTGTTAATTCATAAAAATTTTTAATATGTCTTAATGGAGAAATCATAATATGAGATGAATTATAAGGAAATTTATTCATTATTATTATAGTGTTTTTTCCTCTATATAAAACTAAATTTTCTTCATCCTTATTTTCTTTTATAATTTCACAAATAAAGCAACCCTTCTTTTTCTTTGATTCATTGATATATTTGATTCTCCAGGGTGCCCAGATAATTCTCATAAAAAAATTATATAAACTAAAATTAATATTTCAAGCCTTGCATAATTCAAAAACTTTTAAAAAAATTTATAAGGGTACATATTGTCTTTTGGTATTATAAAATGAACCCATATTTACAAAAGTAGACAGCCTGTTTTTGTAAACTATTTAATAATTTAAGATGAATACAAAAAACTTAATTTTAAAAAAGCCCACCCCATAATAATAAATAGAAAATTAGAAGAAGAGTTATCAATAAATAGAAAATTTTTGAACCTGTTAATTTGTAAAATGAATATAAAAAATTTGATTTAAAATCAGAAGGTTTTGTAACAATATAATTCTCATAAACATAAATAGTATTTTCTCCAACTTCTATTTTATTTAAAGCGACATTCTTTTCTGATAGATAATTTATAAAGTCATCCTTTTTATCATCGATAAGATTGAATTTTATAAAACCCTCAAGTTTCAAACTGTTTTCATTAAACTCAAATGAGTTAATTACTATATAATTTTTATTCTGTGCTTCATTCATAATTGATAGAAAGTCAATAATTGATGAAACTTTTGTGTATTGTATATTGACAAAGAGAGATAGAAATAAGAAAAATTTTAATATAATTTCCATTTCTTATATTTTTTAATTAAAAAAGGTAATGGAATAAAGAATAAAATTGCAATTAAAATATAGGGTAAAACAGAACCTATTAAACCAGTAAAAGAAATTTTTGGATTATTTTTATAATTTATTTTGATATTTATATAATCAGTTTTTTCACCTGTTCCTTCAATTTTATTTATTATCAAATCTCCTTTTTCATTTAAAGTTTCAAATAAAAGATTAAACTCTTCTTTTGGAATTTTTAGATATCCACTTTTTTCTTCAATTAAGTTATCTTTTACATATAGAGTTATTTCGACATTATTAATATTGTTCATAGTTACATAATTAGATATTGTATATTTATATTTTGTATTGAATATAAAAGGAAGAATTATGTTCTGTTTTTTATCTAATGAAGGGAAAAAAAGAATGACAAGAAAAATTATTGATAACGCAAAACTTAAAGATAAAGATAAAACCCTTTTTCTTTGTTTAACTTTTAATTTTTTAACTATACTTTTTTCTAAGTTAACAGGTATTTTGGTAGTTTCAATATTCTTTAGATCATCAAGCATAATCGATAAAGATTTATATCTATCAAGAAGGATTTCATTATTTTTAAGAATTTCTAAAATCTCTTCTTTTTCTTTTTTAGAATCGACTAATTCGTGAATATTGAAAATAACTTCTTTTCTTTCCATTCCTTAATTTAGATAAAAAATAAAAAAAATTGTTTCATTTATTAAAATCACCTTTTTTCATCATATCTTCAACAACTTTTTTTAAATTTTCTCTTGCTCTGAATAATCTCGATTTAACTGTTCCCATAGGAAGAGATAGAATAGTTGAGATATCTTCATATGAAAGTCCTTTAATATCTTTAAGTTCAATTATCAATCTATCGCTATCTTTTATTATTTTTAAACCCTCATTTATCAACCTTATTCTTTCGTCTTTTTCTATTTCTTCCCAGATTCCTGATGTTTTATCTTCAATTTCGACATTAAATGTTTCATCATTTTCTAATATAAAAAGATCGCCTTTTCTTTTTACATAGTTTACACAAAGATTATATGCAATTCTATATAACCAGGTTGAAAATTTTGCTTTATACTTAAAACTTTTAATATTTTCAAATGCAATTAAAAATGCTTCTTGAGTCATATCCATAGCGTCATCGATATTCTTAACAATTGATAAGCAGAGAGAATAAATATCATTTTGATATTCATTGATTAGAATTGAATAACTATCTATATCTCCTTTTATAATTTTTTCTATAATATTTTTTTCATCAATCATATATATTAATAGTATAAATTTTTGAATTAATTAGAATGTACATTTTATCGTTATCAATTAGAATATCTTTTAGTGTTCCATTAAAAATAATTTTCTTTTCATTAATTTTAATGAATTTATAGTTTGAAACAAAATCATTAAATTCCCATATTGTAATGAAATTTTCATTCATTAAGTAAGAATCAATGGGTTTATAAAAAAGAGTCGGCTCACCATAAATTATTTGATTTGTAATAATTTTTACTTCATCTTTTGTTATTAGATAAATATTATCTTCATCTGAAAAAAGTTTATTAATACTATTCTTTATCTCGTAACTTTTTAAGATTTCACCATCCATATTTAAAATTAAAATTATATTTGTGTTGTAAGCATAACTTTTCCAGTACAAAATAATTTTATTAATCTTTTCATTAACTATTCCATGTGGGTCAAATACAATAATATTTTCTGGTCTTATATTTTTTTGCCAGATTACTTCTCCAGAAAAATTAAGTAGAATGGTATCACCGTCATTCTGAAAAACAAGAATTTTATTTCCATTATCAAAAACTGTTATGAATGGCATAAATGAAAATTCATCAAAAGACAATTTCTTTGTTTCTTTATAGTTATTGATATTGTATAAAGATAGAGTAACTTTTAATTTATCGATGCCATCCCATCTTACACAAAAGTTATTATTAAAAAAAGAAATATCTTGAGGAAAAAAACCATCTTTTTTAATCTCTTTTATTATTTTAAAGTCTGAATTAATTATTGTTAAATGGTCTGAGAGAATATAAATTTTATCTTTATAAACCTTAAAATCAATAATATTATAAGGAAAATTAATTGATAAATTATTATCCAGAGTATATAGTGTTTTTGAAGTTGAATAAATAATTTTATCATTGACCATTTCGATGTTTGAGATCATAGGAGGAACTGAAACACCTTCTTTTAAAGTTTTTCCATTTGGTGAAAAAAAGAAAATTAATAATAAATAAATTATCAAAATTGATAAAATAATTAATGCCCTTTTTGTTTTATTTGAAACCTTAAACTCTTTTCTTCTTTTTATTCTGAATCTATCATCCATGTTTTTAAATTATACAATATTTTTAATAAGACCACTTCCATCGCATATATTTGTATTTAATTCACTAAAACCTTCCCTACAGGAAGAGAAATATAAATTGTATTTCTTAGCAAGATTATAAATATCAAATATGATTTTATATCTATAGTTTCTATCAAGATATAAATTTCCTCTAACTTTTTCTTTGTAGAAAGGAATAAATTGTTCATAAATTTTAGGTAATTTTTCTTTAAACCTTTTCATTGAATCACCTTTTAATTTTAAATTAGATACAATAATTTGATTGCTAAAGTTTTTTATTATTTTTATCATATCTTCAATTTCATTAATGTTATCATTAATAAAAGGAATTATCGGGTCAATTCTAACTGAAGTTTTTATTCCATTTTCATTTAATTTTTTTAGAGCATTTAATCTTTTTTCAGGGCTTGGAGCAAAAGGTTCAATAATTTTATAAATTTCATTAAATGTTGTAATTGTAATTGAAACAGAAACTTTCATTTTCCTCAGTAAATCAATATCTCTTAAAACAAGATCGCTTTTTGTAATAATCAGTGTTTTAATACCTTCATCTTTAAAAATTTTTAATATTTCTCTTGTTATGTTAAGTTTTTCTTCAATGTATGGATAAGGATCCGATGAGTTACTTAGTGAAACATAAAGATTTTTATCAATTTTATCTATATCTTTTTTAATTTTTTCTATTGTATTCTTTTTTTCTCTAACAATAAAAGGATCTTTTATAAAGGAGGATATATAACAATATATACAACTAAATGAACAACCTGTATATGGATTTAAACTATATTTCAAAGGACATGTGCATAAAGGGTTTTTCCATGGATCAAAAATTTTTATATAGTTCAAGATAAAATTTCAAAAATTTTTTTATATATATTTATTTTTCCTTCTTCAATATCCTTAAAATCCCCCTCTTTTTCAATTTTTTCAATTACTTTTTTTGTATATAATTCCCTTAAAAGATACTTAAAAGTTTCAACTCTTCTTATTTTTTCTTTTTCAAGATATTTGTTAGATGAGACAATCTCTTCTCTTTTCTTTAATATTTCATCATAAACTTCATCTAAACCAAAGCCATTTGATGAACTTATCATATAAACAGGGATTAAATCGTTATAAAAATATAATATGCTATTTTTTAAAGATTTATAAAATGTTTCAGCAATATCATAATCACCTTTAGTTACAATTATAATATCTCCAATTTCCATTAAACCACCTTTTAAAAATTGAATTTCATCACCAAGTAATGGCGAAAGAAGAACTAATGTTAAATGTGAGAAACTTTTTATAGAGATATCACCCTGACCAATTCCTGCTGTTTCAACAACTATATTCCTATATGGTGATGCTGAAAATAGGTCTAATATAAAAGGAAGTGAAGGAGATATTCCATATGGAAAATTTCTTGTTGCCATAGATCTTATAAAAACATTTTCATTTTTTGTTTTTAATCTCAATCTATCACCAAGAAATGCACCACCAGATATTGGGCTTGAAGGATCGCATAACAAAACCCCTATTTTATTATATTCTTTGATTAATTTTTCAATAATTTTATCAATAAATGTTGATTTTCCAACACCAAGAGGACCAGTAATACCAAGAACAAATATATCTTTTTTTAAAGGATATATTTTGTTTAATAAATCAAAACCTTCCTTTTCACCATTTTCAATAAGTGAAATGGCTTTTCCTATTATTAATCTATCGCCTTCTACTATTCCCTTAACTAGCAACTCTTGATTTAAATTCATTATTCAAAAATTCAATTATTTCTTTAACACTAGCATCTGGAGTGAATATTTTTTTAAATCCATAATTTTTCAATATCTCAATATCCTCTTTTGGTATAATTCCACCCCCAAAAAGTAAAACATTCTTATCCCTTTCTTTTAAAAGTTCACTTACCTTTTTAAAAAGATCAAGATGTGCACCAGAAAGACATGAAAGTCCTATGACATCAACATCTTCTTCAATAGCCATTTTTACTATCTCCTCAGGCGTTCTTCTTATTCCTGTATAAATCACTTCATAGCCAGCTTCCATAAGCGCTTTTGATATAACTTTTGCTCCTCTATCATGTCCATCAAGTCCAGGTTTTCCAATTAAAACTTTTATTTTCTTCATATAAAAACCTCCAGAAAAATTATATAAAAAAATTTAGTAAATTCGAAATTTTTTATTATAATTTTATTATGGAACTTATTTTAATTTTAATAGGTAAAACATAATATGGAATACATAACTCTATATAGAAAATATAGACCTAAAGATTTCAGTGAAATAAAAAGCCAGGAGCATATCACAAAAATATTAATCAACACACTTGAAAAAAATATGATTTCTCATGCATATCTTTTTTCTGGTCCAAAAGGGACAGGAAAAACAACAGTTGCAAGAATATTTGCAAAAGGTTTAAATTGCGATGAGGGAATAACTTCAAAGCCCTGTAATAAATGTAAAAATTGTTTAAGTATTAATGAAGGTAATAATATTGATGTTATTGAGATTGACGGTGCTTCTAATAGAGGAATAGATGAAGTAAGAAGTTTAAAAGAAAGAGTAAGTTTATCACCAACGTTTGGAAGGTATAGGGTTTTTATTATTGATGAATCTCACATGCTAACACAGGAAGCATTTAATGCACTTCTTAAAACACTTGAGGAACCACCTCAGAAAACAGTTATAATTCTTGCAACAACAGATCCGCAAAAACTACCCTTAACAATAATTTCAAGATGTATAAGATTCAATTTCAAAAGAATTGGTATGGATGATCTTATTGATATGGGAAGAATAATTGCAAATAATGAAAAAATTTCTATTGAGGATGGTGTTTTATATAAACTAGCTGAGGCATCAGATGGTTCACTTAGAGATTTTATTTCTCTTTTGGAACAATTGATTCTTTTTTCAGGAGAAAAAATTGAATTAGAGCATCTCTTATCTTTGTTTGGTGAAAGTGAAGATAGAGTTTATAAAGACTTCTTCATAAATATATATAATGGTGAAGATGCAAAAATTCTTTCAATGGTTGGAGAATTAATCAATTCTGGTAAAGAAGTGCAGGAGATTGTGAAAGGAGTAATTGCTTATGGAAGAAAGATTCTAATAAAGAAAATTTTTGAAGAAGATATTGAACATGAAATTAAATTATTGAAAAAAGATTTTATCATAAATGTTATTGACAATATGATTGAACTCTTTTCAGAATTAAGATACTCAAATTTCCCAAGATTTATGTTTGAAATAAAAACACTTAAACTTGCTCTTAAATATTCTAAAACTAAGGAAGTAAAAACCTTTGAAGAAGAAATTCCTTTAAAAGAAGTTGAGGAAGAAAAAGTATTCCAAAGCATACAAGAAAGATCTTTTATCTGGGATGATTTTCTTTTAAATCTTAAAAACAAAAATAAAGCAATTTATTCAATAATAAAATTTGGAAAGTTCGTTGATATTAAAGATGATAAAATTTTTATTCAGTTTCCATTCTCTTCTAAATTTCATAAGGAAATGATCGAGGAAAAAAGAGATTTTTTAAGAAATTTTCTTTCTGAACTTGGATATAAGAATTATGATTTTGATTTTTCACTTCAAAGCGAAGAAGATTATATAAAAGAAAAAGAAAAGATTGAAAAGTCAGAAGAGGTTTCAACGCTTTTTAAATATTTTGATGGAAAAGTAGAAGGGATAGAAGAAAATTTGTTAGATTCGGAAGATGAAAATAAAGATTAAAAAGGGATGCTCAAATACCGCCAACTGGGTTGTGGGCATTCTTTAAAAGGCGGAGTAAAAAATAGCCCAGTATCTAATCTTAATTAAGATTAGATAATAAGGATGGTGATGGATAGAAGAATAGTTCCATCAAAAGAAAAAAACATCGATATGATGATTTTAAAAAAAATAAATGATTTAGTAAATAAAGATGAAGAGTTAAGAAGTGAAAAAATAGATTTTACAGTTTCAAATAGAGAGATTTTTATAAGTGGAGAGGTTTCAAGAAAAGAAAGTATCGAAAAGGTTGAAAAATTATTAAAAACAATAAAAAATATTAAAAAAATTAATAATAATTTGATATTATCAATAAAAAGAATATTAGATGACAATGATTTGATATTGATGGGACAAGAAATTTTAAAAAAACATAATCTAAATAATATAAATATTAATATCAAAAATGGTGCATTAAATATTTATGGTAATGTAGAAACCTTAAAATTCAAAAAAGATGTTGAAAAAATCTTAAGTTCTTTAAATATAAGTAAAATTAATAATTTTATAAAAATTGTTCCAAAATTTTCTATTAATGATTTTATTCTTCAAAGTTTATCTATGGATAAACTAAAAAAACTCAACATTTTTCACTTAAGAACAAGGGTATTAAATAAGGTGTTATATCTTAAGGGTAATGTGGAAACAAAAGAGGAAAAGGAGAGGGCTTATGAATTGGCATCTGATATCCCAGGTGTTGTTGATATAATAAATGGCATAGTTACAAGGAATGAAAAAAGCATTGATGTTGAAATTGAAAATAAGATTTATGAAATACTTAAGGATTCGTCTTATCAAAATGATAGAATTTCATATATTTCAATAGATGGGACTGTTTTTCTTGAAGGAGAAGCAACAAACCCAAACTCTTTATATTCTCTTGAAGAGAAAGTTGGAAAAATAAAAAATGTAAAAAAAGTTGTTAATCAGATACTTGGAGTCATTAAATAGATAAGGAGAAATAAAAAACATTGATAGTAAGGAAAATTTTTGAAAAAAATTTTAAAAAACATTTAGGTGAAAAAATTTCTCCTTTTAATATCAATATCCCTAAAAACAAAAAATATGGTGATATTTCTACTGATTTTTTAATTTCCATAAAAGATGAAGATTTAAAAATAAAAATTCTTGAGGAATTTAAAAACGACGAAAAATTTGAAGAAGCGAATATCATTAATCCAGGATTTTTAAATTTAAAATTTTCAAATAATTTCTATAAATTTTTTTTAAATAAATTATTAAATGAAAATATAAATTATTTGAAGGATAGTTTAAAAAGTGATAAAAAGATACAGATTGAATTTGTATCTGCAAATCCAACTGGCCCTTTAACTCTTGGTAACGGTAGAAATGCTGCAATTGGTGATTCACTATCAAATGTAATGAAATATCTTGGTATGGATGTTTTTAAAGAATATTACTTAAATGATGCAGGAAAAAAGGTAGATTTACTTATCCAGTCAGTTTATTTAAGAATTAAAGAGTTAAAAGGTGAAAAAGTTGAATTACCTTTGGATGGCTATAAGGGTGAATATATTTATGAAATTGCAAATGATATTCTTAAAAAGGGTGATGAAACCATAATAAATGATATTGAAAATTTAAGAGAAGAGGTATTAAAAATATTAATTTCTTCAATAGAAAAAGACTTAAAAGATTTTGGAGTTATTTTTGACAATTGGTTTTCAGAAAGAAAGATGAGAGAAAGGGGTGAAATTCAGTTTGTAATTGATTATTTAAAGGAAAAAGGATTTTCTTATGAGAAAGAAGGGGCCATTTGGTTTAAATCTAAAGATTTTGGGGATGAAAAGGATAGAGTTCTTGTTAAAAGTGACGGTGAATATACATATTTTTTAACTGATATTGCATATCATTTAAATAAATGGAACAGGGGTTTTAGGTGGGTGATTGATATATGGGGATGGGATCATATTGGACATATAATGCCTTTAAAATGGGCTCTTAAGGTTTTTGGCATAGAAGAAGATTTTTTAGAAGTACTACTTTATCAGATTGTTCATCTTATAGAGGGCGGTAAAGAGGTAAAGATGAGCAAAACAAAAGGTGAGTTTGTAACATTAAAAGAACTCGTTGATGAAATTGGTAAAGACACTGTAAGATTTATATTCTTATCGAGATCTTCAGATAGTACATTAAATTTTGATCTCGATATCGCAAGAAAAAAAAGTATGGAAAATCCAGTTTATTATATTCAATATGCATATACAAGAACAAGGTCAATTGAAAGAAAGAGAATTGAAAAAAACATAAATTTTGATTTTGAAAATATGAATCTAAATTTTAATGATGATGAAAGAGATTTATTAAATAAATTGATATATGTAGAAGAGATTTTATATCAGACAGTTAACAAACTTTCACCTCATCTTCTAACATTTCATGCTTATGATATTGCAAAGAAGTTTCATAAGATATATCATGATTATCCTGTATTAAATATAAAGGATGAGAAAGAGAGAAATAAAAGAATATCACTTGTGAAAGGAGTTGAAATTACCCTATCACTTCTGTTAAATTTAATTGGTGTATCAACACCTGAGGAGATGTAAAATGGATAAAGTAATAATAGGTCTTGAGATTCATGCTCAACTAAATACAAAAACAAAAATGTTTTGTGGTTGTAAGGTTGATTTTTCTTCGCCCCCTAATACCAACATTTGTCCAACTTGTCTTGGTTTACCTGGAGCACTTCCATCGCTTAATGAAAAGGTTGTTCTTTATGCATTAATGATTGCACAGGCATTAAACTGTGAAATAAATAAAAAGTCACTCTTCCATAGAAAAAATTACTTTTATCCAGATTTACCAAAGGGGTATCAGATTTCTCAATATGATACTCCTCTTGCAAAAGAAGGATTTTTAAAACTTCCATATTCAGAAAAAAAGATCAGAATAATAAGAGTTCATATTGAAGAGGATGCTGGAAAACTTGTACACCCAGAAGATATAATGGAAGCAAACTATTCTTATGTTGATTACAATAGAGCAGGGGTTCCACTTGTAGAAATAGTTACATATCCTGATATGAACTCTCCAGATGAAGCAGTAAAATTTCTCGAAGAGTTAAGAGAAATATTAGTATATCTTGGAGTTTCAACTGGGAATATGGAAGAGGGTGCTTTAAGGTGTGATGCAAATGTTTCAATTGAAGGACACAATAGATGTGAAGTTAAAAATATGAACTCTTTTAGATCTGTTAAAAGAGCCCTTGAATATGAAATTAAAAGGCATGTTGATTTAATTTCAAAAGGAGAAGAAATAATTCAGGAAACAAGACATTTTAATGAAAGTGACGGAAAAACTTATTCAATGAGAGGCAAAGAAGAAGCAGAAGATTATAGATATTTTCCAGATCCAGACCTTCCTCCAATAATTATCACAGATGATTTAATTAATGAAGCAAAATCAAATATAAAAGAGTTACCAGATGATATTAGAGAAAGGTTAAAAGGATTTTCTCTTTCTGAAAATGAAATCGAAACTCTTATTTCAATGAATGAATTAAGAAATTTCTATTTTGACACATTAAAAAGTTTTAATGAGCCAAGAGTAGTTGCAAATTTCCTTCTAACAGATGTCCTTGGTGTTTTAAATGAGAAAAATTTATTAAAACCTCCTTTTTCTCCTGATGATTTTGGAAAAGCAGTTTCAATGTTTTTTTCTAAAGAGATATCATCAAAAATTTTAAAGAGAATAGTTGAACTACTATTTGAAGGTAAAAATCTCGAGTATATAATTAAAAATGAAAATATTTTACCAATAACATCAAAAGAGGAGATAAGAAAAATTGTAGTTGAGGTTTTAAATGAAAATATTAAAGTTAAAGAAGATTATAAAAAGGGCAAAGAAAGGGCATTAACTTTTTTGATAGGTCAAGCAATGGCAAAAGGTAAGGGAAGATTAAATCCAGATATCTTAAAAGAGGTTCTTTTAGAGGAGTTAAATAGATGAGTTTTGTTCATCTACATCTTCATACTGAATATTCATTGCTTGACGGTTTCTTAAGAATTGATGAACTCCTTGAAAAACTGAAAAAGTTAAATATGGACTCAGTTGCAATAACTGATCATGGTGGCCTCTATGGTGCAATATCTTTTTATAAAAAAGCAAAAGAAAAAGGTATTAAACCAATAATAGGTGTTGAACTCTATTTTTCCCCGACCTCAAGATTTGATAAAAAGGGAAAAGAAGATAGAGAGAATTATCACATTTTACTTCTTGCTAAGGATTTTAAAGGATATCAAAATCTTTCAAGGTTAGTTTCAATCGCTCACCTTGAAGGATTTTACTATAAACCAAGAGTTGACCTCGAAACACTAAAGAAATATTATGAAGGGTTAATTTTGACAACCTCTTGTATTAAAGGCGAAATTCCATCTTATCTTCTTGAAGGAAGAGAAGAGGAAGCAAAAAAGAGAATATATGAATTTAAAGAGATATTTAAGGATGATTTTTATATAGAACTTCAAAATCATAATTTAAAAGAAGAAATTCAGGTATTACCCAAACTTATTGAAATTTCTAAAGAAACCAAAACCAAATTTTTTGCATCAAATGATGTTCACTATTTAAACAAAGAGGATGCTAAAGTTCATGGAATTCTTCTTTGTGTTCAGACCCAGACAACAATTGATAATCCTGATAGATTAAAATTTGAAACAGATGAGTTTTATTTGAAATCTTTTGATGAGATGTGGGAACTTTTTAAAGAGATACCTGAAGCCATATATAATACACTTGAAATAAAAGAAAAATGCAATATTGAGATACCTCTTGGTTTACCAAAATTACCGAAATTTCCTCTTAAAGAAAACGAAGATCCATTTGAGGTTTTAAAAAATCATTGTGAAAGATCTTTAAAGGATAAATATGAAGTTGTTACAGATGAAATAGTTAGTAGATTGAATATGGAGTTGAGTGTTATTAAAGAGATGGGTTTTTCAGATTATTTTTTAATTGTTTCAGATTTTGTAAATTTTGCTAAAAATAGAGGAATTAGGGTTGGACCAGGAAGAGGAAGCGCAGCAGGTAGTATAGTTTCTTATCTACTTGGAATAACTGAAATCGATCCACTAAAATATAATCTACTCTTCGAAAGGTTCTTAAATCCACAGAGAATTTCACTCCCAGATATTGATATAGATTTTGCAGATGATAGGAGAGATGAAGTTATTGATTATGTAAAAAATAAATATGGAGAAGATAGAGTTGCTCAGATTGCAACTTTTGGAAAAATGGAAGCAAGAGGAGTAATTCGAGATGTTGGAAGAGTGTTAAATTATCCAGTTGCAGAAATGGATAGAATAGCAAAAATGATACCTTTTAATATGGATTTTAAAAAAGCATTTGAGATTGAGCCACTTTTAATAAAAGAAATGAATAAAGATGATAAAAAAAGAGAATTATTTGAGATTGCAATGAAACTTGAGGGTTTGAATAGAAACTTTTCGACACATGCTGCAGGTGTTGTTATTGGAGAAAGTAAGTTATCAGAAATTGTTCCATTACAATTTACAAAAGATAAAGGCATAACAACTCAATATGATAAAGACATACTTGAGGACCTTGGCCTTCTTAAGATAGATTTTCTTGGTTTAAGAACACTTACAGTAATAGAGAATACAATTAAATTGATAAGAGATAGAAAAGATAAGAATTTTAAAATTGAAAATATTCCCCTTGATGATGAAAAAACCTTCAATATGTTAAAAGAAGGAAAATCAATTGGAGTTTTCCAACTTGAATCACTTGGTATGAGAAGAGTTTTATCTGGTTTAAAGCCAACAAATTTAGAGGACATAATTGCGATATTGTCTTTATATAGACCCGGGACATTAAAGTCAGGTCAGGTTGAGGAATATATAAAAAGAAAAAATGGAGTGGTAACTTATAATGTTCTTCATCCATTGATTGAAGATATATTAAAACCGACATATGGAATTATGGTTTATCAGGAACAGGTAATGCAGGTTGCTCAGAAGTTAGCAGGTTATACTCTTGCAGAAGCAGACTTACTTAGAAAGGCAATCGGTAAGAAGAAGAAAGATATAATGGAAAATATTAGAATAGATTTCATTTCAAGGTGTATTGAAAGAAATATAAATAGAGATATTGCAGAAAAAGTTTTCAATTATATCGAAAAATTTGCTGAATATGGTTTCAACAGATCACACAGTGCTGCTTATGCAATGATTTCATATCAAACTGCATATTTAAAAGCAAATTATCCACAAGAATATTTTGTTTCACTTTTAACATCAGTTTCTGGAAATGAAGATAAAGAAGAAATTTATATAAAGGAAGCTGAAAGACTTAATATAAAAATTCTCCCACCAGATATCAATAAGAGTAATACTTATTTTACTCTTGAAGATGATAATATAAGATTTGGTTTTTCTGCAATAAAGAATGTTGGTGAAAATGCAAGTCAGGATATTTTAAGTGAGAGAGAAAAAGGAGAATTTAAATCTTTTTATGATTTTCTTTCAAGATGTAAGAGTATGAGAATAAATAAAAAAGTAATTGAAGCACTTATAAAATCAGGCGCCTTTGATGAATTTACTGAAGATAGAAGCACTCTTTTAAATGAATTATCAAGCGAAGAAAAATCAAAGCCAACTCTATTTTCAGATCTACCCATAAAGAAGAAAAAGATATCTGAAAGTAAAATTTATGAATGGGAAAAGGAGGCTTTTGGTTTTTATTTCAGAGGTCATCCATTAAAATTCTATCTTGAAAAAATTAGAGAAAAAGAAGTTAAAATAATTGATTTACAAAACCTTGAAAGTGGTAAAATTGTTAATATTATAGGAACAATTGTTGCTTTTAGACATCAAACAACAAAGAAAGGGGATAGTTTCTTAAAATTTACTCTTGAAGATGAAACTGGAAAAGTTGATATACTTGTTTTTAATAGTGTTATAACAGATATTGAAAGTTATTTAAGAAGAGAAGGTGTTATAAATATTGAAGGAGAACTTAAGGTTGAGGAAGAAAGAGTATCAATTAGGCTTACAAAAATTAACAATTTTATATCAAAAAATGAACTCGAAGAGAGGGTAAAAAATATGAATGAAAATCTTTTTCATCTTTATATTAAATTAAAAAAAGATTCATTAAAAGAAGAAATTCTAAACAAACTTGCCTCTTTGATAAAAGAAAATAGAGGCACAACTCCTATAACTATATATCTTTTGCTTGATGGTAAAAAAGTTGAGATTTCTCTATCGAAGGATTATAAAGTTAACCTCAATCCCCAGGTTCTATCAGAACTTAATAAGATAGTTGGAACTGAAAACATATATTATAATGAGGAGGGGAAAGTTAGGTCTTGAAATATAATTTTTCTAAAAAAGACTTTTATATCTTTAGGAGGTAATATATGAGAATTGGAGTTTTAACAGGTGGAGGAGATTGCCCTGGGTTAAACTCAACAATAAGGTCGGTTTTCTATAACTCTTTAAAAAATGGATATGAAGTTTTTGGTTTTTTTGAAGGATGGAAAGGTGTAATTGAAAACCGTGGAAAATTACTTAAATTATCTGATGTTGAAGAAATTGAAAATATTGGAGGGACAATTCTTTTTTCATCAAGAACAAACCCTTTTAAAGAAGAAAAAGGAGTTGAAAGAATACTTGATACATTAAAGAAAAATAATATTGATGCTTTAGTTGCAATTGGTGGAGATGATACCCTTAGTGTTGCAGCAAAATTATATGAAGAATATAAAATAAAAGTTGTTGGTGTTCCAAAGACAATGGATAATGATGTTTATGGGACTGATTACACATTTGGTTTTGACTCTGCAACAACAATTTCTATGGATGCTCTTGAGAAAATTAAAGATACTGCAAAGGCAATGAAAAGAATAATAATTCTTGAAGTTATGGGAAGAGAAGCAGGTTGGGTTGCTCTTTTTACAGGTCTTGCTGGTTGTGCTGATTTAACTTTAATTCCTGAAGAAGGTTTAAATGAAGATGAATTTATAAAAAAAGTAAGTGAAATATTTAATAAAAAAGAGTATGCTGTTATCTGTGTTTCTGAAGGAGTTGAAGTAGTTGAAAAAGAGGGAGTTGAAGTTGATGCTTTTGGACATAAACTTTTGCAGGAAAAAGGAGTTGGAAATTATATCGGAAAGATAATTAAAGATAGACTCGGAATAAACACAAGAGTTGCTCAAATAGGTCATGTTCAGAGGGGTGGTGCTCCAACATTATTTGATAGAATTCTTACAATAAGGCTTGGAGTTAAAGCAGTTGAAATGATAAAAAATGGAGAGTTTGGTAGAATGGCAACACTACTAAATGGAAAAATAGATTCAATACCTCTTAAAGAAGTTCTAGGAAAAACAAAAAAAGTTGATAATTATTGGATAGACTTAAAAAAGGTGTTTGAGATATAAATGAAATTTTTTAGTTCCTTAAGATTTCAGGTTATTGCTTCATTTTTCATTCTTGTAGTTTTGGCTACATTTTTTCTTGGTTCACTTTTAATCAAACAAACAGAAACTAATCTATGGAATGTTGAAGATGAAAAATTAACAACAATTGCAAAACAACTTGCTCTTGCATATGATAGGGTGATTGAAAAATTTCCAACAATGGCAGAAACCTTAAAAACAAATGTAGAAACGGTTAAAAAATTCTATCTTGAAAGATCACTTGATGATTATACATCACCTGTCCATGAACAGAATCCAGAAATTGGTGTAGGATTTTTTATTTATGGTGAATCATTCAACAGGCCTATAGCATTTTATGAGTCACAATCACCTTTATCTGAAAAAACAAGAGTTGTTCTTCCTCTAAATGAAAACGGGGAAGAAGTTGGTTATGTCTGGATTGAAGAGCCAAAGGATATTGTTTATTCAAAAATAAATGAACTCAAAAGAACTCAAAGAAATTTAATCATTTATGTTGTTATAATATCAGGTATATTTGCCCTATATATATCAACTCTTTTTGTAAGCAAGGTAAATGTTGTTAAAAAAGGATTACAAAATTTAAAATCTGATTTAACATATAAAATTCCAAAAATGTCTGGAGAACTTGGCGAGATAAGTTATGCAATAAATGATTTATCTCAAACTCTATATATAACAAGAAGTAATTCTGAGAAAATTCTTGAATCAATAAATTCTGGAGTAATAGTTTTATCAAAAGATGGTTTAATAAAAGATATCAATCGTGCAACTGAAGAACTTCTTGAAATAAAAAGGAAAGACATTTTAAATAAAAGATATTTTGATTTTCCTATATTAAAAGAACTTTTCTCTGATATTAATATTAAAAACAGTGTTAAAGAAAAAAGAATCAAAATAGGAAATTCAGAAAAGATATTCAATATAAATTCATCGCCATTTAATAGTGAGGAAATTTTAATCACAATAGATGATGTTACAGAAGAAGTAAAACTTCTTGAAGAAAAAAGAAAAACTGAAGCACTTAAAACTCTCGGAATCTTCACAACTGGTGTTGCTCATGAGATAAGAAATCCATTAACATCAATAAAGGGTTTTACTCAGATTCTTGAGAAAAGATTAGAATCAAAAGAAGAAGAGATAAAATATATAACTACAATTCTTTCAGAAATAAAAAGGCTTGAAGATATTGTTAAAGATTTATTAGATTATGGAAGACCTTCGCCTCCAAATAAAATTCTATTCAATTTATTTAATGTTATTAAAGATTCAGTATCTCTTCTGTCAGATAAATTAAAAGAAAAAAATTTAAGAGTTGAATATGATATATCATTTGATCCCAAGTTTAATTTTGATCCAAAACAAATGGAACAGGTTGCATTAAATTTAATACTTAATGCAATTGAAAGTTCTGATTATGGTAGTAAAATATTAATAAGAATGAAAAAATATGAAGAGGGAGTATTATTAGAAATAAAAGATTTTGGTTTTGGAATAAAGGAGGAGGATAAAGAAAAAATTTTTACACCATTTTTTACAACAAAAGAGAGGGGAACTGGTCTTGGACTTCCAATTTCACAGAAGATCGTAGAAATGCATGATGGACGCATTTGGTTTACATCAAATATTGAAGGAACATCTTTTTTTGTGTATTTACCAGCATTATAATGATATAATAGTTTTATGAATATTGGTAAGAAGAATAAATTAACAATTTTAATAGTAGATGATGAAGAAAATATTTTAGATTTTCTTGAGGAGGCTTTAAAGGAGGAATATTTAATAATAAAGGGTAAAAATGGTAAAGAGGCAATAAAAAAAGTTCAGGAGTTTTATCCTGATGTAGTATTAATGGATTATAAAATGCCTGGTATGGATGGGATGGAGGCCTTTTTAAAAATTAAAGAGATTGATAAAGATATACCTGTTATTCTTATGACTGCTTATGGAACAAGTCAGGTTGCAATTCAAGCAATGAAAGAGGGTGCATATGATTATGTTACAAAACCCCTTGATCTTGAAGAGATAAAGGTTACTTTAAAGAAAGCAATTGAACTAAAAAAATTATCTGAAAAAATAAAAACAAAAGATAATTTTCCTGAATCGGAATTTGTTATTGAGGGTTTAATAGGCAAATCACAGAATATGCAGGATGTTTATAAATTAATTGGTAAGGCTTCATCATCAGATGTTACAGTTCTTATCTTAGGTGAAAGTGGAACAGGCAAAGAACTTGTTGCAAAATCAATATATATGAATTCAGAAAGAAGAGACAAACCTTTTATAACAGTTAATTGTGCTGCTATTCCAGAGGGACTTCTTGAGTCAGAATTATTTGGGCATGAAAAGGGTTCATTTACTGATGCAAAAGAAAGACACATCGGAAAATTTGAACAAGCAAAGGATGGAACAATCTTTTTGGATGAAATAGGTGATATGAGTTTGCCACTTCAAGCAAAAATTTTAAGGGTTTTGCAGGAAAGATGTTTTGAAAGAGTAGGTGGAAGGGAAACTATTTTTACAAATGCAAGAGTAATTGCAGCAACAAATAAAGATTTAAATAAACTTGTAAATGAAAAAAAATTCAGGGAGGATTTATATTACAGATTAAATGTTTTTTCAATAGCACTTCCACCTTTAAGGGATAGAAAGGATGACATACCAGACCTTGTTGAATATTTTATCTTTAAATATTCACACAAGTATCAAAAAATGATAACAGGTGTTGCACCAGATACAATGGATGCTTTAATGAATTATAACTGGCCAGGAAATGTGAGAGAACTTGAAAATGCCATTGCACATGCAATCGTTGTTTCTCATGGTCAGATAATATTAAAAGAGCATCTACCTCAGAATATTTTAGGGAACAAAACAAAAGAAGTTATATCTAAAGATAAAGGTGTAGAAGATGAAGGAGTTGTTCCTTTGAATGATTTAATTACAAAAGTAGAAAAAGATATGATTGTTAAGGCATTAAAGTCAACTAATGGTAATAAGAGTAAGGCAGCAAGACTTCTTGGAATTTCAAGAAAGTCTTTATTTAATAAAATAAGGGATTATAATATAAACATAGAAAATATAGGAAATATAAAAGAAGATTAATTAATTTTTTAAATAAATAAAATTTAAATTGTGAGGTGCTAAAGGGAGCATGATAATTAAAAAGATGAAAGGAGAGGAAAGAATGAAAAAATTTTTAGGGTTATTAATTATTTTATCACTTCTTTTAACCCTATTTCCTTATTTTAAATTGGGTTATTCAATAACAACTGTTGCAAATGTTCTTGATGTTACATTGACTCCAAACATTGTTGGAGAATTAGTTAGAATAGATATTAAATTTACTTTAACAATTGATGTTTCTGCTAATTCAGACAATATTGTCGTAACATTTCCAAAAGATATAGGAGGAAATTCCTCAAAAGAATTTACCTTACCTTCAATAATTCCAAAAGCAGCAGTTTTAATTGATGGAAGTAATAATATTTCAGATGTACAAGTTGACATGCTTAATAGAAAAGTTGCAGTAATTACATCAATTAATTTAAATAGTGGAGTTTCAAATCCTCATGTTCTAACTTTTTTAACAACATCAGGCATTAAAAATCCTACAAAATCTGGATTTTATTCATTAAAATTTAATACATCACAAGAAACAACTTTGACTACATCACCTTCTTTTTATATCTATCCAGGCCCATTTGATCATGTTGAAGTTATACCAAGTCCAGCATTTTTTACTTCAAATAGATATGCTGTGGGACCAACATCAGAATTTTACCTTGCAAGATATGGATCTTCTGGAATAATGGATCTACTTCCATCAGATATGTATGGAAATACTCTTTTCGAAGGATATACATATACATTCGGAAATTTTGTAAGACCAGAAGATAAAGATTGTGGATATGAAACTTATGATATTCCAACAGCAAGATGGTTTTTAGTTTATGATCCAGATCATCCATCACCTGGGGGCAAAGAGCATGTGAATTGGCATTGGTGGATACCAGGTTTTAGCACTAATTATGCAATAAGATTATCTTCATCTGGAAATAAATCTGATGATACTTCTTTATTTATTCATCCCATTTACAATAAAAATATTTCAGATTTTATACTTGAGACAAAAATTTCATTCGATAATGCGGTTGGTTATCATGGAGGTATCAAATTTAGATTTAATGACTATCTTACAAGATTTAATACTAAAGCCAACGGATATTATGTTGATATATGGGGACCTAATATTAGATTATTAAAAACAGTTAATGGAGTAGAAAATTTGATAACTCAAAGTCCACTTCCTGCAGCAATTTCTGCAAATACTTGGTATACTTTAAAAATAATTGCTTCTGGTTCAAATATTCAAGTTTTCTGGGGACCATCGTCTTCGCCTTTACCAACAACACCAATAATTAATGCTACTGATACAACTTTTAACTCAGGAATTTTTGGAATCTGGCAATATGGTGGTGATGCAACAGTAAGGAGAACTGATTGGGATGATTTTAATATTAAATCTACAACGGGCGTTACTCTTTTTTCAGATAATTTTGAAACAAAGATAGCTGCACCAATTGATCCTCCAGATGATGGAGTTGATGCAAACTTTAGATATTGCGATTCGAATAACAATGGTGTTTATGATTGTATGGATTGTGTTTATCTTGACCTTGATAACTCATTTTCAGTTACAAGAGGTGATATAAGAATAACTGCATCAAGTTGTGGTGGAAGTTATGGACCAGGAAGTATTGTTAAAGCAGGAGATTCTGATATTGGAATCACGTTAAGAACATTAAATGTATTTTTAAATCCTTCAACTGTAAAAGCAGGTGATGAAGATATAGGTGGTCCAGCCCTTGATATTGGGAAAGGTTTAGAAAAATTTCTTCCCACTGAAAAACATGCTGAAAATATAAATATAAATGCTCTTTTTGATCCAGGTGAATGGATTTATGATGATACAAATATTGCAACACTTGTTAGTCCAAAAACTTCAACTCTCTCTGGAGATACAAGACTCACAACTGTAACCATCGGAACAGTAACATATCCAGTAAATAGTGAAGTAATTGCACTTGAGAAACACACTGAAGAATCTTGGGGTGTAGCAGGTAGATATGATATAAAACTCGAGGATCAGCCATGGGGACAACCATTTAATCCAGATCCAACAAAATATGAATGGATTTATCGTTCTATTGATTTTACAGTTAATGAAGGAGACATTCGTTTAACAAAAGTTCAGATTGGGGCAACCATTTATCCTGCAGGTTCAACAGTTGCAGTAGGTGACCTTGATTTTGGTAGAACTCTTGTAAATTTTGATTTTGGAAATTTTGTAGTAAGAGAAAGACATGCAGAAAATATTTTAACAAATAATACTTATGATATAAATGAATGGATTTATAGAGATGTTGATAATAATAGAATTGTTTCTCCAAATGATTATAGACTTACAGAAGTAATAATTGGCGCAACCTCTTATTTAGCAGGTTCAACTGTTGCAGTTGGTGATTTAGATTTAGGAAGGGCATTAATCCCATTTGGTGATTTAGATTTAGGTGAACCACTTGCGCCTTTTGTAGCAAATGAAAAACATGCAGAAAATTTAGCCTCTGATACAAAATATAATCCAGGTGAATGGATATATAATGATGTTGATAATTCATTTTCTGTTACAAATGACGATAAAAGACTCACATCTGTAACTATTGGAACAACAACATATCCTGCAGGTTCAATAGTTACATCTGGGTATGCTCTTATAGGCTTTGCTTCAAATGAAAAGTATTATGATTATGATTTTACAACAACATTTACAACTGAGGATTGGATTTATAGAGATTCAGATGTTTCAAATACTGTAACTGCGGGAGATAAAAGACTCTCAAATGTTACAATTGGAAATAAATCATATCCTGCTGGTTCAACTGTATTGGCATCTGATACTGATGTTGGATTAGTTTTAAATACCATAACATCACCCCTACCACCAGCATTAGGTTATAGATATGTAGACTCTGATAATTCTGGAACATATTCACCATTTGAAAGAATATATTATGAAGATGTTGTAGCATCCTCAAATGGTGTTATTGACCCAGGTGATAAAAGAATAAGAACACCATCATTAAGATACTATAATACTGATACAAGCAAAGAACCAGGACTTGATTCATGTGATTTTGTATATCTTGACCTTGATAACTCAATGACTCCCTCTGAATGTGATGTAAGATTAACACCAGTTAATATATGGACAACAAATAGTTTTGCTCATTATGAAGCAGGAAGTAAAGTAAAAATAACAGACCTTGATGCATCAAAACTCGATCCACTTCAAGTTATCTGGCCATTTATGATGCTAAAACAATATAATAATGGGGCTCAAAGATTATTCTTTGATTATCATTTTGGAGATTACAACTCAAATATGGTTTGGGATGATAATGAACCAGTTAATTTTATTATAGATTTTGTATGGAATTTTAAAGAAGTAAATGGTGTAACAAAATATGTTGTGTCCCCCGGAGATTTAAGAATTTCGACAAACTATCTTATAACAGCATCTTTAACTGGAACAAACCCTGGTATTGTTGATATAAATGGATTTTACACAGCACCAGTTTTAGGAAGTTCTGACCCACCATATGAAGTTACACTCAATGTTACCTTAACAGTTGGTGGAATTTCAAGAACTGGTTCATCTAAAATTGTTTTATTTAGAGGACCACCAAAGGTAACTTTATCTCCTCAAACAATTTGGCTTGCTCCATGTACAGAATATCAATACAAGGCAATTGTTACTGATATAAATGGTAACCCAATTCCTTATGCAGAAAATAATGTAAATTTTGGTGTTGGTTATCCAAAAAATACTAAAACAAATAATTATCTTATGCCTTATTCATTTGGATTTACAGGAATCTATCCAGAAGATTTAGGTATGCAACTTGTTGAATTTTCAAATTTTGAAAAACATGCTGATAATGTCTTAATAAATGTTCCAGCAAACAATGGAAAATTTGATTATGGAGAATGGATATATAGAGATAATGATTTATCTAATTCTGTATCTCCTGGCGACTTAAGATTAACAAAAGTTTATAAAGCAGGAAAAACTTATGCACCAGGAACAACAGTCCAATTAGGCGACTGGGATGCTGGCACTGCTCTTATTGCTTTCAATAATTTAAAAGAAAGACACACTCAACATATTAATTCAAATGCACCTTATCCACCTGCTTTTGATCCCGGTGAATATATTTATTCTGATGAGGATTCAAATTTTGCAGTATCTTTTGGTGATATAAGACTTTCTGATGTAAAAAGAGGGGCTGTTTTTTATCCTGCAGGAACAAAAGTAAATGATAAAGATATTGGAGATTCATTACGACAATTTACAGATGATTCACCAGGAGGAAGTGATGTTTTATTTGTTGATTTAAATGGTAATGGTGTTTTTGATCCAGGTTTCTGGTTCCAGAGTAATAATGATTGGTATTATTTCCCTGGCGAGTGGCTTTATATAGATATTGATACTAATAAGGTTGTAAGTCAAGGTGATTATAGAATTTTATCATGTAGTTGTCTTTCAAATTGTTCAATTTGTAGCTCAATGGGACTTTCACCTGGTTATGTCTTAGCAACTGACCCAGATCAGGGATATAGTTTAAGTGAAGATACAAACATTGATGAAAAAATAAAATTCATTGATAGAAACTCAAATGGCTCGTGGGATTATTTAACTGAACCACTTTACTGGGATAAAAATGGTGACTCTTATGTTACTAAAGATGATATAAGACTTACAGATGTTTCAACTCCAGGGGCAACGATAGATAAAAACGGAAAATTTAGTTCATCTTCCTGTGCAGGAGGTGAATATAGCATATGGGCTTCATTTACTTATAATAGCACCTGTGTTGATGGTACATGTGGTGGAGCAGTTGTTTATAATTCAATTCCAACATATGCAATAGTTACAACAGCAGTAAGGGTTGAAGTTTCACCAAGAGACATCACACTAATTTCAGGAGAAAGAGTTCAATTTACAGCAGTTGCTCTTGATCCACTTGATCATCCAGTAATTACACCAACGCCAGTATGGAGTCTAATTAATATGGATCCAATGTATCCAATTGGAACAATTGATTCATCAACAGGATTATTTACTGCATCTTCAGATAGATGTGTTGAGGGATATATAGTTGCAACAATTCATACAACTTGTTGTGGTGATATTTCTTCAACGCTTCCTCCTCCAGAAGAAAGTAGAACTTCAGCAAAAATTAAAGTAAATGGATTAGTTGATGTACTTGAACAATCAATTACATTTTCTGGAGCTGAAATAAGTGCAAATCTTAAGTGGTTTGTTGATCAAAGTGGAGATAAATTAAAAGTTACAATAACAACAAGTTTAGGAACTTCAAAAGAACTTTACTTCACTCCACCGACAGCAAGTGTTGGAACATGGCAAAATATTTTTGTTTCAATTCCAATAACTGAACTTGGAATAACAACAATTGGAACTACTGTTTCTGTTACAATAAGAGGAGATGTGATACCATCATACCCATCTTCAAAATGGTGTACTTTTGACCTTTATACATTTAACTTTACAACAACTCCACTTCTAACTATAAGTGGAGATAGTTTCACAATTGGTGCTTCAATTTCTGGGTCACTCACTTCTCTTTCTGATTTAAATAATGATGGTGCACTCGATCCATTACCATTTATAAAGGTTGTATTATCAGGTCCATACACAAAAGATTTAATTCTTGAACCATGGGGTTCAACTTCTGTTGTTGATGTTCAAACAGATCTATCTGGTAAATTTAATCTTGGAACTGGATGGGTTGATTCATTAGGATATCATGGTGCAAAATATGATGGAATTTATAAAATTGAAGCATTATCGTCTCCACCAAGTTATAAATATATATATCTAAAATATAAAGATACAATTTCAACAAATCTTGGAAATCTTACAGTTGATTTAACAAATCCACAAGTAATAGAAGGTACTTTACAACTTCCTAGTAGTTTAACTCCTGGAAATAATGATGTTTATGTTGAACTCTGGAAGGTTGATCCTATAAAAGGTGAGAGAATAAACATTTCAGATGGACCTATTAATGAAATTGTTAGAACTAGCCTTCCTCCACAGACATATGCACCTGTTAAACTTGGGGCAAATGGGTACTTCAAGATTTATGCGATAATTGATGAACTTGGAAGTTATGCATTTTTCACAAGAGTTGGAAATGATAAGAGTGGCTTTGGAGATTATACTTATGGAAGATACTATAACCAGATAGGAAATCCAGTTCCATATCATACATTTTCTATTGGTGCTCCAAATTATAAGGCATCTCTTCTTGTTGAACCTACAGTTCTTTATGCAAATAAGTTAAATTATTTCACACTTTTTGTGACAGATAAAGATGGTAATCCACTTGATGAACAGATACTTAACTTGAAAGATAAATTTACATTTGAACTTCCAGCAGGTTGGACATTCCAGAATAAAGTAGTTAAACCATTATCAAAGGGTACATACTTAATTTCTGGAACTCCAGTTGGAACTGGAAGTGGTTCAATGGTTGTTAAAGTTTCAGGTACTCCTCTTGTTTCACTACCAGTTCAATCACTATCTCTATTTAATCCATATGCTTATATAGACCTTGTGAATATAAGATTAGATAGAGAAGTTTTCCCACCAGTTGTGGGTGAAGATTACATCCTTGTAATTGGTTTCCATCAGCCACCAACACCAGGTCTTGTTGTATTTGATCCTGATAAAAATTGGAGTTTAACTTCTGATGAAACAATATTTTATGAAGAGTTATCAAGAAGTGATACTGAAATAAGAATTAAATTCATACCTACAATGTACACTGAACTTCCTCTTAAAGTTAATATTCCTTTAAGAGGAGTTGATAATAGAAGTGATGAAACAACTGGAAAGGTTTCAAGTAATGAGTCAGAATTCAAACTATTCCCGAAATTTACTGTTATAGATGGATTTAAGATAAAAGTTGATACTTTACCAATTGAACTTTTACAGGGAACAACTGGAAGTGTAAGTATAACAATTACTGATATAAATGATGTTGTTCTGAATAACGCTTGGGTTGAAATTTGGGGTTATAACAAGACCGGAAGTGAAGTAACTGATATGTTTAATGTTTCTGGTTCACCAACATCAAAATTAATTATTGATGCTTCACATCTTGACCCACTCAACCAGAATATAATCAATGGTATTTATACTCAATTAAATGTTACTTTCAACCATTCAGCAGATCCAGAACATAATAGAACTCCATTTGAAATTGGAAGATACACTCTTGTAAAAGTATATACTGGAAATCCAAGCATCCCAACTTCAAAAATTAAGGGATATATACCTTATGCATTCCCTATTAATACCAAAAAAACATTGAATATTTCATTACTCTCAATTGATGGTTCATCTTCTAAAGATAAAATTATTACAGGTTTCAAACATCAATTACTGATAAATGCACCAGGAGTTCCAATAGGTTCAGAAATAATAGCAGTTGGTTCAAAAGGTTCATCATTTGTAAATAATAATAATGGAACATATACATTAACACTTGGTGAACCATATCTTGAAAGTGGAGAGGCAAGAATACTTGCAATTGGACCTAACAAAGATACGATTGGTGAACTTATAATTCCTATTATAAAGCCAATTGCTGAAATAACTCCGTCTGATAATATATTATCTAGTGAAATGAACGAAACAATAACAGTAACTCTTAAGGATCCATTCACAAATGCACCTTTATATGTTGAAAAAATAGGAGTTGATGGAAAATTAGATTCATTTGGAAGACCATTTGCATTTAGGTCTGCATTACTTACTAAAGATGAAAAGAGTAATGTTGCACAGGCTTCATTTGTAATAAATGGAAAGGATAATCCTAACCCAACACTTCCAGATATACCAACAGTAATTCTTTATTATAAAACAACAGATGTTCCTACTGGAAAATTTGTCGTTATAAATGAGTTCACATTTGTTTCTGTGATGGTTAAGGTTGAAATAACAACACCAACAGGTGGAGTTCTTGATAAAGCATTTGTAAATAGACAGAATAGAATTAAGATAACAGTAACAGATGCTCATAATGAACCTGTAGCAAACGCTGAGGTTGGTATAACCTTTGCCTATAATTATGATTCAACAATTTATGATCTTAAGGGATTTACTGATAATTTAGGTGTTGTGGTGTTCATAAACTTTGTTCCAAAATATGTTGGTGGTTATGATGTTGTTGTTAAGAAGGTTGATAAAGAATATGTGTTTAAAGATATATTCTATTCTAAAGAAGTAACTGAGGATTTAAATCCTCCAGATATTCTAATTTTAGAGCCAGAAGATGGAAAAACTGTTGATAAGAATAAGGTTGATGTTTCTGGTAAAGTAACCGACGAATCAATGATTACTGCAGTTTATGTTAATGGAGTAAGGGTTGATTTACTTCCTGGTGGATTATTTATGACAAGCGTAACTCTTGAAGAGGGAACAAATAGAATTAGAGTTATTGCAGTTGATGAATTCGGAAATATTGGAACAAAAGAAGTTATGGTTGTTTATACACCTCCAACACTTAAACTTGAGATAGATCCAGTTCCAAAATTCGTAAACAAGCCACAGCTAACAATTTTGGGTGTTACTGATATTGGAGCAAGAGTATTAATAAATGACGAAGAGGTTGAAGTAGAAAGTGATGGTAAGTTTGCACATGAAATGATTCTCCTTGAAGGTTTAAATTCAATAGTTGTAAGAGCTGAAAAGGGTTCTCTTTCAAGAGTAAAGAGAATTTCAGTAACCCTTGATTCAACACCTCCAGTTCTTAAAGTGACAGTTCCAGAATCTGTTAAAGATAGAGTTTTTGAAGTTAAAGGAACAACAGAAGTTGGAGTTACCCTTACAATAAATGGTGAACCTGTAATTGTTAATCCAGATGGTTCATTCAGTATGGTTTTGACTATTCCAGAAGGTGAAAAAGAGTTACCAGTTGAGGTTAAAGCAGTTGATCAGGCAGGAAATACAACAACATACTCTAAAATTGTTAAATATCAGAGATTGATAATAATTGAAATGATAATAAATTCTCCAGTTATTAAAGTTACTAAAGATGATGTAACTACATCTGTAATTTATGAAATTGCTCCATTTACAATGCCTCCTGGAAGAACAATGGTACCATTAAGATTTATTGCTGAAACATTTGGAGCAAAAGTTGATTGGGATCCTAAGACAGAGGGAATACATATTGAACTTAAGAAGAGCGATGGAAAAACAATAGTGATTGACATGCAACTTGGAAATAAGATTGCTTATGTTAATGGTAACCCTGTTGTGCTTGATGTTGCTCCATTTACAGTTGAACCTCAGGGAAGAACAGTTGTCCCAATAAGATTTATAGCAGAGGCATTTGGTGCTCAGGTTGATTGGTCTGATGTACTTCAGAAGGTAACAATAACCTACTATCCATAGGATAAGAAGGGAAAATTTATAAGGGGCTTGGAATTCCAAGCCCCTTTTTTTATTTCTTAAATATTTTTTTAAATTTTTTTACTCAATATAGATAGGAACTTTTATTTCTAATTTATTCTCAGGAAGACCTGAAGGATTTGCTTTTTCAAATATTATAAAACCTCTTTTTATATTAACATTACTTATATCAAGATGTTTTTCAAAAAAAACAAAATTTTCTGTCATCCAGTTTTCATTTGTTTCAATATGATCAGTAATTACAATATTCCCATTTTCATCTTCAATTCTTACAGGAAAACTACCTTCAAAAAAGAAACTACCTTTTGCCTTTCCCTTAATATAAATAGGATTTTGAATCTTTTGATATGGTTTAGGTGAATCAATTATAATTACATCTTTTGCATCATTAATTTTTTTAGTAATTGAATATCTCTGATAAAGATTAAAAGCAATAATAATAATGATAATAATTATCAGAATAATAATTATTTTATTTGTATATTTCAACTAAATCCTCCTTTTATAAACTCTTATGGTTGGAAAAGTTCTTCTGGAAGAAATTTTACTTCTTTAACTTCAGAAAATTGTTTGGCTGTATATTCTATCTGAATCCATAAAATTTTTGCTCTGCAGGCACCACCTGATGTTTTGAAATAAGGGTCATCAAACCATAAGGTTAATACACCATTTTTTAATTCAGTTTTTGTAAGTTTAACTCCTTCAAGAGGATATTCAGTTGAGATTCCTTTACTTTTTTCTTCTTCAGTTAACTTTCCCTCTAAAAGAAGTTTTATTGTGTCTTCAATTAGATTTTCACTTTTTATTTTTCTTTCAACAGGAACAAGGCCCTTTTCACTACATAAAATATTTCCAGTAGCATCTCTATCAAGTTCAGAATTGTAGTAATATAATTTTACAGTTACTTCTTTTGGCGATGTTTTACAGGATATAAAAGAAAGAGTAATTATAATTAGGCATAATAGAGAGATTAATTTAATTTTTTCCATAATACCTCCTTTCAACATTCTATCTTATATTATAAACAATTAATTCAATAAAAAGTTTCAAAAATAGAGTAAATTAAATTTCTTCTATTTCTGAAACATCACTTATTTCTTCTATCTTACTCTCTCCGTCTTTAATTTTTACATAGAAAGTTTTATCCCCTATTTCCATTAAGATTCTATCATGAGTTATTAGGATTATCTGCCTATTAAGTATCTCACTAACTTTTTTTAAAAATTCACCAATCAATTTTTTACTTCCTTCATCAAGAAATGTTAATGGCTCATCTAAAATTAGTGGTCCTTCAAATCTTGGATTTATACTTTTTTCAAGAATGCTTATCCTTAAAGCAAGAGATATTATCTGAGATACAGTACCTCCGCTTGTATCAAGTGGATCACCTTCAAAATATAAATCACCACTTTCTTTTCTTACCACTATTCTGGCAATATTTCTATTTCTTTCTTCATCAAGTTCAATTCTAAAGGTTAAATCTTTATAAATCGTTTTAAGAGCCCTATTTACAAGATTTTCAATGCCCTGCATTGTCGAAACTCTCAATTTTTCATAAGCAATTTCAAGTATCCTTTTTGCTTCACTATAAACTTTTCTTTTTTTATCAATATTAAATAGTTCTTCATTTTTTTCATCAATTTCTTTTTTAATCCTATCTCTTTCGCCTATTTTTCTTTCAATTTTCTGGTAGGATGAAAAAAACCTACTTTCTAAATTCTCTATTGAGTTCATTTTCTATACTCTGAATTGATAATTCAAGTTTTTTTGTTTTTTCAATTATCTCTTCTTCAAGTTTTTTAATTTCTTCACCAAGAGAATCAATATTAGAAAGTCCAAATTCATTCTTGAGTTCATTTTTTATCTCATCCTCTCTTTTTTTAAGAGATTCTATTTTTCCAGAAAGTTCATCCCTTCTTTTTAATAGATATTTTATTCTTTTATTGTACTCATCAATTTTTGATAAAATTTCATCAATACTCATCTATTACCTCCACATTTTTTTAATATTATTCTCAATATTCTTTTCTATCTTTTCATCTATTTCTCTATAACATACAGGGCAAACTCCATTTTCTACTATTAAATTTACATAACCATTAATTAATTCATTTATATTATCTTCTACTTTTTTCTTTTCTTTTTCTTCTAACTCTATCTCATTTTTTATTTTCTTGTGCTGTAAATATATATTTTTTAATTTGATAAATTTTTCTTTTAAAGATAAAATTTCTTCAATTTTTTCATAATATATTTCATTATCTTTATAAAGTTTCAGTTCATTATAATTTTTCTGTAATTCCTTCTGATTATTTATAAGTTCTTCAAAAATTGATTTTAATTTCAAGTATTTTAATTTTTTATTAATTAAATCTATAGATTCATAATCAATTTCATCAATATTTTTAAGTTTTAAATAGTAGATATTCAGTTCTTCACTTTCCTTTCTAAGTTCATTGTAGTTACTCTTAATTTTTATGAGTTTCTTTTTTTTATCATCTAATTTCTTTAAGACATCAATTTCATCTTTTATCTTAAGTATCTCATCCTTTTTTTGATCAACTCCTTCATAGTTTTTAAGGCTACTTTCCTTTTCTTCAATTTCCCTTTTTAACTCTTTTTCTCTTCTATTTAATCTGTCAAGATCTAAAGATAAAGATTTTATAGCCTCATCAACAGTTTGTCCTCCTGAAATAGTAAGAAGAGTTGAATGAAGAGTTGATGGTGTCTCATCAATAAGATAAACAGATTCCATCTGATCTTTTATTTGAGGAGAAAGTTTAAGTCCATTTTCAATAGGTAGAGTTTCTATTCTTAATATTTTCTTAATATCTAACGGTATCTCCCTTCCAAAATTTGAATATTCAACCCTTTGATTATCTGGAGAGATTAAAACATATCTATTTATTTTATCACCTCTTTCTCTTATAATTGTATAATCATTATCAAGAGTTACAGAGCATGAAGCAAAGGTTTCTCCCTTTTTTATAAAGCCTGTTCCTTGTGGTTCATTAAAAAATATCCATTTAAGCGCTCTTATAACTGCGCTTTTACCCCTATTTCCTTTTCCAAGAAAAATATTTATTTTTGGAGAAAGTTCAATAGTTGTATGTGAATGAGATTGAAAATTTCTTAATACTATTTTTTTAATGAACATCTTTTAACCTATAGATAAAATAAACTCCATTGTCTTCTTTAATAATGTCCCCGCTTTTTGCTAAATCATCAAGAAAATCTGATAGTTCGTTTTGATCAACAAATCTTATACCCATTTTTTCAAAATCAATTACTATTTCACCAAAATTGATACTTTCAATAACTCCTTCATCTTTTAAATATTGAAGTAAGGCATTCTTTTTGATATCAACACTTTCTTTTAATTCCTCAAAAGGATTCTTGGTGTGAGGTGGTGTTGAATATGCTTTTCTAATTCTTATAGGAATGCTTCTCTGATAAATAGCAGAAGAGATAAATGCATCACCCGTTTTTAAATAAGGCAACCTGTCAATATCGTTTTTAGAAAGATCTGTTTCATTATTAATTGTCCTTAAATCTGTTTCTCTTACAGTTCTGAAGATAAATTTTGTCGCAAGTTGTGCTAAAATTGTATCATCAAGAAGAGAAGGTCTCTGTGTTGAAAGAATCAAAAATATTCCATATTTTCTCCCTTCTTGTGATATTGTTTTTAATATTCTTTTAGATGGAATTAGATATGGTGAATCTTTAGGAGCAAAGTTATGTGCTTCATCAATAATTACAAAGAAAGGTGGAAAATATGAAGCCAACTCGCCTCTTTTCTGCCCATCTTTAAAGGACCTTCTTTTTTCAACAAGTTTATCTAAAAAGAAAGAGGCAAATACTTTTATGGTTTCAAGATTTCCCCAACTTACTCCAATATTTTTATCCTCTATCCATTTTAATATCTCTCTATCGCTTTTACCAAAGATATTTAATCTTATAAGATGGTTCAATTTTCTTAAAACAGCCCTTGCACTACTTCTGCTAATAATACTCTTTTCGCTTTCAGCATCGCTTTTTTCTGACATCTCTTTTAAGATATCCCTAAATTTAGAAAGAGATTTTTCCTTTCCCATTGAATAGTATGCATTATAGATTACATCTTCCTGAGGAATTTCAATTTCACCAATTGATTTAAAAAGATTATCAACTTCTCCATAATTTAATTCAGAAAAATCAATTCCAATATTTTCTCCAATATTGAAAACTCTTATATTATTTTCAATTTTATTACTATAACCTGGCAAACTTTTATCACTTAAAGAAAAATCCATTTCAAAATGTGGGTCAAAAACAACTGCAGGATAATTTTGTTTTGCAATTTCTTCAATTAAAACTCTAATTAAAAAAGATTTTCCTGAGCCAGAACCACCAAATATTCCAATGTGTGGATACTCTGACATTTCATTGATACTGAATATAAAAGGAGCTTCCTTTTGAATATAATTCCTTCCATCCTGAGTTATGTAATACAGATTTTTCAAAGAGTTCGGAAGTTCATTAAAAAATCTTTCACTATTTTTTATTCCTCCTAAAATTAGCCCTTCCTCTTTTATCTTCAAAATATTTTTTATTTCATCAAACTTGGCTCTCCTAACTTCGCTTCCAATTTTTACAGGATATGGAGGTTCATCAATAAGTTTTAATTTACCAATATTGATATCCTCTTCTTCAACTTCAAAACCAAGAATTTTTAGATGATTTATCATCCTTTCATCCTTTTCATTTCCAAGATCAGGCCTTGGGAAAAATCTATTTATAGTAAATGATTCAGATATTTCTCCAAGATACTCTTTTTCATCTTTTACAAAAAAATAGTCTCTTAATGAAAACCTTTCTTCTCTTGATGCTATATAAACTTCATACTGACTGCTTTCTCCTACAACATATATTTTTCCATTCATCTTAAACCTCTTTTTTCTTTAAATATTATCTCAAAACTTCTTTGGTTTAAAAAGTTTTTAACAAAAAATTCCGCTTCCTTTTCAGATAAATTAGCACCCTGATGCGCAAGATCTTTAAAAATTGGTATTCCTCTTTCATTTTCAGGAGTTATAAATAAGATGAAAGAAGCAATTTCTTTATATCTATTCCTATTTTCAAAAAAAATGTCAAATGATATTGGCACTGGATCAATTGATGCTCTTAAATATACAACTGAATAATCTTTTTTATTTATTGGAGTTTCAAGAAATATCATTTCGCCTTTTCCAATATTTCCTGTTAAAATCTCCTTATCTCCTATTTCTCCAAGTTCACTACTGCCAATGTCCTCAATAATTCCTACGATTGTGATTTTTTTATTTATACTCTCTTTTTTTAATTTATAAAAAAATGAAGGTACCTCTCCCTCAAGATGAGTTAGAGACCCATCCATAAACAAGATATCTCCTTCTTTTAAATATTCTAAACTTTTTAAACCAGCAAGAATTTCAAGTTTTGCCATAAATTCATATCTTAATTTTTCCTCAACATAGAAAAGGTCAAGAAGAGAAGGTTTTTTATTTTTTAATTTAAGATCCTCTAATTTCTCATTAAAATAAGAAATATCTTCATCTAACAAAGGTGAAAAAACATCATAATAATATATTTTTATATTCATTTGAGGAGAATAGGAGTATGATCTGAAAATATAAAGATAATTCGGGAATTTAGTTCCAAATTTTGCCATTGAACCATCAACAAAAAAAGTTGAAAAAGTAAAATCCTCTTTTTTCTCTATTTTTTCCTTTTTACTATTTATCAGTTCAATAAAATTTTCTCTTTCTTTGATTAAATCTTCTAATCTAATTCCAATTTTTTTAAACTTTTCTTTAAAATTATCAAGATTTTCTATTATATTTTTCTCTTGCTTCTTCATATCTATTTAAAACCTCTTTTTTTACTTCTTCATCCACTTTTTCATCCTTTAAAATCTCATCAATTATTTTTTCAGGATCAAAAGAGTCAATATTTTTACCTTTTAAAGATTGAAAAAAATCATTAAAAATAAAATCCTTTATCTCCTGTGCCTCCTTTGATTCTATTTCTTCTTTTTTAAGAACATTTTTTAATTTTTTTAATTCAATTTCAATTTTTGAACCATCAATCTTTAAGAGCACTACCTGTGGCACTCTATCAAATTGGTTTATTGAATCTCTTGCTATACTTCCAGGTGAGATGAATATTTTTCCATTTACCTTTCTTTCTCCAAAGCCATCATGATAGTGACCTATTAAAATGATATCTGCATCTGTTATATTAGAAACTTCTTCAAGAGATAAAGTTTGAAAAGGAACTTTAAATGGTAATACATATGAATGCACCATCTGTATTAAAATAAGTCCTTTTCTTTTTTTTTCAACTCTTAAAAGTTCTGGATCAGAGTCAACCCCATTTTTATAATTTATTCCCTGAATTTCTATTTCAGTATCAAATTGAGGATAACTTTCACCATCTTTCAATATCTTTACCAAATGTGCTTCTTCAAGAATCTTTACTGCTTTTCTATTATATGTTTCTGGATTTCTTCCTTCAATATCATGATTACCAAGAATACTTATAATTGGTCTTGAATTGAATTTTTTTAATACTTTGATAAGAGAAATTATTACTTCATCACTTGGTGAGGGTCTACTAAAAAAATCCCCTCCAAAAAGAACATAGTCGACATTCTCTTCATTAGCGATATCTTTTATCTCCTCAATTTTTTTGATGATTGATTGTAGATAATTATCTTTTCTACTTGAGATGGGAATTTCCTGTAGATGAGTATCAGTAAAGAATAGAATCTTCTTCATATTTTTATTATAACTTATTTTGTATGTTTTAATTCTTTAAATAGCGAACAAAACAGACAGTCTCATTTGTTCACTTAAGAGATAAAAAATTTGAAATATGAGTTATTATTATGAAAAGGAGTGAAGAAGGATTTATGAAAGTTGTTGATACAGAAAAAATAAATGAACTTGATAAGAAAATGGAGAGTGAGTTTGAGGTTTCTTCACAGATTTTAATGGAGAATGCCGCAATTAGTGTTGTCAATTTTCTTGTAAAAGAATTTAATTCACTTAAAGATAAAAAAATTTTAATATTTTGTGGTGGAGGAAACAATGGTGGTGATGGTTTTGCAGTTGCAAGAAAACTCCACTCTTTAAAATCTCATGTTAAAGTCTATCTTTTAAAAGAAGAGGAAAGTTTAAAAGGTGATGCAAAAATCAATTTCGAAAGAGTAAAAAAAATTGGGATTCCAATATTAAAGGAAATCAATTTAATAAAAATTAAAGAAGAGATCGAAAATTCTGAAATTATTATTGATGCCATATTTGGTACTGGTTTAAAAAGAGAAATTGAAGGAGAGTTAAAAGAGATTATAAATTTAATAAATAATTCAAATAAATATATTTTAAGCATTGATATTCCTTCTGGAATAAATGGAGATAATGGAAAAGAGATGGGAGTATCAATAAAAGCAAGTTCTACCGTTACCTTTGGATTACCTAAATTTGGAAATCTCCTCTTGCCAGGTTATGAAAGATGTGGAAAGTTGGCGCTTTCTTATATTTCATATCCTGAAAATATATATAAAGATATTAAAACTCAAATAAACAGTCCTATTATTATACCTGAGAGGAAAAAAGAAGCTCATAAAAAAGATTTTGGTGATATTCTTTTCATTTCAGGTAGCAAAAAATATATGGGTGCGCCATATTTTTCATCATATTCATTTATAAAATGTGGTGGTGGATACGCAAGGTTAGCAACTGTAAAATCAATAATACCCTATCTATCCATAACTGCAAAAGAGATTGTTTATTATTCAATGGATGAAACTATAGACGGAACAATTTCAATAGAAAATTTTAATAGAATAATGGAAATTGTAGATGAAGTTGAAATGGTTGTTATTGGACCTGGAATGGGATTGAATGATGAGACACAAAAATTGATAATCAAACTAATTGAAAATATTGAAAAACCAGTTATTATCGATGGTGATGGATTTACTGCTATTAAAGAAATTCTTAATATATTAAAAAATAGAAAATTTATAACAGTTTTAACACCACACATGGGAGAGTTTTCGAGGTTAATTAAAATTGATAAAGATAAGATTGAGAATGATAAAATAAAAATAGTTTTAGAAAAATCAAGTGAATTAAATTCAATAATTGTTTTAAAAGGTTATCACTCATTAATATCTTATCCAGATGGTTCTTTGTTTATTAATATGAGCGGAAATCCAGGTCTTGCAAAAGCAGGTACTGGTGATGTATTAAATGGTATAATTTGTGGAATGTATGGTCTTGGATTAAACATTTTTGATTCTGTTAGAATGGGAGTTTTTATTCATGGTTTTGCAGCTGATATTTTAAAGGAAAGACTTGGTGAAGATGGAATTACTGCAACTGACTTGATTAATTTCCTTCCATTTACAATTAAAAAATATAAAGAAGATTTTGAAAATATAAAGAAAAAATATTCTATTGAAGTAGTTGTTTAGGGAATAATATGATTACTTTACCTGAAGAGTTAAGTTTTAATGAGAAAAAAGAGACAGAAAGAATAGTAAATTTTATTAAAGATATTTTAAAAAAATTTAATAAAAATAAAGTAATCATTGGTTTATCTGGTGGTATTGATTCTACTATTGTTTTAAAATTATTAACTCTTTCAATGGAAAAGGAAAATATAACTACTCTTATAATGCCAGATAGGGATAGTGATAAAAAAAACTTAATTGATGCAATTGAATTTGCAAAAGATACACATGTGAAATATAAAATAATAAATATTTCAAGGGTTCTTTCAAAATTTGGAATTTACATATCTTTACCATATTTTATTCTTCCAACAAAAAGATTAAGAGAAAATGTAACAAAAAATTTTTATATAAAGTATGAAAAAAAGTTTGGGAAGTCTCCGTTTTATTTACAATATAACCCTCCTGATGAACTAAAAAATGATACATTTTTTTATAAAGGAATTGCTTATCATAGAATAAAACATCGAATAAGGATGGTTTATTTATATTACTATGGAGAATTAAATAATGCTCTTGTCGCTGGAACAACAAATAAGACAGAAATTAACTTAGGATTTTTTGTAAAATATGGCGATTCAGCATCTGATTTCGAACCAATTGCACATCTTTTTAAATCACAAGTTTTTAAACTTTCAGAATACCTAAAAATACCAGAAAAAATTTACACAAAACCACCATCACCAGATTTACTGCCTGGTATAACTGATGAATTTGCAATGGGCTTATCTTATGAAATGATAGATAGAATATTATTAAGATTTTTAAAAGGAATGAAACCAGAAAATATATCAGAAGAACTTAACTTCGATTTAAATTTAATAAACAATCTTTATGAAGCATATACAAAATCTGAAAGTATGAGAATTCTACCCCCAAATCTCTTATAATTTTTATTTAATTGAGAGAACAACTCCTTCAATGCTCCATAGGTCTGAATCAACTTTTAACTTATATCCTATTTTAAAAACATCACTTCCATATTTTAAACTTGTCCATTTGTAATTAAAGGTTATTGTTATGTCCTGTAAAACTGGTTGCTCTGCGATAACAACTCTTCCATCTGAAGTTTCAACCCATTTTTTTGATTGTTCAACTATTGGTTCTTCTAAAATCTGTCCATATACTCTTCCAGATTTATCAACTATTCTGTCTCCTTTTTTTACTGCTTTACTTATTTCAGGTGGCACTTCAAGTAATTTCATTGTAATTGTATAATTTTTATATAGTATCTGTTTTTTAAATATGTAAGGTCTTAAAAAATAGAAAAGGACAATTAAAATTATTATAAAAACAGATATATCAAAAAGATTGAATAACCCAAATAGTTTGAAATTTTTTATTCCTTTATCTCTTCTTTCCATATATCGCCTCCTAATGCCTTAATTTTTTGATCAAAATTGAAGTATCCTCTTTCAATGTGGTATATCTTATTAACTGTTGTTTCGTTTTCTGCAAAAAGACCAGCAAGGACAAGAGATGCTCCTGCTCTTAAATCAGGCGCATTAACCTCTGTTCCATATAGTTTATCAACTCCTTCAACAAATAGAGTATTGCCTTCAATCTTAATTTTTGCACCCATCTTTTTAAGTTCTGGAATTATCATAAATCTATTTTCGAAAACTGTTTCTGTTATTAAACTGACACCTTCTGATATAGAAGCAAGAACAACCATTTGTGATTGAAGATCTGTAGGAAAACCAGGAAATGGCATTGTCCTTATTTCAAATGCCTTTCCTCTTTTTTTAGAAATAACTCTTATTCTTTTTCCATTTTCAATTCTTAAATCAACTCCAATTTCTCTTAATTTAAAAATAAGAGGCACATTGTCCTCAAAAATAACAGGTTTTACTACAACATCTCCACCACATATTGCTGTTGCTATCATAAAAGTTCCTGCTTCAACTCTATCTGGTGATAAAACATGCGAAGTACCATGTAATTTCTTTACTCCAGAAATTTTTATTGTTCTCGTACCAGCACCTTCTATTTTTGCACCCATAGAATTTAAAAAATCAGCAAGTTCAACAATTTCTGGCTCCTGTGCAGCATTTTCAATTACGGTCTCACCCTCTGCTAAAGTAGCTGCTATGATGGTATTTTCTGTTGCACCAACCGATGGGTAATCAAAATATACCTTATCTCCTTTAAGTTTTTTACCCTTTCCATCTATTGTTTGCCCTTCAACCTGAACTTCTGCTCCAAGAGCATTGAAACCTTTAAGATGTAAATTTATAGGCCTCATACCTATATGACATCCACCAGGTAATGGTGCGATAACCTTTCCGAATCTTGCAAGAAGAGCACCAACAAGGGTTATACTTCCTCTAATTTTTTTGGCTTCATCGCTATTTATGTTGTAATTTATATTACTATTTTCAATTAATATAGTATCATCATCTATAAACTTAACTTTTGAACCTATTGATTTAATTGCTTCAAGAAGAGTAATGATATCAAGGATTTTTGGTACATTTTTAATTAAAACTGGTTCATCAGTAAGTAGAGATGCTGCAATTAAAGGAAGGCATCCATTCTTTGATCCCTGAATTGTAACCTCTCCTTTTAGTTTTTTTCCGCCTCTAATTTTATATACTTCCATAGAAATACTCCTTTATTATATTTTTGATTCTCTCTGACGCTTTACCATCTCCAAACGGATTATAATTATAAACTGGTTTCCATCCATTTTCGATAATATCCTTAACATTTTCAAAAATTCTTTTCTCATCTGTTCCGACAATTCTAACAAACCCTGCCTCAACTCCCTCTGGTCTTTCTGTTTCATTTCTTAATAAGAGAACTGGTTTGTTTATTGTTGGTGCTTCTTCTTGAACTCCACCAGAATCTGATAGAATAAGAAAACTTTTCTTCAAAAGATGAATGAATGTTATATAATCAAGGGGTTCTGTTATTAATATATTTTCAACTCCTTTTAAAATTGGAATAATTTTCTCTCTTACAACTGGATTTTTATGTATTGGTATCACAAAAAAAAGATCTTTATATTTTTCTGATAAATTTTTTATTGCATTCCCAATTCTTGATAAACCATTTTCCCATGATTCCCTTCTATGTGCCGTGACTGTAATAATTTTTTTATCATCTGGTAAATCTATTTTAAAATTGATTTTGAAATTTAATATTTTTTGAACTGCATCAACTATTGTATTTCCTGTAACAAATATTTTATCTTTATCAACTCCTTCTTTTAATAAGTTATTTTTTGCACTATCAGTTGGAGCAAAATGTAAACTTGCAAGTTTGCCAACAAGAGTCCTATTCATTTCTTCTGGGAATGGATAATACATGTTATTTGTTCTTAGTCCTGCTTCAACATGTCCAACAGGTATTTTATGATAAAAAGATGTAAGTGATGATATAAAAGTTGTTGTAGTATCGCCCTGAACTACTACAATATCAAATTTCTCTTCTTTTAATATCTTGCTAACTCCATCAATAACTTCTTTTGTTATATATTCAAGTGATTGCTTTTCTTTCATTATATTTAAAGAATAATGAGGTTTGATATTAAATATATTTAGTAATTCGTTTACCATTTCTTTATGTTGACCAGTATTTAAAATTTTTATATCAAAATCTTTATCTTCTTTTAATAATTCAATTAAAGGAAAAAGTTTTATTACTTCTGGTCTTGTGCCAAATATAATTAAAACTTTTATCAAAGTGATAACCTCTTAAGCAAAATAATAGAAAGAATTGAAAATAGTATTGTTATGAAATAAAGTAAAATAATTACCTCTTTTTCCTTCATACCACTATACATCAATTTATAATGTATGTGGTCCATGTCAGCTTCAAATATATTTTTTCTTCTTAAGGCTCTTCTTATTATGCTTGAGAAGGTTTCTATTATAGGAAATCCAAGTGCAATTATTGCAACAATAAGTATAACTGATGCTGTTGTCTTTAAAGCACCCCAAACAGCAACTTCTGCAAGAATAAATCCTAAAAGAAGTGCTCCAGAGTCGCCAAGGTATATTTTTGCAGGAGGGAAATTAAAAATTAAAAAGCCTAGACTTACACCTGATATTGCAAAACATATTGTTGCAACAACAAATTGGCCCTTTAGAATTGATACAAAACCAAGAGTTATCGCAACTATTGAAACAATTCCTGATGCAAGACCATCAAGTCCATCAATTATATTAATTGCATTTGTTATTCCTGTGATCCATAGAATTGTAAATGGTATTGAAAGTTCCTTTAAATAAAGATATCCTCCAGCTGGATTTGTAATAAAATTAACCTTTACTCCATAATATATTGGGATTAATGTTGCAATTATCTCAAATAATAGTTTTATCCATGCATTCAATTTAAATTTATCATCAATAACACCTACAAGAAATATTATTGTTCCACCAATTAAAATTGATAAAAGCTGTTTTGATGGATTCTGTGCATATAAATATATAAAAAGGATGAGTAAAGATATATATATTGAAAAACCACCACTCCTTGGCATCAACTTGGGAGTTATTTTTTCTTTATCCCCTCTTTTTTCATGTGGTTTATCAATGATTTTTAATTTTTTACCAATATATATTGAAGCAGGAGTTAAGATTATCGATATAAAGAGAAAAATAATAAAATAGTAGAAATTTGGAAGAAAATTTTTCATTTATTTTGTTCCAAAAAGTCTGTCACCTGCATCACCAAGACCTGGTAATATATATCCATGATCATTCAATCTATCATCTATTGCTATAGTATAAATTGTTACATCTGGATAATATTCTCTGATAAAATAGATACCTTCAGGTGCTGAAACAAGTGAAATTACATCTATATTTTCAATTTTCACATTTTTTTCAATCAAAATGTCTATACTTTTAACAATGGAACCACCTGTTGCAAGCATAGGATCAAGAAGAAAAACTTTTGTTTCACCTATTGAAATAGGAAGTTTTACATAATATGTAACTGGTTTTAATGTTTCTGGGTCTCTATACATTCCGATATGGCCAACCTTTGCGTTTGGTATAAGATTAAGGATTCCATCACTCATCACCAAACCTGCTCTTAAAATTGAGACAAGAGTTATTTTGGTTGATAATATATAGCCCTTTGTTTTCATAAGAGGTGTTTCAACTTCAATTTCTTCAAGTGGTAAATCTCTTGTAATTTCATAAGCAATTAACGCTGATACCTCTTTTACAAGTTCTCTAAACTCTTTTGGATTTGTATTTTTATCTCTTAGATATGTCAATTTATGTTTTATTAATGCATGCTCAAGAAGTTTTACATTTTTAAAATCCATCTATCCTCCTTTCTTAAAAATTATATCACAACTTCTTCAACACAATCCCTTCTATGTTAATAGAGTTTGTTTTAATAATTTCAACTATTTTATAGTTAGTTAATCTTTCTTTAAAATTTTTAAATTGCCCTTTTTCATACTCAAAAGTAAGAACACCTTCTTTATTTAAAAAATATTTAGATTTATCAATCAAAATTCTTATATGATTTAAACCATCCATACCACTTAATAAAGCCTCTTTTGGCTCCATCTTAACATCTAATGGAAGATTATCATATTCTTTTATTTTTATATACGGAGGATTTGAAATTATAAGATCATATTTCGAATTTATATTAGTAAACATATCGCTTAAAATTATTTCATACCTATTTTCAGGAATATTAAATTTTTTCAAATTTAAATATGTATTATGAAGTGCCTTATCGCTTATATCAACAAAAGTACATTTTTCAATAGAATTATTAAGAATAAGAGATATTCCAATAACGCCACTACCACAGCATATATCAAGAGCATTATCAAACTTACTAAAATTTTTTATAATGTGATAAACTATCTCTTCTGTTTCGAATCTTGGAATAAATACACCTTCGTTTATGATAAACTCATAGTCAAGAAAATATTTTTTATTTGTTATATATGATAATGGATAACCATTCTTTCTTAATTTAAATTTTTTTATTATTTCTTCATAATATGTAGCATCAATTTTATCTTTTAAAGAAAGATGAAACTTCTCTTTAGATATATTTAATGAATTTCTTATAATTATTTCGCTTTCTATTTTTGAATTTAATAATTTGCTTCCAAACAAAAATAGTTCTCTTAATTCATAACTCAAGATTTTCAATTTTTCTTTTTTTGTCCTCTTCTTTTAAGGCATCTATAAGTTCATCCAAATTACCCTCAAGAATGTTTGAAAGGTTATAAAGTGATAAACCAATTCTATGATCAGTAACTCTATTTTGAGGGTAATTATATGTTCTTATCTTTTCACTTCTTTCTCCCCACCCTATCTGTTTTTTTCTCTCCTTTCCAATCTCTTCTTCTTTTTGTGTTTGATAATAATCATAAAGCCTTGCTCTTAAAACTCTTAAGGCTTTTTCTTTATTTTTAAGTTGAGACCTTTCATCCTGACAGGTTACTACAAAACCAGTTGGTATATGTGTTATTCTTACTGCTGATTCAGTTTTTTGTACACATTGTCCACCATGACCACTTGCTCTATATACATCAATTCTTAAATCATCAGGATTTATATCAATATCAACTTCTCCAATTTCTGATAAAACTGCAACCGTTACTGTTGAAGTATGTATTCTGCCAGATGCTTCAGTAACAGGAACTCTCTGAACTCTGTGAACACCACTTTCATATTTTAGTTCTCCAAAAGCTCCTTTACCTTTTATTGAAAAAATTATTTCCTTATACCCACCAATGTCAGTTGGATGAGAGTCAATTACTTCTATTTTCCATTTTTTCTTTTCAGCAAAATATGAATACATTCTGAAAAGATCTGCTGCAAAAAGAGCTGCTTCTTCTCCACCTGCTGCTGCTCTAATTTCCATTATTACATCTTTTTCATCTCTTTCATCTTTTTGTACAAGAGAAACTATTATTTTATCAAGTAATTCTTTTTCTTTATCCTTAAGTTTTTCTAACTCCTCTTTTGCTAATTCTTCCATATCAGGCTCATCAAGAAGTTTATTCACATCTTCAATCTCTTTTCTAATTTTTTTTAATTCTCTATAAAGAAGAACACTTTCTTCTATTAAGGATTTTTCTTTTAAAAGAGAGTTAAGAGTATCACTATTTTTATATGTACTTTCATCAGTAAGAAGTTTTTCTATATCTTCATATTTTTTTTCAAGTTCTTCAAGTTTTTTTTCTATCTTCATTTTTTATCAATCCTTAATAGTAAAAACCTTGTACTTTCTTTTATTTTACCTAATGGATAATCTCCCCATATTTCTTTTAATTTAAAATTATTAAAACTTAAGAATTCTTCAATTCCTTTTGGTGTGAATGCTTTTTCAATTATAGTTTCTTTTTTTGATGTTTCTAAATCAAAAATCTCTATTTTAACTAAATCATTTTTAATATCAAGTTCATAAATATAAAATTTCGAAGAGATAACCTCATTCTTACTTTTAATGAAGTAGAAAAGATTTAAAACTTCTGTATAAATTTCTCCCTTAACTTTATTTTTAAAAATTTCAAAGACTTCTTCATTCATAAAAGGAGAAGGTAGTATAAGTGGATTTAATATTTTTTCTTTCAGTTTAAAGAAATCATCTCTTAAGATAAAATTTAAATTTTTTTTAATAGAAAAATCCATCCAGATGGATTTTCTTTCTATCAAATTATACATTTTTTTATCTATGAAATATATCAGGTTTATCTGGTACTACATGATGAATTCTACATCTTGGTTCATACTTTTCTGATGCACCAACCATTATGATTGGGTCAAAATATGAAGCAGGATTTCCGTTTATTATTCTTTGAGTTCTTGTTGCATCCGCTCCACAAACAACACATATAGCTGTTAATTTATCAACTTTTTCTGCTCTTGATAATATATAGGGCATTGGTCCAAAAGGTTCACCCCTAAAATCAGTATCAAGACCTGCAACAATAACTCTTAAACCTTTATCTGCTAAAAACTCTATAACATGAATTATTCTATCATTGAAAAATTGCGCTTCGTCAATAGCCACAACTTCTGTATCATCTTCTATTTTTGCTATTATCCCTTCTGGATGATCTATACTTATTGCTTCAACTTTTGCGCCAGAATGTGAAACAACACTTTTTTCATCATATCTTGTATCAAGAGTTGATTTAAAAACCTGAACATTCTGCTTTGCAATTCTTGCTCTTTTTATTCTTCTAATTAGTTCCTCGCTCTTACCAGAAAACATACAGCCTGTAATTACTTCAATTATTCCTCTTTTCATTTATTACCACCCATTCTCTTCAGGTACAATTGTTTTTAAGAAATCATTATTGCTTCTTGTTTTCACAAGCATATCAGCAAGTTTTTGAAGCGCTTCGAAGGTATCAGCATTTGAAAGTGCTTTTCTTAAAACCCAGATTCTCTTGTATTCTTCTCCTGTATAGAGAAGTTCTTCCCTTCTTGTTCCAGATTTTTTTACATCTATTGCAGGGAATAATCTTCTTTCTGCAATTCTTCTGTCAAGAACAAGTTCCATATTGCCAGTGCCTTTAAATTCCTCATATATTACTTCATCCATTTTACTGCCTGTTTCAATAAGTGCCGTTGCTATGATTGTTAAACTACCTCCATTCTCAATATTTCTTGCTGCTCCAAGGAATTTTTTTGGTCCTCTTATTGCTGCTGGGTCAAGACCTCCAGATAAAGTTCTACCAGAAGGTTGAGTTACGAGGTTATATGATCTTGTAAGTCTTGTAATTCCATCAACAAGAATAACAACATCCTCACCCATTTCTACTAACCTTTTTGCTCTTTCAATAGTTAGTTCTGTTACTCTTATATGATTTTCTGGTGGAAGATCAAATGTCGAAGATATTACCTCTCCTTTTGTTGATCTTTCCATATCTGTAACTTCTTCAGGCCTTTCATCAACAAGAAGTATCATTAAATTTATTTCTGGGTGATTTATTTCAATTGAATGAGCAATTTTTTTAATTAGAGTTGTTTTTCCTGCTTTTGGTGGAGAAACAATAAGACCACGCTGTCCTTTTCCAAGTGGTGCTATAAGTTCTATTAATCTGATTGCCAAATCTGCTCCAGGTATTTCAAGTTTTATTCTCTTATTAGGAAAAATTGGTGTTAAATTTTCGAAATATGGTCTTGTTTTTGCTTCTTCAGGTGATATTCCATTTATTGAGATAATCTTAAGTAGCGCAGGATATTTATCTTTTTCTGGTGGTTTTCTTACCCAACCTTCAACAAGATCACCCACTCTTAAATTGAATCTTTTTATTTGTGAAGGAGCAACATATATGTCTCTTGAAGAAGGAGTATATTTATATCTTAAGAAACCATATCCTTCTGGTAGAGTTTCTAAAATACCCTTATCTATATACTGCTCATCAGGTGGTATACCAGGAAAGTAATCGAGTTTTCTATCAAGAAGTTCAGAAGGATAAAATTCTTCTTTTACTGATATTTCTTCTTTTTTTATCTCTTCATTTTCTATTTTAGGATTTTCAATTAATTCATCATCACTCACATGCTTTAAAATTTCATTAACAAGATCATCTTTTTTATAATGTGAATAATTTTTGATTTTAAGTTTTTGAGAGATTTTATACAATTCCTTCATTGGCATATTCTTTAGCTCTTTTTCTCTCGTCAAATTTCACCTCCAATTTATTTAAGAATTTTTAAGAAAAATGGTAAAAATACAAGCGATATTATGCTCATAAGTTTTAATAAGATATTAATTGAAGGACCTGCTGTATCCTTAAATGGATCGCCAACAGTATCTCCAACAACACTTGCCTTATGAGCAGGCGAACCCTTTCCGCCAAACATTCCCTTTTCAATAAGTTTCTTCGCATTATCCCATGCACCACCTGAATTAGCCATAAAGACTGCAAGAAGAGCACCAGATACAAGTGAGCCAGCAAGAAATCCTCCTAAACCATCTTTTCCAAAAATAAAGACAATTATGAATGGTGAGATTATTATGATAAGTGATGGAATAACCATCTCCTTTAATGCTCCAATCGTTGAAATATCAACACATTTTTTATAATCTGGTTCAGTTTTGCCTTCAAGTATCCCTGGTATTTCTTTAAACTGTCTTCTTACCTCCTCAACCATTTTATAAGCTGCCTTTTCAACCGCTGATATTGAATATCCTGAGAAAAGATAAGGTAAAATTCCTCCAATAAACATAGCAGAAACAACATTTGGTTTAAGTAAATCTATTACATTTATATTCGCTGTCTGTGCATAAGCAACAAAAAGAGCAAGGGCTGTTAAAACAGCAGAACCTATTGCAAAACCTTTTCCCATGGCTGCAGTTGTGTTACCATAAGCATCAAGCGAATCAGTTATACTTCTAACTTCAGGTTTTTGATGTGACATTTCAGCTATTCCTCCAGCATTATCAGCAATAGGACCATAAGCATCTACTGAAAGTGAAATTCCAAGAGTTGCAAGCATTCCAAGTCCAGCAAGTGCAATCCCATATATACCTGAAAAAAGATATGCTCCATATATCGAAAGAGCAAGAATAATTATTGGTAAAATTGTACTTTCCATTCCAATTGAAAAACCTGCAAGAATATTTGTTGCTGTTCCTGTTGTTGCAGCTTCTGCTATTCTTTTTATTGGTTTTCCACCAGTATAATATTGAGTCAAAAGACCTATAACAACACCGCTAATTAAACCCAAAAATACTGAATAAAAAGGGTTTAAATTATTGATATAAATTTTTGTTAGAATAAAAGATATAACTGCAAATATTATAGCACTGAACATTGTTCCACCTGTTAATGCGTTTTGAGGAGTTAAATTTTTAAGAATCTTTGAAGAAAACTTAACATATAAAACACCAATAATTGATGATATTAATCCAAGAGAGACTATCAAAAATGGATAATATATCCCCATTTCACCAATAGAAAAAGGAGTTACAGATGATAATGCTAAACTTACTGCTATAACTATTGAGGAAACCGCTGCACCTACATATGATTCATAAAGATCAGCACCCATTCCAGCAACATCACCTACATTATCACCAACATTATCTGCAATAGTTGCAGGGTTTCTTGGATCATCTTCTGGGATACCTGCCTCAATTTTTCCAACAAGGTCAGCACCAACATCTGCTGCTTTGGTGAATATTCCTCCACCAACTCTTGCAAAAAGAGCAACAAAACTTGCTCCCATTGAATAACCTGTAATCATCATAATTGGCCCAACATTATGAAGAAGAGTTGTTCCAAGAATATAAACAATCGTCAAGCCAAAAATTCCAAGTGATGAAACTGTTATTCCCATAACAGCACCACCTGAAAAAGCTAGATCTATTGCTTTTCCTCCAGATTCTTTTGCGGCGTTTGTTGTTCTACCATTTGCTCTTGTTGCTATGCTCATACCTATAAATCCTGCAAATGCAGACAAGAAATTACCAAATAAAAATGATAGAGAAACAAAAGGATTTATAAGAAGAGCAACTATAACTGCAAAAATAATAACAATTATTCCCATGACTTTCCATTCACGCACAAGAAATGCTGAAGCACCTTTTCTAATTGCAAGAGATATTTTTTTAATATCATCACTTCCTTCAGGTTTTTTAAGTACATCAAAAATCAAAAAAATCGCAAACAAAATTCCAATTAAACTTATAACAATGGATAGAGTAAGAAAATCCATTTTTTAATCCTCCTTATTTTTGGAGCCAGCGACCCGAGTCGAACGGGCGACCAGCTGATTACGAATCAGCCGCTCTACCTCTGAGCTACGCTGGCAAAACTGGAAATATTTTTAAAAATATAATGAAATTATTATGGAGCGGGAGACGGGACTCGAACCCGCGGCAGCCACCTTGGCAAGGTGGTGCTCTACCACTGAGCTACTCCCGCATGGCGGGATCGACGGGATTCGAACCCGCGATCTCCAGCGTGACAGGCTGGCGTGTTAGACCGCTACACTACGACCCCTAATATTCCACTATCTCTGGTGGGCGAAACAGGAATCGAACCTGTGACCCCTTGCTTGTGAAGCAAGTGCTCTACCGCTGAGCCATTCGCCCTGCTTTATTATTCTAATAAAAATCAAACTTTTGTCAAGTGCCTGTATAAATAAAAAAATTATTTAAATTTGGGTTAATTAATCTGAATTAACGAAAAGAAGAAATAGAGTATTTTTAATATAAAATTATATAATGGTCATAGAAAATTGAAGTTAAAATGGTAAAATAGGATAAAATGGAAAGAATCGAGAAGAAACTTAAAAAGATAGAGATAGATTTAATTAATCTTAAATTAAATATGTCAAGAATTTTATCAATATTAGATAAAAATTTCAACAAAGAGATAATTTTAACACTTCTAAGAGAGAGAGGTTTAAAACCTCTTGAAAGTGAAGAGATGAGATTGATTTTACCAAAGGATAAGAAATATATAGATGAATATTTTGAATTACTTGGTAGTTACTATTTCAGAAGAATTCTTTCAGATATTATAAAAAAAAAGGAATTTGACGAGAATTTCATTGATAAACTGAAAGAAAAGTGGGGGGAAAAGGCTGTAAAAAAATATTTCCCATTTATTATGAAATATGAAATAATAACAAAAAAGAATAATAAATATATTTCAAGTTATTATGATATAGATAATTTTGGAGACACTCTTGAATGGTATATTGTTAGAATTTTACTTAATGAATTTTCAACTCCTTCAATCTCAAATGTAAAGATTAAAGGTTTATCAACAGGAGGAGATTTTGATATTTTCTTTTTACTTCTTGGTAAAATTTCATATCTTGAAGTTAAATCTTCTCCTCCAAATAATATCTCAATCGAAGAGATTGAAAATTTTATCAAAAGAGTTGATATTATAAAACCAGCAGTTTCAATTTTATTTATTGATACAACTTTAAATATAAAAAGAAATATAATTGATAATATGAAATTTTTATTAAAAAGAGTTAATAGAGAATTTTTTGAAAAGGTTATAAGAAATGGATTTTATAAAGTTAGCAAAGGTATTTATGTTTTTAATTCAAAAAGAAGTTTTAAGATTAGTTTTAATTATGTTTTAGATGATCTTATTAAGGAGGAGAAGTATTGAAGATACTTATAACTAATGATGATGGTATAGATTCAATTGGATTAAAATCACTTGCAGAAGTTTTTTCAGAAGAATTTGAAACTTATATTATTGCTCCAGAAAAACAGAGAAGTGCATTAGGACATTCAATAACTACACATAAACCCTTGAGGTTAAATGAAGTTGAGATTGGAATTAAAAATGTTAAAACATACTCAACAAATGGAACAACAGCAGATTGTGTAATTCTTGCAAAAGATGTACTTATAAAAAAAGTTGATTTTGTGGTTTCTGGTATAAATGAATTACCAAATGTTGGTGATGATATTACCTATTCTGGAACTATTTCAGGAAGCATGGAAGGAGTAATAAATGGAATACCGTCAATTTCTGTATCAATATTATATTTTAAAGAGAATCTAAAAAAAGCATCAATTTTTTCAAAAGAGATTGTTAAATATCTACTCAAAAATCCTTTAAAAAGTGGGACATTTTTAAATATAAATTTTCCTGGAGAAGGGAAAATAAAAGGTGTAAAGATAACTAAAATTGGCCATGTGTGGTATAGAAACAGAACAATTGAAAGAAAAGATCCTTTAGGAAGACCTTATTACTGGATAATAGGAGAACCAGTTTGGGAAGGCGATGAGAAAACAGATACTTGGGCAGTTAAAAATGGTTTTGTATCAATTACTCCTCTACATATAGATTTATTGAATTATGAACTATATGATGAACTTCTTAAAAAAGAAGAAATCTTTAATGAAATTCTTTTAAATATATGAAAAAAATTTTAGTTCTTACTGAAAAACCATCTGTTGCATCAGATATTGCAAGAGTTCTTAAGGTTAGAAAAAGTGGAGATTTTTATGATAATGATAAATATACAATAATATTTGCACTCGGACATCTTGTAACATTATGCGAACCAGAGGATTATAATAAAAAGTATAAATACTGGACAATAAAAGATTTACCCATAATTCCAGATGAGTTTAAATTAAAACCAATAAAGGAAACAGAAAAACATTTCAATATAATTAAAAAATTTCTTAAAGGTAATAATTATGAATATATTGTAAATGCATGTGATGCAGGAAGAGAGGGAGAACTTATCTTTAGATTCATATATAAACTTTCAAATTCTGAAATTAGTATAAAGAGATTATGGTTAAATGCTTTAACTGATAAAGAGATATTTAATGGATTTAAATCCTTAAGAGAGGGAAATGAGTTTGATAATCTTGGCAAAGCAGGAGAAGCAAGGACAGAGGCTGACTGGCTTGTAGGAATTAATGCAACAAGGGCTTTTACAAGAAAGGAAGGACTTCTCTTATCAATAGGAAGAGTACAAACACCAACTCTTGCAATGATTGTTGGGAGAGAAAGAGAAATTTTATCATTTGTTCCACAAAAATATTATGAAATTTTTGCTGATTTTATAAAAGATAATTTTAAGTATATGGGTAAGTGGATTAATGATAGGCAAGAAAGTAGAATTTTTGATAAAGAAGTTTTTGAAAAGATTATTAAAAAAATTAAAGTTAAAGAAGGAATAGTAACTAAAATTGACAAAAAAGAATCAAAAATTTTCCCTCCTCTTCTTTATGATCTAACTGAACTACAGAGAGAAGCTAATAGATTGTATGGCTTTACTGCTCAAAAAACCCTCTCGATAGCTCAATCTCTTTATGAGCAGGAAAAATTAATCACATATCCAAGAACAGATTCAAGATTTTTACCAACATCTATGAAGAATGAGGCATTGAAGATCCTTAAAAAAATTAAAAATATTAAATCTTATGAAGAATTCATTGAAGAGTTATTTAAGAATGGAGTGAAATTTAATAAAAGAATAATAGATGATTCAAAAGTTACAGATCATTATGCAATAATTCCAACAGGTGTTTTGCCAAAAGATAAATTATCAAAAGAAAAAAGTATGATTTTTGATCTTATATTAAAAAGATTCATATCAGTTTTTTTCCCTCCTGCTGAGCAACTGAATTTAATAATAATTACAGAAGTAAATAAAGAGAAATTTAAAACAGATGAAAGATATATAGTTTTTCCTGGATGGATGAAAGTTTATGGAAAAGATAGCGATACATTTAAAGACATTCCTTTAAAAGTAGATGATATAGTTAAAATTGAAAAGACATATTTTGAGGAAAAATTTACAGAACCACCGCCAAGATTTACTGATGGAGCACTCCTTTCACTTATGGAAACCTGTGGAAAATTAATTGAAGATGAGGAATTAAGAGAAGTTTTAAAAGAAAAAGGTATTGGAACGCCAGCAACAAGAGCACAAATAATAGAAAGATTGATTGAGGTTGGTTATATAGAAAGAGATGGCAAATATTTGGTTCCTTTACCAAAAGGAATGAAACTAATTGAAAGTCTTGAAAATATACCTCTTTACGATCTTATATCACCTGATTTAACAGGTGAGTGGGAGAAGAAGCTTTTGCTAATTGAAAAAGGTGATTTAAAATATGAAAAATTTATAAAAGAGATAGTTGAATTTACAAAAAAAATTGTTCAAAGTATCATAAATAGAAAAGGAAAAAGTTTAAAAGATGAAATATATGAAGTTATAGGAAAATGCCCAAATTGTGATGCTCCTTTAATAGAAGGGGAAAAGGGTTATTTCTGTAAAAATTTTAAAGAGAAAAAATGTAATTTTTATTTACCAAAAAAACTTCTTGGAAGAAAAATTGAGAGAGAGGAAGTTCTTGAATTAATAAATAATGGAAAAACAAAACTTTTATATAACTTTATTTCAAAAAATAAAAAAAGATTTTCAGCATATCTTGAACTTAAAAACGGGAAGGTAGTTTTAACTTTTCCAGAAGATAAAATTATAAACTCAGAATCTATCGGTAGATGTCCAGTATGTGGAGAAAAAATTATTGAAACTGAAACAAGATTTAGATGTGAAAAGGAAGGATGTTCTTTTTCAATAAGTAAAAATATTCTTGGTCATAAAATAGAAAGAAAAGATGTAAAAAAACTTTTAGAAGGAAAAGAGACAGAATATTATCAATTTAAATCCAAAGGAAAGAAGTTTAAAGCAAAGTTATCTCTTGAAAAAGATAAATTAAAATTTATTTTTGAGGAAAAGAGGAATGATAAAAGGAATAGTTAGAAAAGTAGAAAATTATGATGAAAATTTAATTAAAAAGATTTTAAATGAAAATAAAAGTTTCATTTTAGATGGTTTAAAACCTGAAGATAAAGTTTTTGTAAAACCAAATCTTCTCTCTTATAATGCTCCAGAAAGAGCAGTTACAACAAATCCAATTTTTACAAGAGCAGTTGTTAATTTTTTACTTGAAAATAATTTAAAAGTTCTTATTGGTGATATTCCAGGTAGAAGTTTCGGTTTAAGTAAATATCCTGAAATTTTAGGTTTAACTAATATAAAAAATGAGAATTTGTCAATTGTTGATCCAGCAATTGAAGGATTTGTTGATGTTAAAGAATCCTTTAATAATAAAATTAGAATTCCAAAAATGTTATGGGATGTAAAAAAATTATTTAACCTTCCAAAAATGAAAACACACTCTTTTACTTTTATTACTGGTGCAACTAAAAACTTATTTGGTTTAATTCCAAGAAAAGATAGACTTGAAATTCACAGGATTCCTGATGTTAAAGATTTTTCTAAATTCCTGATTGATATATCACTTAGTTTACCTGTTGAGCAGATTATTATTATGGATGGAATTGTTGGTATGGAAGGTGATGGACCCTCAATGGGTAATCCCATTAATCTAAATTCTATTGTTATTTCAAATGATCCTTTATTTTCTGATTATTTAATGAGTAAAATCATGGGTTTTAATATTGATGAAATTCCTCTATTTCAGTTAGGATATAAAATAGAAGGTGATATAGATGGTAATATTGAAGAATTAGTAAGATCGTGTAAAAAACCAAAATCGTATTTAATTCCAACAAAAGTTACATCAAAAGTTTCTTCCTATATTTATGGTTTATTTAAGGATTATCTTCAACCAGTTCCTGATGTTAACAAGAATAAATGTATAAAATGTGGTGTATGCGCATCAAAGTGTCCAGGTGGAGCAATAAAATTAAATCCATATCCTACTTTTGATAGAAATAAATGTATTTTATGTTTCTGCTGTCATGAACTCTGTCCTGAAGGTGCTATTTATTTAAGAAGGTCAATTTTTTCAAAAATTTTTAAAACATAAAATTTTTAAGGAGGCAATTTATGGATTTAGGAATAAAAAATAAAGTAGCAGTAGTAACTGGTGGAAGTAAAGGTTTAGGAAAGGCAGTAAGTTTTTCTCTTGCACAGGAAGGAGCAAAACTTGCAATTTGTTCAAGAGATGAAAAGGTTTTAAATGAAGTTAAAAATGAAATAGAAGAAAGTTATAAAACTGAAATTTTTGTTTATCCATGTGATTTAAGATTAAAAGAAGATGTTCTGAAATTTAAAGATGAAGTAATAAAAAGGTTTGAAACTGTTCATTTACTCTATATAAATGCTGGTGGACCTCCAACAGGGAGTTTTTTTGATTTTCAGGATAAAGATTATATCGAAGCAATCAATCTTAATTTAATGAGCACAATTAATTTAACCTATGCATTTGTAAAATATATGATAGAACAAAAATTCGGAAGAATTGTTGCATCAACCTCTATTTCAGTTAAAGAACCTTTATCAGATATAATCCTCTCTAATGTTTCAAGAACACCAGTAGTTGCTTTTATTAAAAGTATTTCAAGAGAAGTGGCAAAGTATAATATAACTGCAAATTGTGTGGCACCTGGATATACAATGACTGATAGATTAAGAAAGGTTGTTGAAAATAGAGCAAAAAAGGAAAATATTACTTTTGAAGAAGAATTGAAAAAATTAAGTGAAGATATCCCGATGAAAAGAGTGGGTGACCCCGAAGAATATGCAGATGTTGTGACTTTTTTACTTTCTGAAAGAGCAAGTTATCTTACAGGAGTCACCCTTTTAATTGATGGTGGTGCTTACAAAGGGTTAATGTAAATTATATATTTAAACCATATTTAGAACTATATCCAATTGATTCTGGTTTTTCCATTAGAGTAATTTCTAATTCCATCTTTTTATTATCTCTATAAATCTCAATTTTTACTTTATCACCAATTTTATGCTGTCTTAAATATTTTGTTATTTCTTGAACCGAAGAAATGTCGTTTCCATTAAACTTTATTATGATATCATATACTTTTAAACCAGCATAAGATGCAGAAGTGCCTGGATAAACCTGAACTATCAAAACGCCTTTGGTTGTTGGTAAATTATTTCTTTTTGCAATATCATCGGTTATAGAAACTCCACTTATTCCAAGGAAAGGCCATACCACTTTTCCATAAAGTTTAAGATCACTTATAACTTTAATAATTGTATTTGATGATACAGCAAATCCAATTCCTTGAGCAGATTGTTGCATTGCAGTGTTCATTCCAATAACATCTCCTGAAAGAGTTAAAAGAGGTCCACCTGAATTTCCTGGGTTTATTGCAGCATCTGTTTGTATAACTCCAACAAGAGTTGTTCCATCTTCAAAAGTTAAAGTTCTTTCAAGAGCAGAAATGACTCCTGTTGTTACTGTATGATCAAGACCATATGGATTTCCTATTGCTATTACTGTCTGACCAACTTTTAGAGCTGATGAATCACCAAAAGTTAAATATGGAAAATTACTACCTTCAATTTTAATCAATGCAATATCTGATGATGGATCAGTACCTATAACTGTTGCATCATATTCACTTCCATCACTTAAGGTTACAGTAATTTTTTTTGCACCAGATACTACATGATTATTTGTAACTATCTCACCAGATGGTGAAATTATATAACCAGAACCAAGACCAGATGTTTCATATGAGAAAAAGAAATCTGATACAACCTGAGTAGTAGATATTCTAACAACTGCAGGGCTTACCTTTTCAGTAACATCAATTATTTGAGATTGTTCTACTTCAATAACCTTACTTATATTAACCAGTTGGGTTTCGCTATTATTAGAACCTATTGAGTAGTATGGTAAGTGGGTTTTTATATAACTAAATGTTATTAAACTACCAATTCCTCCACCAATTAAAGCACCTATTAATATCAAGATAAAAAATTTTAAAAATTTTCTTTCCTTTTTAGGTTTCTCTTGAATTTTTTCAAATTCTTTAAGAATTTCCTCCTTTTCAAAATCCATATCAGATTTCTCTTTATCGTTAGTTTCTTCAAGGTCTTCCTTTCTTTCAAACTCTTCCATGTTAACCTCCTATATAAATATATATTTAAATTTCACTAAATTGTTACAAAAAGTTTGTTAGTCAGAATTTTTTTAATCTATGAATTTTTCAGAAAATTTTGTTATATCCTTGGTTCTACCAATAAAGACCATAACATCATCTGGTCTGAATGTCTCTTCTGAAGATGGGGCAACTATAAAATCTTCGTCTCTTTTGATACCAAGAACAATTATTTTATATTTATTACTTAAATCAAGTTCTCTTAAACTTTTACCAACAAATTCTTTCGGAACCCTTGCCTCCTCAAGGTTATATTCAGGTGATATTTCAATAAAATCAATAAGTGAAGTTGAGGTTAATTGAATTGCAAGAGTTTCCCCTCTTTCTTTTTCAGGATAGACTACAAGGTCAGCGCCAATTTTCTCAAGTATTTTTCCATGAAGTTCATCAACTGCCTTTGCAACAACATATCTTATTCCTAAATTTTTTATAAGCATTGTTGCTAGAATACTATGTTCTTTATTGTCTCCTATAGCAACTATTACTGTATCACAATTTTTAATTCCTGCTTCATCCAGGGCAAGATCATCTGTTGCATCTGCTTGAATTACGTGCATTAGTTTATCTTTTACTCTTTCAATTACATTTTTATCATTATCTATTGCAAGAACAGGAAACCCTCTTTTTTCTATATGTATTGCAACAGAAAGTCCAAACCTTCCAAGACCAATTACTCCAAAAGTTTTCTTCATATATTTATCCTACCATAACTTTATCTTCAGGTAAATAAATCCTTTGTGGTTTTTTAACAATTAGAGTTGTTAAAATTGACAAAATTCCAACCCTACCTGAAAACATTGTAAACATTATTATGAGTTTTCCAAGATAAGATAGATCTGGTGTTATTCCAGTAGATAATCCCACTGTTCCAAATGCCGATGTTACCTCAAAAATTATATTTATCAATCCAAACTTTTCAGTAATTGAAAGTAGAAAAGTTGATAAAAATATTAAGAAAATTGATGCAGTAAAAATCAAATATGCTTTTTTTATAGTTGATAGTTCAAGACATCTATCAAAAATTGTAACACCCTCTCTTCCTTTTATCGTGTATCTTATATTCATCAAAATTATTGCAAAAGTTGAAGTTTTTATTCCTCCACCTGTTCCACCAGGTGAAGCACCAATAAACATAAATAACATTATCATTAACATTGTCCCTAAATTTAAATATCTTATATTAATTGTACTGAAACCTGCTGTTCTTGGAGTTACTGCCTGAAAAATTGAGGCAAGAATTTTTTCTTTTGTTGTTAAAAATTTAAAAGTTGTTAAATTATTTCTTTCAAGTATAAAGATAAATATTGCTCCAGTTATAATTAAAATTGCTGTAACAGTTAGAACAAGTTTTGCATGAACACTTAATTTTTTTGATTTTGGAAAGTCAATAATTTCACTTATGACACCAAAACCTATACCTCCTGTTATAATTAAAAGAATAAAAGTAATGTTTAATAAAATATTACCTTTATAATTCGTAAGACTCTTAAAATTTCCAAGTAGATCAAATCCTGCATTACAGAACGCTGATATAGAATGAAATAGACCATAAAATGAACCTTTTAAAATACCATAATCTTTTATAAAGATAGTTGAAAGAATAACTGCACCAACCCCTTCAAAAATTAGTACTATAAAAAGTATTCTTCTTGCAAGTTTAATTATTCCACCTATACTGAAAAAATTAATTGATTCTTTTAAGATTATTCTATCCAGCAATGGAATTTTTCTTCCAAGGAGTAAGGCAAGAAATGTGAATATTGTCATATAACTTAAACCACCTATCTGAATTAAAATCAAAATTACTATCTGACCGAAAAGCGAATAGTGTGTTCCAGTATCAACAACAACAAGCCCTGTTACACAAGTTGCTGAGGTTGCAGTGAATAATGCATTTATAGGATTTGTAAATTTTCCACTTTTACTTGATATAGGAAGAGATAGAATAAGTCCTCCAATTATTATAATTAATAAAAAAGTTAATATAATGAACCTTGCGGGTTCTTTTCTAATATTATTCAGATGCATATATCTTTACTAGATTAAAAATGTGATAGATATTAATAATTAAAAATATTATTGAAAGAACAAGAGATAAATAGTTTTTAGATGATATTGAAAAGTATATTAAATAAATAAATAATACAGTTGAGATAAGGTTAATTATTTTAGAAATATTTATATATAATTTTTGCTTAAAAACAATTGAAACAAGTGAAAGCAAAACTCCAGCAAGTAAAAAATTCATGGATGTATTTACATTGATAAGTCTTAACCATAAATTTGTTATTCCCCCAAAAGTATCTTTAGGAAGAAAGAAAGTAACGAAAGGTATTATTATGAGAATTATTGGTAATAAGTTATTCTTTTTTTCACTCGTAATTTCAACATATTTTTTTGTAGTTTTTATTACATAAACCATAAAAGAGAACATAACAACAAGTGTAATAAAAAGAACAAAGTTTTTACTATAACTCTCAGTAATTCCAGCAAATTTTAAAAACTTTGCAGTACCTTCTTGAAAAAGAGTAAGAGGGTCTTTATTTTTAATTAAACCTTCTGTTTTTGCATAAATTATTAGAGAAAATGAAGAAAAAATTGCAATTAAAGATAATATTGTAGATGTTAAAAGACTTACTGAGAGAGAATCTTTTTCCCCCTTAATTTCATTTCCAGTAAAGATAATTGAAAAAAGAGAATCAAAACCAGAGAATATTCCAAAAGATAGGACACCAAGAATAGTTGGTAAGAAAAACCCAGATTGAGTTATAGGAATAAGTGTTTCTCTTTGTATTCTAACTCCAATTAATGGTCCGAATATTCCACCAAATATTAAAACAAATAGAAGAAATGAAGATAGATAAGAAAATGGTCTTGACAAATAATTCTCATTTAAAAACACGAATAAAAATAGAAGTGCTGTTAATATAATACCCCAGGTGAATTTTCCTGTAATTAATGTAAAAGGTATTCTTATCGGGAAGAAACCTCCTAAGAAAATAATATAAAAAAGTAGAACAATAAAAAACACAGTATAAGGAACTATATCTTCCCTTTTTCTTATTAAAACTAAAGAAAAAAGAAGTGATAATGGAATAAGAAAGAGAAAGGAAGTTGAGGTACTTAAATTTTGAGAAAGAAGTTCAGCGGTGTAATGAATAAAAGAAATAGTTAGAATTAGTGAAAATATTATTAAAAATATTAATAGAATATTCTTCAAATTTTTATATTTATTAAAAAGTTCTTTTATATCGAATCTTTTAGGTAAAAGGGTTGAAAAGAATGATAGTGGATAGCCAAGAAATATAAGTGAGATTATAGTATAAATAATAACTGGTAAATATCCCCAGCCCATTGCAACAATAGGAGCAAGAAAAAGATATAAACCACCTGTTGCGCCAAGCTTTTCACCAAAAGGAACAAGAGAAAACCCGCCTTCTTTTTTTACTTTAAACCACTTTTTAAAGAAAAATCTTGTCAAAAAATACAGTACAAATAGAAATATAGTGATAAAAATAGACAAATAATATAATTTCATAAATCACTCCTTCTTTTTCTTTTCATACAATGATAAATTTTAAACCAATTAAATATTCTGTCAAGAATATAGTTTTAAGGTCTAGTTTTAAAGCATTTCTTTAAATAAAAAATGTAAAATTTAAGAACTGATTCTAATTTTGGATAAAAGTTCTTTAAAAATTATGTAATCTTCTTTTTCGATTTTTCTATCCTTATAGTAAAACTCTTCAAATTTAAAGATAAATTTTTTAATAGATTCTTTAATTTCTGGGTTTTCTATTTTTTTAAAAAACTCTTCAAGCCCCTCACTTTTTTTCTTTGTTAAACCAAGTTTTTCTATTTTTTTATTAAAAATATTCAAAATCCTTTCTTCATAACTTCTTTTTTTAGATTTTATTATTAAAAGTAGTAAAAAAATAAAAGAAAGAGTAGTAATAATTAAAATTAATAATTTTTTTAGATTAATGGAAATTTTGATCTCAGGTTTTTTAAATCCCTCTCTTACTTTATTAAATAAGGTAATCTGCTTTTCTAAATCATAATTAATTATTAATGTGTTGTAGTAATAATTTATTGTGTCAAGAAAAAGTGAGAATTTAGTGATTTTTTTTCTATTTAAAATAAATTCTTCACTTAATATGGATGGGGTTGGGTCAAACCTTATCCACCCGATATTATCTATATATGCTTCAACCCACAAATGCGCATCACTCTGTCTTATAATATAATAATTCCCAAGGTCATTATAAATTCCTCCTCTATAGCCAGCAACAACTCTTGATGGAATGCCTAAAACTCTTAAAATTATTGCCATGGATGTAGCGAAATATTCACAGTTTCCTTCTTTTGTTTTAAAAAGAAATTCATCAATAGGGTTCTTTGAAGTTGGTAGGTTCTTAAGAGAATATTTAAATTCACCATTATTAAAAAAAGATTCTACTTTTTTTGCTAAATCTAATTTATTATCATCATAAAAACTAAAACTTAAATTCCTTGTTTCTTTAGATAAATTTTCAGGTAATTCAAGATAATATTTATCCTGATTTAATTTTTCTTCAATTGTATCTGTAAGAATAGATTTCACTTCATATCTTATTTTGTTTGATAATATTTCCTTTGTGTAGAAGGTAAAATCATCCTTTTTATATACACTTCTTAATCCAGTGATATTTACTGGTTTATCAATGCCAAAAAGATAATTACCAGCATATGGCTCAAGATATATTGTTTGATTGACTATTCTTCCTTCAACTTTTATTTTTCTATCAATTGAACTTGTATCTATATCACTCCATTCATTTCCTTCAAAATATTCAAGAGTGATTCCTCTCCAGTAAAGATTATCATCATCAATTTTTTCAGTACTCACTCTAAAAATTATTGAGTTATCCTCCTGAATATCTGAAACTTCCCCAAGTTTAACATTTTCTGTAAATCCACTTCTTGCTGTTAGGGTTGATCCAAAAAAATTGAAAAGTGGATATGGAGTTCTTGGTAAAGTAAAGAAAAGAAATAGTGTTACAGGAAGCGAAATTAATGGTATTAGAGTTGTTTTATATGAGATTTTAGTTATTTCATTGAATTTAAGAAATAATTTCTTATCCTGAGAGAAATAAGTTAAAAACACAATTGTAAGGTTAAGAAGAAAAATAAATATAAGAAAATATACAATAAATGAAATTTCAAAAGAAAAAATTGTTGCACCTGTAAATATTAATATTGAAATCAAAAAAATCTGTAGATAATCTCTTGTTTCTTTATCTTCAATAAATTTTATAGATAAAAGAACAAGTAATGATTCAAGAGCAGGAGTTATGATATCTGATAGTGTTATCCTCATAAAAATTAAAATAATGAATATTATTGCAATAAAATTTAATAAATTTCTATTTATTGAAAAATATTTTATAAAATCTTTATAAATAGCAAATATAAAAATTATAAGTGAAATTGAAAGATATAAGATTGATACATTTCTAAACGAAAAAATAAAAATTTCAAAACCAATTAAATAACTTAATATTTTTAGAACATTTTCAATACTATACTTTTTCATATAATGCAAGTTCAGTTAATAAATTAATTTTATGAATCAAAGACATTTCTGGTTTATATATTTTTTTGTTTATTTTAAGACCAACTGGAATATTTCTTTTTATAGAATCCAGAATAAAAAAAGTAATTAAAGATATTTTTTCCTCTAAATTTTTTATAAATATGGAATCAAAATCAATAATTATAGGTCTATCAATAAAACTTGAAAGTTCTTTTATCTTTAAAATTCCTGTTTTCGCAGTGCTTTTCCAGTCAACATACTTTAAAGGAGTTCCTAAAATATAATCTTTTATTGATATCATTTCTCCTTCATATCCTTTTTTCAAATTTGTTTCAAATTCACCCTTTTTACTTTTTCTATCAAACAAATATTCCATAAATCCCCTTTTTGGCTCTGGAAAAACTATAAACTCAATATTTTTTTTGAAAACATAATATCTTACAAAAAAATTAAAAGGAAAGGGAGAAGAGATTTCAATTTTATCTAAAACATATTTTCCTCTTTTTGGAAGATTTATGTTAACTAACTTTTTGTCATCCTTCTCAAAAAAAGGAAAGAGAGATAATTTATTAAAAATTTTAATTTTTATTAAAAAAACAGGATAAGAAGGTTTTTGATTGTTCAAAGTTATTGAAACAGGAAAGTCATTATTAGCATATATTTCATTTGGAAATTCAATATCACAATTTATTCTTGTAATATTAAATCTTCCAAAAAACCCCGAAACAGCCATAAAACCTAAAAGAAATGAGGTAATCAAAAATAATAAATTATTTCCTGTGTTTATAGCAGCAACGCCAAGAAATATTGTGATTATTATATAAAAATATCCTGCACCTGTTATTTTTATCAGGCTGGGGTAGGTACTTCTTCTATGATTGATTTTATGATCTCCTTTTTATTCAAGTTCTCATATTCTTCTTTAAAAATGACTCTGTGTGGAATAACATAATCAATTAAATCTTTTATATCTTCAGGGATGACATAATCTCTGCCTTTTAGATATGCATTTGCCTTTGCTGTATATATTATGGCAAGGCTTCCTCTTGTTGATATTCCTGCATACAAAAACTTACTTTTTTTTGTAAATTCAATGATTTCAAGAATATATTCAATAACTTTATCTGATATATAGACATTATTTTTAATATATTCTTGAATATTTATAATTTCATCTATTGATATTATTGGTTCTATATTATAAAGTTCTTCTCTTGTACTTCCTAACTTTAAAATTTCTTTCAGTTTTCCTCTATCAGGATAACCTAAAGATATCTTCATAATAAACCTATCAAGTTGTGATTCAGGAAGAGGAAATGTTCCAAAAAGTTCAACTGGATTTTGTGTTGCAATTACGAAAAATGGATTGGGTAGTTTATATGTTTTACCATCAATTGTGACCTGTTTTTCTGCCATTGCTTCAAGAAGAGCAGATTGTGTTTTTGGAGTTGCTCTGTTAATTTCATCAACAAGAAGAATATTATTGAATATGGGTCCTGGGTGAAACTCAAATTCTCCAAGTGCTTTATTATATATTGATAAACCCGTTATATCAGTTGGCAAAAGGTCTGAAGTTGCCTGAACTCTTCCAAATGTTAAGCCAAGAGTTCTTGATAATCCAATTGCAAGGGTTGTCTTCCCGAGTCCAGGAAGGTCTTCAATAAGAAGGTGCCCTTTTGAAAATAAAGATATTAAGGCAAGTTCAATTGCCTTTTCTTTACCCTGAAGGAATTTTCCTAAAAATTCTATGATTTCTCTAATTCTAATTCTCTCCATATTTAAATTATATAATAACTTTAAGATATCTTATAATCTTTTTAGGAGGTTTTCTATGGACATAAAAGGAAAAAATATTATAATAACAGGAGCAAGTAGAGGCATTGGTAAAACTACAGCAATTGAGGCAGCAAAATTAGGAGCAAATGTTGGTATTAACTATAACAAAAATAAAATTGAGGCTGAAAAAGTTTATGATGAAGTAAAAAGTTATAATGTTGATGCAATTCTTCTTCAAGGTGATGTAAGTAAATTTGATGATGTTAAAAAGATAGTTGAGGGTTTTGTTTCTAAATTTAATAGAATCGATGTTCTTGTAAATAATGCAGGAATTTCTCCAGAACATACAAAAATACTTGATATCCCAGTTGATGAATGGGATAGAATAATTGATGTTAATTTAAAAAGTGTTTTCTTGATGACAAAAGAATCTCTTCCATATATTCCAGATGGTGGAAAAATTATAAACCTTTCTTCAATTGCAGGAAAAATGGGAGGAACAATTGGACCTCACTATGCAGCAACTAAAGCAGGAATAATTGGATTAACATTTGCTCTTGCAAGCGAACTTGCTCCAAGAAAAATAACAGTAAATGCAGTTGCACCAGGACCTGTTGATACCGAACTTGTTACAGAAGAAGTCAAAAAGAAACTTAGTGAACTAACACCATTAAAAAGAATAGCAACTACACTTGAGATAGCGAAGACAATTCTATTTATCGTTGAAAATGATTTTATAGATGGTGAAGTTATTGATGTTAATGGTGGAAGATACATGGATTAATTTTTAATTACTATTTTAATTTTTAAAAAATCTGATAAAATTTTTTAATGGATGCTTAAAAACCTAACCGTTAAAAATTTTGCAATTATCGAAGATTTATCTGTTGAATTCGAGAAAGGTCTGAATGTCATAACAGGAGAGACAGGATCTGGCAAATCCATACTTATAACAGCCCTTGGTGTAGCATTAGGAAATAAATTTTCAAAAGATATGCTAAGAGAGGGTGAGGATAAAACAATTCTAACTGTAACTTTTGATGTAAGTGAAAATAAAAGATTAAAAAAATATTTAGTTGATAAGGGAATAGAAGATGATGTTTTATTCTTTCAAAGAGAGATAACAAAAGATGGTAAACAAAAATTGAAAATTAATGGAATGGTTTTACCATATTCAATATATAGAGAAATTGGAGAGGTTCTTGTAGATATTCATGGACAGCATGAACCTCAATCACTTCTTGATAAGAATAAACATCTTGAACTTCTTGATAGATTCATAGGTGAAGAATTTCTTATAAAAAGAGATGAATTCAATGAAAAATTAATAAGATACAAAGAGATAAATAAAGAAATTGAAGAGATACTTACAAAAAAAGAAGAAAGAGAGAGAAGAAGAGATTATCTAACTTTTGTAATAAATGAAATTGAAAAAGAAAAGATAAGTGAAGATGAGGAAAATGAACTACTTTCAAGAAGAGAAATATTGAGGAATGTATCAAAATTACAGGAAGCATACAACGAAATTTTTCAGAATCTTGAAGGTTTTGATGAATCAGAAGGTGCAATAGATAAAATAATAAAATCCATTAAGAAAATTGAAAATATCGAGTCAATAGATAAAATTTCATCTACATTTAAGAATGAGTTGAATGAAATTGAGATAAAAATAAGTGAAATTTCAAATCAGATTAAGATAAGAAAGGAAGAGATCGATTATAGCCCTGATGAACTTGAAATGATAGAGGAAAGATTAAAGATTTATGATGATTTGAAAAGAAAATATGGGAAAAGTGTAACTGAAATTATAAATTTTCTTGAAGAATCAAAAAAAGAGTTGAAGAATCTTGATACAAGTTTTGAGAAAGTTGAGGAGTTAAAAAAGGAAAAAGAACTTCTTGAAAATAAGTTAACTGAAATCGGAAAATTCTTAAGAGAAAAAAGAGAAGAAAAGGCAAAAGAACTTGAAAAATACATTGAAGAAGAACTTTCAACTCTTGCTATGGAAAAGGCAAAATTTTTTGTTAAGTTTTTTGAAGAAGAAGATGAATCCGGAATTCCTTTTGATGGGAAAGTTTTAAAACCAACTCAACATGGATTTGAAAAGATAGAATTTTTCATTTCTCCAAATCCAGGTGAATCTGAAAAACCACTTGTTAAAATTGCATCAGGTGGAGAACTTTCAAGAGTTATGCTTTCAATAAGGACTATTTTTGGTAAAATTGACGAAATTCCATGTATTGTTTTTGATGAAATTGATCAGGGTATAGGCGGAAGAGTTGGTGAAATGATAGGAAGAAAATTACTTGAATTATCAAATAATGTTCAGGTAATCTCAATTACACATTTACCACAGATTGCTTCTTTTGGTGATAATCATATACAACTTATGAAAAGTGTTTCAGGTGAAAGGACATATCTTACAGCAAAAACTTTAAAAGATGATGAAAGAGTTTATGAAATAGCAAGGATGCTTGGGGGAGTTGAGGTTACTGAAAGTGCAATCAATCATGCAAAAGAACTTTTATCAATAGGTAAGGAGGTTAAAGGTGTTTAAATTACTTGTAATTAATCCTGGTTCAACTTCAACAAAAGTTTCATATTTTGAAGATGAAAAAGAAGTTTTTTCTGAAAAACTTGAACATCCAATAGATGAACTTAAAAAATTTCAAAAAATTTTTGATCAGTATGATTTCAGAAAAAAAGCAGTTCTCAAATTTTTACAAAATAATTCAATAAATGAAAGAGAGTTAAGTGCAGTTGTTGGAAGGGGTGGTGTTTTAAGACCAATACCTGCTGGTACATATTCTGTAAATGAAAAGATGATAGAAGATTTAAAAAATGCAATAGTTGAACATGCAAGTAATCTTGGCCCGATAATTGCTTATGAAATTGCAAAACCTTTGGGTATTCCAGCATATACAGTTGATCCTGTTGTTGTTGATGAATTTCCAGAAATTGCTCGAATATCGGGGTTAAAAGAGATAAACAGAAGATCTAGATTTCATGCTCTTAACACAAGATATGTTGCAAAAAAGAGAGCAGAGATGCTTGGTAAAAAAATAGAGGATTTTAACTTCATTGTGGCTCATCTTGGTGGAGGAATTTCAATTGTTGCTTTTGAAAAAGGAAAAGCAGTTGATGTGAATGATCCCTCTTCTTCTGGTCCATTTTCACCTGAAAGACCAGGAGGGCTACCATCAATAGATATTGTTGAGATGTGCTATTCAGGAAAATTTACAAAAAGTGAGATAAAAAAGAAACTTATGGGAGAGGGAGGAATTGTTTCTTATCTCGGTACAAATGATCTAAGAGAAGTTGAAAGAAGAATTGATAATGGCGACGAAGAAGCGAACTTAATTTTTGAAGCCATGGCCTATCAAATATCAAAAGATATTGTGGCAAATGCTACAGTACTAAAAGGGAAAGTAGATGAGATAATTTTTACAGGCGGAATGTCAAATTCAAAAAGATTAATTGATCTAATAAGTGAAAGAGTGATGTTTTTATCTTCTAAAATTTTCCTTTTCCCTGGAGAGATGGAACAAGAAGCTTTATGCTTTGGAGCATTAAGTGTTTTAAAGGGAGAGGAAGAAGCAAAAATCTATTAAAGGAGGAATAAATGATAAAAAATTTCGAAGAACTTATTAGTGAAGTAAAAAAAATTGGTAAAAAAAGACTCTCAATTGCTATTCCCTATGAAATAGAGGATTTAAAGGCAATAAAGTTTGCTAAAGATGAAGGTATTATCGAACCAATCTTGATTGGAAAAAAAGATGAAATAAAAAAATACTACGATAAAGCAGAAATTTCTCTTGATGCAGAGATAGTTGAAGAAAATGATTATTATAAAGCAATTGAACTATCAGTTACTATGGTTAGAGAGGGAAAAGCAGACCTTCTTATGAAAGGTTTGGTTAAGACACCTGAACTCCTCCATGCAGTACTTGATAAAGAAAAAGGAATAAGAAAAGAAAAAGTTTTGTCTCATGTTGGAGTATTACAGTGCTCAAGATATCCAAAATTAATAACAATGAGTGATGGTGGAATGGTTATTGCTCCAACTCTTGAACAAAAAGTAGAAATTCTTAAAAATGCCCTTTTTGTTGCAAAAGCACTTGGAATTGAAACTCCAAAAGTAGCACTTCTATCTGCAATTGAAATTGTAAATCCAGATATGCCATCAACTCTTGATGCTGCACTAATAACAATGATGGCTAAAAGAGGTCAGATTAAAGGTGCAATTGTTGATGGACCTCTTGCTTTTGATAATGTTATTTCAAAATGGGCAGCTGAAGTTAAAGGAATCAAATCAGATGTTTCAGGAGATGCAGATGTTTTCATTGTTCCAAATATTGAAGCAGGAAATATTTTCTTTAAGATATTGAATTATCTTTCAGATGGTTTCAGTGCTGGTGTTGTCATTGGTGCAAGAGCACCAGTTATTTTACCTTCAAGGTCTGATTCAAAGGAATCAAAATATTATTCAATTGCATTAGGTTGTTTAGTATCAAATTTTAAATAAAGGAGGAACTGATGGAAAAAGAGTTAACATTAAATCCATTCAAGATAGTTCAAGAACAAATTGAAAATGTTGGTGATGTTCTTGGTCTTTCTAAAGAAGTAGTTGAGGTTTTAAAATGGCCTAAAAGAGTTTTAACTGTTTCTATCCCTGTAAAAATGGATGATGGAAAAGTTAAAGTTTTTTTAGGTTATAGATCTCAACACAATGACGCATTAGGACCTGCAAAAGGTGGAATTCGTTTTCACCCAGATGTAACAGTTGATGAAGTAATGGCTTTATCAATGTGGATGACCTTAAAGTGTGGAGTTGTAGGAATTCCATATGGAGGAGGCAAGGGTGGAGTTGCCTGTAATCCAAAAGAGATGAGTGAAGGTGAAATAGAAAGAGTAGCAAGAGGTTATATTGATGGAATTTGGCAATTTATTGGTCCTGAAAAAGATATACCAGCACCCGATGTTTACACAAATCCTCAAATTATGGCTTGGATGATGGATGAATATTCAAAATTAAGAGGATATAATGCTTTTGGAGTAATAACAGGAAAACCACTACTTCTTGGTGGTTCAGAAGGAAGAAATATGGCAACTGCAATGGGAACCCTTTATACGATAAGAGAAGGAGTAAAAGTACTGGGAATTAATCTTAAAGGTGCGAAAGTATCAATACAGGGTTATGGAAATGCAGGATATTTTGCAGCAAAATTATTATATGATGATGGAGCAAGAATAATTGCAGTAAGCGATTCAAAAGGTGGTATCTATTCAGAGGAAGGATTAAATCCAGATAAGGTTCTTGAATATAAAAAACAAACAGGAACCGTTGTTGGTTTTCCAAACACAAAAGAGATCGGTTCAAAGGATACTCTTACAATTCCATGTGATATACTTGTACCTGCTGCACTTGAGAACCAAATTACAACCGATAATGTCCATGAAGTTAAAGCCAAGATTATTGCTGAAGCAGCAAATGGACCAACTACTCCAGAAGCAGATAAGGTTGTCGCTGAAAAAGGGATCTTAATGCTTCCTGATATTTTAGCAAATGCAGGTGGAGTAACTGTTTCTTACTTTGAATGGGTACAGAATAATTATGGATATTATTGGAGCGAGGAAGAGGTTCTTAATAGGCTTGAAAGAATCATGGTAAATTCTTTTAAGAGCGTTTATGATATGTATAAAGAAAAGAAAATTGATATGAGAACTGCAGCAGGTGCAGTTAGTATAAAAAGAGTTGTAGATGCAATGAAATTGAGAGGATGGATTTAATAAAAAAGGGGAGAAGCTTCTCCCCTTTTTTATTTGGAGGATAAGATGTTTAAGATACTTGTTATAAATCCTGGTTCAACTTCAACAAAGATAGGCATTTTCGAAGATGAAAAGCTAAGTTTCATTGAAGTATTAAGACATGATTCTGAAACAATAAAAAATTACAAAAAAATTTTTGATCAGTATGATTTTAGAAGAAACATTATTTTAAATTTTCTTAAAGAAAAAAATATTTCCATAGATTCATTATCTTGTGTAGTTGGAAGAGGTGGTTTGATTAAACCTGTTAAAAGTGGAACTTACCTTGTAAACGATAGAATGATTGAGGATCTAAGAGAGTCTAAAAGGGGAGAACACGCGAGTAATCTTGGTGCGGTTCTTGCATATGAAATTGCAAAATCTGTTGGAATTCCAGCATTTATAGTTGATCCTGTTGTTGTTGATGAAATGGAAGATGTTGCAAGAATATCAGGTCTTTATGGTATTGAAAGAAAAAGTATCTTTCATGCTCTAAATCAAAAGGCTGTTGCAAGAAGAGCTGCAAGAGATTTGAATAAAAAATATGAAGAAGCAAATCTCATTGTTGTTCATCTTGGTGGTGGTATATCCATTGGTGCTCATAAAAAAGGAAAAGTTATTGATGTGAATAATGCCCTTAATGGAGATGGACCTTTTGCTCCTGAAAGAGCAGGTGGACTTCCAACCCAAGACCTTGTAGATTTATGTTTTTCAGGAAAATATACATTTGAAGAGATGAAGAAAAAACTTGCAGGAAATGGTGGCCTTGTATCACATCTTGGAACAAATGATGCAAGAGAAGTTGAAAAAAGAATTGAAAATGGTGATAAAAAAGCAAAACTTGTTTATGAAGCAATGGCATATCAGATATCAAAAACAATTGGAGAAATGGCAGCAGCACTTAAAGGTGAAATTGATGCAATAGTTATAACTGGAGGTATTGCATATTCAAAAATGCTTACTGACTGGATAGTTGAAAGAATTTCATTTTTAGGAAAAGTCTTAATTTACCCCGGAGAAGATGAAATGGAAGCATTAAATGAAGGTGCTCTAAGAGTCTTAAGAAAAGAAGAAGAAGCAAAAATTTATGAATGATGTTATTAGTGATTTTAAAAAAATAACTATCTTTGTAGGTGAAATAGGAAGCGGAAAAACAGAATTTGCAATTAATTATGGAATAAGAATAAAATCAAATGGTAATAAAGTTGAAATAATTGATCTTGACCTTTATAAACCATATATAAGATTAAGAGATTTAAAAGAAGAAGTAGAAAAATTTGGTGTCAAAGTAATAACACCTCCTGATGAAATTAAAAGAGCAGACCTACCTTTAATAATTCATGCTTCAAAGTCATGTATATATTCACCTGATACCATATGTATTTATGATATTGGAGGAGGAGAAGGAGCTTCATTTGTTCTTAGACAGTTTCCAGAAATAGAAGAATTTACATATGACTTATTTTATGTAGTAAATATTTATAGACCTTTTACAAGAAAAAAAGAAGAGATTATTAAAAATATTAGGGATATTGAAACTGCAACTGGATTTATAATTTCAGGAATAATTGCAAATTCAAATTTAAGAGAAAAAACAAAAAAAGAAAACATAATAGAGGGTTATAGAGTAGTGAAAGAAGTATCAAATGAAATAGGGAAAGAGATTAAATTTATAGGGGTAAGAGAAGATATGATTTCGCAAATTCTTGATTTAGAATTCAAAGAAATTATCTTCCCTATAAAAAACTTTATTAAATATCCAGGAGAGATTTAAAAAGGAGGAAAGTAATGGATAAAGTTTCAAAGGTAATAATTAGAGAAGATTTCTGTAAAGAATGCCAATATTGTATATACTTTTGTCCAAAAAAAGTTCTTGATAAAGATATGAGTAAGTTAAACTCAAAAGGTTATCATCCAGCAAAGTTAATTGATGAAGAGGGCTGCATTATGTGTGGAATATGTGGACAGGTTTGTCCTGAAGGTGCGATAGATGTCTATAGGATTAAAGAGGAGGTAGCAAAATGAGTGAAAAAGTTTTTATGAAAGGTTCAGAAGCTCTTGCTGAAGCAGTTATCCGCTCTGGTTGTAGATTTTTCTTTGGATATCCAATAACTCCTCAGAATGAAACACCAGAATATTTTGCAAGAAAAATGCCACTTGTTGGAGGACTTTATCTTCAAGCAGAAAGCGAAGTTGCTGCAATTAATATGGTTTATGGAACTGCATGTACAGGCAAAAGAGTTTTTACATCAACTTCTTCACCAGGATTTTCCTTAATGCAAGAAGGAATTTCATATATCGCATGTTCAAATGTTCCAGTTGTTGTTGCTAATGTTGTAAGAGGAGGGCCTGGTCTTGGAGGAATATCTCCAGCACAATCAGATTATTTGCAGGCAACTAAAGGCGGAGGACATGGAGATTATAAGTTGATTGTTTTTGCCCCCTCCACAGTTCAAGAGATAGTTGACCTTGTTCCTAAGGGCTTTGAACTTGCAGAAAAATACAGAACTGTTGTCGAATTTTTGTTAGATGGTATTTTAGGTCAGATGATGGAAGCAGTTGAATTTAATTATGATATTAAACCAGAAGAATTACCTACACCTTCATGGGCATTGACTGGTGCTAAAGGAAGAACTAAAAACCTCATTGTTTCATTTAATCTAAATCCTGAAAAACTTGAAGTTATGAATCTCGAGCTTAACAAAAAATATAAGGAAATTGAAGAAAAAGAAAAAATGTGGGAAGAATATAATCTTGAAGATGCTGAATATATCTTTGTTGCATTTGGAACAGTTGCAAGAATAATTAAGTCAGTTATTGAAGTTGAAAGAAAAAAGGGATTTAAGGTTGGTTTATTTAGACCTATTACTCTTTGGCCATTTCCATATGAAGAATTAAAGAAATTTGTACCGCAAGCAAAATTTTTCTTTGATGTTGAGATGAATCTTGGACAAATGCTTGAAGATACAAGACTTTCAATTTTAGATAGAAAACCAACTTTTTTTTATGGAAGAACAGGTGGAGTAGTACCAACAACACTTGAGATAATTGAACAGTTTGAAAAGTTAGTTAAGGAGGTGAAATAAATGTCAGTAACACCTATTTATACATTTCCGAAATCGATGGAAAATAGAGTGACAAATTATTGTCCTGGTTGTCATCATGGTATAGTTCATAAACTTATTGCAGAACTTATTGATGAAATGAATCTTTTTGAAAAAACAATAATTGTTTGGCCAATTGGTTGCTCTGTTCTTGGATATGAATATTTTAAAACTGATGGTTGTGTTGCTGCTCATGGAAGAGCGCCAGCAATGGCAACAGGAATAAAAAGAGCAAATCCTGATAATTTTGTTCTTTCATATCAGGGAGATGGAGATTTAGCATCAATTGGTATGGCTGAAATTGTCCATGCAGCAGCAAGAGGAGAAAAAATTACAGTTGTTTTTATAAATAATACAAACTATGGTATGACAGGTGGTCAGATGGCACCAACCACACTTCCAGGCCAAAAGACAACGACTTCTCCATATGGAAGAGATCCAAATTTATGTGGATGGCCTATAAGAGTTTCTGAAACTCTTTCAACAATTGATGGTGCAGCATACATTGCAAGAATAGCATTGAATAAGCCAGCAAGAATAACTCAGGCAAAAAAATATCTTAAAAAGGCCTTTAACGCTCAATTAAGAGGAATTGGATTTTCTCTTGTAGAATTTATTTCTGCATGTCCAGTTCAATGGCATATGACACCTCTTAAAGCACTCGAAAGAATTGAAAATGAACTTATACCTTATTATCCACTTGGTGAATTTAAGATAAAGGAGGGGATTGAATAATGTATCTTGAAGTCATAATTGCAGGTTTTGGTGGTCAGGGAGTAATGTTAATGGGTGAAACTATTTGTGAAGCAGCAACAACTATGGGTATAAATGCAACCTTTTTTCCTTCTTATGGACCTGAAATGAGAGGTGGAACCGCAAACTGTAATGTTATAGTTTCTGATAAAGTAATTGCATCTCCTGTTCTTGCAACAAGTATGAACATTATTGTTATGAACAAACCATCTTTAGATAAATTTGAAAATAAAGTTAAAGAAAAAGGGATTCTTTTTGTTAACTCTTCTCTAATTGATAGAGAGGTTACAAGGAATGATATTGAAGTTGTAAAAGTACCTGCAAATGAAATTGCAGAAAAACTTGGAAATAGTGTTGTTGCAAATATGGTTATGCTTGGCGCTTTTCTTGAAAAAACAAAAGTAATTCCAATTGATAAAGTAAAGTATGTTGTTGAAAAATTTCTTTCTGAAAAGAAAAAAGAACTTATTGATATTAATTTTAAAGCTCTTGATGAAGGTGCAAATTTAATAAAATAGTTTAAAAGGGAGAGAATATCTCTCCCTTTTTATTTTTCTATAAAATTAATTACATTTTCTAAAAACTCATTAACCTTTTCTTCGTGAGGAACATGTCCGCACTCTTTAATAATAATTAAACTACTATTTTCAATATCCTTATTTAATCTTAAGCCACTCTCTAATGGTATTACTTTGTCGAATTCTCCCCAGATAATTAATGTCCGTGATTTTATTTCTTTTAATTTATCAACAATATTGATTCTATTATCTGCGGTTGATATTTCATAAAGACCCTTATCCCAATCTTTAACATTTAAGATCTTTTTATATCCTTCAATAAACTCGTCATTTATTATAGATTTATTATAATATGCAATATCCAGTAGTTTTGATATTTGATTAACAAAAGGTTTGACTAAAACTGGCCAGATTAATTTACCAATAGGAGATCTTAAAAAGGAAGAAATAAAAGAAGGAGGACCTCCCTCCTCATAAATTGCACCATCCTCAATTATCAATTTTTCAACATATTCAGGGTATTTTATAGTAAAATATGTTGAAATTCCTCCTCCCATTGAATGACCTAAAATTATAACTTTTTTTATGTTTAATTTATCTAAAAACATTTTAATAACTTCAACCTGACCATCTCTTGAATAAGGGTTAAAATTTAAAGAAGTTTTTTTGGGTCTTTCAGTTAAACCAAATCCGGGAATATCTATTGCAATTACCCTTCCGTAATTAGATAAAGGTTTGATTATATCTCTAAAACTAAATGTGTTTGCTGCAAAGCCATGTATCAAGAGAATAACCCTTTCTTTGTCCCCATATTCTTTGTAATGAAGATTAAAATTTTCAATTTTGATAAATTTTGAGTCACTATCTTTTAAAGTATCTATTTCTTTATAAGATGCTTTAATTGATATAACAGAATAAAAATAGTAGATAACTATCAATAAAACAAGAACAATTAATAAATATTTAAGGAATTTTTTCATTATTTTATTACATAATTTCTTTTAAAAAACTATCTATTTTATTATTTAAATCTTCTTTATCAAGTTCATTCTCACTTATAAAAATGGTCGCTTTAGGGGTTTTTTGTAGAATTTTTTCAAAATCTGAAAGGATTTTTTTATTTTTCTCTCCAAAGCCAGAAACAGAAATAACAGAATAACTTTTAATTGAATCTTTAAATCTTACAAGAAAAGTTCTTATTGCAGGAGTTAAATTTCCTGCCCATACTGGAGTTCCAATTATAATATGTTCAAAATTATCAGGATTTAACTTTAAGTTTTCAATTTTTGTTAATCTTTTAGTTATCGCTTCAAAACCCGATCTCATAAAACCAATAACCCCATTTCTATTTTTATTATCGATAATTTCCTCAACCTCAAAATCACCATTTCTATTTAACATTTCAACCAATTTTTTATTTTTTCCCGTCTTTGAATAATAAAATATTACTGATTTCATAAATCCTCCTATCAAATTAATTAAATATAATTTTATCATAATAATAATTTAATAGTTTTAGATTTAAATGATAAAATTTTAAGTAGGAGGCCATATGAAAAAGAAATTAGAAAATAACAAATTTACATCACTTTTACACCCTTATCCAGCAAATCTAATAACAACTATAGGAAAAGACAAAAAGCCTAATATAGTTGCAATTGCATGGATTATTCCTTTAAGCATAAACCCCCCAGTTTTGATTTTTGCTTTAAGAAGAGAAAGATACTCTTATAAACTTCTTCTTGAAAACGGTGAGTTTGTTGTAAATATTCCAGATTATAGTTTAATAAAAGAGTCATTAATGTGCGGTACTTATAGTGGTAAAGATGTTGATAAATTTGAATTGACAGGTTTTACCTCTGTTGAATCAGAATATGTAAGGGTTCCATATATAAAGGAATGTATAGGTCATATTGAATGCAGGGTTTTAGATATTGTTGATAAAAAAGAACTTGACCATGTGATAATATTAGGTGAAGTTTTGAATGTTTCTGTTGAAGAAGATTTTTTTGAAAAGCACTGGGATTTAACTAAATTAAATATGCTTTTACATGTTGGAGGAAATTTATTTACAACAAATATAAAAGAAATAAAAAAGGTTAATGTTTAAAAACTAATCGCTAACAGAAAAAAGAGATATTATTGATTTTACTCCATAAACAATAATTTTTATTCCAGTAACTATTACTGATATAAGTAAAATAATCTTTAAAATTACATCTAAAAAGTAAAAACCAAGGAATTTTTCAAAATCAAAGGGATAAATTCTATAAACAGTATATGTTGCTATAAGTCCAAAAATACTTAAGATAAGATTTACAAGATTTCTCATAAATCTTGTATCAAAGGCAATAAGCAGAGCATTACCAAAGATATTTGCAGTAATAGATAAATTTAATACGAATATACATTCAGCAAAAGTTTCTTTGATAAAAGGAAGATTCCACTTTAAAATATTATTAACAATGATTATTGCTATTACATTACCAATAATACTTCCAATGTAGTCACCCCTCTTTTTACTATCGTCTCTTTTGATTCTTATACTTATTTTCTCCTTTTCTTCCTCCAATTAGGTCTCCTTTAAAAATAAATTTCAAAAATTTTCTTCATTATATTTTTTTAGTTTATTTTTTAATATTTTCAAGAACCTGTTTTAAAAAAATTATTTCTCCCTTGAGTCCTCCAATTTCAAAATTCAGTTTTTAGATCTCTTTTAAAGTAGCATAGAGTTTAAAATTTAGCGTTGCATTCAATTTTGATAATTTCATATTCTCACTAATAAGAGAATTAATTTTTTCTTCTAATTCTTCAATGGAGAAATCATTTCCTTGCATAATAACTCCTTAACAGGAGTCATCACTTGCTAAGAGATTTTTTAGTTAAGACTCCATTGCCATAAAATTATATATCTAATATTATAATACTTTTTATTCTTTTTTCATTTCTTTTTTATAATTTGGGTCAAGATACTTTTCTGGATTTTCTTTAAAATTTTTATAGCAGAATTCACTACAAAAATAATAAATATTATCTTTATATTCGAATTTTAAACTACCTTCTTCTTTAACAACCATACCACAAACAGGATCAATATGTTTCATAGATATCACCTCCTTTTATAATTTAACCTTATTCAATCTTAATGAGTTTGTTATTACATTTATTGAACTTAATGCCATTGCAATTTCTGCAATAACTGGATGTAAAAAACCAAAGAAAGCAAGAGGAATTGCAATTATGTTATAAAAAAAAGCCCAAAAAAGATTTTGTTTTATCTTCTTAAATGTTTCTTTTGATAGTTTAATGGCTTTTAATAAATTCTTAAGTTCTCCTTTCAAAATAACTATATCTCCTGCTTCAATTGCAATGTCATTCCCAGTTCCGATTGCTATTCCTATATCTGCAGTTTTTAAACTTGGAGCATCATTAATTCCATCACCAATCATTGCAACTTTTCTATTTTCATTTTTTAATTTTTTAATAACTTCAGTCTTGTCTTTTGGTGAAGCATTTGAAATAATTTTATCGATATTTAATTCTTTTCCAATAAATTTTGAAACTCTCTCATTATCACCGGTAAGAAGGATTACATCTATTCCTAATTTTTTAATTTCTTCAATTACATTTTTTGATTCTTCTTTTATAGCATCACTTAATCCAACTATAGCCAAAATTTTATCATTCTCTTTCAAAACAACAATAGATTTTCCATCATTTTCTAATTTGTTTATAATTTCTTTAATATCATAATTCTTTAACTCTTTAGTTTTACCTGCAAAATATTCTTTATCTAAAATTTCACCTTTTATTCCAATTCCAGGTATCTCAACAAAATTTTTCACTTCATATAAATCACTATGATTTTTTGAATATTCTTCAAAAATTATCTTACTTAATGGATGATTAGAGTATTTCGAGAGTGAGGCTAAAATTTTATATGATTCATCATAAAATGAGATAAAATCCGAAATTTTAAATTTTCCAGAAGTAACTGTACCTGTTTTATCAAAAACAATTGTATTTATATCCTTCATTAATTCAATTGCTTTTCCATTCCTTATAAATATTCCATTTTTTGCTCCTATTCCAGAACTTACCATTATTGCGGTTGGAGTTGCAAGACCTAAAGCGCATGGACATGCAATAACAAGAGTTGCAATTGAAGAATAAATTGATAAAGAAATAATATTCAGATTTGAATTAACCCATGGAAGATATTTTGAAACTGAAAATAAAATCTCTTTACTAAATGAAGGGAAAATAAAATGGAAGAGAAAAGAAAAAAGAGATATTATTAGAACGGTTGGAACAAAATAAGATATAACTTTATCTGCAAATTCCTGTATAGGAACTTTTGATAAAGACGCCTCTTCTACAAGTTTAATAAGTTGAGAAAGAAAAGTTTCTTCACCCACTTTAGTAACTTTGACTTTTATTAAATTCATACCATTTATTGTTCCACCAAAAACAAAATCACCCTCTTTTTTAAAGACAGGAAGAGATTCGCCACTTATCATTGATTCGTCTATTGTTGTTTTACCTTCAATTATTAATCCATCAGTTGGAATTTTTTCGTGCGGTCTAACTATCATAATGTCTCCAATATCAAGTTCTTTTATATTAACTTCAACTTCTGTTTCATCAACAATTATTCTTGCCTTTTTTGTCCCCATCTCAAGAAGTTTTTTAATCTCTTTACTTGCTCTACCTTTTGTTATTGATTCAAGATATTTTCCTAAAAGATGAAAGAACATTATCATTGCTCCAACAAAAGCGAAATTATAAATTTCTAATCCAAAAAATTTAATTATACCAGTTAAAAAAGAAGCAATTGTTCCCAAAGAAATTAGTAAATCCATATTGAAATTTCCATGAATTAATGCTTTGAAAGCATTTTTATGAGTATTAAAACCAGCAATAAAAATTACAGGTATTGATAAGATAATCTCTATAACATCGATATAAGGAACCATTTGAATATTAAACATATGGATAATCATAAGAGTAATTATTGGTATGAGTAAAATTGAAGTTATAATTAATCTTTTCTTTGCATTATCTAATTCTTTATCTTCTTTATCCATAGATAATTTTAGAGAATAACCTGTTTTTGAAACATTTTTTGCAATATCTTCAAGTTTTACTATACTTGGATCATAAGAAAAAACAGCCATATTTGTTGCTAAATTAACATTAATATCATATGTGCCAGGGGATTTTTCTATTGCTTTTTCAACCGTTAATGCACATGATGCACAGGTCATTCCTTCAACTGGAATTTTTACCTTTTTTTTCATAATTTATTCACCTTTTGCTTTTGTTAAATATTCAAGAATATTTTCAAGTTCTTTAATTTTTAGATCAAAATCATTACTTTCTCTTGATTCTCTAACACATGTCTCAAGATGTTTTTTAAGAACTTCAATATTAACCTTTCTTAATATTGATATTACTGCAAGAAGTTGTTTTGAAATATCAATACAATATTTGTCTTCAAGGATCATTTTTTCAATACCTTGAAGGTGCCCTTTTGCAATGTTTAATAGTTTAAGGACACCTTCATGCTTATGATGATGGATGTGTTCATTATTTTTCAAGATTTTTTCTTCTTTTTTCATACTCCTCTTCACTTATTTCTCCTTTTGCATACATTCTTTTTAGAATTTCAATCGGATTATCATAATCTTTATGGTAATGTTCATAACCATGGTGATGCATTAAGCATCCTAAATACCCTTTTCTTGAAAAGAGAAATATTATTAAACCTACAATGAATATTATTACTAATATCGTCCACATCCAACCAAATCCTCCCATAAAAAATGGGAATCCAAAAAACCAGTGGCACATATTAACCTCCTTATCCTATCCTATAGGGTAGGATAAATAAATTATAAAATAATTTTTTAAAATTGTCAAGTGTTAGATTTATAATTAAATTAATGGATATATTTATAAGTGAAAAGATTTTTGTAGAGGTTAATTCAATTGGTTCTCCTATAAGTTTTACGTGGAATGAAGAAAAATTTATAATAGATAAAATTTTATTCGAGGAAAGAAGAGTTGATTTAAATAGAAGATGGTATCAAAGAAGACATAAAAAAATTTATATAGTCAGAACAAAAGAAGGAAGAATTTTTGAAATATATAAGTCTTTAGGATTTGGGAAAAGGGAGTGGAGATTATATAAAGAGTTAAAAAATTTTTGAAAAATTGTTAAAATTATTTTATATAAAAAATAAGGGAGGTGAAATTTTTATGAATGACGCAGAGATAATTCTAAAATTAACTGAAATGAGAATGTGGGATAAGATTGATGATGCTTTCATATGGATGTACACTCAATATAAAGCAAATTCATATGAGGAATTTAAAGAGAAATATCCAAGAGGAACAAAAGAGAGAAAATTTTTCACAACTGTGTGCAACTTTTTTGAATTGTGTGCTGTACTTGTAAATAGAGGTTATTTAAGTGAGGACCTATTTTTTGATCTTGGATTTGGGCTTGATGTTATGTGGAATAAAGTTAAACCAATGATGAGTGGATTTAGAAAAGAAACAAGTATCAGGATGTATGAAAATTTTGAACTTCTTTACAATAAACATGAAGAGTGGCTAAAGAAAAATCCCCCAAAAATAAAATAATTTAAGTTTAGAAGATCAAAATATTAATTATATTAGAAGTTTGTTAATAAACAAGAATATTAACTTTATTCATATTTATTATTCTTTTACCAAAAAAATGAAAAATTAAAAGATATAGACATTGGTATTTATCTTGAAAAAATTAATAAAGATAAAGTTTTACTTTTCTTAAGAAATTCTTATTTTCTTACTAATTTTAGGAACAAACCTCTTTATTTGTAATATCTAACTAATATATATCAAAATTATTTTTAATGGAGTTACTAGTTATATGAATATTGATTAATCGTTTGATTTTAAAGATTTTAATAAATTATCTCTATATATTTTATAATCAAGATAACTTTCTACAACATAAATAACTAAATTATAATATTTCTCTTTATGTTTCGCAAAAAGAAGATCTCCTTCTTTAAATATACGATAAAAAAAATTAGTTTCTAATTCACTTAAAATAATAACATCTATCTCAAAACCTTTTAATTTATTCTCTAAAATTAACCCAAGTTCAATAATATAGTCAATTTTATTGATTTTTTAATAATCTTTTTTAAATAAATTCCTATATCTATATCTTCAAAGGGTAAATTTTCTAAAAAACTTTCAAAAATTATTGAAAATTCTATCTCTTTTCTTCTTAAAAGGAATCCTATAACCATATTTTTAACATCTCTTAAATTTTCTTTTAAAATTTTGTATACTTCACTATAATTAACTTTAGAATAAAGGTGGATTAATAAATTTCTAAATTTCACAATTTTAACTAAATTTTTAGCCAAATTATCATTTATTAAATTTTATTTTTTAACAAAAATATTTATCATATTTAAATTTTATCATAATAACTATATAATTCTTTTGATGAAGGAATTTGGTTTTCAATGGCATATTTTAGATTTTTGTAATTTAAGATGTAAACATTGTTATCAAACAAAATTTGATAAAAGTTCTGAACTTTCTTTGGAGAAGATAAAATTTATTATTGATAAAATAAGTGAAACTTTAAAAGATTCCTCTATTTTAGTTAATATAACTGGTGGAGAACCATTTTTAAGAGAGGACCTTTTTGATATTTTATCTTATATTGAAGATAAGAAAAATTTTAAAGAATTTAATATTATTACTAATGGGACTTTAATTGATAATGAAAAAATTGAAAGTTTAAATAGCTATAAAAAATTTAAATATCTAAAAATTTCAATTGAATCAGCAAATGGAGATAAAAATGATTATATAAGAGGAAAGGGGAATTTAAAGAAAGTTATTGAAAATATTAAGCTATTTAAAAGTAACTCTAATAAGAGAATTTTAATTATGATAACTCTTGGAAGTTATAATTATGAAGGAATTATAGATTTTTTAGATTTTTCAAAATATTTGAATGTCGATGGAGTGATTCTTGAAAGATTTGTTCCTATTGGTAGGGGATTAAGTTTAAAAGAATTTTATCTTAAAAGCAATGAGTGGTATGAGACTTTAAAGATGATAATTTACTATCTTGATTTAAATTTATCACCATATGACCTTTTGCCTTATAAAGCTTTTTGGATTGATTTAAAAAATAATAGATTAAAAGGAGCTTTATGTAATCTTGGCGATGAATCAATGGCTTTAATGCCAGACGGAGATATCTATCCATGTAGGAGATTACCAATAACAATTGGAAATATATTAAATGAGGATTTTGGTGGGATTATAATTAAACTTAAAAAATTTAAAGATAATATTCAAAAAAATTTAAAAGGAAAGTGTAAAAATTGTAAAATAGAAAATTGTATAGGTTGTAGAGCAATATCTTATGCATTAAATAATGACCTTTATTCTGAAGACCCACAATGTTTTTTTATGAAATTTTAACTCATGGTTTAAATTTTACAATTTCTACTCCATCGTTAGTAATATAAAATTCATATATTGTACCATCAGGATGTAATCTCATTAAATTCATACCAAAAATAGCACTTGGTATATGTTTCTTATAATAATTTTTATATTCAACCCTTGTTACTCTTATTAATTCCAAGTTATTATTATAGATATAAAAATTGAGAATTGAACTTCCATTTTCTATCGCTCTTAATTCTTCCTCTTTTTCATCTTCGCTGCTTTTAATTAATATATATATATAATTGTTCTTATCAATTCCAAAAAATGGACAAACAATTGAACTCATTCCATTTTTTAATAATACACTTTTTTCTTCTTTTCTTTCTTTATTTAGTTTTGATAATTTAAGTGGTCCTCCATATTGATTCTCAATAACCATTTCTATTTTATAGAAATTTCCTTCAGAGTCATATACTGTACTTTCAATATTCCCAAGAAAATTCAAATCTTTATCAAATTTTATATACGGAGGTTGGAGATAATACAATGAGTTATTTATTTTATCATATTCTAAAGTGGCTATTGTACCAATTGTCATCTCATTTTTAAAAATTTTAAATTCTTTAGTTTTAATATATATTGTAATAATTGAATAACCATCAGAAACATAAATTTTTTTATCTAACCCTACAGCAATACTCTTAAAATCTCCTTCTTTAACAATTTGACTTTCATTATTATATTCTTTATATTTTTTATCTCCAATATAAATATTTTCAATAAATTTACCATTTTTATCAAAAATTGAAATTCTCTCATTGACATAATCTAAAAAATAGATATTATTATCAATATCAATGTCAAAAGATTTTGGATATATACAAATTCCTCTTTCTTTATCAATCCATTTAAATCCCAATTCTCCATCATTATCCCCGAATGGTATAACAGTAACTTCCTCTGCAATTATCTCTATTGGTTTTGGTTCTTCTTCTGGTAAACTACTATGTAATTTACTTGATTGATTTTTTTCTAAAGAAAATTTAAATAAAATAAAGCATGCTAATATAATAACTATAATTACTAAAAATATTTTAATTTTTTTCATATTTTCCTCCTATTAAATTATATTACTGCCCAATAGAAGTAAGATAGGCAGCATAAATTTTACCTCCATGAGCAGTGGCTAATTCTTCTACTACTGTATTCCAAGCATGTATCATATATCTATTATTATTAATCCACTGTGAACAAATTCCAACATGATCAAGATCCAATATACCACTTGTATATGGGATATCCCAATCAAAGAAATATATCCAACCTATAGGTGCATTTTGCCAATTTTCTATATTACCAGTCCAAGTAACACTATATTCCACATTGGCATTTACCCATTGTCTTGGAAAAACAATTTTAATAATTTCTTTACAATAACCAACTCCATCATTTGCACCTGAACAATTGGTATAAGTAAACCATACTAAAGTTACAATTAAACAATTTGAACATAAAGATAAATTATCTTTTAAATTAATATCATATGCCTTAACATAATTATTTTTAATAAATATCAACCCAATAACCCCAATTAACCCTAAAATCAAAAAAGTAACTAATATCTTTTTCATCTTTTTTACCCTCTCACCTCTTCTTTTCATCTCAATTATAATTAAAAAAAAAATCTGTCAATAGGTTTATATAATTAAGTGATTGTCAAATTTTTGGGTTGAGTTTTCATTATTTAGAAAAAATTATTAATAATTTAAATATTTGAAATCTTTATTATTCTTTTTTCTGTAATTATATAATCCACTTTGACATCACTCTCCCTCATTAAACTTGAGAAATCATCAAAAATTTGAATTTCATGGACAATTGTAACAACTTTTACATTTTCCCTTAAAAATCCCCTATTCTTTAAAATTTCATATTCTTTATCTCCATAACCTTTTCCTTTTCCAATTCTATTGCCTTTAAGGTCAACTGCAACACTCCCCTGAACAATAAGATCAATCTTATTCCTTAAAGGTTTACCATAAATTTCAAAACCTTTAATGGTTGCTGCTTTTTTATAATTTTCCCTTTCATGAATTTCAACAATATCTTTAATATGAGGAAGAGCAACAACTAAAATTTTACCATCTAAAAGGACAATCTCTCTTAATCCTTTTAAAGGAGAATCAGGAGCAGAAAAAACAACCTTTGAAGTTTTATACTCTTTGATCTCTCTAATTTTTTCACAGGCAGTTACAGAACCTTTAAAATTTGGAATTCTTCCAAAAATAGGCTTTGGAAAATTAGAAATCCCTTCTTTTTCCATTTTTTTCCATATAAAATTTCTAATTTCTTCTTTAGATTTCATAAAATCTATATTAAACCTAAATCTTTTGCTTTGATTACAGCCTCAGTTCTATCCTTTACTTCCATTTTTTGTAAAATGTTTGTGACATAATTTTTTATAGTGCCAACTGATAAAAATAGTTTATCTGCAATTTCCTGATTTGTGTAACCTTTTGCTATTAAAGATAATATTTCTTTTTCTCTTGAAGACAGTTCTTCTAATAAAAATGTATCACCTTTAGGGGCTCTTTCAATTTTAGAAATTTCTGATAAAATTTTTTTGGTTATTGACGGTTCAATAAAAGCACCACCCTTATAAATTGTTCTTATTGTTTCATATAATTTTTCACTTGATATATCTTTTAAAATGTAACCCATTGCACCACTTTTAAGTCCATCAAAGACATATTGATCATCATCAAATGTTGTGAGTATTATTATTTTTGCCGATTCATCTATTCCTTTTATTTTTTTAATTGCATGAACTCCATTCATAACTGGCATCTGTATATCCATTAAAACTATATCAGGCCTTAATTTTATATATAAATCAACAGCTTCTTCACCATTTGATGCTTCTCCAATAACGGTAAAACTATCTTCCATTTCAAGAAGAATTTTCAGTCCCTCTCTTATTAATTTCTGGTCGTCAACGACTAAAATTTTAATCTTATCATTCAAATTTAAACCTCCTCAAATCGCTGGAACTGAAAAAACAATTCTTGCTCCACCTTGTTCCCTATTTTCAAAATAAAACTTGCCATTTAGGATATTTGCTCTTTCTTTTATTCCAGTTAATCCAAAAGAGGTTTCATTTAATTTTTCAGGAAATCCCACTCCATTATCCTCAATTTTAAGAACAATTTCATCATTTTCTTTTTTTAACTTTACCCATATTTCACTTGCCTTTGAATGCTTTTCAATATTTGTTAATGCTTCCTGACAAACCCTAAAGAGTGTTATTTTATATTCATCTGATAAATCTGGGATATCTTCATCGATTTCAAGGTTTGTTTTTATCTCTTTTAATGAAGAATAAGTTTCAATTAAATTTTTAATTGATTCCTGAATAGGAATATCAAATTCAACAGGTTTTCTTAAAGTTTTAACAACATTTCTTAACTCTTCTAAAGATTTACTTATCTCATTTTTGATCGTATCAATAAGATTTTTTGCTTCATCAGGTTTTTCATTAATAATTTTTTTAAGTATTTCTATTTGAAGAGAAACAGTTACAAGGTGATGTCCTATGGAATCATGCATTTCTCTTGACAACCTATTCCTCTCTTCAAGTATTGCAAGTTGTTCAACTTTTTCTGTATACTCCTTCAATTTTTCATTTGCATAAGATAACTCTTTAAGAAGTTTTTCAGATTTTTCTCTTGATTCAATTGCAATGGATAGAGCATAACCAAAACCACCAAAAAAGAAAGAACCAACTCCATAAAGAAGGGCATAAAGAACTCCAGTGTAGATTCCCCCCTGAATTGTATAAATTGAAAAACATATTAAGGAAAAGATAATTATCCAGATTATTCCATTTTTTAGAGTAAGTTCCATCATTGCAAATACACTTAACATAAAGAAAAGATAAGCAAATATTCCCCAGTTTAAGCCTAAAAATGCTGGAATAAGTATTATTATTGTTTCAACAAAGATAAAGAGGTTTATTAAGAATCTTGAATATTCTATTTTTGGAAACCAGAATCTCCACAATATTATGAATAACGCCATTATTATTAGACTTATTATCCTATCTCTAATATTTGTTGTGATTGCGATCTGTAAAATTGTGAATATAAATATTGTTATATAGGCTACAAGATTTGTTATTGTGTCAATTTTTTTTGATTTAACCTCTTTATCTTTTTCCATAACTTTTCTTCCTTTTATTATTAATATTATACATTCTTTTTACTTTTCCTTGCCTTGATAATCATTATTAAAATCATACCTGCAAGAGAGAGCCACCCAAACAAATCACCAAGATAAATTTGAGGTACATCTCTTTCTCCAAGTGGTATATCTTGAACAAGAACTTTTCTTACGCCTTCTTTATCTACACTTTTTTCAATTATCCTTCCATAAGGGTCAATAAAACATGAATCAAATGCCCATTCTGCTTTTACAATTGAAACTCTATTTTCAACTGCTCTAAAAACTGCATGTGTATAATGTTTATATGCAATTTCAGGCCAATCAGCAGAAGGAATTAAAAGAATTTGTGCACCATTTCTTGCAACTTTTCTTGCAGTATCAGTAAAATCAAGATCATAACAAATTATTGTTCCGAGATTACCAAGTTCTACTTCATAAACTGGATATGTTCCTCTTGTTATACTTGTTTCACCAGCAAAAACAACAGGGTGATCCTTTCCAAAAACACCAAGAAAGTTACCTTCTGGTGATAAAATTGTTACCTCATTTCTATATCCTTTTTCTTCAACAACTCCATATGGAATAACAAGATAAATGTTTAATTCTTTAACAAGATTTATAAAGGTTTCTCTATTTTCAACTTTTGGGTCGTAACTAAGGGCACCTTCTGGCCATAAAACAATTTGAGCATTTAACTCTTTTGCTTTTTTTGTATCTTCAATTAACCTTTTCATCCCTTCATTTTTGAAGTTTTCAAACTCTTCTTTAGTGTAATTTCCTTTCCATAAATCGTAAAGAGAAATAAATTCAAAAGGATTTGTTTGAGTTATTCCAACTCTTATTGTTTCACCTTCTGATTTTTTAAATAAACTTAAACTTATAACTCCCCAAGTTATTAAAACAACAATTGAGATAACAACCCATTTTTTAACAAAATCAAATGATACTTCATTTAGTTTTGAATTTAATTTCCATCTGTTGTTTACTAACTTAATAGCAAGGAAACCTAAAGAGAAATTTATTAACATAATAACTAAGCCTAAACCAAAAATCCCAAAGATTTTCACTGGTTGAATAAACCATGGGACATTATAAAATGCATAAGATAAAAATGCCCATGTTCCAAATGCTGGTATGAAAGTTCTTATTAGTTCAACTCCAACCCAAGATAGCATTCCATCAAGAATAAAATATTTGAAATTTGTTTTTTCGTCGCTTTTTCTTAAATTTTTATCAATAAAGAAGATTAGAACTCCAATAAGCAAAGGAAGATATTTCATATACCATGCCCCTCTTCCAAAACCTGAAAAGAGTCCAAAAAGGTATCCAAATAAAAATCCACCAACTGTTATTGCTTTTGCTAAACTTGAGATTTTTTCTGGAAAAAGAAGGTATTGAGAAATAAGCATAGGGATGAAGCTTATTAATATTAAGAAAGATAGATTAAATGGGGAAAAAGACAAAACTATTAAAATAGCACTTAAGATTGATAGTAAAATTCCTAAAAGTATTCTTATTTTAATATTATTCATTTTTTACCTCCTACTTTTTTGCTTTAAAGAATGTAAAAATAACAATAACTCCAGCAAAGATTAGTAAGTAGGGCCATATAAAATTGAGATTTTTTAAGATGTTCAATCCCTTTTCTCCTAAAAATATGATAAAACCAAAAATGGACAGAAGAATTGATGGTATTAAAGGCCATAATACATTTTTCTTGAAAATAACCTTCGATAGAATAACTATTAAAAGCCATCCTAATGCAAATCCAATGAAAAAGAGTCCTCCTTTAGAGGGTTCACTTATTCCTTTAAATAAAGTAACAAAAACTATTCCAAGATCAAGTCCTTCAATGATTCCACCAGGAATTAAAAGTTCAGATTCTTTTGAAACAATAGACCAGATAATAAAAAGAAGACCAAGCGCTGGAAGAAATAAAACTCCAAAAATTGAGAGTTTGAAAAAGTTTGCAAGTACCATAAAAACACCTGCTAAGACAAGTATGCTACCTAAAAAAAGCTTTCCATAATCTTTCTTTTGATTCATCTTAACCTCCTTTAAAAGTAAGATAAATAAAGGATAAAAAATGACTAGTCATATTAGCAAGTGCCATAAGTCATATTTAGGTCATATGATTTTTTTTATTTGGGTTTATAATTTTTTAAAAAGGAGATTTTTATTATGGATTTAAAAGTTTTTAGATTTTTTCTTGGAGAATTTTCTGGAGAAGGAAATAGTGACTGGGGTTATTGTAATAAAAGATCCTGTTATTCATATCCTTTTAATTTAAGTGGAAATTTTATTAAACTGGAATGGGAGTTATCTTTCCCAAGACAGGAAAAAAATCCTCTTGGTGATTTTGTAAGAGGAGTTGGTTTTATCACTTATGACAAAATCAACAACAATTATATTCTTATGCTTTTTATGAGTGAGGGATATATTCAAAAATATACAGGTATTTATAATTCAATAAATGAAGAATTTGAATTTGATTTAAAAGATTCATCAAATCTTCCTTCAGACCTTGAAGCAAAAATAAATATAAAACTTTTAAATGATGATGAATTTGAAGAAACTTATTCCTGGAGAATGACTAAAGAAGAAAATTTTCACCCTTATCTTAAGATTCATAATCAGAGAATAAAATGAATTTTTTAATTATGTTCAAAAAAAGTTAAACCAACAGCATTTAAACCTACATGTGAAGTAATTACTATACCAAAATTTTGGATTATAAAGGAATCAATCTTACTTATTTTATCAATTTCTTTTTTCAATTTAATTGGTATTTCAGAATTAATATAATTATGAGCAATTCCGCCTTTTATATAACCTCCATTATAATTTTCTTTGAAAAAAGAAATAATCTTATTCATAATTTCATTTTCACTTTTTATTTTTCCTCCCATTATAGGTTCAACAATTCCATTATTTATAGTTAAAACAGGTTTAAAACCCAAAAAAGAACCTATTAGATATTTTGCCTTCCCAATTCTACCACCTTTATTTAAAATTTCTAAATTATCGAGAATAAAAATTGACTTTATAGAGGTTTTTAAATTATCAAGATATTTTATAATTGATTCTATATCTTTATCTGAATCTCTTAAAATGGCTGCTTCTGTTGTCATTAATCCAAGTGCACCAGAAACAAAAGATGAATCATAAACAATTATTTTGTTAAACTTATCTACCTCTTTTTTGGCAATATTTGCAGAATTTATAGTTCCTGAGAGTTTAGATGAAATATGTATTGATAGAATATAATCATAATCATCAATGAATTTATTATATGTTTCAATAAAATCATTTGGTGTTGGTTGTGATGTTAATGGTATTTCTTTAATATTTTGCATTATTCTATAGAATTCATCGATTTTTATATCAATTAAATCTTTATATGTTCTATCTTCTATTTTAATATATAATGGTACTATTTCTATATCATATAACTTCTGATAATATGAATGCAAATCCCATGTAGAATCTGTTATAATTTTTATTTTCATTTTTTAATTTTTCTTATAACAAAACCTGTATCATTAATATAGATTTCATAATTTTGATTTGGATATTGAAATGCTCCTATTCCATAAGCAGTATCGATAAAAGGTATTTTTTCCCCGTTCTTAAGCATAAATTCCCAGAAACCACTTTTTTTATTTATTTCAAAATATTTTGGCATTTCTTCTTTAGGTTCCTCAAACCTTCCAGAAAATCTAGAGATTCTATAGTAACTTTCTGCGCCAAGCCATCTTAAACTTTTACTAAAAACAAGAATTTCCCCCTCTATTACCCACTGGTCGCCATTTATATCAAATTCATAATTTTTACCATTCTTTATGTCATTAAAAATTAGATGAATTTCATTATCTACTTTCTTTGTATTTAACTCACCAATTTTTTCTTCGTAACTAAATCTCGAAAATGTTTGAAGAAAAGAAAAGAGAAGCAAAAATATAGTAGAGATTAAAATAAGTATTATAAAAGAGATAACAGAAGAGAGTAAATTTTTAAAAGGTTCTTTTTTCTTTATAACCCTAATTAGTGTAGATATAAATAGATATAGTGAAATTATTATTAAAATAAATCCAGTTAGCCCAATTATTAATGTAAATCTATCCATACCTTCATATTAAATTAAAATAAAAAATTATTCAATAATATTAATTAAAATATTTAAATAATCATAATTAAAGTTGTGATTTTTTAAATTTTAGTAATATCATAAAATAAAAAAAGAGGGGTAATAAAACCCCTCTTTTTTTAAAGGATTACTTTTTTCATAAATTTGAGGAGGGAGATGTATTGCTGGTATCTGGACAATTTCCAGAATAACCATTTCCTAATCCACCATGATGACCTCTTCCGGGTCCAAAACCTGGTCCATTAATGAATCTTTCAACAAACTCATCAAGATTTTCAAGGAATTTTGCCTTCTCTTCTTCTGTCATTTTTCCATCTTTAACTAATTGTTCCACTTTGTTTGTTACAACTTCCTTTACAACTGCTATTAAATTATCTTTAGTAATTCCTTTTGATTCTGCAAATTCAAGAAGTGATTTTCTATCTTTCATTGCACTTTGAAATTCATCAAGTGAGAGATTAAGTTTTGTTAGAACCTCTTCCATTATACCTTTTCCATCAAAGAACAACCCTTTTCCAAATGGTGGCTCTTCAGGAGGTGCTTCACCTTTTCCTCTTCCTGGTCCAAAACCTGGACCTTTACCCATTGGTGGGGTTTTTGTAAGAAAATCTTCAATTCTTGTATCAAGGTTAGTAAGGAAATTTTCTTTTTCAGTTTCAGTTATCTTTCCATCTTTTAGAAGTTCATTTAATTTTTCTGTAATAACATCTTTGAATGTTTGAATGAGTTTTTCTTTAGTAATTCCTTTTGATTCAGCAAACTCAAGAAGTGTCTGTCCATTTTCCCATGCTGTCTTAAGTTCTGTTTCATCAAGTCCAAGCCTTTTAAGAACTTCTTCAATGATACCTGGTCCTATAAGTTTAAATTTCATTCCATTTTGATTTTCATTACTCATCATAACATCTTCAGCAAATGCAGTGCTTAGTAAGTCAGAAGAACTTAAATTGATTTTTTGAGAAACAATCGAATAAACTGCACCTCCTATCACAAGTACTCCCGCTACTAAAACAATCAGTAGAATCTTTAAACCTTTTTTCATTAAACACCTCCTTTTTCAAGTGTTCGTAAACAAGTTTATGATATTAATGTTAAGGAATTATTAAGGTTTCAAAATTTAAAAAAATTTATAAATTTGATATTATTTTAATTAGGAGGCTAAAATGAATTTAAATGTTTTACACTGGTCTTTTATTATAATTGGTTTATTAGCGACAATATTATCTTTAATTATTGTTTTAAGAAGAATGAAAAATTTTCTTTATAACCACAAAATTCTTGCAAGTGTTGGTTTTGTTCTTATAAACTTAAGCATCATATATATCTATTTAACAAATAAAAGAATCAATTTTTCATATAGTCATGGTATCTTAGGTTTTTTATTTTTCATTTTTTCTATAATCAATATAGTTTTAGGAATAATTTTTACAAGAAAAATTGATATCAAATTGAAAAAAAATATAAGAATTAAGCACATCTGGATTGGAAGAATCGTTTTTATCCTTCTAATACTAAATCTTATTATAGGCTATATCTTTTTTAAACCATTTTAGTGATAAGATATTTAATAACTCAACAACTAAATATAGTTATTTTTTTCACATTAGTTTTAATAAATTCAATTTTTAATACTAGAAGGATAAAAAATTTAAAAAATGTAAAAGTAATAAAAGAAAATTTACTAAAAATTTCAGTCCTCATTCCAGCAAGAAATGAAGAAAAAAATATAGAAAAATGTGTAAAGTCAATTCTAAATCAAAACTATCCCGAATTTGAATTAATTGTTTTAAATGATAATTCCACTGATTTAACACCTCAAATTCTTGATAAATTAAAAGAAAATTACCCCAGGTTAATTATTATTGAAAATGTAAGTTTAGAAAATGGATGGCTTGGCAAAGCAAATGCTTGTCAGAAACTTCATGAAGAATCGAAAGGTGAAATACTTGTTTTTATTGATGCAGATACTATTCATAAAGAGGATTCGATATTAAAGGCAGTATCTTTTTTTGTTAAAACACAATCCGATCTTGTAACTATTTTTCCTCAGGAGATTGTAGATTCTTTTTTTGAAAAATTGATAATACCATTTATGAATTTTGCACTTATGTGCTTTTATCCTCTAATTCCATTTGCAAATGGTCAATTTATGCTCTATAAAAGAGAAGTTCTTGATAAATTCAATGGATTTCAAAAAATTAAAGGCGAAGTTCTTGATGATATTAAAATGGCTAATTTATTGAGAATAAATAAATATAAAGTTAATATTTTATCAGGCAAGGATGTCTCTTTTTGTAAGATGTATTATGACACAAAATCTCTTTTTTATGGTTTTATAAAGAGTTATTTTGCAATTTTTGATTATCACCTTCTTTTATCAATTTTTGTTTTTACTTATTTAATTTTTTCTTTTTCCTATCCATTTATTATGCTTGGTTTAAAATTTTCTTATAACTTAAAAGAGATAAATTTAATTACTAATATTATAATTTTATTAGTTTCTTATTCTATTTTTCTTATTACCTATATTAAATTCAACTATCCATTATATATGTCATTTTTATTTCACCTAACAATACTTTTAAATTCAATAATTGGGTATCTTTCAATAATCTACACACTAACAGGAAAAAGAGCGTGGAAAGAAAGAAGACTCCCCAAAAAGAAAATAAAGTTATTATGATGGATGATAACTATTTAAAAGATAGAATAATTAAACATAAAGATAGAGAAATTTATGAAGGTGATTACATAATTTACTGGATGAATAGAGGGCAGAGGGTAAATGATAACCTTTGTATCTATTATGGACTCCTTCTTTCTCAAAAATATAATAAAAAATTTGGAATACTTTTTAACATTTTCCCTTCTTTTCTTGATGCTTCTTTAAGGCAATTTGATTTTATGATTAAAGGGTTAATGGAAGTTGAAGAAAATCTTAATGAACTTGGGATACCTTTTTTTGTTTTATCAGGAAAACCAACTGAAAATATCTTAAAATTTATCAAGGAAAAAAGAGTATCTCTTTTAATAACTGATTCATTTCCACTTAAAATCATAAGAGAGATAAAAAGAAATATAAAAGAAAAAATTAATATTCCTTTTTATGAAATTGATACTCATAATATAATTCCACCATATATAATTTCAGAAAAGCAGGAGTTTTCTGCATTTACTTTAAGAAAAAAATATGAAAAAGTCTTATCAAAATATTTAATTGAACCTCCTAAATTTGATGGATTAATAAAAAAAGAGAAAATAATAAATAAAACTAACTGGAATAATATTTATGATAGTTTAAAAGTTGATAAATCTGTTAAACCCACACTCTTTTTTAAGTCAGGAGAAAATGAAGCATTAAATGTTTTAAATAGTTTTATAAAAAATAAACTCAATTTTTATGTAAAAAATAAAAATAACCCTAACATTGATGGTCTTTCAAATCTATCACCATATTTGCATTTTGGGATGATTTCTCCTTTAAGGGTTGCGTTTGAAGTTAAAAATTCAAATGCTACTTTAGAAAACAAACACGCTTTTTTAGAAGAGTTGATAATAAGAAGAGAGTTATCAGAAAACTTCTGTTTTTATAATGAAAATTATGACAATGAAGAAGGAATTCCAAAATGGGGAAGAAAAACCCTTGAAGAACATAAAAATGATAAGAGAGATTATATCTATTCTTTAAAGGAATTTGAAAATGGAGAAACTTTTGATGACTTATGGAATGCCTGCCAAATGGAGATGGTTATTACTGGAAAAATGCATGGATATATGAGGATGTACTGGGCAAAAAAGATTTTAGAATGGAGCGTGGATTATAAAGAAGCAGTAAAAATAGCAATTTATCTTAACGATAAATATGAACTTGATGGAAGAGATCCAAATGGTTATACAGGTATTTTATGGTCTATTGGAGGTTTGCATGATAGACCATTCAAAGAGAGAAAAATTTTTGGAAAAGTAAGATATATGACAAGGAACGGTCTTGAGAAAAAGTTTGAGGTAAAAGCATATATTAAAAAAGTTCTAACTCTTGAAAGGATTTCTTAGACCAAATTTTGGTTTTATTAAAAGTTCTTTATTCAATTTAACCAAAACAACAAAAAAATTTAAAATAAATATAATCAAAACTTCAATTCCATAGCCTTTAAGAAGTAAATATATAAAAAGAAAAATAAAACCACTAACAGAAACTATCGCGCTGTTATCCTGGACAGCACCAAATAAAAGAGTTGTTAATCCCATTAATGTTGGACCTTCCCAAAGCGTTATTCCTGTCCAGAGGCCAAAAGAAGAAGCCATCGCTTTTCCACCTTTAAATTTTAAGAATGGTGAAAAAGCGTGTCCAAGTATTGGAGCAATACATATTAAAACAAAGAAAATTTTTTCATCTTTAAAAAATTTACCTGCAACTATTGAAGGAATTAATCCTTTTGAATAATCGAGTAAAAGAACTGGAATACCAATTTTTGCTCCTCCTACTCTAAAAGCATTCCATGTTCCTGGATTACCATCTCCAAAACTTCTTATATCTTTTTTAAAAAATATTTTAGAAAAAATGTATCCGAATAGAATTGATCCATAAAAAAAGAATGCTACTATTAAAAAATAAGGATTTTGTAATATTTTTAATATTATTTCCATAAAATAATTATAATAAAATTTGTTATAATTAAATAAAAAAGGAGGAATAAATGAAGAGAGGAACAAAAATACTCTTAAGAATATTGATTCCAATTTTGATAATTATATTAGTTTTAGGCTATTTTGGTTTTGTTCCATTTGTCTCAGATATAATGGGAACAAATAAACCAAAAAATCTTGGAGTTACATTTACTGAAAAAGATTTTGAATCTGCAAGAAGTAAAACTGGTGTTAAATATGAAACTTTAACAGGTGACCTTAAACCAGAAGAAAGTTTAAAATATTCTGGAAAAAGAAGCGTAAAGATGGAATTAACATCAAGTGAACTTACAGCACTTATTTATGAAAGAAAATGGAGATATTACCCAGTTAAAAATTGGACAGTTAAAATTAATGAGGATGGAACAGTTGAAACATCAGGGCAGATACTCACAAATAAACTAATGGATTGTCTTAGTGCTTTAGGAATTAAACCAGAAGAATCATCAATTGAGAATACACCCAAGATAATGATGATGGGTGTTATTGCAACTAATGTTGATCCAAACATCAAAAGATTTTATGATTTACTAAATCAGATTTCAAGGTTTATAAAATCAAATCCATCTTTTTATATTAAAGGCAAAGCAAAAATAGAAAATAATAAATTGACCCTTCTTCAACTTGATTCAGTTTATCTTGGAAAGATCAACCTAACCTCAACAGTTAATAAATATAAGGGCGAGATAGTTAGTTTAATCGAAGAAATTTTAAATAATACACCAGGTCTTTATGTAACTTCTCTTACCTTTCAAGATATGAAACTTAAATTTACAGGCACACTCCCAGCAACCGAATCCCACTTAGAATAATTTAATTATTAAAAATATATTATTATAAAATCAAAAAACATAAGTATGAGAATTTTAAAATTTTTTATATTTTTAAAATTGGAGGTTTATTATGGATGAAAAAATCCTAGAAGTAGTTCCAGTTAACTGGAAAAAAAGTATGTTTAAGCAAGAACCATGGGCTCTTGTTATAACAGATCAAAGAATGTTATTTGCAAAGTGGACTCAAGAACTTTTTAAAAAGGAGTCAGAAAGAAGAAAAGAAGAGACAAAAGAAGCGGGTGGAGGCAAACTTAAACAATTTTTCTCTCAGATGGGTACAGGTTTTACATATTATAAAAAGTATTATGAGATGACACCAGATGAGATTGTGAGTGAACATAATGAAAACTTTGCACTAACACCATCTGATGTTGTAAGAGTTGATATGAAAAAGGGAAGAGGAAAAGGTGGAGCAATTATAAATGTAAAAGTAGGAGTAAACATTGGTGGTGGAGATATTGATGACCTTGAAACTCCACACGAATTAATTATTACTGCCAAAACCGGAAAAATGGTCTTCACCTTTAACACTAACTTTAATAAAGTAAGAGGTGCTTTAAGCCAATCCTTTAATGTATAACTACTAATATTATTTAATTTATATATTTTTAATTGTAGAAATTTTGCTTATTCTATTCTATTATTATCTCCAAAATTAAATTTTAAATTCTAATATATTAATTTAACTATAAATTGATTAAAAATATTATATAATTTTTATAATAAAAGGGATGACAAAAACAATGAAAAAAAATATATTTTGGTTAATTATTCTTTCATCGTCTCATTTTTTAAATATTTTAAATTTATATAATTATCAAGTATCTTCTAAAACACTTTTATAAATATAAGGAGGAGAATTATGAGTATTCCAGATTTTCAATCAATTATGTTGCCACTTCTTCAAGAAATTTCATATGATAAAGAATATCCTATAAGAGAGATAATTGAAAGATTGGCGAAAAAATTTAATCTTACATCTGAAGATAGAAAAGTATTATTACCAAGCGGACAACAATTTGTTTTTGATAATAGAGTAGGATGGGCAAGAACATATTTATATAAAGCAGGTTTATTGGAAGTTCCAAAAAGAGGAATAATAAGAATAACAGAAAGAGGTAAAGAGGTACTTAACAAAAAGTTAAACAAAATTGATGTGAGATTTTTGTATCAATTTGAGGAATTTAGGAAATTTCACGAATATAAAAAACCTCTAAAAGAAGATCAACAACCTCTACCAGAAGTTGAAGAAACATTTTCACCAGAAGAAAAGATTGAAAAAGCATATAATTTTTATAATAACTCTTTAATTACAGACATTTTAAAATTAATTTATAAATTATCACCGCAGGCATTTGAAAAATTAGTAGTTGAGGTTTTAGTTAAAATGGGATATGGTGGCGCATTTGAAGATGCAGCACAGATTATAGGTGGAACAGGAGATGAAGGAATTGATGGTTTAATTAAACAAGATCCATTAGGGCTAGATGTAATATATATTCAAGCAAAAAGATGGGAAGCACATGTTGGTAGACCAGAATTACATAAATTTGTTGGTGCGCTTCAAGGTAAACATGCGCAAAAGGGAGTTTTTATAACAACTTCAGATTTTACTAAAGATGCTATAGATTATGTGAAAGGTTTAGGTGGAAGTAAAATTATATTGATTAATGGTGAAACTCTAGCAAAATTAATGATTAAATATAATGTTGGTCTAACAACAACAAGAGTGTTTGAGGTTAAAAGAATAGACCAAGATTATTTTGAAGAATATTAACAAATTTTTTAAAATTGAAGAATTTTTATCAAAAGATTTTTCTATATTAAAAAAATATACATAAAAATTATTCAAGTTGAGTTTAAAATAAATTTATATGATTAAAATAAAAACTTCAGATTGATTATAGGGTAAAAGAAATTTATATTCATAAAATGAAAAATAAATTAGCAAGTTTTTCAATAAGTGGAAGATTTACATTTGATATTGATATTTTAAATGAAAATATTAATAAATTAAATGAAGTGGTAGTTCATGAACTTTTGCATTTAAAATATATTAATCATGGAAAAATTTTCAAAATTATGCTAATTACCGTCTTTAAAAATACTAATATTTTATTAATTTAATTTGACAAAGGGGGGATTTTTTCATAAAATTCTATGGATGATGAATCAAAAGAATTATTTAATTATTGTTAAATCAGAGTTTAATCTGTTTTCTGGAGGAAATTATTTTTGAGAGGTAGAAGGTTACTATCAATTAGTTTCATAATGATTCTTATCACTTTAATTACTCGAATACTTGGCTTTGTGAGAGAAGAAGTTATTGCATTTTTTTTCGGAACAACATATGTTTCGGATGCAATAAAAATTTCAACATATATCCCTTTAACAATATCACATCTTCTTGTTGCAGGGTTACTTTCAGCAATTTTTATCCCAGTATTTACTGATTTTCTTGTTGGAAAAAAAGAAGGTGAAATGTGGGAAACATTCAATATTTTATTTAATGTTATTGGTTTAATATTTATTGTTTTATCATTTATTTTCTTTATTTTTGCAAAAGAATTAGTTCATATAATGGCTCCCCATGCTTCAGTTGAAATGAAAAACCTTGCAACAGTAATATTTATTTACCTTATTCCACAGATGCTTATTCTTGCATGGGCATCACTTCTTACAGGTCTTCATAATACTTATGAATCTTTTATCATCCCAGCAGTGGGTGGTGTTTTGTATAATGTTTCAATTGTTTTTTCTTTAATATTTTTAGTCAAATATTTTGGTGCTTATGCAATAATTTATGGTGCACTTCTTGGTGCAATAATGCAACTTTTAATTCTTATTCCTTTTGCAATAAAAAAGGGCTGGAAATACAAATTTATATTTAATGTTAGAAATCCATATGTTAAAAAAATTGGAGCACTTGCAGTTCCAATTCTAATAAACTCCACTTTTGGTTATATAACTCCTATTTTTGAAAAATCTATTGGTTCATCTTTTGGCGAAGGAGCAATCTCTTCTCTTGACTACTCATTTAAAGTTTCACAACTTCCACTTGGTATTTTTGCTTTAGTTATATCTCTTGTAATTTATCCAACACTTTCACAACTTGTATCAAAAGGTGAAATTGATAGACTTGGAAAAACAGTCCAATTTGGTTTAAGATTCATTTTATATCTTATGATACCATCAAGTTTGGGTTTAATTTTACTTTCATTTCCAATAATAAGAGTTCTCTTTCAGCAGGGAATGTTTGGTGGAAGTTCAACATTAATGGTTTCAAATCTTTTAATTTTTTATTCAATAGGTCTTCCATTTTGGGGAATGACAGCTCTTCTTGTAAGAGTTTTTTATTCATTTAAGGATACAATAACTCCTGTTATTATAAGCGTTGTTACAATAGTTATACAAATTTCACTTTATATATTAAATTCTAAAATTATTGGTCTATCTGGAATACCTCTTGGAGCATCACTCGCAAGTATTCTGCAGTTTGTTTTACTCTACTATTTTCTAAATAAAAGAATGAAGAATTTACATCTTAAAGAGTTTTTAATAAGATTTTCATTAATTTCTTTTTACTCAGTAATTGCAACAACTGTTGCTTATTTTATCTCAAAATATTTTGATAAAAATGGTTTAACTTTATCAAAGATGGGTCAGATTTATCAAGTTGGTATAGCAATTGTTGTAACTTTAATAATATATTTTATAATTTTATTTATCAAAGATTTCAAAGAGATTAAGTTAGAGATGGAGAGAATCAGAGGAGGATTTGATGAAAAAGTTAAATAAGATTATCATAATAATATTAATAGTTTTGATAATTTTTGTAGCATGTTTTGCTGGTTATATATATTATATTTTATCCTCTGTTAATCCAAATATAAATCAAGATGATGAAAACTATATTCCACCAAAAGAGATGGATTGGAATAAAAAAATTAATATTCTTCTTGTTGGTATAGATCAAAGGTATGAAGATGAGATGAGTAGATCAGATACAAATCTACTTCTATCGATTGATCCAAAGAATAAAAAGATTGTGATAGTTTCTTTGCCAAGAGACACTTTTGTTGAACTTCCAGGTTATGAAGGTTACCAGAAACTTGCTCATGCACATTCATATGGAGGAGTACCTCTACTTATAAAAACAGTTGAAAATCTTCTTGGTATTGAAATTCCATTTTATATTGAGATAAATTTTGAAGGCTTTGCAAAAATGATAGATTTAATTGGTGGAGTAACAATAGATGTTGAAAAAGATATGAATTATGAATCATATCTTGGAGACGTCAAGATTCATCTTAAAAAGGGGTTACAACATTTAAATGGTGAGAAGGCATTAATGTATGTAAGATTCAGAATGGATGAAACAGGAGATATTGGAAGAATGGAAAGACAGCAGAAATTCTTAAAAGCACTTATTGAACAATCCTTAAAAATAGAGAACACCATAAGATTACAAAAGGTTCTTGTTGAATTAAAAAACTGGGTAAGAACAAATCTTGAACCATGGCAGATAATTAAACTTGGGGTTCTTTTTAACACCATAGATAATGGTGAAATAATAACTATGACATTACCAGGATATCCTGGCTGGTATTCTGATGGATTATCATATTATTTTCTTTATCCAGACAAATTAGAGGAATTGATTAATACATATTTGAAAGATGAGTAATCTTTTTAAATTTATAGTAGATATTTATGATGATAGTTTTATAAATAGAGTTTTTTTTATTATTTTAAATCTTTATAATGATAGTTTTATAAATAAGTTAATCAAAAAAATAAAAAATCTTTATTTTAATAGTTTTATTTACTCAATATTTATCAAAGAAGATGATGAAATAAGTGTAAAATTCAGTTTCAGATTGATAAATAACAAAGGAACTATAGAATCTATGATAATTTTTATTTCAATTTTTGGAATATTTCTTTCTTTAACTATTTCTGATTTAGTTATCAAAATATTGATTTTGATTTTTTTATATTTAATTCTATATTTTACTATTTTTGATAAACAAACCCTTAAAAACTCTTTTATCTATAGAGTAATTTCAGGGAGTATCTATGATTGATTTTGGGAGTATTTTGTTTTCGCTTCTTGCTGTTCTTTCGTTTCCAATTAAACCAATATTAAGTTTATCTTTTACTCTCCCTCTATTTTTTTACTATTTTCCAGAAAACCTCCCTCTATTTTTAGTTCCTCTTTATCCACTTCTTGATTTTTTTGTAAGAAGAGGAGTTCCCTCAATTGCATCAATCTGGGATGAAGGTTTTATAATCCTTCTTTTTTTAATAATTTTTTTAAGGATAAAAAAGAAAGAGATAAAATTTACATCTTTAATAATTCCAACTCTTATCTTTCTTATCTTTCTTCTATTTTCAACATACTTCAGTTCAATAGATTATAGGGTAGCGGTTGATGGAATAAGAAGTTATTTAGAAATGTTTCTATTCTTTTTAATAATAATAAATTATGTAGAAGATAAAAAATTGGTGAATATTCTTCTGGATATTGCTTCGTTTGCCCTTCTTGTTATTTCTCTTTATGGTATATATCAATTCATATTTAAGGTATCTATTCCAGCAGCATGGATTGATAAGGACTTAGAAACATCTATATCAACAAGAGCCTTCAGCATTTTTGGTTCTCCAAATGCACTTGCAGGTTATTTAATATTATTAATACCAATATTTTTCATGCTTTTTCTTAATGAAAAGAAGGTTTTTAAAAAACTATATTATATTTTTGTTGTTCTTGCTGCGCTTACTGCTTTACTTTTTACACTTTCAAGGGCTGCTCAACTTTCAATAGTTATAGCATTTATTATTTTCACACTTTTGTATAAAGACAAAAGATATTTTTTGGTAATAATAATTCTTTTACTTGCATTAATTTCAATTCCACAGATAAGAACAAGATTTTTGAACCTAATTTCTCCAGTTTATCTTGAAAAAGCCAAAACTTATGGAAGAATCTATAGATGGAATCTTGCTCTTTCAATTTTTTCTCTTCATCCTCTTTCTGGAGTTGGTCCAGGTGGTTTTGGAGGAGCAGTTGCAAGTAAACTTGGCATGTTTGAAGGCCTATATGTTGATAATTATTACCTGAAGACACTTGTTGAAACAGGTATATTCGGTTTAATTTCCTTTTTATATCTAATCTTATCAATTTTAAAAAAGGGAATTTCAAATATCATAAAACTTTTTGATGAAAAAAGTAAGAACCTTTCTCTAGGTATTTTTCTAGGATTATTTGCATTTCTTATGAATAATTTCACAGAAAATTTATGGGAAATTCCAGTTTTAAGTGTAACCTTATGGACTCTTGTGTCATTTTTGTTTATTTTAGGTAAGAAGAGTGATTAGAGTTGCTCTTTTCATAAGTGGCGGGGAGAAGGGTGGTTCAAGATATCAGGTATTAAAAATTGCAGATGGATTAAAAGATAATGTTGAGTTTACTTTTTTTACATTTAACGAGGGGTTACTTACTGATGATATAAGAAGAAAAAATTATAAAAGATACCATTTCAAAAAACTTTTACCTTTTAATGAAATAGATTCTATTTTGAAAAATGAAAAGTTTGATATTATCCATACATATGGATTTAGAGGTAATTTTTATGGAAGAATTTCTTCAAAAAAACTTAATATTCCTGTTATCTCAACATATACAGGCTTTATGAAAGATGATTATAATAGTAGAATTAAAGGTTTAATATTTCAAAAGATTGATGATTTAACAATAAATATTCCTGAAATTATAATAGTATCATCTAAGGCAGTTTCAGATTATATAAAAAATAGAGGATATAAAAAAGAGGTTAAATTGATTCATCTTGGAATAGATTTAGAGGAAAATTTTTATAAAAGGGATGATTTTGGTTTAAAAGAAGATGATTTTGTGATTGGAAGTGTCTTAAGGTTCGAAAGGGTAAAAAATCCAATATTTTTAGTTGATATTTTTTATGAAGTTTATAAAAAAGAAAAAAACTCAAAACTTGTTCTTGTTGGCGATGGCTCTTTAAAAAATGAAATTGAAAGAAAAATAGAAGAGTATGGAATTAAAGATAGAGTTTTTCTGACAGGATTTAGAGAAGATGTGAAAAAAATTTATAGAATTTTTGATGTTTTTGTTTTAACTTCTTTTAAAGAAGGTTTTTCAATAAGCACTCTTGAAGCAATGTCATCATCACTTCCAGTTATTACTTCAGATTCAGGAGGCATAAGAGAGACGGTTGAAGATGGTATTAATGGATATATAATAAAGAATTTTAATAAAGAGGATTTTGTTGAAAAAATTTTAATTTTTAAAAATAAAGATTTAAAAAGAGAATTTGGAGAAAGAAACAGAAAAAAAGTTTTAGAAAACTTTCTTTCTAAAAAAATGTGTGATGAAACTTTAAGAGTATATAAAGAGGTTCTTAGATGAAAAAGCTTCTTTTTATTTCTTTTTTCTCTCCACCAATTGGAAGTGGTGGTGGAGAAAGAATTACAAAATTATTAAAATATATTAATTCTTTTGAAAAGTATCTTTTAACAAGTGATTACCCGTCTTATAGATATAAAGATGATTTTTATAGAATACCTGAAGATGTGAAAGTATATAGAGTTTTATTTAAAGACCCAAGAGTTTTTATTCCAAAATTTTTATATAAACTTCTTAAAAAGAATCAAAAAGAAGAAAAAGATATTATTGAAAAATATAAAAAGATCCCACAATCCTTTGCTACAAAAATAAGATTACTTTTTTTTATTCCTGATGACAAGATAAGATGGGTTAAAGATTCAAAAAAAATCTCTGAAAAAATAGTTGATGATGATAATATCAATATAGTTATAACTACAGGACCACCACACTCAACACATCTACTTGGACTTAATCTTAAAAAAAAGAAAAATATAAAATGGGTTATGGACTTAAGAGATTTATGGACAGAAAATCCTTTTGTTTTATATCCAGAAAAAGCAAAAGCAAAGAATCTTAAATTTGAGGAAAAATGTTTAAGAGAGTGCGATTTGATAATAGTTGTTACAGAATCATTTAAAAGAGTCCTTCTTGATAAATTTACCTTTTTAAAAGAAGAAAAAATAAAAGTAGTTCATAATGGATTTGATTTGGATGATTTTAAAGTTGAACCAAAAAAATTACCTGGGTTTACAATAACATATGCTGGAAGCTTTTATTCTCTTCAAACCCCGGTATTTTTTCTGAAAGCATTTAAAGAATTGGTAAATGAGAACGAAGAATTCAAAAAAGAAGCAAAAATATATATACTTGCACCTTTTGAAGATAATGTAAATAGAATTGTAAATGAACTTGAATTAAATAAAAGTGTTGTTGTTTCAGGATTTATTCCCCACAAAGAAGCGATAAGCTTTATTCTTGGCTCAAAACTTTTATTTTTATTCTTAGGAAAAGGTGGAGAGGCAACTATTCCACAAAAAACTTATGAATATCTTGGAAGTGGAAAAAGAATTGTTGCAACTATCACAGATGGTGAGTGTAAAGAAATTCTTAAAAAATGTGGAGTAGAAGATATAGTTTCTCCTGAGGATATTGAAGGAATTAAAAACCTACTTTTAAAAATTTATAAAGAATATAAAGAAAACAAAATTATTAGTTATAATAAAACCAATATTAGCGAATTTTCGATGGAAAATATTTCAAAGAAGTTTATAAATTCATTAATAGAAGGAGGAGTTTTATGAATGTTTCTGTCTTTGGACTTGGTGCAGTTGGTCTTCCACTCTCATTGATTTTAAGCCTTAAAGGATTAAAGGTTTATGGAGTTGATATAAATAAAGAAAGAGTTTTAAATATTAAAAATGGAAAAAGTGGGATTTATGAATTTTATAATAAAAAAAGTATTGATGAGATAATTATTGATGAAATAAATAAAGGTAATTTTATTCCAACATCAGATTATAAATATGCTTTAAAAAACTCGAATATTATTATGATAACAATACCCCTACCACTAACAAAAAACAAAAAAGTAAATTACAGGTTCTTAAAAAAAGGCACTGAAAATATAGGAAAAAATTTAAAAAAGGGAGATTTAATAATATTAAGAAGCACAGTTCCAATAGGAACAACAAGAGAAATAGTTCTTAAAATCCTTGAAAATAGTTCTAATTTGAAGGTAGAATATGATTTTTATTTATCATATGTTCCTGAAAGAATGGCTGAAGGCAAGGCATTTGAAGAATTGGTAAATATGACAACAGTAATATCTGGAATTGGTAAAAAAAGTATTGAAAAAACTTACGAATTCTTCAAAACTTATTTTAACGGAGAGTATCATATAGTAAGTAATGTTGAGGTTGCTGAAGCATCAAAACTAATAGAAAATCTTCAGAGGGATTTAAATATTTCAATGGTGAATTCACTTTCAACATTTTTAATAAAGAAAAACTTAATTCCATCTGAAGTAATTGAAACAGCAAAAACACATAAAAGAGTAAAAAATTTATTATCTCCTGGTATTGGAGTTGGTGGACACTGTCTTCCATATGCATATTACTATTTAAAGGAAAGCGGTCTTAAATTTCAAAAAGATTTGAAATTGTTTGAACTTGGTAGAGAAATAAACGATGAAATGCCAAAAGTGATTTTGAATCTAATTATAAAAAGATTAAAGAAATATAGTAAAGTTCCTGAGAATTCAAAACTATCAATTCTTGGTCTTGCAATGAAAGATTTTTCCAAAGACACAAGAGAAAGTCCTTCTTTAAAATTCTTTAATATTGCAAAGAAATATTTTAAAGAAGTTTTAGTTTATGATCCAGAGGTTGATTTAAATTTAAAAGAAAAATTAGATGATATAAAAACTGTTCTTAAAAATAGTGATGTTGTTGTTATTCCAATTTTACAGGACTCTTTTAAAAATTTAGAGTTAAAAGATATTAAACCCCTTCTAAAAAAAGACACCATAATAGTTGATTTTAGAAAATTATTTAATATTGATGAATTAGAAAAAGAAAAACTTGATTATATAGTATTTTAAAATACTATTTTTTAGTTATTATGTGAATTACAGAACCAAGTGGCACTTTTGATGCTTCTAAGATTGCTTCAGAAAGAGTGGGATGAACATGAACTGTATCAGAAATATCTTCAAGTTTAAGATTATTTTTTATTGCTAAAGTTAACTCTCCTATTAAATTAGATGCATTATTTCCAATAATTTGAGCTCCTATAATTTGATGATTTTCTTCTTTAGCAATAATTTTTACAAAACCATCTGTTGAGTTACTCGCAACTGCCTTTCCATTTGCAGCAAATGGAAACTCTCCTTTAACAACTGAAATACCTTTAGATTCCGCTTCTTCTTCTGTTAATCCAACCGTTGCTATTTCAGGATTTGAAAAAATTACCCATGGAATCACTCTATAATCCATCTTAACTTCTTTACCTGAGATTATCTCAGCAGCAATCTCACCTTCTTTCATTGCCTTATGAGCAAGAAGAAGTCCACCAGTTACATCACCAATAGCATAATGGTTTTTTATATTTGTTCTTAAATATTCATCAACAACTATTCTTCCTCCATTAGTATTTATTCCGATATTTTCAAGTCCAATATCTTCTGTGTTAAATTTTCTCCCAATAGATACAAGTACTTTTTTGGTCTCAATAACCTCTCCATTTTCTAAAAAAAGACTTACTTTTCCATTCTTTTTTTCAATATTTTCAATTTTCACTCCCAATTTAAAATCAATACCCCTTTTCTGTAATATTCTCTGCATAATCGTTGTTATTTTTCTATCTCTTAATGTTGGAATTATCTGGGGCATCATTTCAACAATTAATACTTTTGTACCAAAAGTATTAAAAAAATTTGCAAATTCAATTCCTATAGCACCTGCTCCAATTATTACCATCTCTTCAGGATATTGGGTAAGTTCAAGCGCATCATCTGAATTTAAAACATCTATATGATCTATGTTAAAATTTCTAAAAGTAGCAGGTTCACTCCCTGTAGCAATAACTATATCTTTACCTTTAAATCTTTCCTTTCCTTCTTTTGAATCTATTTCTACAATATGTCCATCCAGAATATATCCTTTGCCATTTTTAACAACAATATTTCTTGATTTGATTAGAAATTCCAAACCAGAAACAAGTTTTTTAACAACATTTTCTTTCCAATTTCTAATACCTTTTGGATCAAAAATTATATCTGAAAAACTTATTCCAAAAACATTTGATTCCTTTATCTCTCTATAAACTTCTGCTGCTTTTATTATTGCTTTTGTTGGAATACAACCCCTGTTTATACATGTTCCACCAAAGTTCCTATTTTCAATAAGTAAAACTTTTTTTCCTAAATCAGCTGCTCTTATTGCACATACATATCCTGCAGAACCAGATCCTATTATTATTAGATCAAATTCCTCCATAAATCCTCCAAAAAAATCTAAAATAATTTATCCTATTTATCAACTCCATTTCTATATGCATACTCAAGAGCCTCTATCTGCATATTTTTAAGTTTATCCCTGAAGTATGCGCCTTTTTCTGAAAGTTTAGCGACTCTTTCAATTATATCAATAGCAATGCTATATCTATCAATTTGATTTAAAATTGCAAGTTGAAGTGGAGTTGTTATTCCTCCTCTTCCTTTTAGAAATGTGGCAATATAGGATGAATCTATGCCAATTTTCCTATTCTCTCTATAACCTCTTACATGAAGGTTCTTATGATTTGTTCTTCTATATGCTAATCTATGTATAAGCCATGGATATCCATGGAAATTAAAAATTATTGGCTTATCTTGTGTAAAATATGAGTCAAACTCTCTATCAGTTAGACCATCAGGATGCTCTAAGTTTTGTGTTAAAGTGAAGAGGTTTAATACATTAATATATCTTATTTTCAAGTCACTGAAATTTTCTTTTATGATATTTATTGCATAGATTGCTTCTTTTGTTGGTATATCTCCACAACTTGCAATTACAACATCAGGTTCTTCATCGGGATAAGTTGAGGCAAAATCCCATATACCAATTCCTTTTGTTGCATGTTTAAATGCTTCTTCTATACTTAAGTATTGTGGATGACTCTGCTTGTCAATAACAATGATATTAATCCTATCAGTTGTTTGAAGAGAATGCCAGATTACCCACAAAAGAGAATTTGCATCTGGAGGAAAATAAACTCTTACAACATTTGGCCATTTATCAACAATTGAATTTATAAAACCTGGATCTTGATGAGTAAATCCATTATGATCCTGTCTCCATACAACAGAGGTTAAAAGAAGATTTAAAGACGAAATTTGTGCCCTCCAGGGAATATCTGTAGATATATCAACCCATTTTCCAAATTGACTAACCATTGATGAGATTATAGGAGAGAAGCCTTCATATGTATTTAAAATTCCATGTCTTCCAGTTAAGAGATAACCCTCAAGCCATCCCTCTATTGTATGCTCTGATAGATATTCCATTACTCTACCAAATGGGGAAAGATATCCTTCATCACTATCTTCTGGTAAAATTTTTAACATCCAAGTTTTACCAAATTCAAATGTTGCATCAAGTCTATTTGATTTTGTTTCATCAGGACCAAAAACTCTGAAATTATTATAATTATTCTTTATAATTTCTTTTAAAAAGTTACCAAGAGGTTTGGTATTTTCAAAAGTTGTTTTTACTCTTTCTGTAACTTCAACAGAAAAATTAGTTGGGTCAGGCAGTTTAAGTTCTTTTCTTATTAGTTCACAATTCGAATTTGGATTTGCACTCATTCTTTTATTTCCTTTTGGGGAAAGTTCTTTTAAATCTTCTCTTAAAGATCCATTATTCTTAAACAATTTATTAGGTTCATAACTATTTAGCCACTCTTCAAGATATTTTAAACTTTCAGGATTTTCCTTTGCATCAGAAAAAGGAACTTGGTGAGCTCTCCAATATCCTTCAATAAAATGCTCTTTTATTTTTTTTGGAGCAGTCCATCCTTTTGGGGTTTTTAAAATTATCATTGGATAGTTGTATCTTCTTGGTGATTTATTCGGTCTTACGTCTTTCCATATTGAAAGAATTTTTTCTATTGAATAATCCATAACACTTATCATTTTTTCATGAACTTCAACCGGTTCATCTCCCTCAACTAACTTTGGTTCATATCCATAACCTCTAAATAGAGATAAAAGTTCGTCATCTCCTATTCTTGAAAGAATTGTTGGATTGTTTATTTTATATCCATTTAAAAGTAAAACTGGTAAAACCATTCCATCTATTGTTGGATTTAAAAATTTATTTGAATGCCACGATGTTGCAAGAGGTCCTGTTTCTGCTTCTCCATCTCCAACAACCGTTACTGCTATTAAATCTTTATTATCAAAAACTGCTCCATATGAATGGGAAAGTGAATAACCAAGTTCTCCACCTTCCTGTATTGAACCAGGAAGTTCAGGAGTGCAATGACTACCAAATCCTCCAGGAAAAGAAAAAGATTTAAAAAGATTTTTTAATCCCTCTTCATCTTCACTAAATTCTGGATAAAATTCACTTAATGTTCCTTCAAGATATACTGGAGCGATAACACCAGGTGCACCATGTCCAGGTCCTGCAATAAAAATAGCATTCAGGTTGTATTTATTTATTACTCTATTTGAATGAATATAGACAAAACTTAAACCAGGGCTTGCGCCCCAGTGACCAAGAACTCTATTTTTTATATGTTCTTTTTTTAAGGGTTCTTTAAGTAGTGGGTTATCCTGAAGATATATCATTCCTGCTGCTAAATAGCAACATGCTTTAAAATAATCATTTAATTTCTCAACCATAAAACCCTCCTAAAAAATTTATTTTATAACTTTTTCAGCAAGAGAAACTACAAAAAAAGCATCATTAAATGCTTTTTTTGTATCCTCTTCATTGTATTCATTTGTAGGAATAAAATCTAAATCTCCATAAAAAGAAAATTCTCTAATTTTTTCAAAATCCCTTGATATTTCTTCATCATATAAATCTTTATATTCAATTAATAAATCTGAGACATCATGTTTTTTAGGAACATCAATGCCTTTATAAATTAATATACCTTTAATTGATAATTCAACTATTTCTTGAGCCTCTCTGATAAGATCAGAAAAATCTTCTTCATCAAATAAAACTTTTAATGCCTTTAATCTCTTTTTTGATTTTATAAGGTAACTTCTAGCTAAATTTATGTTCATTTAAAAATCAAAAACCTCTTCTTTGTTTATATTTTCCTTATACACCCAATGATCATTAATTTTTTTTGTTCCATATTTTTTCATCTTTTTTTCTAATTCTTTTAGATAATTTTTAAAAAAATTATCTTTATCAAAAATAATTTTGACTTTTTCTGTCATTTCTAAAAAAATTGGACTTCCATAAAAAACTTCATCTTTTGTTTTTATTATAGGCGAAATATATGTATCTATTCCATATTTCTTTAATTTTTTTATTTCATCTTCAACAAAAATTTCTATATTTTTATAAAATTCAAGATTTCTATTTAATCTTCCTTTCGAGGCTCTATTTAAAACTATTAATAAATCTATATCCGATTCATTAGATGGAGTTCCTCTTCCGCATGAGCCAAAAACTACAAAAGAAACAAGATTTTCTTTATAAAATGATTTAGTTTTTTCAAAAATTAAATTTATGAGTTCATCAAATTTTTCTCTAATCATAAATTAATTATAACAGGGTTTTAAATTGTATTTAAGAAATTTTTTAAAAAATTTACACCTTTTTCTAAATTTTTTAATCCACCCTCTGATAACTCTTCCCCAAAATCAAAATCATACCCCCTTATTGATAAAAGATAAAAATTGTAAGATTTTTTATTAATATTTTCAGCCCAGATTAAAAGTTCCTCAGGTGAGATATGATGTGTTAAAGGTGAAAATTTTGCTTTTTTTTCTATTTTTCTAAAATTTATATCCTCTCCCTCAAGAGCAGCATCAATAAAAACAACAGTATCAAAATCTTTTATATCATCAAGGATATCAATAGAAAGCTCCTGAATCTTAATTTTAGAGATCTCTTCATCAATTAGATCCAGGAGCCTTATTCCTAAACCATCATCTCTTCTATATTCATTACCATAGCCAATAAGAACTATCTTCTCAATCTCTTTTGACAAAATTTATTAAATTTCCATTGCTATCATAAAGTTCAATTAAAAGTGGCATTTTTCCAATTGCATGTGTTGAACAAGAAAGACATGGATCATAACATCTTATTGCACCTTCAACTCTATTTAACATTCCTTCAGTTAGATTTTTTCCATCGATAAATCCTTTAGCAACACTTTCAACACTTTTACTCATAGCCCAGTTGTTGTGTCCTGTTGCAACTATTAAATTTACTTTTTTAATGGTTCCTTTTTCATCTACCCAGTAATGATGGATTAAAGTACCACGAGGTGCCTCTATAACACCTATACCTTCTTCATTTTTAACTTTTCCTGAAATTAAAACATTCTGAGATAAAGACTCTTTATCTTCAAGAATTTCTCTTGCTCTTTCCAAACCATAAATTGCTTCGATTAATCTTGCGTAATGAAAATATATTGAACCTTCAACTGGTTTTCCATCATTAATTTTCTTAAAATTTATCATATGTTCATTTGCTATTGGAGTACTAATTTTATCTGAAGCATTCAATCTTCCAAGAGGTCCAACTCTATAAACACCATCTGGCCATCCAAGAGGTTTATAATATGGGAACTTTAAATAACTCCAGTCTTCAACTCTTTCACCGATATATTTTAAATAATCTTTATCATTAAAGTCATTTAAGATTTTTCCATCTCTATTCATAAATCTTATCTTTCCGTTATATAGTTCTAAAGAACCATCTTCTTTAACAAGTCCCATATATCCCGATGGAAATGAAGCAAATTTTTCACAAACCTCTTTATTGTTTTCTATCCATTTTGTTGCAATTGAGATTCCTTCTTCCAAATAGGATATCATTTCATCTATTCCACTTAAAATTTCATCTCTTGCTTTTGGATCAAGTGCTTGGTTAACTCCTCCGGGTATTGCAAAAGTTGGATGAATTCTTCTTCCTGCAACAAGTTCTATAATCCTCTGACCAAATTTTCTAAGTTTAACTGCTTTTAAAGCAAGTTCTGGATTTGCTTGTATCAATCCAACAACATTTCTTATTCTTGGATCAGCATCCCAACCAAGGATTAAATCTGGACCAGCAAGTTCAAAAAAGTGCATAGAATGAGATTGTATAATCTGGCCCATATGTATTAATTCTCTTAATAACTTCGCTGGTTTTGGAATATCAACACCAAGAATTTCATCAGTTGCCTTAGCCGATGCAAGATGGTGACTTATTGGACAAATTCCACATATTCTTGGAGTAATAATTGGCATTTCTGCAAAATAACGTCCTTCTGAAAATTTTTCAAAACCTCTGAATTGATCTATGTGAAGATATGCTTCATCAACCTTTCCCTCATCATTTAAAAATATGGTTACTCTTGCATGTCCTTCAATTCTTGTTACTGGGTTAATTAATATTTTTTTATTCATCTCTCACCTCTATTCATATTTAAGAAGTTCACCTGTTAACATAGGCATTCTTCCTTCTAATATTTCATTTAAGACATGATAAATAGCATCAGCGGATGGTGGACATCCTGGAATGTAATAATCAACTCTTATAACTTCATTTACTGCTTTAACCTTTGGAAGAAGTTTTCCAAGTTCAGGAGAGGTTGGGATTTTTCCATTGACAGTACTTTCTGTCTCAATATAACCTCTATTTAAAAGTTCATCAACAGGTGTATAATTCCTCATTGTTACAATTCCACCAAAAACTGCACAATCGCCAATTGCAACTATAAATTTACACTTTTCTCTCATCATTTTAACTTCTTCTTCATGATGATCAGTTGCAACTGCACCTTCAATTATTCCTATGTCTGTGTCATCATCAGGAATTTTTAAATCTGTTATTGGTGTTGCATTAATCTCAAGTCCTTTATTAATCAATTCAACCAATCTTTCATCCATGTCAAGAAAAGACATATGACATCCTGAACATCCTTCACACCAAATAGAAGCTATTTTAATCTTTTTCATAATTCCACCACCTTTATTAAGATTTAACCTTATTTAATTCTTCAAATATTGTTTTAAGGTCAAATGACTCAAACTTTGATTCGAGAACTTTCTCTTTTTTTACAATCTTTCCATCTATATTATAAAAACTGCCTTCTCTTTCAAAACCATCTTTTATTGGGATAAGGAGATCAAATTTATAATTCGCTTCAATCTCATATGGAGTTAAAGCAATGACAAAAGAGTCATCTAAAATTTCTTTCAAACCTTCAGGATTTTTACCAACAAAAATTATGTTTTTGGCTTTTTCAATTTTATGTTTTATATTTTCTTTTAAAAGACCAATTGAGTTCGTCTCAAATGGTAAATTAAAAAATCTTAAATTTTTATATTTACTTAAAATTTCTATATTTTTCTGTGAGAGATTTTTATAAATAACAATAGGTGATTCAAGATTTTTTAATTCTTCAAGACCTTTTTCAAGTTCTTCAAGACCAAAGACCTTTTCACTGACAGTTGCAAGGGAATTGAAGTTATTATCAAAAACAAAAAGTTTGCCATTACCTGTTGAGACTTTTCTTTTTATGAAAGAACCAATAACTCCATATTCTCTATTTAAGTCAACTCCAATTACTATAAAATTATTTGCCTTTTTAATATCATCAATAGTTACATCTGATTTTATTGGTGGTTCATTTTCATAAAGTGAAAAGACCTTATCTTTGAATGCCTTCTTGATTAAAGATAGTTCTTCATTAAAAAGAGTTCCGTCAACATAAACAACAGCATCTTCCATTTTTTCACTCATTATTCTTATCATTTCATCAAGATCAATTTTTCTATCTTGCGAATCATCTCTAATTTTGAGAGATGTTAATCTTGGTTTTTCTTCAAACAATGCGCCATATCTTCCAAGTTTGCATAAAACACCTTCATTTTCTTTATCAAAATCTCCATAAATTTTAACGATAAAATTAGAACCCTTTCTTTTATAAACTTTTACTCCACATCCTATAGGGCATTGATCACAATTTGAGTATATGACTTCTGTTTGAACATCCTTTCCAAAGTAATATGATCTTTTATCAGTTATTGCTCCTGTTGGACAGACTTGAACGCATAATCCACAGGAAGTGCAACTTGATTCTCCAAGAGGAATGTCCATATCTGCAATAATCATTGTATCGATTCCTCTATTCATCTCACCAAGTATAGTATGACCAGCAAGTTGAGAGCACGCTCTTACACATCTTCTACAGAGAACACATCTATTTGGATCAATCACTATATAGTTATGTGAATTATCAACTGAAAATTTTCTTTCATAGGTTTCAAATTCGAAATGGTCTAATCCAAACTCATAACCTAAATTCTGTAGTTCACAGTTTCCTGATGCCTCACAATACATACAATAGTGGTTTCTCTCTGTAAAAAGAAGTTGAAGTATCAATTTTCTTGAAGTAATTACATCAGGGGTATCAAGTTTAATATCCATATTTGGAGCAACCTGACTTGTACATGAAGTTACAAGTTTCCCTCTATCCTCTACAATACACAATCTACAGGAACCTTGAGGAAGAAGTGGTTCAAAATAACATAGTGTAGGTATATGTAGATTCATTTCTTTTGCAATTTGAAGAACTGTTTTTCCAGGCTCAGCTTCAACTTCCTGTCCATTGATTTTGATTTTAATCTTCTCCATATTCATCCTCTCTTTTTAAAAGAATTAAAATAAATATTTATTCAAAACTTTATCTAAAAATAATGATACATTAGATTCAATCATTATTTCAATATTACCATATGTCATCTCAATATCATAAAAATATGGAATACTTCCAAGATAATTAATATCTAATTCATCGCAACATTTAATAACCAAATCTTCATCAGTTGATTTCATATTCTCAATAAGGCCAAGTATTTTATATTTACCTTCTTTAAGTGTTTGAATAAGTTTTTTCACTGTTTCTAAAGAAACAATCGATGGATTTGTAATTATTAAAAATTCAATTTTTTTAATTAATCTTAAAATATCTAAAGTGGGTTCTCCAAAACCAGGAGGCATATCAATAATTAAAAAATCGAGTTCACCCCAATTGACAATTGTTAATATTTCAAGAAGTGCGTTAGAAAGTTCATCTCCTCTCATTAAAAATGGTTTATTCTCTGTAAAAAAAATTGTTGAGAAAAATTTAAGGTTATCAATACTTAAAGGTTCTATCCCTAAATTTTCATTTAATTTTCTATTTTTAACTCCAAGAATAACATGAGTTGATGGTCCATAAATATCAAGATCAAGTAATCCTATCTTATATCCTTTTTGTTTTAATAAAAGTGCTAAAAAAGTTGAAATTGTACTTTTTCCAACTCCACCTTTGCCAGATGAAACTCCAATAACCCTATTTATTTTTTCAAATCTTTTTTTAATATATGTTACTCTTGGGTCTAATAGATTCATTTAATATCCTCAAGATATATTCCTCTACCTTCTATAAAATCAAAATCAATACTTCCACAATTAGGACACCTTAAATAAATATGCACTGTTTCAGGAATAAAGTGAATTGATTCTTTTTCGTCTGAGGTTAATTTATTAAATTCATTCTTATATTTAAATATAAAACCACAATTATTACATTTCAAAGTTGCTTCAATCTCTTTATATGTAATTTTCGAATTTTCAAGAATTGTTCCTTTCATAATTTCTGAAAGAGCAAAACTAAAGGCATCGAGGTCAATGCTATTCACTTCTCCAATTCTTATAAGGATTTCATTAACCTTCTGTATCCCCTTATCTTTTGCAAGTTTTAATGATGAATTAACAATTGCATCAGCCAAAGCCCATTCATGCATAAAAACTATTTTATATTATAATTAATTTAAGACATAAAATCAAGAAATTATCAAATTATAAATATTAAAATTATCTTCTAAATATTGATTAACAAATTCTTGGTAATATATCTCTTTTCAAAGTATCAATTATTCTTCTTGTACCAATTTCAGTTTTTAAAAAAACCCTTCTACCTTCTTTTTTAACTTCCCCAATAATTTTTGATTCAATACCTAATTTATTTTGTTTCATTAATTTTAAGACATCATTTGCCTCATTTTTATCTACTATAATTAAAACCTTTCCTTCATTTGCAATATAAAGTGGGTCAATTCCAAGAATATTTGATGCATCTTTAACCCAGTTTTTAACAGGAATTTCATCTTCCCAAATCTCAATTTCAAAATTAGATTTTGTTGCGATTTCATTTAAAACAGTTGCAATTCCACCCCTTGTTGGATCCCTTAAAAATTTTATTCCCCCAAATTTATCAAGTAAGGGTAAAACTAATTTATCCAAAGGTGCAAGATCTGATTTAATATTCTCATCAATTTTTATTCCCAATCTTTCAAGCATAACAGTTATTCCATGCTCCCCAATCCCACCATTTATAATTACCATATCACCTTCTTTAATTTTTCTATCTATTAAGTTTCTATTTTCATTTTCAATGATACCTATTCCTGTTGTGTTTATAAAAATTTTATCTCCTTTACCTTTTTCAACAACTTTTGTATCTCCAGTAACAATTTTTACTTCACATTCAATTGATGCTTCTTTTATTGAGCCAAGAATTTTTTTAAAATCAGAAAAAAGAAAACCCTCTTCTATAATAAAACTTAAACTTAAAAAAAGTGGCTTTGCACCACAAACAACTAAATCATTGATAGTTCCGTAAACTGATAGTTTTCCAATATCTCCTCCATTGAAAAATTGTGGAGATATAACATAAGAATCGGTTGTAAAAGCGAGTTTATCTTTTAAATCTAAAATTGCTGAATCAATTAATTTATTTAAAATATCATTATCAAGATTATTCAAAATTTCACTTATTAATTCCTTTGTCCCTTCTCCTCCATTACCATGATATAAATTTATCTCTTCACTCATTTTTTCCTCCATATAGATAATAAGCAGAACAAGCTCCTTCAGAAGAAACCATGCATGGACCAATGGGGTTAGTAGGTGTGCATATCTTACCAAAAAGATGACAATCAATTGGCTTAACTATACCTCTTAAAACTTCACCACATTTACAGTTAGGGATTTCTTTTGTCTTAACAACAAAATTATAAAAGATTTTTATATCTAAATTTTTAAAATTTCCTTTGATTTTAAGACCACTATTTTTTAATATTCCGAGACCTCTCCAATCAGCATCATCTACCTCAAAAACCTGATACATCAGTTCAAGGGCTTTTTTATTTCCATCTTCTAAGACGCTTGCTTCATATGCATTAAAAACATCTTTTTCGCCTTTTTCAAGAAGTTCTATCAATTTATATAAACCATATAAAATTTCAATTGGTTTAAAACCAGTTATAACAATTGGAATTCTATAATTATTAAAAACATCAAGCCATCCTTTTTTTCCTATAATTGTAGATACATGACCTGGTCCAATTATCCCATCTATTTTTATTTCACCCATATCAAGAATTGCTTTCATTGCAGGAGGTGTGAGTTTATGAAGTGACAAAAAAAATAAATTTTCTAATTTTTCTTCCTCCGCCTTTAAAATTGTGTATGCAATATTTGGAGCAGTTGTTTCAAATCCAATACCAACTAAAACATAATTTTTGTTTTTATTTTCTTTTGCTATTTTTATACTCTCAAGTGGCGAATAAACAACTTTTATCTCTTTTCCTTTTAATCTTAATTTATTTAAACTTCCATAACTTCCTGGTACATTAATTAAATCACCAAAAGTAATAACACCAAAATTTTCTTTTTCAACAAGAGCTATAAGGTAATCAATATCTCTTTGAGATGTAACACAAACTGGACAACCAGGTCCTGACAAAAGATGAATATTTTCTGGTAAAAGTTCTCTTATTCCATATTTAAAAATTTCATGGGTATGAGTTCCACAAAATTCCATTAAATTTAATTCTTTTTTTGAAATTTTTTTGATTAAATTTGATAACTCTTCAACTTTTTCTTTTATCATTTTTAATTATATCTGCCTCTTTAAGTGCATTTTTTACTTCTTCAAGTTCATCTTTGGATAGAATTGAAATCGAAAAACCAGCATGAACAATAACATAATCTCCTTCTTTAACTTCTGGTGTAAAAACAGTGCTTATTTCAATAGTTGAATTTCCCATAGAAGCAAGAGCAACATTATCATCTTTTATTCTAACTACTTTTAATGGTATTCCTAAACACATTTTTTATTCCTTCCTTCCTAAAATTATCTGTCCAAGAGAAATTCCACCATCATTTGGTGGAACTCTATTATGAAAGTATAATATAAAATCCTCATTTTTAAAAATTTCATTGATTATTCTTATAAGCAATCTATTCTGAAAAACTCCTCCTGTAAAACCTACCTGATTTATTTTATATTCTTCTTTTAAAATTTTTGAAATATCAATACATATTTTTGCAATTGTATTGTGAAATTTTCTTGCAATGTCACTTTTATTAAGCAGATTTTTGTCTAAAATTATACTTTCTATCACTTTTTTTAAGTTAATTTCATAAAATTCTTTTTTTCGAATTTCATAATCATTATACGAATTAGTTTCATTTGAATCATATGCAACCATTTCAAGAGAAATTGCTGCTTCTCCCTCAAAAGACACTTCTTTTTTTATATCAAGAATACTTGATACAATATCAAAAATCCTTCCGCATGATGATGTGTAAATTATATTCTCATTTTTTTCAACCATTTTATCAAGAATTTCCTTTTCTAATGTATTCATATCTTTAAAAAGGTTTTTTTGATAATCCTTTAGAAAAATTTTAGTGTATAGATAAGAAATTCTATCGGGTTTTTCTATAATATAATCACTTTTTGTAATTGGAAAATATTCAAAATGAGCAACTCTATTAAGTTCATTTATATTTCCAACAAAAACCTCACCACCCCAGATATTCTTATCTTCTCCATAGCCAGTTCCATCAAAAGAAAAAATTATGATATCACCTTCTATTTCTCTATCAAGTATCAAACTGTATCCATGTGCTTTATGATGTTGCATATATTTAACCTCAAGATATTTTTTAAATTTCTCTCCGAATTCAGTTGAAAGATACTGAGGATGAAGATCACAAACAAGCATTTCTGGATTTATTTTAAATAGTTTAATAAAATCTTCTATCAAATTTTCATAAACATCAAGAGTTTCTTTATCTTTTAAATCACCTATATGTGGACTCATAAATACATAATTACCTAAACCAAGTGAAAAAGTATTTTTAAGTTCACCTCCAAGACTAAGCGTAGGTTTTAATGAAATTGGTATTTTGATTGGATCAGGTGCATAACCTCTTGCTCTTCTTATAAAATTCATATTATTTTTTTCAATAAAAACAACACTATCATCAATTCTTCTTTCGATTTCTCTATTATGTAAAACAAAATAATTATTTATATGGTTTAATTTTTCTTTTGCCTCTTCATTATCCTTAATTATAGGTTCATCTGATAAATTTCCACTTGTCATAATAATGGGTTTACTAAATTCTTCAAAAATTAAATAATGATAAGGTGCATAAGGTAACATTACTCCTAAATATTTATTATCAGGCGCAACTAAAGGAGTTATGTCTTTCAAATCATTTATTTTAAGTAAAACAATTGGCCTTTCTTTTGATTTTAAAATCTCTTCTTCTTTCTCATTAACAAAACAATATTTTCTAATCATATCTATATCTTTCATCATCAAAGCAAATGGTTTTGTTGGTCTTTTTTTCTTTTCTCTTAATCTGTTTACTACATCACTATTAGTTGCATCACACGCTATATGAAATCCTCCAACACCTTTAATAATAACTATCTCACCTTTTTTAAGAAGATTAGATAGTTCTTTAAAAATATTTTCTTTTATTTTTTTTCCTTCATTTAAATTTTCTATCCAGATTTCTGGACCACATGTAAAACATGCATTTGGTTGAGCATGAAATCTTCGAGATTCCGGATCTTTATACTCTTTATAACAATCATCACACATCTTAAAAACTTTCATAGTTGTTTTTTCTCTATCATAGGGAAGATCTTCAATGATTGAATATCTTGGCCCACAATTCGTACAGTTTATGAATGGATATTTATATCTTCTATCCTCAGGGTTTAAAAGTTCTTCTAAACATTCATTACAAATTGCAATATCAGGTGATATGAAATTGAAGCCTTTATCTTTTTTACTCTCTTTAATGGAAAAATCAGTATATCCCTCTTCTTCAAAAATATAATCTTCTATTCTTTCAATTTTTGATAATGGTGGTGCTTCATTTTTCACTTTTTTAATAAAATTATCAATAGAACTTTTTTCTCCTTGAAGAGATATTTCAACGCAACTTGAAGTATTTAACACATAACCTTTAAGACCCAACTCTTTTGCAAGTTTATAAATAAATGGTCTAAATCCCACCCCCTGTACTCTTCCATATATCTTAAATAAATAAGTTTTCATTGTAATAAAATAATTATATCATCTAAATTTCAAAATATTTTGTTCTTAATTATTTAAATATCAATTTGACTTTTTTTGATTATTTTATATAATGTAAATGAAAAATATTTTCATGAGAAAGACAAAGGAAGAGATATTAGAATATTTATTTAGAGAGAAAAAAGAGGGAGTCCCACTCTCTCAGGTTAAAGATTATTTTAAATTAGAAAATTTTGATGAAATAATAAAATCTTTAGTTGATGAAGAAAAAATAAAATTAGAAAATGGTCTAATAATTTTAACCTCACTTGGTTCAAAAGAGGGAGAAGATATTTTTGAGAAGCATGAGTTTGTTGAAGATTTCTTAAAAAATATAGGTGTTCCAGAAGATTTTGCTCATGAAAAAGCATGTGAAATTGAACACCATGTTAATGAAGAAAGGATAGAAGATCTTGTATCACTGTTAACCCTAAATACTGGAGAAAAAGGGGAAATTGTTTTAATAAGGGGAGGAAGAGGATTAATTCAAAGATTATATGATATGGGTTTAACACCTGGTACTGAAATAAGAATTTTAAGAAAAGCACCATTTGGTCCTGTTGAAATTTCTGTAAGAGGATATCATCTTGCGCTTGGTCAGGGAATTATAAATAGAATATGGGTAAAGAAAAAGAATTAACAATTGCTCTTGCTGGTAATGCGAATGTAGGTAAAAGTGTAATTTTTAACCAATTAACAGGTTCTCATCAGATAATAGGAAACTGGCCAGGAAAAACAATTCAAAAAAGTGAAGGGTATTTGATTTACAAAGGATATAAAATAAAAGTTATAGATTTACCTGGAATTTATTCATTTTCAACCTACTCAGAAGAAGAATTAATTTCAAGAGATTTTATTGCTAAAGAAAAACCTGATATTGTTATAAATGTTATTGATGCCCTTCATCTTGAGAGAAATCTATTTTTTACTTTTCAACTCATTGAACTTGAAGCAAATTTAGTCATTGCATTAAATCAAGTTGATTTACTTACAAAATCAGATTTCATAATAGATACTAAAAAACTTGAAGATATTTTAAATGTCCCAGTTATACCAACAGTTGCAATTGAGAGTAAGGGTATAGAAAAATTAATTGAGAAATGCATTGATATTTATGAGGGAAAAATTAAATATAAACCAATAAATATGAAATATGGAAAAGAAGTTGAGGAAAGAATTAAAGAATTAGCTGATAAAATTTTGTTTAATTATTCATATCCAAAAAGATGGTTTATTATAAAACTACTTGAGGGCGATGAAGAAGTAAAAAAACTTGTTAAAGATGAAAATATCTTAAAAATAATAAAAGAAAAATCTGATGAACTTGAATCAATTCATGGAGAACCAATATCACTTATATTAAGTCAAGAGAAATATAATTTGAGTAATAAAATTACAAAAGAGGTATTGATAAAAAAAGAAAAGAAAATAAGTATATCAGATTTACTCGATAAAATTTTTCTTCATCCCTTTTTTGGTTATATCACACTTATAATTTCTCTTTTTCTAATTTTTTATTCAATTTTTAAATTTGGAAATTTTATATCTGGTTACCTTAACTCTTTTTTTGATTTATTAAAAAACTATTTTTTAAAATTTAATATAAATGAAACAATAAAAAAGATTTTATGGGATGGAATTGGAGAAGGAGTAATTGGGGGAATATCAGTTGCACTCCCTTATTTAGTTCCTTTTTATATTCTTCTTTCAATTCTTGAAGATTCAGGTTATTTATCAAGAATGGCATTTTTTACTGATTCTTTTATGCACTTTATTGGTCTTCATGGAAAAGCCTTTTTCCCACTTATGCTCGGATTTGGATGTAATGTTCCAGCAGTTCTTGGATCAAGAATTCTTGAGACAAAAAAACAGAAATTTTTAACAGCAACTCTTGCAACTCTTGTTCCATGCAGTGCAAGAACAATTGCAATATTGGGTCTTGTGGGAATTTTTCTTGGATTTAAATATGTTCTTATTATTTATATAATAGATGTTTTAATCATCTTTTTATCAGGTAAATTACTTTCGATAGTTATTCCAGGTAAAAGTTATGGACTGATTATGGAAATTCCCCCTTTAAGAAAACCATCAACAAAAATAGTTTTAAAACAATCATGGTTCAGGATTAAAGATTTTATTTATTTTGCTTTTCCAGTAATAATTTTTGGTAGTTTCTTGCTTCAAGTACTCAGTTTAACAAATTTACTTAATAGTTTTGTTCAATTTATATCACCATTATTTATAAACTTTTTAGGATTACCAGCATTAACCGCAATACCATTAATTTTTGGAATTTTAAGAAAAGAGTTAACTTTAATTATGCTTTTCTCTCTTTTTGGCACAAATAAAGTTTTATCTTTTATGACACCAAAACAAATAATAATATATTCTTTAATTACGCTATTTTATTTTCCTTGTATTGCAACATTTGCTGTTTTAAGAAAAGAGATTGGTTTATTAAATGCAATATTTATTACAATATTCGAAATTATTTTTGCAATTCTACTTGGTGGATTATTAAATTTTATTTTGTAACAAATTAAATTAAAAGTAAGTATTTAAAAATAAGGAGGTTCATATGAATAAAAATTATAAATTTTTAATTATTTTTATCCTTATAGTTTTAATTTTTTTATCCATTGTATATTATAAAAAAACTACTCTTTCCAAAAATAGTGAAGATAAAATTAATAACTCTCCCCTTTTATTTTGTATAGGTGTTCATGTTGAACCACTTGGTCCTACACATCAAAATAAAAATTTACCAAAAACTTCTGGTTATTATAATGATGAATTATTTAATAACCATAAAAAATATATTCTTGATTTTATAGATATGTTAGAAAAATATAATGGTAAAACTACAATTCAAGTTCAAAGCCCTTTTACAGAAGTTATTATAAATAAAAAAGATTCTCTCCTTTCTGAAATAGAAAAAAGAGGTTATGAAATAGGTCTTCATTTTCATGAAGATGCTCATCTTGGTAAAAACTCTGAAACTCTTTCTTATGAAAATTGGAGTAATGTAATAAAAGAAGAGATATCATTAATTAAAAGATGTGGAGTAAAAAATGATATTTTATATATGAGCGGTGGAAATTTATATGAAGATCTTTTAAAAGCGCTTGAACTTTCTGGTATAAAAATCATAAGTGATTATAAAAACCCAAGAACTCAGGAAATTGATTATAAAATTATAGGAATTCACCCATTTAGACCTAATTCTGGACCAAAAGATCTTGATAAATTTATAGTTCATAATCCAAATGGACCTGTTGTATATCTTCCAGAAGGATTATATGACCCTGAAATATTTAAAAATAAAAGCAAGATGAGTGATGAAGAGTGGTTTAATAATTTAAAAAAATTTTTATTAAAATCAGTTTCAGTTAAGTCTAACAATTTAGTTAATGTTTTTCATATTACAATACATCCAGGAGAATTTCCTCTTAAATTAATTGAAGATTTTATAAAAAATACAGTTGATCCACTTATAAAAGAAGGAAAAGTGAAGTGGGCAACATTCGGTGAAATGTACAAAGAATATGTCATGTGGGAAGAAAATTTCAATAAAAATAAATATATTGAAGAAACTCTTTTTGATATTGAAAATCAACCAAAAGAGGCACTTAATATTATTGAACTATTTGTTGACAAAAATTATTGTTTTTTTAACGGAAATAAAATAGATATAGAAAATCCTCCAATAATAATAAATGGAAGAACATTAGTTCCATTAAGATTTATAACAGAATTGCTTGGTGGAAAAGTTTCTTGGAATTCAAGTGAAAAAAGAGTTGATATTAATATTGAGACATTAAAGGGAGAAACTAAAATAACTTTTTATATTGACAAGAATTATTATTTTGTAAATGGCGATAAATATTTTCTGGATACTCCTCCAAAAATAATTTCAGGAAGAACATATATTCCTTTAAGAGTTTTCGTTGAAGCATTAAATTATAAAATTAATTGGTTTGGAAAAGATAAGAAAATAGAAGTTAAATCGATAAATCTAAAGAGCGATTATGATAAAGATTTTTTAACAATAAAAGAAGAATATAAATTTAAATTCAATCCACTTAAAAAAGACACTGATGGGAATGGGCTAATTGATTATGTTGAGTCAAATTTAGGTAAAGAAATTAAAAATATAACTTATAAGATAGTCGATGGGGTTGAAATAAAACTTGATATATATTACCCTAATTTTTCAATAAGCAAAATACCATGTATTGTATATGTTCATGGAGGTGCATTTGTAACTGGTTCAAAAGAAAATATTTTAAAATATCCTGAACTTTATATATTAAGAAATTTTTCATTTATGATAGTTTCAATAAATTATAGGCTTGCTCCAGAATATAAATTTCCTTCTCCAATTGAAGATGTGAAAAGTGCAATAAGGTTTTTAAGAAAAGAGAGTGAAAAATATGGAATTGATATAAATAATATTGGTACTTTCGGAACAAGTGCAGGAGGCCACCTTGTTTCTCTTTTAGGAACTACAAATAATGATACTATTTTTAATAATGGAGAAAATCTTGAATTTCCAAGTAGTGTAAAATTTGTTATTGATTATTTTGGACCAACAGATTTAACAAAAATGCCAGATAAAGATAGATTAATTAATGTTTTTGGTCTGATTGAGGATGAAAATCTATTAAAATTTAGTCCCATAAGTTATGTTTCAAAAGATGACCCACCATTTTTAATCATTCATGGAGAGAAAGATGATGTAGTGCCTTTTGAACAGGGTGAAATATTATATAATGAATTATCAAAATATGGTATTAAGGTTAAATTTATAAAAGTAAAAAATGGAGGTCATGGTTTTATACCAATTGGTGGATTAATTAAACCAGATAGATTTGAAATTGCATTTGAAACCTTAAAATTTTCTATTGAAAACTTATCTTATTGATATAATTTATTTATGAACTTTTCAATTTTTCTTGGACTTATTATTCCTGGACTTCTTACTGGCTTAGGGGCGCTCCCAGTTCTTTTTATTAAAAAAGATATATCTTTTAAAGTAATTGATGCCCTTCTTGGATTTGCTGCTGGTGTTATGCTTGCTGCTACATTTTTCAGTTTAATATTACCCTCTCTTGAAAGAGGAGGAATTTTAATAACAATCTTAGGTTTAATCACTGGTGCAATTTTTTTATCTATTCTTGATAAAATAACACCACACACTCATTTCATTAAAGGAGAAGAAGGTCCCTCATCACGCCTTAAAAAAATTTGGCTTTTTATTTATGCAATAACTCTTCACAATCTACCAGAAGGACTTGCTGTAGGAGTTGGATTTGGCTCAAGTGATTTTAAAGCAGGTTTTATTATTGCAACAGCAATTGGTCTTCAAAATATGCCAGAAGGTCTTGCAGTTGCTCTTCCTCTTGTTGGCGAAGGTTATTCAAAAGGTAAAGCACTTGGAATTTCGTTTATAACAGGAATTTTTGAACCATTAATGGCTTTTTTAGGCTTTTTACTTGTAAAAATTTTTATAAAAATCCTTCCTTTTGCTCTCTCTTTTGCAGGAGGAGCAATGCTTTATGTTATTTCAGATGAAATTATCCCAGAAAGTCATAAAAGGGGATACGAAAAAGAAGCAACCTTTTCAATAATAATTGGTTTTATTGTTATGATGGTTCTTGATTATCTTCTTGGATAGATTTTTTTAAATCCTCATACGATGGTATTCCACCCAAACTTTTTGAAACTTTTACTGCTCTTATAATTGATTTCTCAGTAGCATATGCAGCATATGTTCCAAGAGTGGTTATATCAATTTCCTTACCAGAACATGTACTTACTGTAAAAACAATATCTCCATCAAGCATAGTATGTACTGGTTTAATTGCTCTTGCAACACCATCATGAGCCATCTCGCTAATTTTTTTTGCTTCCCACTTTTCAATTTTTGCATCTGTTATTACAACTACAAGAGTTGTATTTTCTATTTTATTCATTGTTAATTTTCCAATTAATGTTTTTAAATGTTCCTCTGTATTTAAGAAACCTTTACCAATTAATTTTCTTGCACCAACTATTATTTTTCCATTTTCATAAACATCACCAAAAGCATTAACAACTGAAAAAGCAGAGATTTCTACTCCATGAATTTTTTCAGAAAAAAATCCAACTCCACTTTTAGTTGCCTTACCCATTCCAAGAATTTTTCCAACTGTTGCTCCAGTTCCTGCTCCAATTGATCCCTCATGTGGTTCTTCTGATAAATTTAGGCATGCATTATAACCCATTTCTTCATCAGGGAAAACATTGCCCTTTCCAATTCCAAGATCAAAAATTATAGCAGATGGAACAATTGGAACCTTTCCAAATCCTGTTTCAAAACCGACATTTTTTTCTTTTAAATATCTCATAACACCCGATGCAGAGGCAAGTCCAAAGGCACTTCCTCCGGCAAGACAAATTCCATGGATTTTATCTATCATCTTTGTTGGTTCAAGAAGTGCAGTTTCTCTTGTTCCAGGAGCAGATCCTCTTATATCACAACTTGCAACTACTCCATCTGGAAAAATAATTACCGAAACCCCTGTTATTGCATCGAAATCTTCATAGTGACCAAAATATACATTTTTCACTTTTTCTCCTTTTTTACATTTATTATATTTTAATATATAATTCATTTAAAATGAATAAAATTATGACACACGAGGAACTAAAAATCACAGAAGATAGAATTTTTAATTTGAAAATTCTGATCCCTCTTATTGGTCTTTTGTCTTTTATTTTATCTTTATTTTTTAAATTCACAAGATACCCGCTTTACCCATTTTTATATATTTCAATCTTCTATTTTTTCTTTATATTTATAATGCATTTATTGTTAAAAAAAATAAAAGAAAATAAATTTTTGCATTTTATTTTATTTATAAGTATTGTTGAAATATTTTTAACAACTCTAATAATATTTTATACTGGCGGAATTAACAGTTATTTTTTTATTTTTTATTTATTGGTAATTCTTAATTTTAGTTCTTTTAGATTTCCATATTACCCTTTTTTAATATCCTTATTAAGTTTTATTGCATATTTAATACTTATTCTGGGTCAATTCTATAAAATAATACCTTATATAAATTATCTTTCATTTGAAAATTATAATTTATCTAAGACCATTTTAATACAGAACATCTTAATTGTTGGCTTGTTTTTATTAATTACCTCTTTTTATGCTAACACAATAATAAAAAATTTGAATCGAGAAAAAAAGATTCTTGAGCTTTTAAGAGAAGGTTCGCTTCTTTTAACCTCATATATTGGTGATAGAGTAAATTTTTTAAAAAGTATTGTGAAAATTGCAAGAGAAGTAACTGATGCAGATTCAGCAAGTATAGTTGAATATGATGATGAAAGATATAGATTTATTGCCTGGGATAACTTAACTGATGACTTTATAAGAAATGTAGAGGAGAAATTTAATTTATCTAAACCTTTTAATTTAGAAAAAATAAGAGAAGAAAAGAAAATATTAAAATTTGATGATGTTTATAAATTACCATATTGGGTAAAAACAGAAAATATAAGGTCTTATATTGGAGCACCAATATTTTTTAAAGATAAGGTTTATGCTATTTTGAATATTGATTCAAAAAAATTAAACAAATTTAACAGTTCAGATGTTGTTAATGTTGAAATTCTAACAAAAATAATATCTACAACTTTTGAGAAAGATTATCTTTTCAATGAAATAAATGAACTTAATAAAAAATTAGAGAATTTATCAATTAAAGATCACCTGACATCTCTTTATAACAGAAGGAAACTTGAAGAGGTATTAAAATATGAAATAAATATTTTCTTAAGAAGAGAGGAAAATTTTCAACTTATTATGATGGATGTTGATAATTTTAAAATGATAAATGATACTTTGGGGCATATTGAAGGAGATGAAATTCTAATAAAAATTGGAGAAATCTTTAATAAAAATCTAAGAAAGGTTGATTTCCTTTTTAGATATGGTGGAGACGAATTTATAATTATTATTCCTAACTCCCCTCCACCAACTGTAGAAATTGTTATGAAGAGAATTGACTCAAAGTTTAAAGAAAAACTAAAAAATTATATAGATAATTATAAAATTGGCTTATCCTATGGATATTTAAGTTTTAAAGAATTTTATATGGATATTATTAACAAATATCCTGAAAAATCCTATGATGACGATTTCCTATTTTTCCATGTTTTAAAATATGTAGACACTCTTCTTTATTCTTCAAAAAAATTAAAACATATTTATTAATCAATGTCTATATTTATATCTCCACTTAATGTTTTTATTCTAAGGATTTTATCTCCTTCACCAATTTTAATTTCACCTTTATTTACTTTTGTTATTTTACCTTCATATTCTATAGAACCTTCGCCACTTTTAGTATCAACTTCTATTTTTAAATCTTTAGTTAAAATATTTAAATCAATATCTCCAGACATGGTATGTACTTCCATTAAATCATTGATTTTTATATTTTCCAATCTCTGATCTCCACTAAAGGTTGATGATAATAATCTTTCAAAATTACCATATTTAATTCTTATATCACCAGAATATGTTTTAATTATTCCTCCATCTTCTATATCATTTGCAAAAATATCTCCAGATTTTGAATTTATTTTAAAATTTCCATTTAGATTTTCTATAGAAATATCACCACTTAATGTATAGCAATCAACATCTCCTTGAATATCTTTCAGTTCAATATCTCCACTCACTGTTTTAATTTTTAAGTTTCCTTTTATATTTCTAACTTCTATATCTCCTGTTATATCATTAACGATCACATTATTATTAGATGGCACAACTATCTTTAAATTTTCAGTAGTAATTTCATCTCCAATTTTAAATCCAAAAACATTTATATGAACTCCTCTGTTTTTAGATTTAATGATTAATTTATCATCACTTTCTTCAATTTCAACTGAATCCTTTCCTTTTTCAAAAACAATTTCATTTATATCTTCACTCCCTTTAATTTCTAAATCTTCAGATATCAATTCTATTTCGATGTTTTTAAAAGATCCTTTAAATTTCTCTTCATATTTTTTTTCATCCATATCTTCAATTTCTTTAATTAATTTTTCTTTAACTTCTTCTGTAATTTTTCCTTCTAAGAATAATTTCTCTATTTTCTTAATCATCTCCTCTTTCATCTTTAACCTCCTTTATTTTCTCTATTGCTTCATCACCTGTAATTTCACCTTTATCAATTTTCTCTAAAATTTCATCTAATTTTGATATTCTATCTTCTACTGATTCTCTTTCTTCTTTTTCTTCTTTCTTAATCTCAATCAAACCAAGTGATGATAAAAGTTCTTCAAGTCTATTTTTTGCAGTTGGATAAGAAATGTTTAATCTTTCCTGAACTTCTTTTAAATTTCCCTTTGACAAAAGAAACACAAGTAAAAATTGTTCTTCCTGGGGGTCTAATGTTAAAAATTTATTTAAGGGATAAACTCCTTTTACAACAGTGCCACATTTATCACATGTGAGTTCAGTTATTTTTAATGTTGAACCACATGATGGACATCTTGATGGTAATCTTTTCATATGTTCCTCCTTTATCTTAAAAAATTTAAGGGATTAACTAATTCAACCTTCCCTTTTTCAATTAAAATATCACTCTTTTTACTTCCTGTAATAAAAACTCTTTTTTCCTTTTTTTCTTCTTTTACCTTTAAAACCTCTTCATTTCTTAATTCTAATGCCTTCATTGTTACCTCCTTTAATAAAATTAAACTTTACTTTAATAATATTAACATAATTTTTAATTTTGTCAAGAGGTATCAAAATATTATTAAAAAATAAATAAAGAAAATTAAAATATGAAAGTGTTTTTATTCGATTTTTTTAAATATGTTTAAGTTTTATTTACTTATCTTTTTTTAAAAAAAGTACCCATAATTGAAAGAAAACCTGACTTGATCTTTATTTTTTTATTAATTTCTTTGAACTTTGTTCTTTTCTTATAAAAATCATACGTTATCAAATTTTCTAAATCTAATCTTGGACTGGATTCTTTTTCTGATTCTTTATATCCAAATGTTATCAATCCAATGATATTAAAATCTTCTGGTAAATTAGTTATTTCTTTAATTTTTTTTTCTCTAAATGCTCCTATAAAGCAACTTCCTATACCCAAAGAATGTGCTTCAAGCATCATATTCTGAGCGCACATTCCACAATCAAGATCAACCCATCTATGTTTTTTTTCTGTATAAATAATTATAATTAGAGGGGAATTTTCTATAAAAGAATTGATTGTTAAAATTTTACATGCATCTCCTATTTTCTTTATGATCTCTTCATTTTGAACAACAATAAATCTCCACGGTTGATTATTACTTGCAGATGGAGCCCATCTACCAGCCTCAATAATTTTTAAAATCTCTGTCTCTTTTATTTTTTCTTTTTTATAATGTCTTATACTTCTTCTTGTTTTAATAATTTCAAGGATGTCATCCATTTATATGGCCTCCTTTAGATTAAAAAAGTCTAATCAGTAGAATCCCTTTCAAGCATTGAACAAAATTTTCCTTTTAGAGAATATATTGAAATAACTATAAAATAGGTTAGTGATATTCCGAGTAATATTAGAGAAAAAATATCCTCGCTATTTAATAATTCAAACCAGAAATATGTTCTATCATAAAAAATTGACTGAGTTTTTGTAAACATCTTAGTAATAACAAAAATTATTACATATATAGAACCTCCAATAGTTACATAAGATAGTAATCTTATTAACCATATTGCTCCAAGTGTAAAGAATAGAATTAATATTGGCAAGAATAGATTTATTTCAAGAGGATATGGCATCATGAAAATGGGTATTGACATAATGATTGTCAAAAGCGACAAAAGAATATACTTTGGTAAAGGGTTTTTTATAACTTTTTCTTTTCTTTTATTTTTATAAGTCTCGAAAACTTCATTTATAAATTCTTTCACTTCATTATAATTTTCTTCTTTACAATATATTGCCATAAGTGTTCTCCACTCATTTTTTAATAAAATCACTCTCTCTCTATCTCTTGGTTCTATCTTTATGACATTTTTATAATTTATAAAAACTACTTCCTGTGATTTTGCAATTAATCCTGAACCAGCTGGTGTTGGTTTACCAGTAAGAGCACCCAATATTATTGCTAAATTTGTAAGTTTCTTTCCTCTTTTATCTATCATTTCATAAAGAACACCTTTATTATCAACTGTAAATCTTAAAGTCATTCTGTTACCAAAAATGATTAACATAACAAGAATTGATAGAACAAAAAGACCCAGTAAGACAAGAAAAAATATTAATAATAACATAGGAATGGTTTCAGGTTCGCCTTGAGAAAGGAAAATTACTGACATAAGAACAGTAACTATAATAAAAGTTATTAAAAAAACAAAAAATATCTGTTTCAATAGTACTTTATTATTCAAGAGCGGAATATCAATTTCCCATTTTACCTCTTTTTTACTTTGTTCATTCATATTGAATCTCCTTTTCAATTAATTTTAAAATTTCATTTTTAATTTTTTCACTATTTCCTTTAGTTAATAAAAAAATATTGCCATATCTTTTATATTTTTCAACAAAATCTCTATGAAGTGTTGCTAAAATTTTAGTTTCACTTTTTATTAAGTTATCTATTTTTTCTTTAAAATTATCTGAATAAAATTCCATTTTTCCAATTTCATCAATGATTAAAATATCATAATTTCTTTTTAGCACCTTATTTAAAATTTCATCTAAATTCTTAATATTAAGATAATAACTTCCAAATTTAAAATCTGTCTTTATATTTTTTGAAGCAAAAATTCTTTCTTCTTTTGTATTAATATCGATAATATTAAATCCTATCCTTTTTCCTTCAGAAGTTAAATCAGTTGTAATAAAACCAGAAATTTTAAATTCCCTTTTTATCAAAATATCAGAAACCTCTTTTATTAAGGTTGTTTTACCAACTCCACTTTCACCTGTTATGAATATTTTCATTTAAATACCTTTTAATCTCTTTTGAATAAATATGTACCTCTCTTAGCATATCTGGAATTCTGTATTTTCCTAACAAGGAAATTATGATATCAAGTGTATCCTTAAAAGATATTAAATTCCCAGGAGAGATAAAAACTGGTTTTACTCTATCTTTTGTTGTTAAAGCATAACCAATTAATTCTCCACTATCATTAAATATTTCTGAATAATTTCCTTTATTTTTATTAGGGGTTTTAAAAGTTCCATAAAGAATGCTTTTAGCAACACCAATTGAAGGTTTGTTAAGTTTAACTCCAAGGTAAGTAGCAATACCCATTTTTCTTGGATGAGCAATCCCCTGACCATCAACAATAATTAAATCATAATATTCATCAATTAAACCTTTGATATAATTTGGCCCTTCTCTTAAAGAAAGATATGTAGGTATATATGGAAAATCTATTTTAGAAATTACATTTTTCTTCTTTAAAACCTTTTTTCGAGAATAATCATAGAAAAGAAAACATGAAATAATATTTTTATCAGTATATGATGAATCAAGAAAGACTATTACTTGAGGTTTCTTTTTTAAATTAGTAAGTTTAATCTTTTTTATAAGACTTATCTCTTCCTTTTTATATTCAACTATTTTACTGTGAACCAAATTCATATATTTTTTTAAGATCCCCAAACTCTTTAATCTCTTTTATTGACAAAATTCCACCAAGTATTATATAAATATAAAATGTAAAAAATTTAAAAAGAAAAATAAGTGTTGGTAATTTCGAAATATCTATTATAGTTGAAAAAAGTGATGAGTATATAGCCTCTGAAATTCCGCTGCCCCCTGGAGTTACAGCCCATCCAACAAAAAAGTGATAAATGAATTGTAAAATTGATGCTGAGAAAAAAGAAACTTTGATATTTAAAGAGTAAATAATAACAGGTGATATTGAAATAAGAATAATATAATAGATAATTGTGAAAATTGATAGATATAAAATTGTTAAGCCCAATTTTTTCATTTTTATTAATCCCTCTCTATATCTATCATAACTTTTAATAATTGTCTGTGTTATTTTTTCTTTTGCTTCTGGTGAAATTTTTTTAAAAAGATTCAATATCGAAAAACTCATTCTTCTAAAAATTTGAGGTTTTAATATTATTATGAATATCATAATTGAAAGAAAAATTATAAAGACAATAACTGAATTTATTATTCTTTTTGTTATTTCCTCTTTTATTTCAAAATTCTTAAGAAAAAAAATAGTAAAAAAAGAAAAAATTAAAACAAATAGCATATTCAATATATATATTATTGTTACAATAGCACTTACTTCTCCAATATCAAAATTTTTTCTTTTAGAGATTAAATAAACTCTCATAGCAAATCCACCAATTCCAATAGGTGTAATTGTTGCAAAGAAAAGTGAAACAATATTGAAATAGATTAAAGTAAAAAATGGAATATCATAATCAAATTTATTTAATAAAATTTTATATCTTATTGCTTCAATTATCCATAAAGAAAAAACAATTAATATAGCCAATAAAACATAATTAAAATTGAAATTGAATTTTAAAGTAGATACACCTTTTCTAATTATAGAAATAATAAAAATTATGATTATTACAGAAATACTTAAAATTAAAGAATTAATAATATTTCTTTTAATACTATTCACAAATAAAACCTCTAACTTTATAAATTAAATTAAAAGTCACTTTTTAATTATATTATATTGAAAGATTAAGTAAAAAATATTAAAGATATGATTATATTAATTTTTAATAAATTTATCTAAAACTTTTAAAGTTATATCAACAACTTCCTCGTCATATAATATGCCTTTATTTGAAACTAACTCTTCTCTAACTTTATCAATTTCTATTGGAGGTCTATAGGGTCTATTTGATGTCATTGCATCAACTACATCACTAACAGCGAGAATTTTTGCTTCAAGTAAAATTTCATTATCCTTAAGACCAGATGGATAGCCAGAACCGTTAATTCTTTCATGATGCTGAAGTATTATTTCATGTGTTGGATAAGGGAATTTTATATCTTTTATTATTTCAAAACTTTTTATAACATGCTCTTTAACCAGATTAAATTCATATGAAGTTAATTTTCCATATTTATTTAAAATTTCTGATGGTATAAATATTTTACCCAAATCATGCAAAAATGATGCGTATTTCAATGCAAGCAACCTTTCTTCTGGAATTTTCATTTCTTTTCCAATAAGCAATGCAAGTTTTGAAACTCTTAAAGAGTGATTACCAGTATATGGTTCTTTTAATGTTATTATTTTTGAAAAAGAAGAAAGCATATTATCAATTGTCTTCTCAAGTTCTTCTGTTTTATCCATAATCTTCTCCTTATCTATAAATTTTCTTATTCCAATTCCAATATCATTACTGATTTCACTTAAAACATTAATTATATCTTTAGTAAAATAATTTTCAAAATTAGAATGGATAGTTAAGGCACCAATTGTTTCTTCTTCATAACTAATTGGAAAAGAGGCTATTGATTTTACACCAAAAGATATAGCCTTTTCTTTCCATGGATAGAAATCTTTATCAATAGAAATGTTATTAATTATAAAATTTTTATTTTCTTTAATTGCTTTTCCAGTAGGTCCTGATCCAAACTCTGAATTATCCCATCTTACTTCTATGCTTCTTAAATAATCACTTAAAACTCCACTAAAGGAAACAGGTTCTACTTTATGATCAGTTTTTTTTAAACCAATCCAACTAAAAATTATTCCTTTTATTTTAACTATTTCATTACAGACTTTTTTATAAAACTCTTTATCATTTTTACATGAATTTATTAAACTATTAATTTTTCTAATAATCAATTGAAAATTTAATAGTTCATTTAATTTTATTTCCTGTTCTGTTAAACTTGTGATATCTTCAAATAAAAGTCCAAAATAATATTTTTCTGGACTAAAAACATTCACTTTAAAATGTTTTTTTAAGTTAGGTAAGTAAAATTTAAAGGAATCTTCTCTTCCACTTAATGCAACAAAACCAAATTTTTTAATTATTTCTTCATTAAAATCTAAAAAAATTTCTTTGACAGATTTTCCTATTATATTTTTTCTTGTTAAATTCAATAATTTTTCAAACGATTTATTCACTTCAACAAAAATAAAATCTTCTGGAATTTTGTTTTTATTGAGTTTAATCTTGCTTAAGGCATAGGGAATGGATAGATTATTATAAATAGATTTATAATAATTCAACGAATCAAATTTCTTTATCTTTAACTCATCTTCATTTTTTTGATTATTAAAGTTTATGATTTTTCTTTCTATAGCATTCTCCTTTAAGTTTTAAAAAATTTAAATTAATAAAATTAACTACTTATTCACAAAATGTGAAAATTTTTGATTAAATTTTTTAAAAGTTTTACTAAACTACTTTGTTAATTCTGTTGGAACTGTTCTAACTGAAAGAACCGATCCTCCTGCATCTGATGGGTCTGCAAATACAGAAACCTTTACAAATAATGTTAATGCTAAAACAATCAATGCTAAAATTATAATTTTTTTCATTCTAAACCTCCTTTTCTTAAGAATAAAATTATCCAAATGATTGTCAAATTTTTCATATTTATTTACCCTCATCAGGACTATAAAATTTTTATATGATTTTTTTAATTTTTAAAAATTTTAAAAATTTGACTTTTAAGGGGACATATAATATAATAAAATATAGATAGAAAGATGAATATTAAATTACCAATATTAACTAATAAGATTTTTGATTTAGGTTCATACTCTAAACCAGTCTTAAATTTTTTACTGGATAATAAAATAGATATATGTTATAAACATTATTTAAAATCTTTAGAATATATATGGAAAAGAGAATATAACAAAGCATATGAAGAAGCAAATTCAGGTTTGAAAAAGTGTAAAAAAAACAAATCAATTTATTATTTATTATTATCAAATAAATTTATAATCTCATTCTATCTTAAAGATAATGATAATTTAAAATTAATTTATACAAAAATAAGAAAAGAATATGAAAAAATTCCACCTTCAGTAAGAAAAATTACAAACCAGTTCTTGATTAATTACTCACTTATGAGTAATTCTTCAAATTTACCAAAATCAAGAGTCTGGAGTAAGGATAAAGAAATGTCTCCTTCAACAAAACTATTTTTGTTGATTGGAAAAGCAAGAAAAGAGATAAAAGAAAATAAGATACAAAAAGGAATTATTTATTATCAAAAAGGCTTACAGATTGCATTAAGAATTCCTCATCCAACTGGAGTTATCACATGCTTTAATGATATTGCATGGTACATACAAAACAAAAAATCATTTAAATCTCTTTATTATGGAGAAAAAGGTATCTATTATCTTGGTTACTATTTTGAGGAACCGAAAATAAATTTCTATATTTTAGACACGATTTTTAATATTGAAAAAAAATTAAATTTCTATAGAATTTATGAAACTTCTGAACTTATTGAACTTTATAAAGATGATGAATTTGTAAAAAGTAAGTATAAAAATCTTCTTAATGAGATTAAGAAATACGCTGTTAATTTTGAAAAAAATTTATATAAAAACAATATAAAATTAAGATTTTACTTAAAAAAACATATTAAGAATATTAAAAAAGTTTCAAATTCAGCAAAAATTTCAAGAGATAAATTAATAAATATTTTAAACGGAAGAACAGAATACATTAGGAGTGAAACAATAAAAAAATTGATTGAGGGATTAAATATTGATATTGAAAAAAATATTCCAAATGAAATATTTTCAGAATTAATCAAGATAAAAGTTAATGATAATTTTAAAAAAGCAGTTGAATATCTTTATGAAAAGCCTTATATAGAAAAGAAAAAACTTGTTTTTGCTACCTTTATGGCGCTTTTTGAAAGGAAAAATACTTTTAAATATTTAATTAAAAAAGGCACTCTTAAAAAAATTTTATATTTAATAAATAGTGATTTTGATAAATTTACTCATTTTGTTGAAAAGAAATTCGAGTTAAAAAGATTTATTTCATACTTTTTAAATCCCCCTGAATTTATTAAAGGAAGGAAAGATCTAATTTTAAAATTTTTAGATAATGTTGATGAAGAAAATTTAAACATAATTATAAATTACTATCTTGATATGAATGAAAATGAAAAAGAAATTTTCGATATTTTTATAAGAAATTATATTAGATTTAATAAGATTTCAATAAATTTAGGAATAGATAATGAAATAGATTTAAAATATAAGAATATATTTAGATTATTAAACATAAATCCAAGTTCTTTTATTCTCGCATACTATTTTTTCAAAAAATGGGAGAGAGTGAAATTTAATAGAATATTAAAAAAATTAGAATTTATCTATCAAGACAACAAAAAGAGTTTAAAAGTTTAATAATATAAAAATTAATTTTTTAAATTAAAATGTTATTATATTAATATATATTATAAATTTTGAGGTGAAATATGATAAAAGAGGGAAAGGCATCAAAATATAAAAAAGTTAAATATTTTGAATTAGAAAAACCTTACACATTAAGTCAGGCAATTATAGAAGCAGATAGGTGTTTACTTTGTTATGATTCTCCATGTAGTCAAGCCTGTCCTGCAGAAACTGATCCTGGTAGATTCATTAAAAAGTTAAGATTGAGAAATATAAAAGGTGCTGTTAAAACGGTAAAAGAAAATAATATTCTTGGTGGTATCTGCGGTCTTGTATGTCCTGTTGATAAATTATGTGAAGAAAAATGCCTTGCAACAGGAATTGATAGAGCAATAAATATTGGAAGGCTTCAGAGATTTCTTGTTGAATATGGATGGGATACAGGTTTTAATCCAATCTATAAAAAAAGAAATAAAAACATAAATGTTGCAGTTATTGGTTCTGGACCAGCAGGTCTTACTTGTGCAGGAGAACTTGCAAAAGATGGTTACATGGTTACCATTTTTGAAAAAAATGAAAAATTAGGAGGAATACTTAGATACGGGATTCCACCTTATAAACTCAATGATGATTTTCTTGATAGAGAGATTAAGGATGTTATTGGTTTAGGTGTAAAAGTAAAGACAAATTACGAATTTAATGGGAAAGGTACAATTGAAAAGTTATTAAAAGAAGGTTACAAGGCAGTATTTGTTTCAACAGGACTTCAGAATCCATATAAATTAAAAATACCAGGATCAGATGCTAAAAATGTATTCACATATTATGATTTTTTGTGGAAAATAAATGGTGGCAAGATTAATGAAATTGTAGATAAAGTTAAAGATAAAAATGTTCTTATTATCGGTGGTGGTTCTGTTGCTATGGATGTTGCAATAACCTGTAAACTCTTGAATGCAAAAACTGTTTACTGTGTTGCTCTTGAATCAATGGAAGATTTACCTGCTGATAGAGAAGATTTACATAAGGCAATTGATCATCATGTTGTTATTAAACCACAAAGTAGAATTAAAGAGATATTAACGAAAAATAAAGAAGTTATAGGGATAAAAGGAAATGAAATAAAATTATTGAAAAAAGGAGATTTTTCTCCTTCAAATATAAAAGATATACCAGGTACAGAGTTTTCATTTAAAGTTGATATGATAATTTTTGCAATAGGGTCTGGAGTTGATCCCAAAATTAAAGAATATTTACCTAATGTCAAGTTTGATAATAAAGGATATATAAAAGTTAATAAAGATACATACGAAACTTCAGTTAAAGGAATTTTTGCAGGTGGAGAAATAGTTACAGGTCCAAGCCTTGTTGTAAATGCTGTAAGAGATGGGAAAAAGGCAGCAAAAGCAATAATAAATTTTTTAAATAAATAACTATAGGAGGAAATATATATGAAGGATTTAAGTATAACTGTATGCGGAGTTAAATTTCCAAATCCTTTCATGCTTTCATCTTCAGTCGTGAGTAATACTGCTGAGATGATAGCAAGAGCTTTTGATGCAGGATTTGGAGGAGTATCTTTTAAAGGTATCGGTGGTCCATCAATAGAGATAATAAATCCTGCTCCGAGGATGCATTCATATAATATTGGAAGTAAAAAACTTGTGGGACTTCAAAATGTAGAACAAACAACAGATAGACCACTTAAAGATAATATTCAGGATGTCAAATGGTTGAAGAAGCATTACCCTAAAAATCCTGTTATGGTTAATATTATGGGTTTCAATAAAGAAGAGTGGAAATATCTTGCATTAACTTTTGAGGATGCAGGTGCTGATATGCTTGAACTTAATTTCTCCTGTCCCCACATGTCTGTTGAAGGATCTGGTATGAAGGTCGGTCAAGCATTTAAACTTGTAAGAGATTTTACTGAAATTGTTAAAAAGAACGTGAAGATTCCTGTTTTTGCTAAACTCACTTCAAATGTTACAGATATAACAGAGCCAGCAATGTATGCAAAAGAAGGCGGAGCAGATGGAATAACTGCAGTTAATACTGTAAGAGGAGTAATAGGAGTTAATATTGATAATTTTGTTCCATACCCAAATGTTTTTGGAAAAGGAGCAATTTCTGGATACTCAGGACCAGGAATTAAACCAATCTCTTTAAAATGTATAGTTGAACTTGCAAAAAAGAAAGAACTTGGTTTACCACTTGCTGGTTGTGGCGGTATAGAAACTTGGATAGATGCTGTCGAATTTTTACTCAGTGGAGCATCACTTGTTCAAATGACTACAAGTATTGTTAAATATGGACATAGGCTTGTTGAAGATTTAATTGAGGGATTATCTTTTTATATGGAAGAGAAAAAATTTAATAAAGTCGAAGAAATGGTTGGAAAGGCATTACCAAATTATTATGAAACGAAAGAGTTCGACCTATCAAGACAGGGTGCTGCAAAATTTGACCTTGATAGATGTATTGGTTGTGGTGTTTGTTATATTGCCTGTCAAGATGCAGGAGGTCAATGTATAGAATGGGATAGTAAGAAAAGAAGACCAATCCCAGATGAGGAAAAGTGTTATAGTTGTATGATATGTTCTTTCGTATGTCCTGTTGATAATCCTCCTTTAATTACATTTAAAGAGATTAAAGGGAAGAAAATATATACACCACCACCATCAAAACTATAAAGATGAAATGAAATAATTAACCATAAAGAGATATTAAAATTATTCCTGTGAATATTAAGATTGATGATGTTATTCTAATAAGACCATATTTTTCTTTTAAACTTATTATTCCAAGTAATACCCCAAAAACTATACCAATTTCTCTTATAGAAACAATATAACTTAGTTTAGAAATCCTCATAACAAATATTATTAGTGAATAAGATAAAATTATGGCAATTGATGTAAAAACTATTGAGAAATTATCACTTTTTAAAATTTTAAAAAGTTCTTCCTTCTTTTTTGTTAAAAAAATAAAATAGGAAAATGGTATTAAAGAAATAATTTCAAAAATATAGACATAAACAACAGGATTAACATATTTTGCTCCAATTTTGTCAACAAGAGAGTAAGATGTTACTGTAATTAAGGTAAGAAATGCAAATAAAAGCCCTCTATTATTTTTATTAAAAATTTTTAAAAAATCTTTAAAATTAAAACTATTTAAGGAAATAAAATATATTCCAAGTAAGATTAAAATAATTCCCACAAAACCTATAAAAGTTATTTTTTCCCCAAAAAATACAAAAGAAAAAAGTACTATTAATAGAGGAGAAGATCTTGCAACTGGATAAACTAAGGAAAGGTCTGAAGTATTATAACCAAGAGAGAGGAAAAACCAATAAAAAAAATGGATAATTCCACTTAAAATGACAGGAACTAAACCCTGATAATTTAAGCCCTGTATTATTAAAAGATAAAGAATAAGAGGAAAATAGATAATAATTTCAAGAATTTTAGCCCAGAATATAAAAATAGTACTATCTTTACTCTTTTTGAAAAAAAAGTTCCACAACGCATGAATGATGGCAGATAAAATAACTAAAGATAGAGGTAAAATTTCCAATTTTTATCTCCAGGTTTTTACAACTTTAATTAGTTTTATGTCATCTCCTTCTTTCAATTCAATTTCTTTATAATCATGATTTGCTGGTTTTAAATATTTTCTATCTCCATCAACTACAAAAATCTTAAAAGTTGCTGCGCCATTTATTATAGCAACAACAAGATCTTTATTTTCAACCTGAAGTTTATCATTTAATAGAATATAGTCATTTTCAAATATACCTTTTTCTTTCATGCTATCTCCCTTAACAATTAGTGCAAATTCTGCATTTTTTGTTTCTTCATATGGTAATTCGAGATATTTTATTGGCTCATTTTCACTATCAATTATAAGTGGTTCGCCAGCCCTAACATGTCCTAAGACAGGTATTTTTTTTATTGGGATTCCTTTTAATTTATAAAGAAAATCTAAAACCTTTTCTCTTTCTTTTTCATCAAGAGATTTGATAAGAGATAATAAATATAACTTTTCACTTGAGGTTATAATTAAACTTTCTTCATCAAGAAAATAAGTTATTGGTATATTAAAATTATCTGATGTTTTTTTTATAAATTTAATTCCTGGAGTTCTTAAACCTTTTTCAATCTGATAAATTGCTTGTCTTGTAACTCCAAGTTCTTTTCCAAACTCTTCTTGGCTTAAACCTAAATCTTCTCTAAGCTTTTTATATCTTTCTCCTATTGTCATTCTCACCTCCTTATAATTAATTATATCATATTGTTACAATTTTTTTAACAATCTCTTGACAATTTACTATCATTTGTTATAATATATGTAAAGTAATTTATATACAATAAGGAGTGTGATTTTATGAAAGATACTGAAGTTATATACAGAATACTTGCTAAAGTTTTTGATGAAATGGACAAAAGGGTTCTTTATAAAAAAATCATCTCCTTATCAGAAAAGGAAGATGATGAAATTGAAAGTTATATAAACCTTATTAAGAAGGTTAAGGAGTTTGATGAAATTTGACAGAACTATTTAAAAAGGAATATATAATCATTCATCATACAGGTATAAAAAATGATGGTTCTGATTCATATGCCATCTGGGAGAATATAAAAAAGGCTCATCAGGCAAAGTATAAAGCAAGATTTCCCTGGTATATAGCAGATTATCATTTTGCAATAACAAAAGATTTAAGAGTTTTTATTGGAAATCAAATTGAACATCCATGTTTTCACTCAGGTGATGATAACATCAACTTCAGGAGTATTTCAGTTGCTTTTTTTGGAAATTTTAATGAAGAACTTCTTGATAAAAAACATTTTGAACTGGGAGTTTTTACCATTTCAGATCTTGTTGATAGATTTAACATAAAGAAAGAAAAAATTCTTAAACATAGTGACATTGTAAATACAAGTTGTCCAGGGAAAAACTTTCCATTTGAAGAATTAAAGAAAAAGGTTGTAGAAAGGATAAAAGATAACTGGAAAAATGAATCTTTAATATTTGCAAAACAGAGAGGCTGGATAAAAGGGGAACATGAAAGTAATGAAGGTCTTGATATTGGAACTTTCCTTACAGTTTTAAAAAACTTCTACAATGTTGAAATTGTTAATTTTTTAAAAGGAGGTGAAAAGTAATGGCAGTAATAAATGAGGTTCATTCAATAAGAATACTTTTTGGAACAGAGGGAAATACAAGAAGTGAAACCCAAAACTTCTTAAAGTCAACTGCAACTGATGCTCAGGTTGAGGAGTTTGTTAGTAGACTATCCAATTTACTGAACGATCCAGTTTATACATCCTATAGAATTGTTAGAAAGCAGTATGGATAAAAATCTTTTCTAAAATTACTCTGTACTTTGAAAATTAAAGGAGGTGAAATTTATGGATAAGCAGTTAGTGCTTGTTTTTGACACTGAAACAGAGGGAAGAAGCTTTACAATGAGATTTAATAATCCAAAAGATACAATAACTACAGAACAGATTCAAACTCTTATGAACTGGATAATTCAGCAAAACATATTCCTTACAAGATTTGGAGAACTTACAGGTATCAAAGATGGTGGAGTAGTAGAAAGAACCTATAACGATTTGATACCATAAATATTTGAGGGTGAGCGAGTTTTCGCTCACCCTCATACCGAACAAGTAAGACAGTCTTACTTGTTCGGTAAAAAGAAGTTTTAAATTAACAATTGGAGGTGTTTTATTTGGAATTAACAATAGAAGATTTACTAAAACTAATTGGTCAAGTTGGTTTTCCAATAGTTGTTGCAAGTTATCTTCTAATTAGAAACAATGGAAAAATGGATAAACTTAAAGATGCAATAATAGAACTTAAAGAAGCAATCACTCTTTTAAAAGAAGAATTAAATAGATAATTTCAAAGAGGTCAGATCTTTAAAATAGCTTACCTGGTTTATAATATATTAATTTAAGATCTGACCTCTTATTATTTTTCAGCTATTACCAACATTTCATAATCATCTTTTGTTAATTTGTCATTTCTTGAAAACGCCCCAAGTTTTGCCCCATAAATATCTATTATATTATAACCAAGAGTTTTTAAAAGCCATCTTATCTCGCTTGGCATATAAAATCTTTCATTACACTCAATTTTTTTTATATTACCTGAATCATCTTCAATTATCATAGTGGTGTAATCTCTTAATGTCATAATATCAAAAGTACTATTTTGAATAATTGGATAATTACTTTCTTTCTGAGAATTAATAAATTCATCCACAGGATGAAATAGTGGATATAGAGCATTCAAGGTTGTAAAAATAAATTTAGATTTTATTTTTAATGATTTAGTGACATTTTTTAATATTTCATAATTTTCTTCATCAGTTTCCATAAGAGGAAAACCACCTTCACAAAGCATTATTGCAATATCAAATTCTTCATTAAAGGGTAAATTTCTTGCGTCACATTTTATAAAAGGAATAGAAAGATTTTTAGTTTTTGCTTTTTCTATTGCCTTCTTAAGTTGCGATTCAGAAAGATCAATTCCTGTCACAAGATAACCTCTTTTTGATAACTCAATTGAATGCCTGCCAGTTCCACAACCAACATCAAGAATCTTAAGAGATTTATCATAATTTAACTCTTTTTCAATAAAGTCACATTCATCAATAGTTCCTCTGGTAAAGACTTCTTTATCATATTTTTCAGCATAATTTTCAAATAAAACTTCATACCACCTCTTTTCATTCATAAAATTTCACCTCTTATTTGATTTTTTAAATTTAATAATGTTTCTTTATTTTAACAGAAAAAAAATTATAAAACTTTATACAATTAAATAAAAATACAAAGGAGAAAATATGAATAAAGAAAAGTTTGATAGAAAAATTCAAGAATTAAAAAAGGCAAAGGATATACTTAAGATAGATAACAATCAAATTAATATTGATAAATGATAGATGATTTAATAAAATCTAAAGAAGAAGCAAAAATATTAATAGAGGAAATAAAACAATACCCAAATGATTATAATGTCCATATAAAACTTGGTGATATATTAAGAAGATTTGATGAATATAACAAAGCAGAAAATGAATTTAAAGAAGCATTAAAAATTATTCCAAATTCATTTGAAGCACATTGTACTCTTGGCATACTTTTTTATAATTTTAAAAGATATGAAGACGGAGAAAGAGAGTTAAGAGAAGCATTAAAATTAAATCCTAACTATTTAGTTCTCATTTTAATCTTGCTAATTTGCTTTTTGATCTGGGAAAAGAAGATGAAGCATATAATGAATATCTAACTGTAGCAAAAAAAGAACCTGAATATATAGACCTATTAATATTCTTAGCCCTTTTTTTAGAAGATATAAATGAGAAAAAAAGAAATTAGATTTATCAAAAAGATTGTATGTTGAAACTAACAATCAAAAGAGAATAAGCGAAATTAAAGAAGTATTAAAAAATTTATAAATCAAATAATAATAGAAAATTTATAAAAAAATCTATTAATTTAAAATCTGATAATTATTCTATTAATACCTCTTGACAAGATAGGGGTTTTTGATATAAAATTACAGGTGATTCAGGTATTGAAAATGGGGTATTTAGAGATTAATGATACAAAAATTTATTATGAAATTAATGGGAATGGAAAGCCTCTTGCCTTCCTAAATGGCATCTTTATGTCAACTTCAAGTTTTTCATCTTTTTTACCTCTTTTTTCAAAGAATTATCAAGTTATACTTCATGATTTTAGAGGACAGTGGAACTCAGGAAAAGATGATGAAAAATATTCTCTTGAATTACACGCAGATGATTTTTACAAACTCCTTAAGGGATTAGGTATCAATAAAATTGATATAGTTGGTATTTCATATGGAGGAGAAATTGCTTTAAGATTTGTAGTTTCTTACCCAGAAATAGTTAATTCACTTGTAATAGTTTCATCTGTAAGCGAAGTTGATGATGAATTAAATAGAAAAATTTTAAGGTGGATTGAAGGAGCAAGAAGTAAAAATTCTGAAATTTTTATAAATTCATGGCTTCAAGATGTTTATTCACCTAAGTTTTTGGAAAAATATGAAATTTTTTTGAGAAATAAATTGAAAGAGTCGCTTTTAAAATTTGATTATGATGCTTCAATTAAACTCATGGAAGCATTTCTTGAACTCAAAGAAAATCCTTTAACACCATTATTAAATAAAATTAAAGTTCCAACACTCATTGTTGCTGGGGAACTTGATACTCTTAAACCTATTAAATTTTCAAAAATAATCCAAGATAAAATTGAAAATTCTGAACTTGTAATTGTTGGAGATTCTGGTCACGCAATACCTGTTGAAAAGAAAAATGAACTTGAAACAGTTATTTTTGGTTTTTTAGAAAAAAATAAAATATATGAAAGGAGTTAAAATGGGGTATTTAGATTTAGATGGAGTAAATATTTATTATGAAACACATGGTGAGGGTGAGCCACTTGTTTTAATTGAAGGTCTTGCCCAGCAGGTCTGTATGTGGAAAAATCAGGTTGAGGGATTAAGAGATTCCTTTGAAGTTATTACTTTTGATTTAAGAGGTTCAGGGAGATCAGATAAACCACAAACAGGATATTCGGTTGACATCTTTGCTGATGACACTATTAAATTGATAAGGAATTTAAATCTTAATAAACCACATATTCTCGGTGTTTCTCTTGGGGGATTCATTGCACAGAAAGTTGCCTTAAAATATGGAGATGAAATTAATAAAGTTATTCTTGTTAATACAGCATTTGGAGGTCCAAATTATATTCCTCCATCTCAAAGGGTTTTAAATGTTATGTTAACAGGTGGAGATGGTGCAACTCCCTATGAAAAAGCGTTTAATTCTTTTGCACTTGGATTTACAGATGATTTTATAAAAGAAAAAAAAGATGTTATTGATGAAATTTTAAGGTGCTTATTTCAAAATCTCCAACCACCATATGCATATCAGGGACAAGCAATTGCTGGTGCAACTTTCAATATGGAAAATGAGGTTAGTAAAATAGAAAATGAAACTTTAGTAATTATTGCAGAAAATGATAAGATAGTTCCAAAAGAAAATGGTTTAAGGCTAAAGGAAAAACTTAAAAATTCAAAACTCATAATTCTTGAAAACTGTGGACACCTCTGTTTTATTGAAAAATACAATGAATTTAATGAAGTAGTTAAAAATTTTTTACTCGGGAGGTAATATGAAGACAATAAAAATAAGTGGAACAGGAATTTATTCTCCTCCTTTCACATTAACTCCTCAGAAAATAGAGGAGATGTATGGAAAGGATATTAAAGACTGGATGATTGAAAAACTTGGAATTAAGGTTAAAAAGATTTCAGAATCATGGGAGGCAGCATCAGATCTTGCAAAAATAGCAGGTCAAGAAGCATTGAAAAATGCAAATACAGATCCACTTGATATCGATTTACTCATTGTTGCTACAGACACTCCAGATTTCTTTTCTCCAGCAACATCATCTATTGTTCAAGCAAAACTTGGTCTTAAGAATTCAGCAACATTTGATATTAACTGTGCTTGTGCAGCGTTTGTAACTGCTCTTGATGTTGGAACAAGATATCTTCTTACAGAAGAGTCAATGAAAAAAGCACTTATTATCGGTACTTATGCTATGACAAAATTTTTAAACTGGCAGGATAAGATAACAGCACCTATGTTTTCAGATGGAGCAGGAGCAGTTGTATTAGAAAAGGTTGAAAGTGATGAAAAAGGGTTTATCTCTTCAAAACTTATTGCAGATGGAACATTTTGGGATTATTTGGGTTTATATTTAGGTTCAGGTGCAGTTCCAACTCCAGAATATATTCAAACTGGAAGGCACTTCGTAAGATATAATAAAAGATACCCTGATGTTAATTTTGAAATTTGGCCAAAGTTAATCAAAGAAACTGTTGAGAAAGGAGGTTTTAGAATAGAGGATATTGATTTTGTAATTTTTACTCAGGTGAGAAAAATTACTATTGAGGATGTTATGAAATCACTCAACCTTCCTCTTAGCAAAACTCACATGGTTATGGATAAATTTGGTTATACTGGTTCTGCTTGTATTCCAATGGCCTTAAATGATGCACTTAATGAGAATAAGATTAAAAAAGGAGATCTTGTAGTTTTCTGTGCTTCAGGTGGTGGATATGCAATGGCTTGTTATGCATTAAAGTGGCTTTAGGAGGTATTAATGAGGTTTAAGGATAAGGTTATAATCGTTACAGGTGGTGGAAGTGGAATAGGAAAAGAGGTAAGTAAAATTTTTTCAATTGAAGGTGCAAACACTGTAATTTTTGATGTTGATGAAAATAGTATAAATAGTTTTGAAAAAGAGATGGCAAGTATGGGTTATAAACTTGAAGGGTATAAAGTTGATGTTTCAAATTTTGAAGAGGTAAATAAGGTTACAACAAAAATATTTGAAAAATATGGAAAAATTGACATTCTTGTAAATAATGCTGGTATTACAAGAGATAATTTTCTTACAAAGATGAGCGTTGATGATTGGAATAAAGTTATTTCAATTAACTTAACAGGTACATTTAACTGTACAAAAGCAGTTGTGCCATTTATGTATGAAAAGGAGAGTGGAGTTATTATTAATGTTTCTTCAGTAGTTGCAATTTATGGAAACATTGGTCAGAGTAATTATATAGCAAGTAAAGCAGGAGTTATAGGTCTTACAAAAGGATGGGCCAAGGAGTTTGGTAAAAAAGGTATAAGGGTTAATGCTGTTGCACCTGGTTTTATTAAAACTCCTATGACAGAAAAAGTTCCAGAAAAAGTCATCGAATTTATGATTAGTAAAACTCCACTTGGTAGAATGGGTGAAGCAGAAGAAGTGGCAAAAGCAATAATTTTCCTTTCATCAGATGATGCCTCTTTTATTACTGGTGTCATCTTAAATGTTGATGGAGGGTTAGTAATTTAATTTTTTTTAAATTTATTTATTAAGGAGGTAAAAAATGAAGAAAATTTTAAGTCTACTTTTGATCCTAACCCTAATTTTTGGGTTTCTGGGAGTAAAAAGGACAAGCGCTCAAAAAGAGTTTTTCCTTGTTTTAACAGTTGGTCTGAGGAACTATGTACTTAATGGTATGCAGTTAACCATGGATGCTGCACCAGAGATTGTTGCTGGAAGGACCTTTGTTCCAATAAGGCTTGTTGCTGAAACATTTGGAGCAGAGGTTGGATGGGATGGTGTACTAAGAGAGGTTTCAATCAAACAAGAAGGAAAAGTTATTAAATTAAGAATTGGTTCAAAAATTGCAACAATTGATGGAAAAAGTTATGAACTTGAAGCAGCTCCATTCATAAGAAATGGTAGAACTATGGTACCAATAAGATTTATTTCTGAAGCACTTGGTCTTTCAGTTTATTGGGAACCACAAAGAAAACTTGTTTATATTAGAAGTAAAGCAAAATATGAAGTACCAGGTGTATTAACAAATGAAATTAAAATAGGAACATTTTCTGCAATGACAGGTGCTGTAGCAATAATTGGTGTTACCTTTAACCATGGTTTCCTCTCATATATTAACTGGATTAATGATCAGGGTGGAGTATATGGAAGAAAAATAAATGTTCTTACATATGATGACCAGTTCAACCCCGCTCTTACTGTAACTGGTGTAAAGAAAATGGTTGAAGAGGACAAGGTATTTGCAATCGTTGCAGGTCTTGGAACCCCAGGATGTCTTGCAGTTATGGACTATTTAAATGAAAAGGGAGTTCCATTTGTATATCAGGGTTCTGGTTCATCACTTCTTTCAATTCCTCCAAAGAAATATATTTTTGCAGTTCAACCAAACTATACAAATGAAGGTCAGATATTTGTCAAATACATTGTTGATGATATGAAACTTAAAAAAATTGCACTTTTATATCGTGATGATGATGCTGGAAAAGAAGGGGCAAGTGGAGTAGAAAAGGGTGTAAGTAGGTTTGGTGGTGAAATTGTTGTAAAATCACCATTCCCAGGTACTGAAACAGATTTTACATCATATCTTCTTAAGGTAAAACAGAGTGAAGCAGATGCACTAATTGTTTATGAACCAACAAGTACAGCAATTGCATCAAATATTTTAAAAACTGCAAAATCACTTGGACTAACTCAGAAAATATTCCTTCCATATCCACATTCAGGAATTGTTGCAGCAGCAGGAGATGCAGCAGAAGGTGTTTATATAACAGGTTGGGCTGATTTTTCTAACCCAAATGACCCTGGAGTTAAAAAATTCTATGAAGTATGGTTAAAGTATTATCCAAAAGATAATCCGTTATTATTTTCATATGCAGTTGCAGGATTTATTGCTGGTGAAATATTTGTTGAAGCATTGAAGAGATCTGGACCATATCCAACAAGAGATTCTATAGTTTGGGCTCTTGAAACCTTCTATGGCTGGAGTGGATATCTTGCAAAAGATATTAGTTATGCTCCGAATGAGAGATCTGGAAAATATTCCATGTTCTTTATGAGGGTTGAAAAAGGGCAGTTAATTAAAGTTAGTGACTGGATTTCAGTTTTTCAAAAACCATAGGTAAAAATTAGGGAGGGGAAACCCTCCCTTTTTTAATTTTGAAAGGGGTGATATCTTTGCTAAGAATAGAAAATTTAACTGTAGAATTTGGTAGTTTAGTTGCAGTTAATAATTTTAGTATGGAAATAAAAGAAGGAGAAATTCATGCTCTAATTGGACCTAATGGTGCAGGCAAAACAACAGTATTCAATGCAATTTATAATTTTGTTAATTACAAAGGTAAAATATCTTTTTTAGATTATGATTTAGGTAAAATACAAACTCACAATTTGATAAATATAGGGTTATCAAGAACATACCAAAATTTAAGTCTTTTCCCTACTTTAAATGTAATCGAAAATATACAACTTGGTTTATACAGGAAACTTAAGAGTAGTTTTATTAAAGATATTTTTGGGTTTGATGCCTTTAAAGAAAAAAGTGTTAGTGATAAAATTCAAGAAGTTCTTACACTACTAAATCTTTCACCCTATGTTTTTTATTATCCTTCATTTCTTCCCTATGGAACTCAAAAACTTGTTGAACTTGGAAGAGCAATAATATCAGAACCAAAACTTCTTCTTCTTGATGAACCTGCTGCGGGTTTAAATACTGAAGAAAAAATTTACTTTAGAGAAATTTTAAAGAAAATAAAAGATAAGGGAATAACGCTTTTGATAGTTGAACATGATATGGGATTAATTATGGATATTTCAGATTATATAACTGTTATGAATTTTGGAAATAAGATTAGTGAAGGAAAACCACATGATATTGCAAATGATAAAAAGGTTATAGAAGCATATTTAGGGGAGGCATAGATGCTTAAAATAGAGGAATTATTTGTTTCTTATGGACCTGTTGAAGCAATCCATGGAATTTCAATAGAGGTAAAAGAAAGAGAGATAGTATCAATACTTGGTTCAAATGGCGCTGGAAAATCAACAATTCTTAAGACAATATCAGGTATACTTAAACCCAAAAAAGGAGTTATTTCATTTGAAAATAAAGTTCTTAATAATCTTGACCCATCACAGATTGTTAAAATGGGAGTTACTCATATTCCAGAAGGAAGACATGTCTTTCCGAATCTTACAATAAAAGAAAATTTAATACTTGGTGGTTATTTTTTAAAGGAAAATGAAGTAAAAGCCCAAATTGATTATGTAACAAACATTTTCCCAATTTTAAAAGAAAGGATAAACAGTAAAGCAGGAACATTGTCTGGAGGTGAACAGCAGATGCTTGTAATTGCAAGAGGTTTAATGTCGAAACCTAAGCTTCTTTTACTTGATGAGCCTTCTCTTGGTCTTGCACCAATTGCAGTTTCAACTATTTTTAAAACTTTACAAAAATTAAATAAGGAAGATTCATTGTCAATTCTACTTGTTGAACAGAATGCAAGAAAGGCTCTCCAGATTTCAAATAGATCTTATATTCTTGTAAATGGAAGGGTTGTTCTATCAGGTGAAAGTAGTAGTTTAATTGAAAAAGAAGAAGTTAAGAAATTATATTTAGGGAGGTAGTGATGATACTTCTTAATCTAATAATCAGAGGTTTGATTACTGGTGCAATATACAGTTTGACAAGTATGGGAATTGTATTAATTCTATCAACAACTCTTGTTATGAATTTTGCTCAAGGAGATATGGGTATGCTTCTTGCCTATTTTGCATTTTATATGCTGGTTAGAAAGATATCATATCCAATTGTTTTTATTTTGATAATAATTATAGGAATTTTACTTGGCTTTTTGCTTGAGAAGTATCTTATGAATAGAGCAAGAAAAACTTCTCATCTTGGCATGGTTATGATAACGCTTGGTTTAACAATGATTTTTGAAGGTGTTGCTGGATATTCATTTGGCACAATGCCACTACTTTTTCCAAAAGCAATAAGTGGAGACCCGCTAATTATTTCTGGAATAATAATAGACAAGCATGATCTCTTTACCTTTATTGTATCAATTCTTATAGTGATTATTCTTTTTACAATATTATATAAAACAAAAATTGGAATTGCAGCAAGAAGTCTTGCTGAAGATGAATTTGGTGCAAGAATTCTTGGTATTCCAATAAATTCAATATATCTTTTTATATGGATGACTGCATTTTCACTTGCTGGAGTTTCTGGAATGCTTGTAGCAGGAAGACAAACGCTTGAACCTCATTTTATGATAGTCATTCAACTTAAAGGATTCATGGCTGCTGTTCTTGGGGGCATGAATTCAATTGTTGGAGCAGTTCTTGGAGGATTTTTGCTAGGTATGATAGAAAATTTGGTTTCTTTTTATATTCCTCAAATTAAAGATAGTTTCTCTCTTATTCTGATAGTTCTTGTTCTTCTGTTCCTTCCGCAAGGTATATTTGGTAAAAGAGAGACAAGGAGGGCATAAGAATGAAAAAATATATTTCTTATATAATTTTGATTTTAGTTCTTTTACTTCCATTGATTTTTAAAACAAAGCCATCAATAATTGGCTATCTAAACCTGATTATGATTTATGGTATTTCTGCTCAGGGTTTGAATCTTTTACTTGGTATAGGGGGACAGATATCTTTAGGTCATGCTGCTTTTATGGCAATAGGAGGATACACATCTGCCATTTTTGTAGTTAATTATAATTTTCCATTTATAATTGCACTTATAATAAGTATAATTGTTTCAGCAATTTTTGGTTTAATTGTTGGATTTCCTTCTCTAAGACTTAAAGGTTTTTATCTTGCAATTGCAACAATGGCACTGGGAAGCGTTGTTGGTGATGTTATAAGAAGAATGAGCATAACTGGAGGAGACCAGGGATTCAGAAATATACCAACTTTTAATGTTTTTGGGTATAAATTTGAGACGAATTATTCTAAATTCTATTTAATTCTCTTTTTCTTTTTACTTGTATTTTTCATTTCAAAAAATTTTATTAAAAGTAAAAGTGGAAAATCGCTTATTGCCATGAGAGATTCAGAAGTTGGAGCACTTTCTGTTGGAGTGAACATTTCAAATGCAAAACTTCTTGCTTTTGTACTTGCTTCAGTATTCGCAGGTTTAAGTGGTGTACTTTATGCTCATAATATTTCATATCTTCATCCAAGCAATTTTGGTCTTGCACTTTCTATTGACCTTCTTGCCATTACAATAATTGGTGGACTTGGAACACTATGGGGTCCTATTCTTGCATCACTTTTCTGGATATTCTTACCATTTATAATTGGAAGTAAACTTGAACTCTTAGCAAGTGTTATTTTCGGAATAGTTGTTATTGTAGTCGTTCTTTTCTTACCAAGAGGGCTATCTGAAATAATATTTAGAATAGAAAAGAATTTAAAGAGAACTTAATGGTAGTTAAGGCTTTTTCAAAAAAGGGTATAGAAACAAGAAAAAAAATAATAAAAGCAGCAATAAAAACATTCAAGGATAATGGTTTTAACAATAGTTCTATTTTAAAAATTGCAGATATTGTTGGATTGAAGAATTCAACCCTCTATAGATATTTCAGAAACAAAAAAGATATTTATAATTTTATAATAAGAGATTTTGAAGAGAAGTTAATAAAAAGAATAAATTCTAAATTAGAACCTGAAGTTGAAATTGAAAAGAAAATAGAAATTTTTATTAAAGAATATATTAATTTCATAAAAGAAAATAAAGATATTTTTGATATTTTTAGAGAAGCTGAGTTTGTCAACATTGATCTTTCTAAAGAGTTTTATGATAAAGTAACTGAGATATTAAAAAACATATTAAAAAATAGAATATATAACAATAATATTGATATATTATCATACTCAATAATAGGTTCATTTTATTTCATAATTCTAAATTATCTATTCTGGGAAGAAAAGGACGTTGATAATGAAAAGATATCCAATATATTAAAATTTATTTTAAACGGAATTGATAAAAAAGGTGATTTCAGTCCATATTTATTAAAAGAAAAAGAGTTCTATGAAAATAATAATAAAAAAGAATTTATCAAAAAAGGTGAAAAAACTAAAGAAATAATATTAAGATCAAGTGAAAAGCTTTTTGGAAAAAAAGGATATTCAAATACTCACATAGCAGAAATAGCAAGAGCATCAAGAATTGGTATTGGAACCATTTATCTATATTTCAAAAACAAAAAGGAGATTTTAGTTGAAGTTGTAAAGTTTATAAATAAATCTTTAAGAGATTATGTAAATATTTATATTAAGGATTATTCTGATAGAAGAGAAATTGAAAATGCAGGTTTTCAAGCCTTCTTCTTTTTATTTAAAAATTTTGGGTTTAGATACAGAATAGTAAGGGAATCTGAATTTGTTGATAGAGATATTGGTGTATGGTATTATAAGAGACTTGCCATAAGTTATACAAGAGCATTAACAGAAGCAATTAATAAGGGTATAGTTCAAGATATTAATCCTGAAGTTCTTTCATACTCATTAATGGGAATAGGTCATACAATTGGCATGAAGGAATTTGTTTTTAAAAAAAATGGTGAAATTGATAAAAATTTAATTCTTTCTGTTTTAAATTTTATAATGCATGGTTTAAGTAAATTTTTAAATGGAGGGAAAAATGAATCACACTGATTTGTATAAAAGCAAATTAATTTCAATTGATCAATTACTAGAAAAAATAAAAAGTAACGACACAATTGTTGTTGGACTTGGTGGTGCTCAACCATTTGGTTTTTTAGATAATCTTCATAAAATAAAAGATAAAGTTCAAAATGTTAAAATTATCACCTGTTTACTTTTAAAGGATTATGAATTTTTAAAATATTGTGGAAAAGATAATTCAAGTTTTATTTTAGAAAGTTGGTATTTATCTGATTTTGAAAGAAAAGTTTATAATGAAGGGAGAGCAACATTCATCCCTAATAATCTGCATAGAGCTGGTATTGAAAAAATAAAAAATGAAAAAATTAATTTTTATATTGGTTCAGCAACTCCAATGGATGAAAAAGGTTTTTTTTCTCTTTCTCTTTCCCTTGTTTATGAAAAAGAGATGATCGAAAATGCAAAATATTCCATTCTTGAAATAAATGAAAATCTTCCAAAAACTTTTGGTGATACAAATATAAGCATTTATGATATAGATTTTATAACTGAATTTAATACTCAACTAATTGAATTTCCATTTATAGAGCCCTCTATCGTTGAAAGAAAAATTGGTGAATTTATAAGTGATTTAATTGAGGATGGTTCAACAATTCAACTTGGTATAGGCGGAATTCCAAATGCTATAACAAAATTTATAATTAACAAGAAAAATTTGGGCATTCATACAGAAATGATAACTGATGGTATGGTTGATTTAATTGAAGGAGGAGTTGTTACAAATAAGGAAAAAACAATATGGAAAGATAAAACAATAGGCGCCTTTGCTCTTGGAACTCAAAAATTATATAAATTTATAAATAATAACCTATCAGTTGAAATTCATAGAGGGTCAGTTGTGAATGATCCATATATAGTTAGAAAAAATAATAAAATGGTAAGCATCAATACATCCCTTACTGTTGATATAACAGGGCAGGTATGTTCAGAATCTTTTGGTCCAAAACAGTTTACAGGAACAGGTGGACAACTTGATATGCATAGAGGTGCCCAGATGTCAAAAGGTGGTATGGGAATAATTGCTTTAAGATCAACAGTAAAAAATGGAACTGTTTCAACCATTGTACCAACACTTCCAGAAGGAAGTTATGTAACAGTACCAAGACAGGATGTTGATATTATTGTTACAGAATTTGGTGTTGCAAAATTAAAAGGTAAAAGTATAAAGGATAGAGCGATTGAAATTATAAATATTGCACACCCTGATTTTAGAGAAAATTTAAAATTTGAAGCAAAGAAGTTAAATATTATTTAATAATATTAATTCAGGAGGTAAAAATGAATGAAGTATATATAAGCACTCCTTTAAGGACAGCAGTAGGAAAATATGGTGGCACTCTAAAGGATATTCCTGCACCAGAAATTGCAGGTTATGTAATAAAAGAGATAATTAATAAAACAAAAATTGACCCTGATGCATTTGATGATGTGATAATTGGAAATGTTATCTTAGCAGGTGAAAAAATGAATCCAGCAAGACAAGCAGCACTGTTTGGTGGAATATCCAAAAAAGTTCCAGCAATGACAGTAAATAGAGTTTGTGGTTCAGGTTTGCAGGCAATAATTTCTGGGGTTAATCAGATAGAAAATAATCATTCAAATTTAGTTCTTGTTGGTGGAATGGAAAATATGGATATGGCACCATTCCTTGTTATGAAAGGTAGGTGGGGATATAAAATGGGAGATGGGATTCTTTACGATTCAATATTAAGAGATGGACTTAATGATGCATTTACTGACAAACATTCTGGACTTATAACAGATGAGTATCTTGTTCCTGAATATAAAATCACAAGAGAAGAGCAAGATGAATTTGCTTTTTTTAGTCAACAAAAAGCATCAAAAGCAATAAGCGAGGGACTTTTTAAAGAACAGATAGTTCCAATAAGAGTTTCTGAGGAAAAAATTTTCGATACAGATGAATCAGTAAGAAGCGATACAACGATAGAAAAATTATCAAAATTAAAGCCAGCTTTTAAAAAAGATGGAACCATAACTGCAGGTAATGCTCCAGGATTAAATAGTGGAGCTGCCTGTATGATAATTTCAAATGAAGATATTTTAAAAAAATATAATATAAAACCAATGGCAAAAGTAGTTTCATTTGGAGTTAGTGCGGTTGATCCAAATTATTTTGGAATTGCACCTGTCTATGCTATAGAAAAAAGTTTAAAAAAAGCAAAATTAAAAATTGATGATATCGATCTATTTGAAATAAATGAAGCCTTTGCAGCAATTGCTATTGCTATAAAGAAAGAACTTAAAATTCCTGATGAAAAACTTAATGTAAATGGAGGTGCTATTGCTCTTGGTCATCCAATTGGAGCAACAGGAGCAATTCTTACTGTAAAAATAATACATGAACTTAAAAGAAGAAAAGAAAAATTAGGCGCTATCTCTTTATGTATAGGTGGTGGGCAGGGAATAGCATTAATTGTAGAAAATATTGATTAGATGGAAAAAGAAATTTTTGATAATATTGCAAATCATTATGATAAATGGTTTGAAACTCCTTTAGGTAAAAAAGTTTATTTGAGTGAAAAAAGAGCAATTGAAAATTTAATTGACAATGTAGAAGGAAAAACTGCTCTTGACCTTGGCATTGGAACAGGACTTTTCACTCAAATATTAAAAGAAAAAGGATATAGAGTAATTGGCATAGATATATCAGATGAGATGTTAAAAATTGCAAGAAAAAAGGGTTTTGAAGTAACTAAAGGTGACTTAAACAACCCTTTACCTTTTGAAGAAGAATCTTTTGATTTTGTTTTCTCAATGACATCAATTGAGTTTTTAAAAAAACCAGAAAAGTTAATTTTTGATGTAAAAAAAATTTTAAAAAAAGATGGAAGATTCTTACTTATCACCTTAAATTCTTTTTCACTATGGGCTATAAAAAGAAGAATAAGAGGTTTTTTTAAAAAAGAGGATATATTTAAAAAAGGGAAATTTTATTCACCTTATAAATTAAAAAGTTTTTTTAAAAATGGATGGGAGGTTTTAGTTTGCAAAAGTGAAACCTTTATTCCTCCCTGGAATCCTATTTTCCCATCATTTTGGGAGAAATTCATTTCAAGAATTTTTCCAATGTGTGGAGCAATTTCAATTATTCTTTTAAAGAAAATTTAGAGAAAGGAGGAAGAGATGATTGGTGCACAAGTTAGTATTTATCCTTTAAAAGAAATGACCTTAACTGATACGCTTAATATTTTCTGGGAAGAACTGAATAAAAGAAATATTAAATATGAAATTAACTCTTTTGCAACAATATTATGGGCAGAAGAAGATGAACTATTTAAATTATTAAATGATACATATAAACTGTTAAGTTCAAAAAAATTTGTGATGGTTGTTACAATTTCAAATGTTTGCCCAAAAGTTTAAAAGTGGAAAAATAGATTAAAATTTCATATAATACAGTTAGGTTTTTTTAAAGGAGGATTTTTGAGAATTAGTAATTGTTATAAGAAAATAATTTTTTTCTTAATAATTTTTCTTTTAATACCATTTTATGTTCCATCAAAATCTTATGGAGAAAAGAAAGATACAATTCTTGTTTTTGAAGCATCAAAATTACCACCTTCATTTACAAAATTTAAAGAACTTAAAGAAAATGAAGGTTATGATGTCGTAGTTTTGAATATAAACTCTATTAATGGTGATAAAGTTGAGGGTTTAAGAAATTATTTAAGACAGAATATAGAAAATTTAAGCATAAAATATTTACTAATTGTTGGTTCTGATAGTGTATTTCCAATGAAAAGATTTATGCCAAGAAGCGATAAAATTCACGACCAGTTTGATGGAGATTTTGTAGAAACACCTTCTGATATTTATTTTGTTGATCCATTTGAAGATTTTGATAAGGATAAAGATGGTAATTTTGGTGAATATCCTGATGATAATATAGAAATTAACCCTTTTATTTTAGTTGGTAGGATTCCTCTTGATAGCGAATTTGCCTTAGAAAAATATTTTTCAAGTCTTGTTGAATATGAAAAGATACCTTTTAATAAAAAGAATAGTGCTCTTTTAATTGGTGCTTATCTTGCCTTTAAGGGTGAGGTCTGGTATGACAGAAACCTTGAGAATGAAGATGGTGCTGATTTTATGGAAAAAATAATAAATGATTTTATTATAAAAAATGGAATAACACCGATTAGAGTTTATGAAAAAGAAGGAAGCTTGCCATCATCGTATATTAGTGATTTTTCATTATCAAACAAAAATATAACTAATCTACTAAATGAAAAAACATTTGGATTTATTAATATAAGTGCTCACGGAAATCCATATTCAGTGGCAAGAATGGTTTGGAATGATAGAGATTCAGATTATATTTTTAATGAAAATGAATCAAAAACATATATTTTATTTAATATTGCAGATATTCCAGCAGGTTTAAAAGGAGGAGTTTTGTTTGCATCTTCCTGTTTAACTGCATATCCTGAGAGCGAAATCAATCTTTCAAGAGAGTTTCTTTCAAAAGGCGGAAGTGCTTATATTGGAGCAACAAGAATATCCTGGGGACCAACATACTGGAAAGAACCTGATGATGGAGGTTTGCTAACAATAAACTATCTGTTTGTTAAAAATTTTATTGATTTACATCAAACAACTGGTGATGCTTTCTGGAATAGTATTGCTGATTATCATAAAAACTATTTTGAAAATGATAAAGAAGATCCAATTGAAGCAGCACAGATGAACACATTCACTTTTAACCTTTTTGGTGACCCTACTTTAAAATATTCTCTTGAGGATGACTCTTTTTCAATATCAACCTTAAATTATTCTGAATATTCATTTAAAAATGATTTGATATTTTTGAAATACCACCTTTTAAAAGGTGAAAATTTTAATAAAGAGATTGATTTATCAAAATATGGTGAATATTATGATGGATTTATCTATCAAACAAAGGAAATTAGTGAGATATATAGAATTGATGAATTAAATTATGAGAAGGATTTAAGATTAATTGATATTAAAGAATTTTCATATCTATTTAAAAAAGAATATGAAGAAAAAATAGAACTTATTTATTTTGGAAAAGAAAAAGATGTCATTTTAAGATTTTCAGATAATTTAGTTCCTGAAAATGCAAAATATTTCGATAACTATAGAAACATTACAATATTTAAAGTAAAAGATGGTGACTCATTAATTTTCAAAAAAATTAATAAAGAAGAATTTTTTATCAATTCAAATGATCCGACTCTTATAATATATAAGGACAAAAAATTTGATTATAATTCTGATGGAATAGTGAATAAAAAGGATTTTTATATTTTTTCAAAACATTTCGGAGTAATAAGTGATGATAAACTTTATATGGAGAATTTTGATATTTACTTAGACAATAAAATTGATGGTCTGGATTTAATTTACTTGTCAATTAATAATGGAGAAGTTATAAAATAGGAGGTAGAATGAAGGATATAGAAATTATAAAAAAGGTTGGAAAGATAATTGGAACGATAAAACCTGATGAGAGAAATAAGTATTTAAATCTTGAGTTTATCAATAATAGTTTTAAAAATATCGATGGTGTTTTATTATGGGAAGATGAATCAAACTATTATTTAATATATTTTCTTAATGGAGAAGCAGTTTATAAAGTTTATTATGAAAATGGAAATAGAATACCTTTAGATGAAGGTGAAAATAAATTTCTCTTAAAGAATAGTGGAGATATTTTTCTATATAAAATAGATAGAAAAGGAATTATACCCATTTTATCTTTATTTTTTGGAGAGATGCTCTATAAAAATCTTGATGCTAAAGTTATAGATTTTTCACAATTCATAGATTCCATTGCTGAGAAAAAAGTAACTGGTATTCTTATAATCTCTAATATGACATCAGATTTTATGATTTTATATAATGGAATGATTGAAGATATTAAGGACGGAGAGATAATTTTTGAATCACCATTATCTATTGAAAGTGAATCAATATCAATAATATCATTTGCAAAGTTAATTATGATGGAAAATTCTTCAATAAATCTTTATATCATTGATAAGGATTTTAAATTTACTCCTGTTAAGTTATCTTTTTTAAAGGTTGAACTTGAAAAAATAAAAAATGAGATTAAAGAGATTACAAAAAAAATATTGAAGGATAGAATAAAAAAGATTGAAGCAATAATAGATTCAATAAATTCAAAAGATGATATATATAAATCTTTAGATATGATTAAAGATTATGTAATATCTCTTTACAATAAAAAAATATATTCAGATATTGAAAGTGAAGTAAAAAAATTAATTGAATCATGAATAATCTTCATGGTTTAATATTTGGTATTATACAAGGTATAACTGAATTTTTACCAGTGTCATCATCTGGACATATACTATTATTTTCAGATTTATTAAAAATAAAACCACCTGAAATTCTATTTGATATAATTTTGCACTTTGGAACTTTATTTGCAGTTATTATTTATTTCAGAAAGTTGATAATAAAAAGTATGAAAAATTTTAAATTATTATTTTTAATTTTAATTTCAACTATATCAACAGGAATTTTATATTTAGCATTTAAATCATTTTTTGAGGAAAGTTTTGAATCTATAAGATATTTACCATACTTTTTTCTAATAACATCAATTTTTTTACTATTTTTCTATTTTAAGAATAGAAGAACTAAAAAATTAAATGAAATTAATTATTTAGACTCAGTTATAATTGGAGTGGCACAGGGTTTCGCAATCTTTCCTGGAATTTCAAGAAGTGGCTTTACTTTTATAACAGCTTTACTTCTTGGTATTAAAAATGAAGAGGCCTTTAAATACTCATTCCTTCTATCAATTCCAGCAATTTTACTATCAGGATTGCTTAAAACTTATGAATATATAAAAAATCCATTCAATATGAATTATTCTGTTTTACTTATTGGTGCTATTTCTTCATTTATTTTTGGAGTTATTTCAATAAAATTATTTTATGAGTTTATTAAAAATAAGAAATTTATCTATTTTTCTTTCTATCTAATTATTTTAAGTTTAATAATTTTCTTAATAAAATAGGATATTATTTTTTATAATAAAAAAAGGAGGTTCAAATGGAAGAACTTTTATTGATTCCTGGTCCAACACCAGTAAATGAAGAAGTTTTAAAGGAGATATCAAAACAGCCAATTTCTCATGTTAGTAAGACTTTTGCATTTTATATTGAAAAATCAATTGAATACTTGAAGGAAATTTTTGGAACAAAAGATAGTTCAATTTTTATAATTCCTGGTTCTGGAACAATTGCAATGGAAATAGCAATAAAAAACCTTCTTGGTAAAAATGAAAAAGCACTTGTATTAGCTCATGGATTTTTTGGTGATAGATTTTTAGAAATTCTTGATGAAGATGGTTTTCAATTTGATTTTATTAAGAGTAAATGGGGAGAAGTTATTGATTTAAATATAATAAGAGAAAAGTTAAAAAAAGAACATTATTCTATTATAACAATTACCCATGTTGATACCTCAACAGGAATTCTTGCCCCAGTTGAAGATTTTATGAAAATTATAAAAGACGAATCACCAGATTCTCTTGTTATTCTTGATGGAGTTTGTGCAACAGGTGGTGTTGTTGAAAAAATGGATGAGTGGGGAATTGATATAATATTAACTGGTTCACAAAAAGCACTTGCAGTTCCACCTGGACTTGCAATTTTGGCAGTTTCAGAAAGAGCTTTAAATAAAAGGAAATCTTTAGGAAAAATTGGATATTATTATGGAGATCTTTTAAGATGGAAGGTAACGATGGATGATCCAACAAAATATTTTGCAACTCATAACACAAATTATATTTTTGGACTAAAGAAATCACTTGAGATAATTTTAACTGAAGGATTAGAAAATAGATATAAAAGGCATTATGAGAATGCTACCTACATAAGAGAAAAAATGGAAAAAATAGGATTTAGTGTTTTTGGAAACAAAAAATATCTTGCTCCAACTCTTTCTCTTTTTCTATATCCAGATGGAATTGATGATGAAACCTTTAGAAGTGATTTAAGTAAAAAAGGAATTACAGTTGCTAGTGGAATAAAGGATTTAAAAGGAAAAAGTTTCAGAATGGGCCATATGGGTGAAGTAAAAAAGGAAGAACTTGATTATGCCTTTAATATAATAAAAGAAATAATTTATAAATAAAAATATGACAGGACTTTGCTGGGAAGGAGGAGGTTCAAAAGGGGCTTTTGGTGTTAAATTTTTATATGAACTGAAAAAGGATTATCCTGATTTAAATTTTTCTTCACTTGCTGGAACTTCAGTAGGTGGCATAAACATTATTCCTTTAATTATTGATGATTTTGATTTATTGATGAATATTTGGGAGAATCTAAAAAATGATGGAAGATTTATCTATAAAGAATTTTTCAATACAAAATACAATACTGAAAAGTTTGTAAAATTTGTTGATGAATTTATTAAAAACAGAAATTTATTGGAAAAAATTAAAAACACAGATAATACTTTTTTAATTTTTTCCAAAATTAAAGATGGGAAACTATTGATTTTCACAAATAAAAATTTGAGTTTTTCAGATGCAGAAATTCAATTAATTGATAATGAGGAAGATTTAAAATATGCGATTCTTGGAACAAGTGCTATTCCAAAAATATTTCCTGAAGTAAATTACAATGGAAAAATTTTAATTGATGGAGGAATTGAGCATACCTTTCCTATAAAATATTTAATTGAGGCCACTGATGAGAAAAAATTTTTAGGAATTCTTCATGAACCTTTGAATAGAAATTATAAACCAAATCCATTAAAATTTATTTTTTCTCCATTTTCCTATCTTGTTGAAAAGATAACTTTTGATATAACAAAAAAAGATTTAGATGGATTGATAAAAATAGATAAAAATATCTTTGAATACAAAGATAGAAAAATTTTTTTAATTTATCCCGAGAACCCCCTTCCATCAGCAATGAATTTTTCAAAAGATGCAATTGAAAGTTGTTTTAACGAAGGCGAAAGGGTTTATAAGAATATAAAACAAAAATTGATTAATTTTTTAAAAGTATAGCTTTTTAAATTGATATAATTTAAATTAAGGAGGAATTTTATGAAACTAAAAGGCAAAAGAATAGCACTTTTTGTAGAAAAACTTTATAACGAACATGAATTCTGGTATCCATACTATAGATTTAAAGAAGAAGGTGCAGAGGTTAAAGTTATTGCTCCAAACATTGAAGTTTTTCATGGAAAATATGGAAATCTTCCAGTAAAACCAGAACTTACAAGTAAAGAAATAAATACAAAAGATTTTGATGCTGTTTTTATTCCTGGTGGGTATTGCCCTGATTATCTTAGGGCACACAAATCTGTAACTGATTTTGTAAAAAAAATGTATGAAGAAGGTAAATTAGTTGCATCAATTTGTCATGGAGCCTGGGTTTTGATCTCTGCTGGAATAACAAAAGGAAAAAAGATGACTTCAACAATAACAATAAAAGATGATGTTATAAATTCAGGTGCTACCTTTGTTGATAAAGAGGTTGTGGTTGATGGTAATATAATAACTTCAAGAACACCAGATGACCTTCCATTTATGCTCCCAGAAATTATTAAAAAACTTTGTTCTTAAAACTAATTCAAAATACCGAACAGATGAGACAGTCTCATTTGTTCGGTAGAGGAATAAAGTAAAATTATGAAAAAAAAATTAGATATAAGGTTAATTTTAATAATATTTGTTATTATACTAATAATATATGGAATTCTAAATAAAGAATATCTTGAAGTTCTTAAAAATGCAGTTTTAATCTGTTTTGCATGCATAGGAATAGATTAATATTTAAAGATTTATTTACAAACAGGTTAAGAGTTTTAACACAAGGTATTTTTACAATTTTTTTTAATATTCCATTTTTATCTCCTTTTTTAAAAAGAGTTCCTGTTCCAGTATTACATTGTTATTCCTGCCCTCTTGCAACAGGTGCATGCCCTGTTGGCACAATTCAACATTTAATTGTTGTTAGAGATGTTCCTTTTTATACAATAGGGTTTATCTCTCTTATTTATATTTTTTTAGGTAAACTTTCGTGTGGTTTTATGTGTCCTTTTGGATTTTTTCAGGATCTTCTTTATAAAATAAAAACAAAATTTAAAATAAAACCAAAAATACCCTATCTATTCTGGACAAAATATGGTTTTTTAATTTTTTTAGTTGTCATTGGCCCATTGATTACAAATGAAACTCTTTTCTGTAAAATATGTCCAGAAGGAACATTAACAGCAGGTATTCCTCAGGTCATTATAAACCCATCATTAAGAAATTTAATTGGTCCATTATATTTTTCTAAAATTTTAGTTTTACTTTTTTTAATTTTCTGGTTTATTTTTGAAGAGAGACCATTTTGCCACTATTTTTGCCCGCTTGGTGGATATATCGGAATATTTAATAAATTCTCATATCTTACAATAAAAGTTGATTTAAAAAAATGTATTGAATGTTATAAATGTGAAAAAATCTGTCCATTTTCAATAACAACTTTTAAAGATCCTAACAACATCAATTGCATTAGATGTGGAAAATGTATTGATATTTGTCCTACTGAGGCTTTAAGTTTTGGTCTATTAAAATATAATCAAAACAAAAAAAATAATAAATAGTAGATTTAATATCAAATTAATTTTTTTAAATTACTTACTAAATTGTATCTGGAAGAGAGAAGAAAGAGATAATTTCGAATATTTTTCCAATCAATAAAACAATTCCACCAACTACTATAATTAATAATATATAACCAATAAAAATTAAAAGACCAGCTGTTCTAAAATTACTTACGTCAGTTGATTCACCTACCTTAGAAAGTGCTTGGTAATAAAAATATGATGCTATTATTGCTACTATCCAGCCAAGAATAAATAGAATTATTCCAATTCCAAAACCACCTCTCATCAAAGTAAAAATACCAAAAAGAGTTGCACCACCACCAAAAAGAAATATTATTACGCTGACTATTGATAGAACTATTGCTTTAATAAAATCTGATAAGATTTCGCTTCTAGTAACTGCTTCAGAAATCTTCTTTATTGCAAGATAAAGAAGAACAAAACCTACAATTGATAAAATCCATCCAATTTTTGGAACAAAGCCAAGAAGAGTTAAAATTGATCCAACTCCTCCCATAATTTTAGCTTCTTTTATATCCATCTCTTCCTCCTTTAATTAGTGAACAAGTGAAACTATCTACTTTGTTCACTTATTATTTTAAAAAAGTGGTATAAAATTTTCGTTAGACACTCTTGCTCCTTTAAGAGTCTCACCACACTTACATCTTTCTCTTTTTTCTGGAATATCTTTAATTATATTTATTATTAAAGTTTTTAATTTTTCTAAATTTTCATTGAAAATTTTTATTACCATCTCATGGGATACTGGTTCAACGCTTCCTTCACTAACAAGTCCAACATCATAATCTGTAACAACAGAAATGTTTAAAAAGCACATTTCAAGTTCTCTTGCTAAAACTACTTCTGGGTATTGTGTCATATTTATCACTTCCCATCCCATTGATGTAAACCATTTACTTTCTGATATTGTTGAAAATCTTGGACCTTCAATAACAACAACTGTTCCTTTGGAATGATGCGAATATCCCAATTTTTTTAAATTATTTATTGCTATTTCTCTGAGTTCTGGACAATATGGCTCTGCCATTCCAATATGTGTTGTTATTGGTCCATCATAAAAGGTACTTACTCTTCCTGAGGTCCTGTCAACGAATTGATCGCAGATAACAAAATCACCAACTTTTATATTTGGTTGTAAACTTCCACAGGCATTTGGCGCAATAATTCTTTCAACACCAAGTTTTTTCATTACCCAAAGATTTGCTCTATATGGAATCTTATGAGGTGGATATTCATGATTTTTTCCATGTCTTGGTAAAAATGCGACTCTTTTTCCTTCTATTTCAACAATTCCTATTAGACTTGAAGGAGATCCAAATGGTGTTTCGATAGTAATCTCTTTTACACTTTCAAAAAATTTATAAAATCCAGTTCCACCAAAAACTCCAATACTAACTTTTTCCATTAATAACCTCCTAATGAATTTGTATTCTAATTATAACAGAGAATTTTAGAGATTTGGCACTTTTGCTTGACCTAATTCAAAAATATTTATCGTATAAGAATGTTGGCTACTATCATCAAAAGTCATGATAATATTTAATTTTGTTGGATAATTTTTATACTCTCCACCATTTATTGTCCATATTTCATACATAAATTTCGTTTTTTGATTCTGATAAGTTGATTCTCCTTCATAGACATATTTTGTTGTGTTGTAATTATTAACTTTTTCCGTTCCTACTTTTTTAATTGAGACATTAATTGATCCTGCAGGAGTTTTAATAGATTTATTGAAATCTTCTTTAATGTTATTTACTAGTTCATTGACCATTGAAGAAAATGATTCTGCAATACTTTCTATCTCTTCTCTTTTCATTTCAATCCAATTTCCCTCTTTTCCATATTTTATTTTTGCAACCTTTTCATCCATATATATTTCAGCATAAACCTCACCTGTATTTAAATTGGTTGATTTAACATACTCTTTTTTTCCATAATCTTCGCTTATCACTTCAAATTGTTGATCATATTTAGAATCTTTTTCTCTATATATAGCTAAAATGTGGAAACTTTCAACTTCAGAATAATTTTTAATTTCTTCAAATTCGCTCTTTTTTGTTAAGATGAGTTTTATTTCTTGTCTTTTTCCTTCTGAAACAAGTATTTCTTCTTCTTTTTCTTCAAAACCCTCTTTTGATGCTTTTAACACATAAGTTCCATCTTCAATTTGAGTAAAAGTATATTTTCCTTCACTATCTGTCTTACCACTTTTTCCATCAAGAGATAAATTTACATCTTTTATAGGATTACTATTTCCATCAAGAACAGTCACATTTATATCATTTTTAACGACCTTTTTACCACAACCAAAAGCGTAAATACATAATAAAGCAATTAGTGCTAAAAAAATAAATCTTTTCATATCTCCTCCCTTATTAAAATATATTAAAAAGATACAAATTTACTTCCTTTAAGAGTTATTGCCCTTACAATTCTTTTATCATAATCTGCATCTGTTGGAGTAACTGTTGCTTTAAGAGATATTAATTCTTCAAGTGGTCCACCAATAATCTTTTTTCCTAATATTTCTTGAACCTGAAATATTCCTGATGAGTTACTCATTTCAATTACAATTTCAATTGGTTTTTCATTTCCTTCTAAAATCAAAACTCTTTCTATCGCAAGAGCAGAAATCGTATGAATTGATAAACTTCCAAGATCATAAGCCATTCTTCCTCTACCCTTTGTCATATCGGTAGCATCACCTATTCCAACCAAACTTGCTTCAGTAATTAAATCAGGCACATCAGCATCATGAGCATAAATTGAATTTAAAATGAACCCTCTAACCTCTGTTCTATTTTCAAGATCTTCATAAAATTTAGGAAGTAATCTATCAAGAATTGGCATTGCAAGATATGAAGAGTGTAACGGATGATTTTCTCTATAGATCTGATTTCCAATATCATGAAGAAGTGAAGATGTCATAACTATTAGATGTTCATCATCATCATCCCCACCGCCTTCTTTGATGAAATCAGGTTTGATACCTTTTTCAAGAAGAATATCAAGCATCTTAAGAGCTGAAGCACAGACAATTTTTGCATGAACTTCACCATGGTCATTATATTTTAACTTTTTAACAGCGATGAAATTTGACAAATCCCAATCTGCTCTTACCTCTGGGTCATTAGCTAAAAGATTAAACATCTCTTTTGCTTTTGGATAATTCTTAAGAGAATCCAGAATATAGTTTAATGATTCTGTTTCAATATAATCATAACTTTCAGGAATCTCAACCTCAATACCAACATTTTTCAAATTTTTACTTTTAAAATTTTCGTTCATTTTTAAAATCTCCTTTCAATTTTTTATTCAAACATACCTCTTGCATCTATTTTTATCTTGTCTATAACTTCTTCCCCTTTAACAAAATAAAACTCATTAAAATTACTTATAACAAGACAGGAATGAATAGGTATTATTCTTAATTTATCACCAATTTTTACTTTGCACTCTTCTTTTACTTTAACCCACCCATGTTCCTCTGAAAGATTAAAAATATTTGCATTTGGATGTTCCAAAATATATCCATAAATTTTTTCATTATTTTCAAGAATATAATCAAGTCCTAAAGATTTACTTCCTGAATCTATTATTATTCTATCTTTTGAAGGTCTACTCATAACTTGAGATAAAAGATAAAGAGAGACTCTATCAAGTTTTATAACTCCTAATTTCATCTGTTTGTAATCATAAAAAACATAATTTCCTGGTCTAATTTCTGTTATTCCGTCAATTTTTCCACTATAAAAAACCGAAGGTGTTGAACCAATGCTTACAACTTCACATTTAATATTATTTTCTTCAAGAATTTTTTTTGCTTTTAATACTTCATTTGCTTCATTAAAAGATAATTTCTCTCTTTCTTCCTTACTTTTTGCTGAATAAACCTGTCCTCCATGTGTAAAAACACCATCAAATAATAAATTTGGGTGTTTTTCAATTTCCCTATATAATACCATTACTTCTTCTGCTTTTATACCACACCTATGATGTCCTGAATCTATTTCAATTCTTATATATACATTTTGATCTTTAAAACTTTCTCCTATTTTTTTTACTCCATATATTGAATCAACTGCAAGAATGAGTTTTTTAATTTTTTTTAATAAAATTTTTGCTCTTATAAGTTTTTTTTCATCAATAATTTCGCTTGAAATAAAAATATCATCAAATCCACCATCAGCAAAGATTTCTGCTTCAGATAACTTTGCACATTGAATTCCATTTATTCCATATTTTTGCTGAATCTTTGCTATTTCAATAGATTTGTGAGTTTTAATCATTGGTCTTAAATTTTTTCCATAAACTTTAGCAAAATTTGACATCTCTTCAACATTTCTTATTAATTTTTCATAATCAATTATTATTTTTGGAGTTTCAATTTCTTCTATTTTCATAAAATAATTATATCAATTTAATTATTTAAAAAGTTTTATAATAAATAAGAGGTGAATAATGAGAAAAAAGATTTTTATTAGTTTAATGCTTTTTATTTTATTATTAAATTTTTCATCATGTAAAACTGTAAAAGATAAATTTGTTTTATTATCATCAAAAGGTGATTTTTTTCTTCTGGATGATAACTTAAATATTATAAAAAAAATACAAAAAAACTTAAGTGGTAAAGCAATAATAAGTGAAGTTTATGGTGATATAGTCTTATTCAACTTTCAAAGTGATGATCAACAAAAAAATGGTATTTTTCTATTGAATTTAGATAGTGAGGAATTAATAAATATTTCCGAAGGAATTGAAGGAACATTTTTATACAATCCAAAATTTTATGACAACGAATATGCCTTATTTTCAGTAAGAGATAAAGATATTCTTGAATCTCTTTACATATATTCATTAAAAGAAAAAAATGCCAAAAATATTTCTAAAGGAATAAAAGCGTCTTATATTTATCCGTTTTATATTGACAGTAAAAATAAAAAGATATATATTCATCTTCTAAAGAAAAATGAAAATCACTCACAAATTGCCTTATATGATTTATCAAAAGATGAACTAACTGAAAATTATATTAGTTTTGATAATAATTATTTTATTATAGAACCAAATGAAAATGGCGAATTCCTTTGTATTTATTATGATATCAAGAATATTAAGCAAAAGATTCAAGTTTTTAATTTAACTAATAAAGAATTTAAAGACATTTTTGAGATAAAAAATGGTGATATTTATAATCCAATATTTTCTTCAGAATTAAATGAAGTTATTTTTAAAGTTATTCATTCTGAGGTTGAAGCTAAACAATCAATTTTTATAGTTGATAGAAATGGGAATATTTCAAAAGAGATTTCAACTCCTTTTAATAACGATTTTTATATTATGAAGTCAAAAGAAAAATTAATTTTTATTATGGCTCAGAAAAAAGGAGATACAAAATATAAACTTTATTCTTTAAATAAAGAGAACGAGGCTGTAAGAGAGTTAGTATCAACTGATAAATTTTTTGGTGGTGATTTACTTATTTCAAAGACAAAGGATAAAATAATAATAAGTGAATTTCAGGATAATATATCAAATAAAGATTATATAATTATGAATTCAGATGGAAATAAAAGAGAGAATATAAACAAAAAACTAAATATTGATAAAGTTGACTCTATTATATTTCTAAAATAGTAGGTTAAATTAAATACTTATTTCTTTTTTAAAATATCCTTTATTTCTTTTTCCCCTTTAGTTAATTCATCTTTTCCTTCTTTATCCTTTAAAAGAAGCAAAGATAAGAATTCACCAACATGAGTTTTTTCCTCTTTTGCAATATCTAAAAAAACCTCTTTTAATTTTTTATCTTTTGTTAAAGAAGCAAGTTGTTCATAAAGATTAATTGCATCAAGTTCAGCAATTAAACCAATTCTAAGAATCTCATTCTCAACATCCTCTTTACTTAAATTTTCTAACTTAAAAGGAATATTTGACATCATATTACACCTCCGTTTTTATTTTACATTTTATAATATAAATATAAAAGAGATAATATAAATAAAATTTTTTAATAAGAAAATTATATATAACTAAATAAATACTATTAAATGACTTCTTAGATATTGACATAATATATTTTCTGATTATACTTTTATTTTAATTTTATGGAGGTAATTAAAATGGATAAAAAGGATGTTTTAGATTTTGTAAAAGAAAAAAATGTGGTTTTTATAAGATTACAGTTTACTGATATACTTGGTATTCCAAAAAATGTTGAAATACCTGTTTCAGAACTTGAAAATACATTATATAATGGAATACTTTTTGATGGTTCATCTATTGAAGGTTTTGTAAGAATTCAGGAGTCAGATATGATGCTTTTTCCAGACCCAGAAACTTTTTCAATACTTCCTTGGACAATAGATGGAGGAGTTGTAGGAAGATTAATTTGCGATGTGTTAAATCCAGATGGAACGCCATTTTTAGGTGATCCAAGATTTATTTTAAAAAGAGAGTTGAAAAAACTTAAAGATGAATTTGGATATACCTTAAATGCAGGACCTGAAGCAGAGTTTTTCCTTTTTAAAAAAGAACCTAATGGAAAACCCACAACGATTACCCATGATCATGGAAGTTATTTTGATCTTTTACCGATAGACCTTGGAGAAAAAGTTAGAGAAGAGATAGTAACAACTCTCAAAGAGATGGGTTTTGAAATTGAAACAGCACATCATGAAGTTGCAGAAGGTCAACATGAGATTGATTTTAGATATTCAGATGCCTTAAGGACCGCTGATAATGTTATAACTTTTAAACTTGTCACAAAAACAATTGCTTTAAGGTATGGACTTCATGCCACATTTATGCCAAAACCAGTTTATGGAATTAATGGTTCAGGTATGCACACTCATCTTTCTCTATTTAAAGGTGATGATAATATTTTCTTTGATAAAAATGGAAAATACGAACTTTCTAATGAAGCACTTTACTTTATTGGAGGAATTTTAAAACATGCTAAAGGTATCTGCTTTATTGCAAATCCACTAATAAATTCGTATAAAAGAATTGTTCCAGGTTATGAAGCACCTGTTTATATTTCTTGGGCATTAAGAAATAGATCTGCTTTAATAAGAATTCCATCTGCAACCGGAAAAGGAAGAAGAATTGAATTTAGATCTCCTGATCCATCCTGTAATCCATATCTTGCTTTTGCTGTTATTCTTGCTGCAGGTATGGATGGTGTAAAAAATAAAATTGATCCAGGCGAACCAACAAACATTGATATATACAATTTAACTGATGAAGAAAGAAAAAAACTGGGTATTGAAAGTTTGCCAGGGAATCTAATGGAAGCAAAAGAAGAATTTTTAAAAGATAAAATTTTAACAGATTCTTTAAGTGAACATATAATAGAAAAACTTATTGATGCAAAAAATGAAGAGTGGAATAGTTTTAGAACAAATGTAACAAATTGGGAATTAAATAGATATCTTGAGATTTATTAATACCGAACAGAGGAGACTGTCTCATTTGTTCGGTAGTAAGGAGAAGTTATTTGAATAATTCACCTAATTTTGGTTTGTAACCATTTATAAATTCTTTTACATTCATTATCTTTTTCCCTTCAACTTGAAGAATTTCAGGAATCAAAATTTTATCTTTTGTTTTGATACCAAATGATTCTTTTTTAACAAAAACTATTTCACCAGGTATTCCACTATAATTTTCATTAAGTAGTGAGCAATCTAAAATTTTTATTCTTTTATTTCTGAAAAAACAAAAACCACCAGGTTCATATGATAAGCACAATATTTTTCTTTTTAAACAATCACCATTCTCATTAAAATCAAGTTTTTCAAAATTTTCATCGAATTTAGGAGCATATGTAACTTCTCCTTTTTGCTCAATCCATTTATCCTTTCCATTATTTATTAACTCTAATGCCTCAATAAGTGCCTCTATTCCAAATTTTATTAACTTTTCTGTAAGTCTTGAATAGTTGTCCTTTTCATCAATATTTATTTTTTTCTGTAATAAAATTGGTCCAGCATCAACATCATTTGTTAATTTAATTATTGTAACTCCACTTTCTTTTTCACCATTTAAAATCTGCCATCTTATTGGATTTGGCCCTCTATATTTTGGAAGAAGCGAGGGATGAAGATTTATTATTTTTTTTGGGAAAAGATTAATTATACTTTCAGAAATGATTTTTCCAAAAGATACCACAACTCCTATATCACCATTATATTTTTTTATTTCATCAAAACTATCTTTCATCTTTATAACTTCAATAAAAGGAATGTTTTTTTCTTTTGCAAAAGTTTTTGTTGGTGTTTCAATAAGTTTTAAACCCCTTCCCCCAGTTTTATCTTTAGTTGTAACAACAAGTGAAATTGAATAATTTTGATACAAATTTTCTAAAAATGGTAAAGAAAAAGAATCAGAACCAAAAAAAATTATATTCATTAAACTTTGTTTAATAACTCTTCTGGTACTTCAAAACCCTCTTCAATTCTTAATTTTTTTATATCCTTTATTCGATCAACAAACAAGATTCCATCAAGATGGTCAATCTCGTGCTGAATTATAATTGCTGGAAGACCCTCTTTTATTAGTTCAATAGTTTTTCCAGAAAGAGTTAATGCTTGAATATAAATTCTTTCATTTCTTTCTACATCTCCATAAACTCCTGGTACAGAAAGACAACCTTCTTCAAAAACTATTTTTTTCTCTTTTTTAATTATTTTTGGATTAATCAAAGCATGAATTTTATCATTATCTCTATAGATAATTACCCTTAATAGTTCACCGATTTGAGGAGCAGATAAACCAACCGCTGGTATCTCACTCTTTACAAGGGTTTTTTTTAACTCCTCAACAAGTTTTTCAATATATTTATCAACCTTTTTTACAGGTTGAGATTTTTTTCTTAATATTGGATTTCCAATTGTTAAAATCTTACTCATATTACTCCTTTATAATAATTCTACTATCAAATTTAATTTTATCAAATATCTCTTTATATTTACTTAAATTCTTGGTTTTTATTTTGATACTTTCATCTTCAAAATAAATTTCATCATCATCACTCTTTATTTTTTTTAAAAATTCAAGATCGGATATATCAACATTTTCTATTTTTATATACTTTATATAAGGTGGAAATCTAGCTTCTTTTCTTCTTTTAAGTTCTTCATTTAAAAAAATATAAGGATTTTTTAAGTTAAATGCTTTAAAAATATCATTTTTAGGAAATTTTGTTTGTATAAAAACCTTTCCATTTTTTACCGTACTTTCTTCAATAACTTTTAAAATCAAATAAAATACATTCTCATAAGAATCATATTCAGGATAGTTCATTACAAAATCAATATTAAGAAAAATAAAGATAAAATTATCTATTTTCCTTAAAAGGGGTAAAATCATATTTGTACCAATAAGAATGCCCCCATTTTTAATAAAATCTTTTTCAATTTCATCTCTTTTTTTCTTACTACCCTTTGTTACTGATTCATCAAGTTGAAGAACATTTCTATCCTTATACATTTTTTTAACTCTTTCTTTAACCCTTTCAGTTCCAGGTGATATAAACTTCATGGTTATACCATCACAAACAGGACAGATATCAAATAAATTTTTTTCAAATCCGCATATTTTGCAGGCAAGTTTATTTTGTTCAGAAAAATATGTTAATGGTACTTTATCAACAGGACATTTTTCTATATATCCACACTCATCACAAATAAAATAAGTAAAATAACCTTTTCTTGGGTAAAAGATAAATATTTTCTTATCCTTATTTCTATCAATAATATTTTTAATTTCAGATGTTATTAATAGTTCTTCTCTATTATAAATAATTTTTATATTCTTAAATGATAATCTCTCTTTTTGAACCAAAATATTATCTCTTTTTATCTTTAAATTAAGATTTAAAGATGGAAAATACGCACCAATTATAACTTTTTTATCACTTCCCTCAATATAGTAAGTGATTAATTCATAAATATTAATGTTTAAAAATTCTTCAATATTTCTGAATCTATCCTCCATATCAACTATTATTAATTTTTCATTTAATGGAAGAAGAAGCGATATTGCAGTTCCAATTATTAATTTGACATAACCTTCCTCAATTCCTCTAAAAACATCTTCTCTTATTCTCTTGCCAAGCTCACCTGTAATTTTATATGTGTATTTTTTAATCTTATCAGGAAGAAAATTATAAAAGTCATCAACATATGTTCTTTCAGGAAATATAACTTTAACTTTATTCCCAGTTTCAAATGCTTCATTAATTATTTTTAAATAATAATCCCATCTTTCAATATAATTTAAACCCCATAATACAAGTTTATCTGGAATATTAATCTCCTCTTTTTTAGTTTCGCTTAATATTCCTAAATCTTTTTTTATTAATTTTTTTTCTTTTTCAATTCTATAAATTTTTTCTATACATCCTTTATTTTCTAAATCTCTAATAATTTTTGACGAGAAAAATTTTTTTAATATTTTTAATTTGATTTCTCCCCCATTTTCAAGAATAAAATTTATACAATCAATTTTCTTTTTTTCGCTTTCTTTAATTTTATTCTCATAGTCATATTTTAAAATTATTAATTCTTCACCCTTTTTGCTTTTACCAAGAGGTATAAATTTTTTTAATAAAGTATTTATTGGAATAAAGTATCTATCTTTTAATTTGAAAAGAACTTTTATTCCATTTTCATCAATAATTTTATATTCTGAGACAAAACCAAAAATTCTTTTTAATTCTTCCTCTTTTCCCTCAGATATGTTTACTATAAGCCCTTTTTTTAATTTATCCCCTTTGCCAAAAGGAACAAAAACTCTTTTTCCTATTTCAATTTTATTTTCTAATTCTTCTGGAACCGAAAATGAATATAGAGGACTATCTTTTTTTAAAGGTATATCTTCAACAATAACATCAACAATTTTACTTGAGAAGCGATTTAAAGAGCGGGACAAGGTCAAGTTTTTCCCAGGGATACTCCTCCCATCCAAAATGTCCATATGCTGCAGTTTTTTTAAATATTGGCTTTCTTAAATCTAGTTTATTTATCATACCAAGAGGAGTGAAGTCAATGTTTTTCTCAACAAATTTTTCAATCTCCTCATCTGAAACTTTCCCTGTTCCAAATGTATCAACAAATATAGCAACAGGATTTGCTTTTCCAATAGCATATGCAATCTGAATTTCAACTCTATCAGCAACTCCTGCAGCAACAATATTTTTTGCCACATATCTTGTCATGTAAGATGCGCTTCTATCAACTTTTGTTGCATCTTTTCCAGAAAAGCAACCACCACCATTTTTTGCCATACCACCATATGTATCAACAATTGTTTTTCTCCCAGTTAGACCAGTGTCGCCCTTAGGTCCACCAATAACAAATCTTCCTGTTGGATTTATATAATATTCAGTATCCTTTAGCATTTCTTCTGGAATAACATCACTGACAACATATTTAATAAGGTCTTCTCTTATTTTTTCTAATGGAACATCAGGGTTATGCTGAGCAGATAAAATTATGTTTGAAACTCTTTTTGGTTTTAAATCATTATATTCAACTGTAACCTGTGATTTACCATCAGGTCTTAAATACTGAAGAATCCCATTTTTTCTCACTTCAGATAATCTTTTCACAAGTTTATGAGATAACATAATTGGCATTGGCATATATTCTTTTGTTTCATTACATGCATAACCAAACATTATTCCCTGGTCACCCGCACCAAGTGTTTCTTCCATTGCGCCAATTTTTGATTCAAGAGATTTATTAACTCCCAGAGCTATATCTGGTGATTGTTCCTTAACAGAAACTATTATTCCAAGACTTTCATAGTTAAAACCATAATCTTCTTTATCATATCCTATTTCTTTGACTACATTTCTTGCAATTTCTTGAAAGTCAATTCTTGCTTTTGTTGTTATTTCTCCAGCAATATGAATTAAACCTGTAGTAACTATGACTTCGCAAGCAACTCTTGAAAAGGGATCAACTTTCAAACATTCATCAAGGACACTATCAGCAATTTGATCTGCTATTTTATCTGGATGCCCTTCTGTTACAGATTCAGAAGTAAAAAGATATTTTCTCATAATAATACCTCCTATTAAGTATCTCTGGGAGAAGATAACCTTCTTATCTCCCAGGCAATTATTGAGCCTGCTGGATTTAGCACCTTAAATCTTTGTGATTTAGGTTGCTGGGTTTCACAGGGCCAGTTCCCTCCACCTCTCAGGATAAGAAGGCTCTTTAAAAATTATATCTTTTTTTCAAAATATTTCAATATAATAACTAATTTAATAATTTTATTTTTTTGTTATAATAATATAAGTTTATATAATTTAACCTTTTTAATTTGGAGGTTAATATATGACTACTATTATGAAAAAACATTTCTTGGTTCTTTTAATTTTTTGTTTAATTTTTGACTTTATTTTTTTAAAAAAACAAATCTACTCAATCACAAATACAAATCCTGTTTATGTTGATGATGATTATAACTCATCAACACCTGGATGGGGAACAACCCATTTTTCTAAAATACAAGATGGAATAGATGCAGTTGATCCGAATGGAATAGTTTATGTTTATCCAGGTATATATAGTGAAACTGCATCAAATAGATATGTATTAGGAACTAATGGTCCTCACCAATTTGGTTTATTTATTGAGAAAAATGGAATAACTATTCAAGGTGTTGATTCAATCGGAAACCCGGTTACAGATTATAATAATGTTGTTGCTTCAGTTACTACTAATGCAACAAACAATTTTGGTTATTCAGGCATTTTTGTTCAAGGTGATAATGTAACGATCGCTGGTTTAGAAATAAAAGATAATTATGTGTATGGTAATATTAATAATAATAAGACAATTGAAGTTATTGGCGATACATTTACTTTGAAATACTGCAAGATAAATGTAACTAATGGCGGTTCAGTTTATATTAATGATTGGCGTTCAACTTCAACAACATCATATGTTAAAAGTTATACAATCGAAGGCAATTTATTACTTAATGGTTCAAGTATTGATATATCAAATGGTGCCGGACTTGAAGGTTCAGTAAATGATAGAAAAATTATAAATAATAAATTTGAATTAAATATTAATTCGAGGGCTGTTATAAGTTTTAATGGCTCAAACACTGGGGTTCCATGGTATGTTAATAGCGTAGGTGGCGCTATTATTACAGGAAATGAATTTTCTGAAGGTTATATTTTTATTCGTGCCCGAGGTACCTACGATAATGCTCAATTTAATTGGAGAAGTTTTTTTGAAAATAATAATTATTTAGATGGTGCTGTTATAACATTAATTTCTCAAGATCCTTTCGAAGTTAGAGAATATTCATATACTTCAGGTTCATATACTTTTAATAATGTTAGAAGAATTGGTGGAATTATTCAAAAAGAAATTGACGAAGTTGCTAAAACAAAAGATACAGTTTTAACATTACCCGGAGAATATAGAGAACAGATTATAGTGAATAAAGATTTAAATCTTATAGGTATTGTTGATGGTACTTATAAACCAATAATAAAAAAACCTGATATTTTTAAAACATTTAAAATTCCAGAACAATCTGTAGTTGTTGGTAGTTATATATGGCAACCTCTTGTTTTTGCCTTTGGAGGAACTGTTGATAACAGTGGAAATGTTACTGGAAATGAAACAATAGATTTTAATATTTCTAATTTTATTATAGATGGTGAATTAAAAAATCCCACTGGAACAAATCCTGTTTCTGCAGGCATTTTATTGAGGAATGTAAAGAGATCAAATGGACAATCAGTTATTTCACATAATTTAATTAAAGATTTGTATCCAAATGGGCACAGGACCTTTGGAATTATAGTTTTTGGAAATTCTGATGTTCTAATTGAATATAATGAAGTTAATGTATATGGTAGAGGAGGTATTCAAGCAAGTGGTGATAAAAATTTAACATCAGATTCCCCTAATCCAACTCCAAATGCAATAATTCAATATAACAAAGTTATAGGACCAGGACCAAATTTATTAAGTTATAATTGGGCACAAAATGGCATTCAAATAAGTTGGAAAGCAACTGGAAAAATTCTTCATAATTTAGTTTCTGCAAACTATCACCCACAGGGACAGAGCAGTGGTATCATAATAGCAGCATCAGATAATGTAGAAATTGCATATAATGAAGTTTTTCATAATGATAATGGAATAGCAGTATGTGGATATATGTGGAATATTAATGGTAATACTGCAGATGGAACATGGATTCACCATAATAATACTTATCAAAATTTATTAGGTATAACTATTCAAAATAAATCTATTAATACAAAAATTGAATACAATAATATTCTTAATAATAAATATAATGGAATTGATATATGGCAAATCTCCAATATGAATGGTTTAACTGAAAATATAGTTATTCTATATAATATTATTTCAAACAATAATACAGAAAATGATAGTGATTATGCTGGAGTATATATAAGTAGTGGTATTCTATCAAAAGATGTTTTAATAAATTATAATATAATTTCTAATAATAATTATTTTGGAGTAAAAAACGATTCAACAAATTTAATTAATGCGAAATATAATTACTGGGGGAAACCTTCAGGACCCTATGATAATAAAACTCTTCCAGGAGTACCCAATTATAATAATCCATATGGAGAAGGAGATAATGTAACATCATATGTCGATTATAAACCATACTCTTTTGATGATAATTTTACAAAAATTGGTTATTCTATATATGCAAAGGCAGGAATAGGTGGTTCAATAAATCCATCAGGTAATGTTTTAGTAGAAGAAAATAAAGATATAACATTTTTTGTTACTCCAAATTCTGGTCATAAAATTATTGATGTAATAGTTGATGGAGAATCTAAAGGAGCAATAAATTCTTTCACATTCGAAAAAGTCTCAGCAAATCATACCATAGAAGCAAAATTTAAAAAAACTTATTCAATTTGTGGATATAAATGGAACGATCTTAATGATAATGGAATTTGGGAGCAAAATGAGTTAGGTCTTTCAGGTTGGACGATATATCTTGATTTCAATAATAATGGACAATTAGATAATAACGAACCTTCTACTACTACAAATAATGATGGAAGTTATTGTTTTTCAGGCATAGATTTAGATTTTAATAAATGGTATGAGTATTCAAATAATCCAGTTTTTGACCCAACGAGTAAGGCATATTATCCAACTGTTGTTAAAATTTCTGACAATGACTATAGAATGTGGTATGGTTCAGATACAGGAATTGGTTATGCAACCTCAACAGATGGAATTAATTGGAATGAAGTCAAAAATCCAGTTGATGGAATTTTAAGTTTAGCTAATCATCCATGTGTTGTTTATGATAGTAATGGTTTTGGTGGAACTGAGTATAAATTCAAAATCTGGTACTGGTCAGGTATTGGAAATGTAGATAAAATAGATGCAATTAGAACAGCAATTTCAAAAGACGGAATTACTTGGGAAAATGATCAACCTATCCAACAGCATCCTTCAGATAAATCATTACAGATAATTACTGGTTGGGGATATTATGATAATTATTTTTATCATTTATATGGTCCTTCTTATGTTTTATATAATCCTAATGGAACCAATATAGGTTCTTCTACACCAGATAATAAAAGCGATGATGACCCTATGTCATATGAATATATAATATATTATGATACTTCGAGTGAAGGCACATCACCTGAAAAATCATATGAATGTATTGCTCTTGCTTATTCAACTGATGGAATTTACTGGATAAGATATGGAGATAAACCAGTTTTGATACCAAGTGGAGATACTTCTGATTGGGATGGAAAATATAATACTCGTGGAACTATCTTAAAGTTTGATGATGAGACGTATGGTTTATGGTATTCAGGTGGTGTAAATGATAGTAATGATGGAATTGGTTATGCATATTCTTTGGATGGTATGAATTGGATAAAATCATCATCTAATCCTATTTTTCATCAAAATGATGGCGTTAATTGGAGAGACAATAGAACTTATACACCCTGGGTTATTAAAGATGAATGTATTTATAAAATGTGGTTTAGCGGAAGAGATACTATCCTTGGTAATTATGCTATTGGATTAGCAAATTTAGATAATAAATTTATAGTAAGAGAAATATTAAAAGATGGATGGATTCAAACTTATCCATCAAGTGGTTATCATGAATTTCAATTATGTAATGATATATATAATTTAAATTTTGGTAATTATCAAAACAATCCTTCAGCAACAATATCTAAAACGCCTAAATTACAAACAAAATATCAAGGCGATAATGTAACTTGGACAATAAATGTAACAAACAACGGAAATGTAACATTAACTAATCTATACATTAAAGATACTCTTCCTTCTGGATTTACCTATGTTTTAACTGATAATATTTCTTCTACTGGAACAAGAACTTCAATTGTTAATCCAACTAATGGAGATACAGGAACAATATCTTGGGGAGTTTGGACACTCGCACCTAATCAATACATTACAATTACCTTTACTGCTTCAATTTCAGATGTTATTCCATTAGGAACATATTCAAACATTGCATGGATTGAGAGTACTCAATTTACTTCACTACCAGATACTGCAAATGTAACTATCATATCTCCTCCAACCCCTCCACCACCACCTCCTCCACCACCTCCTCCACCTCCTCCGCCTCCACCACCACCACCTCCTCCGCCGCCGCCACCTCC